>JXWR01001601.1_pt1 | contig 60600 bp, 41 predicted proteins | sample 315541 | NCBI WGS metagenome assembly JXWR01 (sample SAMN03273951, study PRJNA271842) | soil metagenome | isolation source: rice field ambient CO2 | place: India: CRRI Experimental farm Cuttack,Odisha-753006 | collected 2013-12-17
GCTCAACCCGTTGCTTGTTGGGGAGGAAGATCTAAAAGTATGGGGCAAAGGATCAAGCGCTTTGACTTTGCTTTGTCCCCCGGGATCCACCACAGGTTGGGTTTGAGAGCCGTGTGATGGGTGACTATCTAGCACGGTTCAGAGAGCACGTGTATGTAGTCTGCGCTGGTGAATGGAAGCCCCCGCCGCAAAAAAGAAGCGGCTCTTCCCACGGCTCTGTCACCATTGACTCTATTTATTATTATGGTAAATCATTGTATCAAGATGTCAATCTTAGATCTTATTTCAGTTCGATACGTCCACCTACGATACTCACCTTTGGCTTTCGTCTCGGTAGGTGTATTATTCTACATTTTCCCAAAAGGACATTCATTCATTTCTTTCTTCCCCGTCGACCACTACGACTAAAACGACGCGACAAATCAAGACCCGGAAAGGATAAGGGCCGGTGGTGGGCATTTGGGAAAGTCGGGCCGATCGGGTGTCTTCATTCAAGCGAGGGTACAGAGGAAGAACGAAACGAAGTGAGAGGCCGGGGGGCAGGGAAAAGAGTCGAGTCGATCGACCGGGAGAAGCAAAACGAAATCAGGATTTGGCCGAAAAAGATGCAACGTTATGGATACCATGACCGATCACCATCGAGAAAGAAGAATTTTTCTAAATCACTTCGGGTGAGCGGGGCCTTCAAGCATCCGAAATACGCCGGGGTTGTAAATGACATAGCCTTCCTGATAGAAAATGACGGCCCGACGAGTCATCTACTAAAAAGGACCCTCCCCGCTGTGCGCCCCTCCTTGAATTATTCGGTCATGCAATACTTTTTTAATACAAAGAACAAAATGCATTTCGACCCCGTCGTAGTTCTCAATCATTTCGTGGCACCGGGTGTGGCTGAACCATCTACGATGGGGGGAGCGAAGGGAGGAAGCTTAGATAAGAGAATACGCTCTCGCATCGCTTTTTTTGTAGAAAGCTCGACCAGCGAGAAAAAGTGTTTGGCCCGAGCCAAAAAGAGGTTGATCCACTTCATTCGCCAAGCGAATGATCTTCGCTTCGCGGGAACAACAAAAACCACCATCTCGCTCTTTCCTTTCTTCGGTGCTACCTTTTTTTTTCCAAGGGATGGGGTTGGGGTGTATAATAACCCATTTTTTGAGTATGCCCGGGAACAACTCCTAGGTCAATTAAGGATCAAATGTAGGAACCTCATGGGTAAGGATAAGGTAATGGAATTGATAGAGAAATTCATCTACCTAGGTAGGATAGGCAAATTGATAAAGGGAATAGAGATGATGATAGAGATCATACTGAGAAAGAGGATAATTCCGTACGGGTACAACTCTTATTTGAACGAAGTGCAAAAAATGCGATCTTTTTTGTCTAATAGAACAAACACTAATACCTTAATTGAGTCGGTAAAGATCAAATCTGTTTATCAAAGTGCTTCTCTGATTGCTCAAGACATCTCTTTTCAACTGGGGAACAATCCAATCTCATTTCGTTCCATTTTTAGTCAAATAGTGAAGGATATTCCATTAATAATGCCAAAAGGGGTGGAGGGGATACGTATTTGTTGTTCTGGTCGATTAGGGGGTGCGGAAATAGCTAGAACTGAATGCGGAAAGTATGGAAAAACATCTTGTAATGTATTTAACCAGAAAATCGATTATGCTCTTGCGGAAGTATCCACTCGTAACGGAATTTCAGGTGTCAAAGTGCGGATCTCATATAGTCAAAATAAGAAGGGACGTGCTATATCCGAAACGTACGAAATATAGTAAATATAGTAAATGCAGATGTAGTAGGGGTTGCGAACCGGATGGTACACAACTTGGTTTTGGAAGATATGGCACCAAAAGTTGTAGAGCTGGTCGTCTTTCATATCGAGCCATTGAAGCAGCGCGTCGGGCTACAATCGGGCAATTCCATCGTGCTATGAGCGGACAATTCCGAAGAAATTGTAAGATATGGGTAAGAGTTCTCGCAGATCTTCCTATTACGGGGAAACCCGCAGAAGTTCGAATGGGAAGAGGAAAAGGAAATCCTACGGGTTGGATTGCTCGTGTGTCCACGGGACAAATCCCATTTGAAATGGATGGTGTGAGTTTGTCAAATGCTCGACAAGCCGCTAGATTAGCGGCGCATAAACCATGTTCGTCAACCAAGTTTGTTCAGTGGTCGTAACGTAATTGGTTAGTGGGGAAAAACCGGGCCGGGACTCAAAAGAATTTGGCGAAGTGTTTGTTCCTGAACGAGGGAAGTGGAAAGACAAAGAGGGATAGGGAGCTCGCCTCCTTCTTTTTTTGAATCGCCGAAATTGTACGACGACCCTTCTTGTTCCAGGCATACGACTCTGAGACGTGACGGTGTCACTTTTCCGGCCCGGTAAAGTGACAGTTATATAAATAAGAATAAGAAAGAGAAGCGTGATGTTGTCAGCAATCAAATTATCGTAAATAGATAGTACGGTTGCGTTGTTTCAATTTCTGTTCGTCGGTCCTTGGGTTACGAAGGTGTGGGCTTACTAATACGGAGAGGGTTCCGAATGATAAAGTGTCATGAAAGTTCGTGAAAGAATGTTCTTGTTTTTCGTTGGAAAACCCAACGCCACGGCCACAAAACGAAAAAGTCTCCCGTTTGTTTTGGGAGCAGAGCTTTAAAAGGATATAGTTACCCTATGATGAGATTTAGTTCAACGGATAAGAAGGATAGAAGAAATATGCTATTTGCTGCTATTCCATCTATTTGTGCATTCAGTGCTGCCGTTCCCCCGGCCCCAAAGGACAAGATTGAGTCGCCGCTATCACTTTTTTTGGGGGGCCAATCCCGCGAAGAGTTATGGAAAGATTTTATAGCTCAATTGAATGAAGAAAGTGAATTCATGGACAACATTTTTTTTGGTGTTTACAACGCGAGAAACGGCTATGAAAGCGCCACAGTTCTTCAGGGAATACGGATAGATTTAGCGATAAACGGCTATGAAAGTGCATTTTTGTCGGAATTTGCACCTATTTGTATCTATTTAGTGATCAGTCCGCTAGTTTCTTTGATTCCACTCGGTGTTCCTTTTCCATTTGCTTCCAATAGTTCGACCTATCCAGAAAAATTGTCGGCCTACGAATGTGGTTTCGATCCCTCCGGTGATGCCAGAAGTCGTTTCGATATACGATTTTATCCGGTTCCTATTTTATTTATTATCCCTGATCTGGAAGTCACCTTTTTTTTTCCTTGGGCAGTACCTCCTAACAAGATTGATCTGTTTGGATCTTGGTCCATGATGGCCTTTTTATTGATTTTGACGATTGGATTTCTCTATGAATGGAAAAGGGGTGCTTCGGATCGGGAGTAACCACTAGTGAAAGGGCAAAGGGGGGAAGGACATAGGAAAGAGGGATGCCTACAAAAAATCAATTGATTCGTCATGGTAGAGAAGAAAAACAGCGCACGGACCGTACTCGAGCTTCGGATCAATGTCCCCAAAAGCAAGGAGTATGCCTGCGTGTTTCGACGAGAACACCGAAAAAACCTAATTCAGCTCTACGTAAGATAGCAAAAGTACGGTTGAGCAATCGACATGATATATTTGCTCACATTCCAGGCGAAGGTCATAATTCGCAGGAACATTCTATAGTCTTAGTCAGAGGAGGTAGAGTGAAAGATTCGCCAGGTGTGAAATCCCATCGTATTCGAGGAGTCAAGGATTTACTGGGAATTCCGGATCGTAGAAAGGGAAGATCTAAATATGGTGCAGAAAGACCAAAATCGAAATGAATGGAAGATGCCTCTGGAACTTTTTGGTTATTTTGGGTCCAGATGAACGCAAGTCGACATCGGGATACGCATTTTGGCTTGGTAGCGGTGTTATCTCTTGGAGTAGCAAGAAGCAGTCCTGTATAGCTCTGTCCCAAGCTCCTCTTTCTAGTAGCCCTACTAAACCTATGAGTTGACTCGTACATACTCACTTATTCTTGACTTATCTGTGACTGCATATTCCTAGCATTGTACCAGGGAATGTTGCAGACCGACGGGCACTTCGTTGCTGGGCTGGAATAGAAACTGACGTATGGAGGACTTGTGAGATCTTTCACTCTTCGACAACGAAAGCCTTGAGGACGTCAGCGATGTGTTATAGGGACGTCCCGCGATCTTGCTTCTAGAGTACGTACGGGAACATCCAATCGAGTGCCTAACCTTGGGTGCTCCGATCTTGTTCGTGAGGAAGCAAGACTGCCTTCTTCGTTCAATGAATCTGCATACCACCAAGGGCTATTTGAAAAAAGAAGTCTGAATCCGTGTCTTCTCTGCCATTTGATTTCCTTCACCACTAGCCCCGCCAGCTACTAGAGTATAGCTACTTTCGCTACCTTGACTCTTCTTGTTATTATCCAGATCCATCAAGTCATTCAAAAGCAAAGAAAGAAAGATGAATAAGCAAAGCGAAGGCCAAGCCTGATCTCCCTTTCCCTTGATATGGTGGACTCCTAAAATAGGCTTTCTTTGTTCGTATGATTTTTAATAATACTATAATAAGCCACTCCTGAAAATAGGCTGGCTACTCGAACCAAATATTGAACTTGCTCTTTAGCATAGGTAGACTTCACTACCTGGATAGGTCAGCCTCGTTCCCATTTCTCTGGTCCTATATGTTTTTTTTGCAAGTACCATTCCTGCTATTCGCATTGATTGAGTACTTTATAGTTTTCTTCTTGATGGAAGTGTCAAATACTTAGTAGGAAGTCCCGGTGGGTAATCACCAAATGTTCTAGTACGAGTACATCCAGTTCCGGGTGGTCATCTAGTATGGGACCTAAGAGAAGCCCTTTTTTAATCCTTTTATTAAGCCATTGCTAATCCCGTAAGGCAATCCTTCAACGTTGTAGAAAAGAGTTCAATACAAAAGCACACAAAGGCTTTGGACTATGAAAGGCTACCTTTATCATGCATGAATAAGGCCGGGAGATTATGTCCTCAACAAACCTATCTACTACTAAATGACAATTAAAGGGACGCCAACCATTGGAGGTGATACTGGTGATGGTAATGGTGAAGATTCTTCTCTTTTTCCTGGGTACATAAAGATAAGAAGAAGGCAACGAAAAGCACTTAGAAAAGGCTATTAAGAAACTGATCCACTATTTGAAACCTGTCATCCACGTTAGAAAGAGAGCCATGAAAAGCATAGATCCTCAAGGAAAGGAAAAAACACCACTTCGTCTATTTACGATTCCCATAAACCAGGCCGTGCTTTCTTTTATTTAGTAAGCTCAGCCGAAGAGCCCTGGACCGGCAGCACCTGCAAATGAAACATGCATGCCTTTCGCTGCGCGCCTTTATTTGCTTCGGAAATCAAACAATGCATTTCTTCTCAACATAAACATATACCGGTCTTTCTCTCTAGCCTATACTTGACCTTGCGTACAAGCCTATTATCCTATCGGTATGCCTATGTGACCCATATGTGCTAAACCGGTACTTGTTACTTACTTCTATCTATTAAACGTTACCGGTACTTAGTTACCGTGACTTAATCATGCTTAGTACTAAACCTTACTACGTAGTTCATTCAAGCTATACTGACCTTTCCATGTTTTGTACTCATCACTTGCCTCTTCGCTTAGTGCACTCGAAACAGAGCTTCAAGTAAGATGTTTGTGGAACATCTCTATAGCTTGTCTTACCCACCTCTTTTGGTTCCTTAGAAAGAAAGCTTCAAACAGCACCATTGGCCGAAGCAGACCTGGAAGCTGATCTGCGAGTGAATGAAATTGAACGATTAATATCGCCTTTCATGCTAAAATCGGACGATTTCGACCTTTCCGGATGTCGATTGGGATAAGGGTTTGATCGAGAGCTAGGAGATTCGGTTGTTTAACCTAAGAGAAGAGATCCAGTTTACAGAGGAGATGCCAGGGGCGGTGGCTGTTCAAGGCTAAGGAGGAAGGCTTGATTTCTTAAAAAAAAGATAAGATCCGACTATCAAACCAAAGGAAATTGCCAACAAGAGTAGCTTAAAAGCACCTAGTTACCGAGGCAGATGAGAAGAACTGAACAAGCCAAGAAGAGTACTCAATCAAAGCGAGCTTTCATTTTTGCGGGTTATATTTAAACTTGCTTTTTTTTAAGCACACTACACACTACTTTCTATAGGACAGGGTCAGGTAAGAGAGGACGACAAGCCAATGGTAAATCCGAGTTGGAAAAAGAGATGCAACACCCAAGTCAATCTATGAAAAAGCTGGCACTCATCGCTACAGGCACTCACTTTCTTTAGGTCCCAGAAGAGAGCAAATGCTAAATGCCAAGACAATTCAATTCAATTATATGATAAAAGGGCCAAAGTGTTGAAAGAGGAAAGAGGGAGGAATTGATACGAAAAGCGTAGGAAATGTAAAAACTACACACACCACTTAGTAAAATATGCTCTAGTAAATTCAATACTATATATAGGAAGTACGGCGGACAAGCCTGGTATTGTTAGTTAAGCTAGTAAATTCCTTCCCTCACTTCACTACGACGAGGAAATGCATTGGGCTAGCTATGATATTTGGCTAGATAGAGTTGAATGTGAAACACACCAATGTTCAAGTGTTGAGTAGGCAATTAGCAAGGAGAAGAAAAAGTTTTTCAATCCAGGAGTTCTAATCTCTCCTCCTCGCCGCGGGTAATTCGCTGACTTAAGTCAATATGAAAAAGTGTGGAAAATGGGTGGTTGTACTTTCATCGACGAAAGGAACAAAGAACTACAACAATAATACCGATCAATAGTTTTTCTTTCAATATCTACTGGTGCTTCCATGTCTCATTGGACCGATGCAATTGTGTCTTTCGGTCACTTTATTTTGGTTGGTAGGATCCGCCTACAGGCGGGTAACAGGGGTATTAAGATTAGGGTGTAAGGGAAGGAACAGTTGGGAAATCCCCGGTCTCAAAGAGACAAGAGACATACAGACTTTAGGGACTATGGGCAATGAGGGAGGAGCCGAGCGGCGAGGATGTGCATTTACTAAACCTTTTTTGGAAAAGATTGACTTCAGTTCGGAGGCAAATGAAACACTTCCACAACTCGCGGATAGAATTGATTGCCCGGAATCACTTATTGGTTGGTGGTTGGAGTGCATTTCCTATATATACCTTTTCATTTCTTGGTTGAATTCCACTGTTAATCGAAGGATTTTCCTTTGCAATTTTGGCATATTGAAGTGCGTGCATTTCTTCTGGTGAATTTCAACTAGAATAGCTTGATTTCCCACACGAATACGAGAAAATAGATTGGATTTCCAAATAGATTGACTCGGGCTTTCTTGGGCATTTGCTACTCTGTTGAGTTGAGTAAGTTGTTCATATCGAGGTTAGGGAATTTCCTAGCTAGTACCACAAGCTAGTCGAAATAGACTTTGCTATTAGCTTCAAGCCATCTTCCCGGAATATATCGAAGTCAAACCATGATCACTCCTCGAAAAAAGTGCTAGTTTTTGACCTCCCTATTGAAAGTCAAAGTCAGAAGTAGCAAGCTGATATCCGTCTTGTAATTCCAAATTCCTTTGTCTTCAATTTCCTAGTCGAATAGACGAATTTACTGAGAGGAGAGATTTTTAGTTTATTTAGTTTTTCATTTCATATTTTGATGCCGCACTCTTTCTTGTCCGGAGGAAGAATTTCATGGAATAGAATTTCTTGAATTAGCTAGCTATCATAGTTTTCTTTACCCCAAAACCAACACTGACTGGGGTTGTTCAATCTTAAGTGGAGTGAGTTAAATGACTTGGCTTGCTCAATTCCTTCCCGGTGTAATTTCATAAAAGGAATAGCACTCGTTCTGCGGCGCATTGAACCTTAGAATGAGCACTTTGACCAGACAAAGCTCTAGTGCGTGGAGTATCCTTTCCTACTAGTCTTGATCTGTCTACTTTAATACCGGGGATTCCCCTGATTTCCTTCCTCTACACCCCGAGTAGTGATTTATACGAATGAATTGCCTGAGCATAAGATTGATTACCTCCTCGTAGTGAGTGGATTTGTGTAGATGGATTTTCCACACTCATTGTCATTCCTTTCTTTGTTTAGCTTTTCGTTGTCTAGAATATCCTAATTTCGTGTACTGAATTTACTAGCTTTTTGTTCCCGCGGACAAGAGAATCTCATAGAAATTCAGTACACGAAAGCTGTCAGCCCCAGACATGGAAGTCTCCCTTGCATCCTTAACTGAAAAGGAGCCCGAGTAGTGAGTTGAACTCTGACCAGCCCAGACTTCTACATAAATTCCTAGCTTTTTAGCTAGTTGATTTGTTTGACATAATATCATATGTGATTTGAGTGTGGTACCTTTTCACGAATTCCACTTTAGAGATTTGCCCCGCCCGACCGAACGAACGAGTCCATCTATTCGGGCTAGTCAAGAAATTCCAATGCGAAATGCAAGCAGAGATTGCCCCGGCGCACAACCACTCCAATCCGCCTGGGTCTTCTCGAATGTGTAGAACCTACTTTAAAACCCGCGTCCTCGCTGAGGAGTGCCTACGTACTTTCTTCATAGAAGAAAGATCAGGGTTGCTTTCGTAGTTCTTTCGAAATGATTTACGGTCATTCTTCTTTATTTTATTGAATACATTACAGCTAGTACCGGATTTTTCCAATTTTTTAGAAAGGTTTATCAGTCCCTGTAAGGTATACTCTTTACCCTTATTGAGGATTCCATGAGCGACTAAGTGGTCCTTTTGCTCATTCCAGAATCCATCCCGGTCCGGGTCTAATTGGGCCATGCGATCGATAATATCTTTCTTAATAAAAATGATTGAGTCTATCTCATCGTCGCTTACTTCCCTTTGGGGAGTTCAAGTTTCAAGTCTGCTTCTTATAACATCATGTTGAATTTGGTGGTTTGATGGCCCGGCATTTTCTTCTCCAAGTTGAGGTTCAGGGTTCGGCGGGGTGTGGCTTGTGGATGGCTCTCCCCGATCTGGAACAGCCCCGAATACGTGTTCCAGGGGAACTTCCGGAATTGAATAAGGGTCAAAACGGGGCTGTTCCCCTTGCGGCACCTCTTCCCCGGGGGAATCCGGTGCGGGTATCTGGCCCGAAAGCCCATTGAAAAAAGAGGACGACGGAGTAGAGGCTTCAGCTGACTTGCCCGCAGCGGATCCGGAAGGACCCGCTTCACTAGGCCCAGGCCCTGGTGGGTTCTCCATAGCGGAAGCAACCTCTGGGCCTTCCACAAAAAAAAACGAAAACAAACCAGAGAAGGATCCAATTAGAGTAGAGGAAAAAGCCTCCCTCCTCCTTCTGACAATATAAAGTCCCAAAAAAATGAGGGAAATAAAAATAAAAATAAGGTAAGGTCTATCGGTCCACAAACCACTGAAGAAAAATTTGCCAATAAATTTTGACACGATACGTTCGTATCTCGAGATTGAGGGAATCTGTCCCCCCATTCCTCGTGAGCTACTTACTAGGAGAAGGCAGAACCAGAAGAATTGTGAGAAATAAGTCAATTTATCAAGTTTAGGCATTTCGATTTGGATTTAAAATAAAACCTTCAAGACAGAAAAAGACTCCCTTTTCTTCCTATTGATCTTGACGTCGGAAATGGTTGGTTTTAATGCTCGCACAGACGAAATAGAATACCGGATTGGACCTTAGCCGCTCGGGAATAGAATCCTTCACCACCAGGAAAGGCAATCGCCACGACGCTGACATCTTTTCATACGTACTAGACCCGGAAGGCGGAAGAAGCCGCTTACACGACTTCCAATACAGACAACTCAAGCAAGAGGTTTGACATCACTCCTGCAACTGCAAGACAAAGACTCAATCAAGCAGCACTGACCGCTATTCCCTACATAGCTAAGATGTCTGACACTGCGCCTAAGAGGCTAGCTTCACTATAAAGAGAAATAAAGCTTGATTTCCCCCTTCATAATACCTATTAAGTAAGTATTGCCATCTCTTTGCCCTAGCTCATCTTCCTTTCTCGGGGCTAAAGAGGATCAGAGTTCTATCCGTTCGTGGATAAGAGAAGACTAGTTAGAAGAGGGAAGGGTGGAATGAAACAATCCAGGGTCAAACGAAGATACTTGTTAGCCTAGCCCCATGTGTATCCGTAGCCTTCCCTGTTTTGAGAATCTCATATTGCTTCGTAGGACGTGTGTCCTTCGTATGTTCCGTCGCCTGTTCCTGGATAAGTAGATTTTCTACCAACCAAGTAGAATCAGCCTGAGAATCAGCAGCTGAGAATGCTGGCAAATCATAACATTAACTACGCCATTCTTGAGCGCCAATCAGTATCCTCCTAGATTCTCATGTGTTGAGTATCAAACAAAAGATCCCATGTTTGGTTGGTCAGATCAATTCGGCTTTACCCATTCATTGTTTTATCGAGGCAAGACAAAAAGGGACAGTTTTCTTATCTTTTGAGGTCTCAACGAACGGTTCTTAAATCATTAACGGATGCAGAAATGGGACAAGTTATTACCGGTTTGAGGGGACAATGGTTTTCTAGGTTGTTTCACCAATCTGTTGAATTGGAATGGAGCTCACGACCGTGAAACCCCTCGTTGTTTGATGGCACCTATCTTGTTCCCTTCGGGGAGAAATACTACTCTTGTTTTTCTTGTTCTTCTTTCTCGAAGAGATGGGTGCACCGCCTTGGAGAAGGTAGTGTGCCTATCGACGACTCCTTTCCATTGTATGGGAGGATATCTTCTTTGTTGTAGCTGAACTGATGTATGAATAAGGAGAGTGTGAATGGGGATTGGAGAATGCCTTGCAATGAATTAAGGATCCTTCTTGTATGGCCTCCAGAGGAGCCTCTAATGACCTTTCCACACCTGTTTTGAAGGGAATCACTCGTGGCAACTCCTAGAATGCGGTTAGAACTTGTTTTTCTTCATAAATATGGGGCTTCTGCCATAGAACCTCCACTCCACTGCTATGATCCGTCTTCGATTCACCAGCATCAGCTACTCTCACCCGAACCGCACGGTTCATAGTCTGCACACCCACCAAATCAATCTTCAGCTAAAGTAATATAGATTGCTTCAAGACAATGAAAGAGTTTGGTGTACTACAGGTGGATGCCCCCTAGCTCATAGGTCATAGCCGTAGTTCGTGCCTTTGGAGTCTAAGAGAAGGGACTTCTTTATACGTTTGAGATGTGGGATCTGTCTAACTCGCACTATGTTTAACCCGTTGACTTCGAAGTGGTCCCACTCTCTTCTATCTCCGAATCTCTTTGCTCTGCCTCTGGGCGCTAATGGATTTTACTTTGACTCTTTACGGCATCTGGTTCAATCCAGTTATCTTGCTCAGTTGTATTCCTTTTCCCTTGCCAGGTTCTATCACAGCAGACTATTTCACTCCCGGAATTGGGTTTGAATCAGAATCTCTTTCCCTTGCCTTTTCAGCTAGCGAGCATACCTAGCTTGCTTCTTGTCACGAGCGGGAGTCGAACCCGCATTGCCCTTCCTGAAAGAGACGTCTCTTTCAGATCGCGACTTTGGTGACGCAGTTCAGTCGGCGATAAAAGCCTTCCTACGTCTGCGGGCCGGTCGGCCACCCAATCCTGCTCTTCAAATGAATCACTGAAGTCCCCAACCCTATCTATGATACCCCTATCCCGCCCATTCTTTCTTTGAAATCCTTTACTGGTGGATCCCCCATCCCCATCGACTATTTGGCTAATGCCATCCAAAATTGTATAAGATCCTGAAAACTAAGGGGATTCGCCTTAATGAATTGTAGCCAGTCCTTCAAATCTTCTATGGGATCGAAGAAGAGTTCAAAATCATCATTCATGATCTTGTAGACTATATTCCTTATATTCTCCTCGTCCAGGGGACTCTTTAAGTTGATTTGTTCCCCTACTCTCCGGTAAAGCTCCTCAGAAATTGCTTTTAGGAAAGATGCGTGTTCGGCCGCATAAGCCAGATAAATTGAAGAAGAAGGGGCAGCCCCACCCCCTGTAGAGTTACTCGGGCCAGCCTCCCCTTGTAGCTGGGGTAGACTGGTAGTAGTTTCACCTATAAAATTTTGCATTTGTGGAATGTAGGTTGGAACTACCTGTTCCGGGATTGTAGAAAGGAAGGGCTCCACAGTTGAAACTACCTGTTCTGGCATTTCCGAAAGGAAAGGCAGGACAGCTAAAAATAATTCGCTGTCAGCCGCAGTATAGATACTTCGAGTTTTGGTAACTCTGGAAGTAGCGCTACAGATTGAAGTTTTTCTGCCCCCGATTATAAGTTCTCGTCGACCACGGCCTATAGGAACCAGGCTATCCACTGCTTTTAAGCCTGTTTGCATGGGTTCGTGCACAGATTTACGTTCCAGAATCCCTGTTTTCGTGATCGCAGATTTACGTTCCAGAATCCCTGTTTTCGTGACCGAATGACGAAATAGATATACGAACTGTATAGGATCATTCGCTGGGATGGGATAAGTGATTCTTTTATGGGATTCCCCTGGGATCGTGGAATCAACTAAGAATGCAATAGGTATTTGTGATCGAGCAGCTTCCAGTATGACCGAAGACTTTCTATCTGCATTCAGAATAACCGCACAATCGGGTTGTTGGTTCAACCCAAAATTTATCTTTTTCGTTCTTAAACGGAATTTTTTTTTTTTAGCCAAATAATTGCTAAAAAAAGTCCCGATCTTCCATTGAGAATCATTGATACAGCTCGCCATTTTTTCCAATATCTCACATCGAAATAAATGATTGGTCTTTAAAAGGAAGGAACGGCATTTTTTACGAATGGGAGATCCTATAAAATGAAGAGCGGTTCGTAAACAAATCAGTGTCTTGTCTGAATCGAGAATAGCAATTCCACTTCTGGAACCACAGATATAGACATTGAAATGGTGAGCATCTACCCGACGCCCGCCGAGATGTGCATTCGTACAAAGTAATTTAGTATAGACCATAGAAAGGATTGTCATTTCCGGTTTTCCGTTTCCCGAGATACTGGTGGTAAGTAATAATGCAGGCATGGCATATTTCGTTGAATCAGTCTTTTTCGCCACATCGCGTATAAAGGGAATCGAACCCAACTCTTCCACTCGCCGCCAATGCGGAAGGATGCCGCCGAAAAGAAAGGAGACTGATCTTAACGTTGGCGTCGGTTTTTCCAAGAAAAGTTTGATTTGATTGGTCTTTTTCATGCGGAACGGAACCGTATTAGTAAGCGGGCCCACACCTTCTCCATCCCTCGATCAATAGTTTATTTCTCTTCTCTATCCCCTTTCTCGAACTGAGCTATTTCGAGCATTTCATAAACAGAGCTCGATAGTCCCTTAAAGTATTCACTTTTCCAGGAGCCGACTTACCAGTTAGTACTGGCACTTTTACAGGAACAGTACCAGAGACTCATCTCGTAAGAAGACATTTTCAATTAGACACTACTAGTCGAGGACACGCGACAAGTTACGTTCTCATTTCGCAGAGGTTCTTCTCGCGATCTTTCTATTCTATTCTTTATGGACCTGAGCTCACTTAATTGCTTTTTGAGGGGGCGCAGCTCATTATCTATGCATTTTCTCATTGGCAACAAATCAATGTCATAGCACTATTTCCACTAATCACTGCACAGAAATGCAAAAACAGAAGAGAGGGGCAGCCCAGACATGAGAGGACCACCACGCACAGCAACGATTTGCTGATTGAAAGCTCCCTAACTATGTGTCTGTGCGGATCAGGAACCAAGTAAGTAAAGGGATGGTTAAAGAGGCAAAGTGATGCCCGCCCAAGCAAGTGGTTTGTTTTCGAGAGAGAAGTGTTTTTTTTGGAAAAGAAGAGCTCTTTCTAAGTTGACTTGCATTGCACAAATCATGCACATTTTTGAAAGTGCTTTGTAAAAGATCTTCAATGGAACGAGTTTCTTTTGACCATTCCCCCCTCTGACTGGGATGTCGTGTGTTAAAGCACAGTCTGGCTCTATAAGTAAGGAAATATCTCTATCCGGTTATTTGTAGTGAAAATCTGTCTCGAGGAGAGAACGAGGAAAGCAGGGAATAGCGGAACAAAGAAAGAACTCTTAGGGGAGGAAAGCTTGCCTTTCCGATTTATTCGCAGGTAAATTCGGAGTTACACGAAGTGGAAGGACCAAGGGCGAAGCGAAAGAGGGCATTTGCGTTCCGGGGAGGGCGTCGCGTAGGCATAGTTCCAATGGTAAGCTGATTCCAGGTACGCCCGTTCCTCTACATCGTTTGACTATCAAAGTCAGGTCAAATGTAGGTGAGTGTTGCGACTCAGTAGCCGTACCTGTTCCACTTGCTTATTATGGGAATAGTTGATTCATTGTAAGGTTCAATCAGGCTGCCTGGCTCTACCTAAAGTCTAAGTCCGTCCCTCCTTCCTACTTAGCTCTCCTCACACGAGAAGCATAGGCCGCAGGTTGACAATGCGCTACCGATGAAAGAAAGTAAGTCAAGCCACCCACGGATCCTTCTACTAAGGAAAGAGTTAAAGCCGAAGACAATCAATAAACATCTTCAACCAATCCAATACAAATACTGAAAAAGAAGCAGTCTACCAACTTTTCTTTCACAAGGCCGCAGGTTGATCTCATGCATTACTCAACCAAGTCAGATAAAAAATGATCTTATCATCGAAAAGGCGCGCAGCGAGATAACAAACACATAAAAAAGGATATGCCCTAACTATATGCATGCCCCAAACTCTATATAAGAACTTTATAAATAAGGCAAAGAGAATCTCATCTCCTCACAGTTCCTTGCCAGCGGATCTTAGTGCCCTTCAAGCGCCCCTTGCGGCTGTGGGTAAGAACGAACATCGTTCTAGCCAGCTAGTGAGAGTTTCCCCATTGATCTTTGATCTGGCTAATCAATTTTCAGGTTTTTTATTTCCTTCAATGCCGCTGGTGCATAGTCAGACTTGCAGGGGCAGCTCAATCAAGTAGAGACAAGACCAGCTGTTGAAGCTTGGCAGTGGAATCCAAGAGATAAGAAGTAGTATAGAGATAATAAAACGGGATTCAAAGTAGTAGTAGTTGAAATAAGATAGAGCAAGCAAGAGTAGTAGTATTGGCAAAGAAGATTGGAATTATTGTATCCACCAATCGAAGCTTCCTCTCCCTCTAACAAAGCAATGGAATGAAATTCTAATCCTCATCCTCATACCTTCAACTATACCTTCCCTCGACCGCGAGCCCTTATACGCTAGAGAAATGCTATTCCTAGACCTATCGCTATCCCCTTTAGGAGGGCTATCCCTTTTACGAGCTAGAGCGTAGCGATTCGTACTCCTTTTGGGGGAAGGTTAATGTAAAAAGGTCCAATCCTCCAGGGCAAAGGTATCTTTTGTTTCCTTTAGAACAATCCTAATCGCATATCCAAACCAAAGAAGATGATATTTATTTGATAAAGCGCATTCTATTATCGTATTGCGACACTGCTCCTATCCCTAACGCTAGCTCTGTTGACTTCATTCCTTGTCGGTGTTGCGAGCCCCTCTACTTTACGAAACGAAGGAAAATAGCAATGGAATGGAATAATGCTATCCATACGCTATTGATATTCCTAGCGCTATCCCTTTTCTTTGCAAAGAAGCCCCTTCCCTTAATAAATTGAAAACATCATAAGGCTTTACTAAAAAAAGTAAGATTTGGCTCGGGTGCATCAAAACTTGCAATACGAAGATCCCTTTCAGATCAGCAGGAGGAGCAGGTTGCACCACTGGTTGGGGAGGAATTGTCAAGCTACGAGTGGGTAGAGTAGTAGAAAATACTTTATTTCTTCTATCCTTCATATCCATTGAACTAAATCTCATCATAGGTAACTATATCCTTTTAAGCTCCGCTCTCCTTATATTGGAGAGACTTGTTTGGGGTCGGCGTTGGTTTTTCCAACGAAAGCCTGATTTTGAGAACGTGAACATGAGCGGTAGACTGAACACCCACACAATCTCGATTTGACACAACAACACTTTCCATGGGGACCAACGGAACAGAGCAACTAGAACACGTAGTTGTCTATTTGTTAGGCAGGCGACTTGAACATAGATTCTTTCACCCAGGTGATCAGGACTCGTAGAAGTATCTGACGTGATTAGGCGGGGACAGGATTCGAACCTGCAGTCTTCAGGTCATGAGCCTGATGAGTTGACCAATTCCTCTACCCCGCTTCTTCCCCCTGGTCTTTCTTTCCCACCGGGGTTCACCTTGCTTGCTTGGCCGGGATAGAACCAGCGTTTAGGTTCCTTGCGGCTAGGCGCGGAGGTTGGAGCTCCTGACGACTGGTACGAACTTGCTGAAAGCACGAGCGTAGAAGCGAAAGAAGAAGCGAGGGGATTCCAAGCGAAAGAAGAAGGGATGAGCGCTTTGTTGCTAAAGCGCATACGTTTTCTTGCTTGATTTTTATACGATTTTCTGAAGTGATCTGTACAACTAAGTAGAAAAGGACAGACGAGTGTGGATACACGTGGTATAGGGATGCTCGTCTCGCCGTAAGTTATTGACCAGTACCAAATGTGACAACCTTCAATTCAAGTTACAAAACCATGAATTTGAAACAGAAGTTAGCGTGCTTCATGTACAACGTTATGATCTTATTTTAGGCATTGACTGGTTGTCAAGTTTTGCTCAAATCACAGTTGAATGGAGTAAAGGAATGCTGAAACTCAAGCATAAAGGCAAGCAAGTGATCTTACAAGTGCAAGATGTCACAGCTGAACTGTGCGGTGTGCCAGGGAACAGTTGACTTGCACAAGGAAAAGAAGAAAGGGCTTTGGCAAAAAGAGAAGGAGCTCTTCTTGCCCGTATGGGAGTGGAAGCTTCAGTGTAAGCGGAAGCTAGACTAGAAGAGAGATTCATCCTAGGCTTTGCTTGGCCAGTCTATTAGTATGGCATCCCTTCTCAGACATAGGAAAGCTCAATGTCTTAAAGACATAGCATTGAAAGAGTGAGTAATCAGCATGAAATCCAGTCTCCTTGTAAATTCGATTAGACGACCGCTTCGCCATGTACAGAAGAGGAAGTCCAAGAACTTCTTCAACGATTTCAGAATACGGCCGCCAGTGACTTTCTTATTGCTAGGTATGGTATTGGCTCGAGTCAACTGCACAGCATAAATCTCTCTTTGATGACGAACGATACAACACAAGTTGCTAGCATTGAGTTTGTATACCTATCAACTCACTCTCCTACTCTTGTCAACGAACTCATTGAACTACTCCTTTCTCACTCCGCACTCTAAAACGGTTCACTCACTACTTCCTTGTTTGTTGGAAACGAACGCATTTCTCCACTAGCTGTCAGCTCTCCTACTGTTGGAAATTAACTCATTGATCAGACCAACATCGATGCTTTTCACTCACTACTATGCTTGTTGTTCATTCCTTCACTCTGGAAGTACGCACTCATTATAGCAAAACAACCCACTAAACTCCCTGCTGTTCACTCCATTCCCTACTAGATTATTTGAGACAGTAGCTGTGAACTACTCCCCTCCCTCTTTGAGAGGGACGAAAAGACTCTTTCCATTCTTCAAGCTACTAACTTCCACTAATACATTCAAGCACGAAGTTACCTCCAACTATTGGTAATAGTTGCATCGAGATATTCGTAGAGACTAGCTATAGACTTTGTGAGTCAGTGTGCTCATTAATTACCCAATTAATTCACCAGGACAGTAAGGATGGAGCTGCTCATTCCACGATTGACAAAGCTAGAACGAGCTCTCTCTTACTTAGAAAGAGTCTCACATACCTGGTAGAAGTGTGCATTTTACCTATACCCATACCTCTTCTATCTATGCTCCAAGCATGATAGCAATTGCATTAAGCTATTGGTGCTTCTTTCTCACCCGGCCCGAGATGGGTGTTGAAGGCACGTGTAGTTTAACAACTTCCTTACGTTGACGCATATCATCATGGGGAATCGAGTGAGTTCTTCGGATCGACGGACAAGAGGACCTTTTCATTCATCTCACCTATCCTACGCAGATTTATAATCTAATTAAAGAAAAGAAACTCTTGCTTTTAGAAATGAATTTCACATTTCTCTACGCAAGCCAAGGAATCTGTCTACAACTGGTACTTCACATGCCTTAGAAGTAGATTTGAATGAGAATGAATGAAATGAGTAAACGTTACTAGGAAGGTGAACTCGCTATCAAACTACAGCCTGCGCTAGTGGCTCAATCCGTTGCTTGTTGGGTTGAACATATTCTTTTTCTTTGACGGATAGCTTCTCGGCTCTTGCCTGGCCTGGAGTTGAAGAAGGAACTGGTAGCACTTGAATCAGAGGAAGATCGGAATAGCAGACGAGTTGCAGCTTTTAGTATTGTTCACAGCTTGGATGCCTTTATGCCAATTTTCCCGTGTTTATGGAAAGCCCGTCTTTTTGGCAGAATATAGCCCCACTAGGTTCTTTTGTTCTCGAATAAGCAGCTCTAGAAGCTCTCGCATGCGTTAGACTGACTACGCCTTCTATCTTTCTTTGTATTTTATTCTAAGCGTGGTAAGGATATTGAATTAATGGCATGGAACATATTTGCTAGCCCCTATAGTTGGATGCAGACGATGGCATTTTCCTCTAAGAGGTTTGAAGGCATGAATAGGCAGCTATTGAATCCGCTACGGAAACAGTAGCTGTGAACTACTCCGTTGCCTCGGCACGGCTCATTCCATTGATACGCTCATCGGGCTGCTCGTCGTTAGGAAGAGAAAGTCCTACTGCTGTAACTGCAACATCAAGCAAGTAGGATCGGGATTCAGATGTTCAATAAATAGGTTTGTTAGAAGAGACAGGAATTTATTCTTTATTAGTGCATGCCTTTTTTTTTGTGATTCGAGCAGTTCTTGTCACGAGATGATGGGCCAGAGAAAAGTTTGATAGGAAAGGAAGGCGACAGTTAAATAAAAAAAAGAAAGGGAAGATGATACTGATATAAGAGTACTGCTCTTTGCCCTAAGATTACGATCAGTCACTTTTTATGTTTCAATCAGCTCCTCACTTCTTATTAAGGTTTTCGTGACCGACACCTAGTTCTTTCCACATCACTCCACTGTTTGAGCAATTTCCACTCTCCTTCCTGGTCAAACCTATCAAAACCTTCGTTCAAGAACTCATTCCAGCCCATGCCTTCTCTGACTACTCCTTTCACTTTTTGAAGTGTATTTATTTGGAACAACTTCAAATACTTCTCGCACTTGTCAACCCATTCCCTCGTTCTCCCCTCCATTAAACATAGGAAATTTAACCCCAATCCAGGGTCAAACGAAGATACTTGTTAGCCTAGCACCATGTGTATCCGTAGCCTTCCCTGTTTTTGACAATCTCCTATTTCTTCGTAGCACGTGTCTCCTTCCTATGTTCCGTCCCCTGTTACTGGATAAGTAGATTTTCTGTTTGAAGTGCCTAGAAGATCCAGCAAACGGAGGTTATCTCCCCCGCCTTGAGTTTCGGTCTTGCGCATTCAAGCCTAGAATAAGGCCTAACAATAGGGTGTAAACTTTAGCGAACTCCCATGCTTATATAATCCAATCAATTGCACCATGATTAATCCACTAGACAAAAGGGAAACACAATCACTACATTAACCGAGCTATATTAGCCGCGCTTTCAAGAGCACACACAGAAACCACTTAACAGTGACTCCTTCTGTCAGCTATTCATTTCCTGGGAGTTCAGACTGACGGTTAGGTTCTTTTTCTAAATTTACTTAAGAACTTTTGGGCGAAGGATACACCGGAAAAGAAGAGGAGCCTTTGTTCGTTTGGCGTTCGTTGGGGATTCATTGCTCGTTCTGCGATTAGATTCATTGCTCGTCGATCTGGTTTAGTAAAAAGGTTTTTTCTTTTTGAAAACCAGATTCATGCCCAGAAGAGGATCCTCTATCTGCTCTCGAAGCAGTCGTCAGCCTAAGCTCAGGTTTTAAATCCTTAGGTTGACCCTACCCCTTTTTCTTCCTTTCCCTATCCAACCCGAGCTCTATCGGTCATGGCTTTCTCCTCTCTTCAATTCTTTCCGCCCAAACTAATCCGCACTAGCCCCAAACCCTAGCCCTGTTGTCTGGATTCCCGATCTCTCTCCTACAAGAAAAACCTATCCCACTAACGACTCTCTTTGTCTTATACCTTGCTAATACCCACATGAGAAAGGGTTTCCCCTCGCTTTCAGCCTCCCATTATAAGCTAGATGACTCTACTGTGACATGTTATGACGATCTTGAAGCCCCCAACCATAGATAGATGCTTTGATCATCCAGGTTTTGCCAATCCACGAACTGCATCGTATAATAACCGCGGATATCAGGCGTAGGTTGACCTTGAGTGGTTCACTGAAGGGTAGGGCTATCTCTTCCCTTTCCATGCCTTTGATTCATCCCGGATTGTGTTGATGTGCACATGAACAAAAGTGCACATTCCTATCCCCGAAGCAAATAAATCAGATGACTTTTCCGAAGCAAAGAAGAAGATGACGGCTCCTACAAGGCACAGCACCAATGGAACAGCGGAACGGGTATCTTTTAGCAAAGCAAAGGGAAAGGAGGTATCATACCAAGGGGTTGAAGAAAGGGTTTAACCAGCGGATTCGCATATCTTTTTCCAATGGCTTCCCGCATCCCTAGTTTTTTAACTCCTGGTTTCGGGTAACGGATATGGGTTCGGCCCCCTTCCCTTGGCGAGCATAAGAACCATTCGTATACGTTAGGAGCAGAAGTTGACGTGGGTATACTCTTCATTTCATCCTTTTCATTGAATCCCCTATCCTATTATCCAGCAACGCCCAAGCTGTCGATGATCACCTAGCTCTTGTTCGAAGCAATTGAAGTATACTCTACATCAACATGGGATTGAAAAGGTGAGGGCGTAGCGAGCGCTAGAGCTATTCCTACGAAAAGGGGAGCTATTCCTACGATTCCTAGTATCCGTTCATCGATAGACTGTCCTCGGGCAAGGGAAATATACTAACACTATTACTCAACCCATAATACCCTTTCCAAGGGCTCAAAACGGGTCTTTGCTACAATCCAATCCATTTTCAAACAAAAGAAAAGAGCAAGTTCCCACAGGCGAAGAGCTGCTTCCGAGAAATATTTATCTTCTTTTACCCCCTTTACGCCCTTCGGGGCTGCTAACAACGAGCTAATACACAGGAACGGCACGGCTCCTACACCGCTTAACTCCAATAACAGAACCTGGTCCCACATCCCTTGCATTTGATAATGAAACAATCAGAATTTGTTGAATTGAACATATTTCAATCTCATTTCTTTTACGTGGTTTTGGCAACTATCAATTATCTCTTTCCTCGGCTTCCTACACGGATATAGCCGTAAACGGTATCTAGTAGGCAACCTGGGAACTACATTAGCTTAGGGGGATCGGGTAGCGAGCGCTCTCCTCGGCAAAGCACATGATTGAGATTTGAATTATTGTATTGTGAATAAAGGCATGAAAGGAATTTAATAGTAGTTAGGTATTAAAAAGAAGATCTAATTCAAGTGGTAAAGCAAGTATATAATGATGATAAAGTCCAGAGGAAAGGAAGATTGTTTCACGCCTGCATAGACAAGTAAGTCTACCACGAACCCCTGTCCCTGCCAAGTAGAAAGCTAGTAAGCAAGTACTGAACTTCAATCCTGCATTCTCACTCTTGTTTTTGTCGCTCAATCCAAAGAAAGAAATAGGAATACGAATCCTCATCCCCAAAGCCCGGGTCCTAGACTACTACGAATAGAAAGATTTCTACGGATATCCTTCGTATCAATTTTATAATGCTTATCACCTCCTTCTGAGCTATTCCCACGGTGCCTGAGCAGTTGCCATTGAGAATGTTGTGGGGAACGATTGGGTGACTTAGCACAAGCAGCGCGTAACAGGTCCTTTGCAGATGGTAAGTACCTGGATTTCAGAGGCATTGCTAGATGCGTCGACTTGCGAGACGAGCTTGCGGTGTAGCTCTTGAAAGAAAGAAAAAGAGGGGCTCGGTAACGGCAATCAACGGCTCCTCGGAGGCAACCTAGCCAATTGAGTAGAGATATGAAATGACGAGCGAATTACCCGATTCCTATTATGCTACGCCCCGGGATAGCGATAGCCTTGTTTCGGATTTTCTAGCGATGACTAGCCCTTTGACGGCTCCTATCCCTAGACACCGGCCCCCGGTACCAATACTAGAGATTTGCCTTGGCTGTAGTTCAAAGAAGTTCTTCGGCTTTGGGAAGATGCGAACCTTATACCATTGTCCTTGGACAGATACGAACCTTACGCGGGCAGCGGATGAGCATATCCCTAGAATACCTGCCTATCCTACCTAACGCTGGATTGAACCTAACGCTAGAGCGAGTACTACGATGCGAGCTCCTTTTACGAGCGATACCTTTGTCTTTGGTGCTTGAGTTGTCCTCCCAGCGGTGTGCTCCTCGGTTTCGGAAATGACATATTGAACCGGTATCTTTAGCAAAGCCCAAATCCGGCAGACCCCTTTGACGGCATCCCTCCTCTAAAGCTGCTTCCTTCCTTCAAGCAACGCATTCGCGAACCAATACGTAGTACACGACGTAGTAAATCAATTAAATAATGCAATCCGGGTTAAAGAAATGAAATGGTTGTTGCCTTCTCGGACAAGAAGGAAAGATCACTCTCTATCTAAATGATAGAAGTATTTAATCAAATCAGAAAGAGCCCTGGGATTTGACCAAAACGGCATAATTGAAAGCTCTCGTCTCAGTCGCTCGCCTAAGAAAAGGTACCGGGTTGCTCCGTGATGACGAATAAGCAGCCCAGAAATGAGGGGAGGAGACTCTGCCTCCATAGTATAAGTTGCTATCCACTTATGCTTGGTTTGTGCTTGACCACGAAATCTTGCCTCCCACCATCATGAAAGACAGATGATGATGTCGATTTCTTACTGTCGAGACAGCCTGTCCGAATCCAAATCATTCGACTTCCTCCAGACTTTCTTTATTGAGACAAGTTGGATTTCTTGATAGATACATTTGGCCAATTCGGTTTACTCGACAGCCTGGATTTACATTTATTTACTACTCCTTGGGAGCAGACTGACGGACAATCTTCATATATCGATGCCACGGACACAGCTTCAGCGAAAGAGAACCACTCACCGCCCTTGTGACTGAACTAGATTGATATTTTGGAAATGTCTATGCCATACTTATTCTTCTACCCTTCGTGAACCGATGATCTTATGTTAATTTCAGTTTGGAGAAATATCATCTTTCCTGCTTACGAGCAAGGAGGATATATTCAGAACGTAAGCTCCATTGGGGCATTTTATCCCAGTGGTTATTCGTTCTTCCAAAGAGTTCCTACGATTTATACCGGCTCCTCATTCACTCGCCTATCAGCAGATGTGTCAATTTGCTATTGTCAGCAAAGTTCAAGACTCATCTAGAGGAGGTAAATCAATGGATACGGGTACGCCTGGTTGAAGCAGCCCCTACACTTCTATGGGTTGTTCCAGCCTCTGCTCAGTATTCCGCAATACTATCGCACAATCCTCTAGAATAGTCAGGCCATACTCTTCTAGATTGAACTTGGCCTCGCTCAAGCAATCCATGCTATGCATCACTACAGTTTGCTTCTCCATGCTGGCTTCCACCACAATGCCAAACTGCTCCCTCTGAAAAACCAAGCCCTTCTAAGCGGACAATGTATTATTTGAACTGTAAAAACCTATTCTTGCGGCACCTTCTACTTTTGGAAATGGGCAATCAGTCCTAGATTCAATAGCAGGGGGCAGCGGATGAAGTCTCTTTGCGGGCCCAGAGGGAGCAGCTAAAGCAACTGACATCGGTTAATCAATAGTAGTGATACCCACATCCCTGCCCCTATGCTTTATGCCAAGGAAGTGAGAGCACCTGGTTTGAATATGTAGGTTCGATAGGACCTGGAAGAGCAGATAGGTTTTAGTGAAAGATGGGCTTGTTTTCCAATAAGTTCTATTGCTTTGACACATTTAGTATATAACTGAATAGAAAACGGAATAAAAGCGGATAAGATAGCGTATTAGGCCGACAAGTAGGAAGCATAGCAAGTAGCAATATACAAGAAATAGGGAATGAGGGGGCGTGGAAGTCTTTAATATTGCGGTCTCTATCGTCACCTTGACGGCTGTTTGCGCCTTTCTGACCGAAATGGAAGAGCAGGTCTCATGCCTGGGAGATTTGTCCAATAGGGACATAACTAGTTGCGACAACAAGCAGCAAAACAAAGACCTTCCTCTCAGGGCTTTGTAGGAGGTATCTTCATTATCAATACTTCTCGACATCTCAGGGTAACCTGAAAATAGACATCCCTGTAGGAAGAGAACATCAAACTGATTGAATGAAAGAACCCCCACAAGTGAATCTTGATTCTTGAATTAGAAGATCAGCTAAGCCTTATTTGGTCACTTCAGGTACAAGCATTCATAGTCATTATGGGAAATTCTTTTCTAAAGGAGATGTGTATTAGTTCCTTTTCTATATGGAAAATGGAGGTCTAGCCACAAAAGGTCTTCCTCACTCAAGTAGAATTAGAGAAGTGCCTTCGATTGATTTAATATGATGGGTTGAAGGTTGGAACGAATGTATACCACTTGGAGTACCCTGGGTTTTCTTTATTGGAGCTGAGCTAACCATAGCCCAAAGTCGTATTTCTTTGGTTAAGAAGAAGATCCTAAAGGTTTCTCGATACCAGGGAGTACAGATCCATAATAGACATATCGAGATTATTGTGCGTCAAGTAACATCAAAAGTGTTGGTTTCAGAAGATGGAATGTATCATGTTTTTGGAACTAGAGAATTCATTGGATTACTACGAGCGGAAGGGGCAGGACGTGCTTATGACGAATCAATATTTTACAGGAATGTGGGACAAGAGCTTCTCTTAATACTCCAACCGAAGCAAGAAGTTTTCATCAAGAAAGGGCTCGAGAAAGCAGCTCTACACGGTCCGTATTGGTTGGTAGGCCTGAAAGAAAACGTTGTTGTATAAAGGATTAGTGGTATCCGATTGAAAAAAGTATGTGCATCCAAACAACTTGAATGGCGAAAACCTATTATAGTGAGAAATAAGATATATTATGTTATACCATAATAAAAGAAATGATTCTGATGTGAGATGAGACAATTTCTGATTCTGATGAAACAACCATCTTTTATGCAATTTCATGATTCTTAACTGAGAGTTCCCGTTCTTCCTTTAACTATCTTTCTTTTTTCACTAAAGGTTATGAATGTTTTAATAGATCGAGTCAGAATAAATCAAATCACTAATTCCAAAAAGTTTTTCAGGTTTGTGTCGTATATCAATTACCGGCAGAAGGTTCTATCGGAACAATTAGTTATTTCAAAGTAACTCGTAGATTTATTTTGGCAATAGGAGAATGAAAAAAAGATCTGGGATTGAAAGAAACAGATGGTTGAAGTCAGAGTTCATTTAGGTTATAGTGAAAAAAGAAGGAATCCTAGAATAACTCCTTACATCTTTACAGCAAAGGGCAAACACAAACGTAAAGGTATAAAGCCATCTCGCCCGCTCGTTATCAGAAGCTTGTGATTTACTTTTTCATGCAGCAAGTCAAGGAAAAAACATCTTAATGATACCTTCCCAGAAAGAGCTGCTCAGTAGCGTTAGCTGCAATAAGGGCTCGGTGTCATTCTTTTAATACAAAAGGGGTGGTATGTTATGGGTGGTCATTAGGCAAACAAAACTTCGTAAGTTAAGGTACTTAAAAGGCTAAGAAAAATAGGGCCAATTCCACTCTTCTCTTCGCAGCTGCAATCTTGAAGAAGAGAAAATTATCTACTTTGCAAACATACCTCGGTGGAATCAAATATATGTGAGGGTTACCTGATATTGTGCTCATCATTGATCAGCAAAAATAATATATAGCTCTTCAAGAATGTCTTATTTTAGCCATTCCAACTATGATACAACAAATGGTGATCCGGATCCCGCAGCTATTCTCATTCCAGCCAATGATAACGATAAAGTTTAAATTCGATGGATGGCATGAAAAGGAAATGGTTTGATTAATTAATAAATGGAACCATAGGCAAGCACCCACTCAACTAGATGCTAAACATTTCATTGCATTTTCTTGAACGAACTTTGAAAAGCCAAATTGTTAGTTCACTAGTATAATTATTCTTATAATTGAAACCACTTGATGATGAACGAGAAGTAGCTCGACCGTAAAGGAAAGGAAAGGAACCCTGGTGAACGGATTGAGCGAGCGCCAGCGGGGAAATCTCAAAGAGATATTTTTTATTTTATATAGTTATTCTCTAATATTTCACCATAGAAAAGTTTCTATTTCACTGCCAATCTGTTGACAAAGCTCAACCAAGTAAAATATTTTTGATCCTGGAAGAAATAGTAGAAATTAGAAGAAAAAACTTGATGCTTGAAAGAACGGACTCATAGGGTCACTAGCCAACTTTCATAAAGAAAAGGCCTCACTGTATGGTTAGTGTTAAAAGCACTATTACACTTTATAATCAAGAAGCAAAGAGAAAATGAAGTATACAAGTTCACCATATCTTTTGATTAAAAGAAACAAGAAGCTCCGGTAGGACCTAGGGAACCTTGAAGTAACCCACTATTTTTTTGTAGTGAATATCGAATTCTAAATTTTTTGGTGTAATCAGGGTAAGCTTATGCCTCATCCTGGTTGGGAAGGTTATAGTAGCTTCAGTCATTGGAATTACTCTATTTCTATATATAGGCCTTATCCTTTTTGTTATTGCGTTATGGTAGAGGGAAAGAGAAAAGAAAGAAGAGAAATTGGGCCATGTTTCCCGAGAGAGACTGCCTTCTCTCAGGCCAGCAGTCTTATACTTATAGTCGACTGCTCTATGACGATCTGACCTCTTTCCTGGGCTCTGCTCGCTCGTCTACGCTCCGACCAATTCAGTCAAAATCGAAAAAACGATGTTTCCTTGAAAAAGTCTAAGAAATAGTAGTAGTAGTCAAAAAGTGCACTTTTCGATTTATAGGGATCCCTATCTTTATCTCTATCCACAGAGATACCTATCTATATAGAGAGAGATTTATCAATAAATTGATCTAGACTATCCTCTATCCGGATAGATATGTCCCTATGAGCGACTAGGCCGATCTTTTTTTATATGTTTTGGCCACGTCCGTTTCCGCTCCGAAGAGGAAGGTTTGGATCTTTCAATCTTATGTCGTGAGGGATGTGACCTATGTTAGGTCCATAAGATACCACAGCTTTTAGTGTTCTATGATTCACCTCCGAATAATGAGTAGGTAGTTCGATCCTTTTGATTCTTATCTTCCTAGTAAACGGGGATCCGGAGCAATAGGTCGAATTTCTATATAAAGAAGACTTGTAAACAAAAGGACTTATTGCTCTTTTTCGGTTTTCCGCTTCCCCTATTGTTCTTATCAATTCCTCTTCCTCCTTCCTTCTTTTCAATAAGAAGAAGTATTTGAAATGAAACAAATTCCTCTTCATTCTGTTGTGCTCAGCGAAGGAACTGCCTAAGCATACTTTTGCGGATCCAAACTTCTTTGTTCTTTCTAAGTCTTCTTCTTGCATATAAGAACGCAACTCTTGCAAAAACCAGGATTTGAGTAGTAAGCGGCATACCCTCTGAGTTGTGAGTAAGCGGAACCATTCTGTTTTTGTTTTTCTCCAGATTCTGACCGGTAGTAATTTGCCTATGATTTTTCCAACTGATATGTCGATATAGAAAGATCTCCTTATTTCTTCACCGCGGGTTCTCGCGTCATTTTCTTGAAAAGATATTAGATCACCGTGGGAAACTTTCAAATGAGTAATGGTTACCAGTCCATTATTCAAACAAACCCTTCGATGACTTATCGGCTGCCTTGCTTGAGGAAGAGTGTCACAAAAATGGAGACGAACCGGAATCACGTCCGATCTTGTTTCTTGATTGAGTAAAAAAGGGATATATGAAGTTCGTTCTCTTCCTCTGTGCATCTCCCTTATGGGTAAATCCCCATAATAAAGGGACAACTTTCGTGTAGTTTGTGATTTGATGTTACTGTTTAGATTTTCTCTCTGAGAAAGATTTCTTTTAATGGATCTCCTCTTGTTCCTCAATCTTCGGAGAATGCGGCGTTGGATTAGAGAAAGTTCTCTGTTCCGAACATTTCCTGGAAGTAGACGACACGTTTTAAATCTTAATGCAGGCATGGCATATTTCGTTGAATCAGTCTTTTTCGCCACATCGCGTATAAAGGGAATCGAACCCAACTCTTCCACTCGCCGCCAATGCGGAAGGATGCCGCCGAAAAGAAAGGAACGCTCGCCAGAATGAAATACTTCAATTAGGATGAGCTACTACATATCGTTCTGAAAGGGGCCTGTGAAACTGAAGCAGTTCCTGCAACCATCAACGAAGTCAAGACATTACCTATAGCAAGAAAGACTACCGATAAAGAAGAGCCGAAGCCCTACCTTGTTCCTGCCATCCCTTTCCATTCCAACTTCATTTTTATCTATCTCACCTTTCATAAGCCCATTCAATGAGTTTTCGGGACATGGGTCAAAGCGATTTGTAGACCAATAGCAAAAGCAGCAACGATTCGATGCTCGAAAGCGGATGGCTTCCTTACGAAAAGAGTAAGAGCGCATTAATGGAAAAAAGAGGAAATCACGATCCCGGTAGAGGGAGGAGTCGGGGGACATTATGTGGAAGTTGGGTCACATCGTGGATGTACATAATAGGAGATTGATCTCTTACTCTTTCACCCCGAAAACCTTCTCCCCAGCTCAAGATCACTTTCTTCTTTTTCTGGAAATAAGTAGATCCTTTCACTTTCATGACAACTGACTTTAAACCCATCTTTCTGGCGGATCGCCCGACATGTTCCGCAGTTGCTTCAGCAGCATATCGAGAAAGACGAGACCGCCCTTTTATTTACCCCAAACAACCTGCGGAGGCCCCAGTCTTTTTATTCCCCCTAGCATCTGTCACGGTCACAAAGGTCTTATTTTTCATCAGTAAGACATGGATAAAATCTCTCTTCTTTTTCCGTTCACATTGTTTATATTCCTCCGAGATGCTCTGTACGAAGTTCTTGAATTTGAAACTGCCTGCACCCGCAAGCCCAGGCCTATCAGTCTCGGCCGTTGTTTTTTCCTGGGGCATCCTATGTGAATAGTGTTGACGAATCAATTGATTTTTGTAGGCATCATCCCTCTTTCCTATGTCCTTCCCCCCTTTACCTTCTCTTTCTATTCTATAAAAAGGCGAACATCTAATCTAGGCCCGGTCGCCTTTCTATGAAGGCGAGCAGCCCAGCCCCCTTGTTGAAATTTTGATATTAAGGAAGCCGTATTTCGCAATAGCAGCTCCGAGAAGCTGGGCTTAGGGTGCGCCTCCTGCGGTCGTTTCAGTGACTCAATTGGCTGGCTTCCCCCAGCTCAGACTGATGCCGCCACCTCTCCCAGGACCGGAATGATTATCCCTGCCCGATGGGTCTACATTCATCCCTGAATGTCGTCGGGTACTCTTCACTTCCCCGCCATTCTTGTAACCGTCACCTGTAATCCGCGCAGGTGTGTCCGCACCCCCTGGAGTGGACGAGAAAGAAAGGATTTTATCCCGCCCCCCTGGTTCCAGACCCAGGAGTTCACTTTCCCGTATGAGCATTCGGTACATATATAAGTCAGTGGAAGAGTCAAAGGGTCACCACTACTGAGGATCCCCCCCTTATCTTAGAAGGGTCGTCTGAGGGTTCGCCGCGGTTCATTGCTGTGCTTACACACTAGGCTACCCTTCCCCGAAAGCTCCGCGGGACCACCTATCACTAGTCTTCGGCCGGAGGGGTTTATTGCACAAAAAGGCCGGGACGCAGGCTCCCGCAGAGGAAAGCCCAACGAATGTCAGATGCAAAGCCCCGCACCTCATTAAGATCATATTGGCATACTCTCCCAAAAAAAAAAGAGCAGACCCCATTGAAGACGGGAGTGAGGTACAACAAGGCCATTTCCGTCCACCTTCTCACGGAGCTGTACGTGGACGTTACCGCTCATACAGCTTCCAGCCAGCAAGCAGTTAGCTTTCCTCTAAAAGTCATGGAAGTGTGGATAAATCGACATCAAACTCTAGTCGACAGAAGGTTTTTTTTGGTCTGCCAAACCAAATTCTTTTCTTATTAAAGCCTTCTCGAAAGAAAAGGCCCCTATGAATACTAGTCCACTTGTAATACGTAATTCTTGGCTTGGGTCCCTACTTCTCAAGAAAAGAAAAGTCAACTATCGCTTTCCCTGCTTTCAGGAACTTCCAACTAGTCACTTCTCGCTTTTGATCTCTTCCGTTTCCCAAGTCCGCTAACCCGCTTTGCTTTCCTGTTTCCTTTTACGAAACCTTCATCACTACTTCTCCTTCACTGAAACATGCTTAAAATGAGTTTAAACTCACGTTTAAACAATCAAATGTACAATCTATCTTCTTATCCCGGCATCTTACTTACTATTTTGAAAACGACTACTCTTTCCTTGCTGGTTCTGAATCACAAGCAAGCCTAATAAGAGTTCTTTCTGCTCCTCTTTCTACTAAAGACTTTGCATTGCTTTGTAGTCAAAAGCCGTACCTATATGCTCCATTTCCCTTTCTTGGGCATAGAGAAAGCAATACATTATATTTTATTTCTTTTCCATACATGACTTTAGCCATTTGGCTTGGTTTTCTGCTTCGTGCTTATGCATTATCATCCTAGAAGATGGTTTGTGCTAGTATTGTGCAAGTGCCTTTCTCTTTTGTAGATGGAGTGGAACTACACAACTCTCCTATATCCTCTTTTCCGCGATCAAGAAGTTGACGGTATGTAGGCTCATCTACCCAATGATTGTTAACCGTCTACTCCAGTAGTTGTTCGGTTCTTAGTCGATAAGTCTGTCTTCTGTCTATTCTTCTTCGAACTTTCTGTCAAATCAAGCAATTCCAATTTAAAATTCCAAATCCCACCCCCAAGCGGCGATGATCCGTACATCGAACGCCTGTTTTGAGAAGAGGGCATTGCTAGGATGGTTTGATCGAGGGTCACGACCTGAACTATCTTTCGTTTTGTTATTCAATAGGCAAGGGAATAAAACTAGAATTGAAATGTCAATAAAATCCCGAAATAAGCATATCATGATCATAGGACGGGAAGGTTATGCATAATATCAAAGTAAAGTCAAAGTTTACCAAGAGGTAAGCCGGAATCCTTTAGGTTCGCTACGATAGTTGTTACTCACTGGGTGGGTCAACTAGTCATGGTATAGTTGTTTACATGGTAGCAGGTTGGTTCGACAGAGCAGAGAAAGAGATTCTGGGTCATCCCCATGAGCTGATACTGCTATTGTTTGGATCGCCTTCAGGGCAGCTAACTAAGGATTATCGGGATGAATTCCATTCCAATTGTGGGTTGAGAAGGATGGCAAGCTGGTTACTCAAATTGGAGATACCCTGCTCTAGGAATGAAAGGGTGAATCACCCCGGAACGAGGTAAAGGGCTAGATTGAGAAAAGTAGTATACTTAGTTAGGGTCGGTTTGAGTAAAATAAGTGAGTGGGACTCGCGAACTGGACAGTAAAGTGACAATAGGGTGGTCACTCGTAATACTATTGTTAGGGAAAGCCTAGTAAAGTGGTCAACTAATAAATATTGTCAATAAAGAAAGGACTGGATCAGAGAAGTATGATGTAGTCCCCTTCCCTGGGTATCACGAACGGGGCATCACAACCATCATTCGAGGAATGTTTCCATTCCGATACTGGCATCCGGAGTCCTCCCTACTGATCCTTCGGAGCCGGGGTGCAAAGGAAGCAAGAGCACTGGGAGTACGAATATCCTTAGTCCGAGGAAGGGTGCTATATCGGTGGTGCAGTTCTTACACATCATTATATCCATATTGGAAATCAAATAATCACCTGGCCCACCCCGATTCTCGAGAATAGAAGAGCTGACTTGCATTCGAGGGTAGTGTTAAGCAACTTCCGGATATGATCGATAGGTTTCACCGTCAAGCAAAGCAAATAGGAGAAAGAAGAGAAGTAGCACCCGCTGGGCAGGATAAGTATCTATCAGTTGGCCATCGGAGCCTAGGCCGGCAGAGACTATCCATAGGTTAAGTTGGTTCTGGTTGGAGGATTAACCCTCTGATTGTGATGCTTGGCTTTTGGGCCTCGGAAAGGAATCAAACTAGGCAAGCAAGGAGGGGATAAAGGACCACGGAACGAGGTAAAGGGCAACCCCTTGACCGAGTGAAGGCGAGCCCGGATTCAAAGTAAGATGGATTGAAAAGACTCCTAAAACTGCCCCCGCTGGGGTAGATAAAAAACCTTTGTCCATGGCCTTACCTTGTAGGAAAGGATCGCTCGCTACTGGTAACCGTTAATTCGTAAAACGTATGTTTCGTAGGAAGCGGAATCCCGAGGAAGCTTTGACTCGGCTTATTTCATTGACAAGTGAGGGCATACCTCTCTACTCAAATAGATACTAACTAGAGTCTATAATATCTAGTAACTATCGTCTATTTCCTATTGGCTTAGCACTTAAAGTAGGGAAATCTCTCAGGGTTATCCCATGGATACTATTTGTATTTTGACTGTTGAGTACAGGGAATTCCATCCTAGAAACATACCATCTAACAATATAGTTTACTGTTCCATTCTGATATGAGAGTGAGAAAGAAGGGTTCCCCGATAAGGAAGGTTGACCCGATACCCATAACCTACAGAGAGCGAGTTCAGTATCCGCCTACAAAGAAGCAACTAAAATCCTGACTGACAAGGTTTGAGGGTATCTAATAGCAAAAATCTCCTTCTAACAAGACAGGGTATTCACTACTGTAAGGTACTGAGAGAACAGGTACTTAGATCACAGACTTTGACACTTCTTCCTCCGCCTACCTCCTTGTGAGCAGCCGCTTTTTCTTCTTTCCGTGGAGAAACCTAGTAACTTGGTTTTATTTTCCAACTCCTACTTTATTTGCCGCCTATTCGCTGGCACCAGTGACTTAACCAGTTAAAGCTTCTTTTTTTCATTTCCAGGATCGGCCTACTGAGGACGTAGCGAGATTAGGACTTTTGCCGGTATATGATCCTACTTTTTTTCTTAGAAAGCTAGGACCTTTTTAACATAAAAAAGTAAAGGTTAGAGGGTAGCCTACCTACATGGAATTGGAAGAGAAAATAGGTTTGAACCCCACTTCAAAAAGGGGCCGTCTACACCCCCACCTCCTTTGGGGATCCCTACTTACCCGAGCTTCCGGCTTTGGCGAATCGTGAATACATGTTAACCAGAAGAGTCCGACTTGCTAAAGACCTCCTAAGGCAGCTGCAAGAACAGAGGGAGGCTCATCTGCCCCCACAACAGGGATGGAAAGGTATCGATCGACCATGAACTTGTCGAATTTCTTTGACCACTGCCTCGGAGCCCATACAAGCTCTTCTTCAACAACCATATGTGACCTTCTTTTCCCCGAGTTTCGAACCCCTCGGGTTGCACCATGTAGATCTCCTCCTCCTCGTTGTTGCCGTGGAGAAAGACCGTATTCACGTCTAGTTGAAATAGATGCAAGTCCTCGGCCGCTACTATACCGAGAATCGTCCGGATGGTTTTGAGCTTGACTGCTTACCTGAAAGCATGCGGCACTCAACTCAGCTGAAGAATTCACTTCCACCCGGGTTCTTCGCGAGACATAGGGCACTTTGGCGGCTATCGGTGAAGAGTGTGCACCGTCCTTGGTCCTTCCCCATTTCCTTTTGATCGTATTACGCTGCAAAACATTTCGCTTTCTGCGCTCGCTCGTACGTGGTTTACACTCCTTGCCTTTCATCTGACTTTGCCATCGGGCAATTGTTTGTTTTCAACTGGATTGGATTCCGAACCAAGAAAGATAGGCAACTTTCACTTGAAAGAAAGGAGCTTCAGAACTATTGTATTCCACCGAATAAGAATAAGAGCAAGAAGGGGCTATCTTTGTGAAGGGACCGGCACCAGAAAGTAGATCATATGGCCTTTCTTTCGCCAAAAAAAATAAAGTAAAGCCCCGGCCCAAGAAATGCAGCAAAGCAAGTCGTCTTTGGTTTGGAAGAGAGGATGTGCTTTCCGCATTGAAGTTAAGGATTGAATGAATTAATTGTCCGAAACCCTACTTGTGAATGAATGTCTCCTGTCCTTTGGCATCCCAGTGAAGAAGTTGACTTACTTCCGAATGAAGCGAACTCTGAATAAGGTTTTCAGATCGACCAAAAAATATATTATTTATTGTAAGTGAACGGAGAAAAAATCCAAAGTCTTTTAAATAGGACGGACAGGCTGCTCCCTCTTGAGGTTGCAGGATCTGTAGTGACATCTTCTCCTGATGTGCAATTGGAGGCACTTGTGCTAGTTGCTGCATCTTCACCGATATCATTTATATTTCCATCTTCCTGCACTTGGTTGACAAACCCTGAAACCATAACACAGATTTCAATCTGCTCTTGGAAATCCTCGAAACCCATTCCATATCCAATCTTTGGACTACCACCCATATCTCCTACTATCGACCCACCACTGGATAAGCGAAGAAGTACTGCGAGGAGTTTTCAATTCACTAGCCGAACAAAGATCCTTCAATGCAAAGGAACAAAAGGGTATGGGATTCTCATGTCAAAGCATTCATTGATAACTACTACTTCTTTGTTTCATGTGTTGCATCCAAAAATGGTTAATTAAGTAATAGCATTTATATTACCAATTTGCTTTCAACTCTTATTGAAAAAAGCTCCGACCTTGGCTGTTTAGCAGTACATCCATAACTCCGAGCTTGAAAGTTTAGCAGTACACCCATAAGTGAATCCGGAAGTAACGTAGTACAGGGCGTAGCTCAATCTTCTCTCGCTGGATCCCAACCTAAAAGTAGCTAAGAGTTTTCCGGGCCTAATCTAAAAGATAGCATAGAGTTGTCAGTTTAAGTAGCTCCCCTTTTCCCGAGTGCGGGAGTCAGAGCATCCATTTCATTCGTTTAGGTGGGGAAGAGGAAAAGCTAGACAAGCTTGCAATCGATCAGCTGCAAGTTCTTCGAACTTATAATAGCGGGAATCTGGTCATTGATCCAAAGCTCACAAAGAGATAACAAACCAAACAATTCATAGGAGTCCCCCACTAGTGCCGGTTTGACATCCACTCCAGCAGCGCACCAAGAGAATCAAGTCAGTGGTAGTTATATAAGTCATCTCCGACGAAACAATCATCCACTACTTCAATACTGGCTTTTCGCCCCAGGCCTCCCTCTTTGGGAGCAGTTCGTGTCGTAAGATGTCAGGTTGAGTCCGCCAACGAACGCAATCCCTAGAATCTGTTTTGATCTTATTATTTGCTTTCAATAAGAAGCGGGAGATAAGCCTTCATGACTGCAATTTCCAGCCGGGAAAGAAGATCAAGGCCACTGCTTTTGAGCCGGTACCCACCAAAAATCATATAGAGTGTAGTTTGTCAACTCAAACTTTCCTGGCTTCATTTCCCATTGTCATTTCTTTTTCCAAAAACTCATTTGCTAAGTAGAATAGTTAAAATTCATGCTCTGCTAGAGCAAACACACTTCTCGGGATTGATGTCGTCTCCGTCTACTTTTTCTCTTAACTCACTCAGAGAGAGAGGCCGCCAAGGATAAAAATTATTAAAGAGAGTACCAGACAAGAGGTAGTTGTGTGGTTCTATTATTCGTTCAGTGTATTATTCGGGAATTGGTTTGGAAAGCCTTGGTAGTAGTGCACTCAAATCGACATTGAGATTGGGACATAGCCGCCCAACGATTAGACCGACCGGGGGATTGGAAGATCTGGAACTTTCCTTTGGCCAACTACAAGCAGTTGATCAATTTCACCATTTCTTTCATTCCCTTTTCTTCTTTTCTTGAGTTTATTCACGAGTTGATGTCATTGCTTTATTTAATGGGTCTCAGAAGTTTTTTCAATAAGCTTATCTGAGATAGGCATTTCTTGAGACTAGGCTAGTGCATTGGTATAGAGAGTAACAGTAGGGTAAGTAAGACAGTAGTGGGAGTACTTAGGATTGGTATTTTTTCTTGGGAATTCAGTAAAGTTTGTTGTAGCACTTTTCAACGAATGGATGTCCTCTTTTCTTCTTGTACGGCCCTGGGAGAGGTCTTTTTTTGTAACTAGGTCAGCTACTCAACTCATATAGCCGTGTTTTTTCCTCTATTTCAACTCCCCTTGTACCGAGCTCCCAAAGCTTTCCTTCTGTTTTTCCGCGGGCGGGTCTGACTCTTCGATACAACCTATGATTTGTGAAGCTTTCCGCTCTAAGGCATTTTGAAGATATGATTGCGAGAGCTTTCTTTCGGCTAACCCTATCTATCTCCTTACCCTGTAAGAAAAGCAAGGCGCCCTCCAGTCTCGTTCGCTGGGTGGTCAGAGTACAGCTTCGCCTTCTCCTCGGGCGGCAACTTGAAAAACTCCATTCCAATCCCCAACACTTTCCTCAGCATCTCCTCTGTTATCCCCTTACGATCTATGCACATTAGAAAAAAAAGTTGGAAAAAAAGCATGTTATCTCTCATTTTTCGTCGGTAAGATACTTGTACATAACAGACTAGCAGTACCATAAGCAGCAGGCTTTTGGACACAGTATTTTGAGTAAAATAGGGTAATACCCCATACCAGCATGAAGCCATTTACACAAAGCCCATAATTTGGTATCATGCCGGTACCAGAGTCATACATAAAGGTCTGTCTTCTCCTTCTGCTCGAAAGAGTCTAATGCTACATCCTTTCACTCATGTAGATTGTCCAGCATTTCATTTGACAAAACTCCTTCTGATCTGAGGACGACGAAGTTTATGAAGCTGCCAAGCAAGATATTGATGGAATCTCGACAACGGGTTCTTATGTATGATGTGTCCATTAGGTCTCAAATTATCAACACGGAGTGTACACAGAGTTATGTACGAGATAGTAGTCCTTCCACACAGCCGTCAGTTAATACCATCAATGATTCTGATGAGAGTTTCCTAGGTAGGAAGGATTCTGACTTTCACAGCCATCATTTGAATTGGGTTTGAGGAAGGTGAACAGGGGTGGTCGGGTCATCTTTATTTACGCCATGCGTACCAGTTGACTAGGATAGAGACAAAAGATGTACAAATATGTCCTAAAAGTGAGTCAATGGCATGCCACATGGTGGGAAGTGTATGTAAACACCGTAGGGAGACAAAAGCAAGCAGAGAAGGCGCCAGTGGCGCATGACATATTTTTACAAGTGTATAAAGTCTAGAAGAGGGCGGGGGAACATACTCTCACGTTCTCCGAGTGGGTACTGCACCGAGTAAAAAGGGTACTGGTCGACACGGGTAGCCCATTTCTTGCATAAAGAAGTTCTCGAACGAGACGATAAAATCTTGTCCCAGGTTCGAACTTCTCTCATAAGCTTTACCGGTTAAACCTTATAAGCTTTGGGTACCATCTTCCAGTTCAGTTTTGGAAGTCTCCGAATGTGGCCATAGCGACCGTCAATGGTGGTGGACGCCGGCCTATCATGCAATATTAGGACGAGGAAGGCTGAATGCAATCGAAGCTGTAGTTTCCACCTCTCACTTGATGATGAAGTTTCCCACGGGTTTAAAAAGGACAGCAACAGGTAGCGAGGGATTGTTACCTAGTTGCGTTAAAGGGAAAAGGGGCCATGTGGTTATCGAATAAACCATCACCCTTATCATAGAGATAGCCACGAAGAGGTCTGACTTTATATCCAAATATATCAGCATATTGAAGTTTCTCTGAATAGTAAACTCCGATAAACCGGGGAAAATAAGCAATCCAGTCTTTTTTATGATCGATATGGAAGGAATGGCTTATTCATTGTTTCAGGACAGTCCACATATGCCTCGAGAAAGCCATACAGTTCCTCTCCCTGTAAATTACCATCCCATTTAGCTGCACCTATCGGCATTGGGGATGATTTCATTATAAACGGATACAGAGAGCGAACGTCATAATAGAAAAAATTCTCACAGCTTATACACATCCGCATGACCTCCATAGTCTCCCCTACGAAGAAACTCATCAGCAGTCCTATGAGGAATTGCTATAGGTGTACTCATCTCATCATAATAATCCTTCCTAAAGATGGTTAGCGCTAGAGAAGACAAGGTCATCATCCTTGTAGTAATATAAAGCTCGTAAAGACTCCAATAGATATTTTGATCAGCATAATACCACCCAATATGTCTTGCTTCTCTACCAATTCCCTCTTCCTAGACGCGAAATTATCCATAACTACAGACGTATGATCTACTTCACCTTTACTGCCGAGCTCTGGGCAGAGACTTTGACCTAAAGAACTTAAAGAATCTGGGAGTAGCTTCAATGAATCACGAAACACCATCCTCCTGAGTAGTCCCTTTGGCGACTAAACGCGCTTTGTACCGCTCAATCGTACCGTCGGACTTGCGTTTGGTTTTGTAAACCCACAACCTACCAATTATATTGTAGTTAGGACTAGGTGGTACCAGTACCCAAGTGCCATTATTTGCAAGAGCTGAAATCTCTGAAGCCATAGCAGAGCGCCACTGTGGATGTTTAACAGCCCCTGAATAACATGTTGGTTTAGTCTCTTGATTGGAAGGAGGCAATGGATGCAGGGTAGATGAGTAGGCAATGAAATCAGGGAATTTCTGAGGTTTCATAGTGCGATCTGTGGTTCGAGTGGTCATAGAGTGTGTCGGTTGTTGAGAGTGTTAAGGACATGGGGAAGGAGGAGGTGGACGAGAGGAATTAAGAGGAGAAGCAGAGACTGAGGAGATGACTGGAAGAGTTGTATGAGAAGATGTTGAAGTGGAGTAAGTAGTGGGTGTAGTTTAAGGCACAGATTGAAAAGGAAATGTAGATTCGTCGCAGAGAACATGCCGACTGATGTAAATGGTATTGTTGGCCAGATTGAGACATTTGCTTCCTTTCTTAGTATCACAATATCCCACTCACTCGCTTTGGTTAGTTATAGTCAATCCATACCGCCTTCCTAAGGTTAGATCAGATGGTTCTGAATAAAGAGGAGGCTCGGGAGAGTAACTCGTGTCGTTCAGTTGGATTCCTGGTCGGCTTTGTCCAAACAAATCACTCCTTACAGAGGCGAGGGGAAAGAAGGCAGAGCGATAGGGATAGGCAGAGCAAGAGCTCTTAAAGTCTACCCGGGCTAGCTTCTTCATTCTTCGATCAGGGGCGGGCTTCTTCCCTTATTATATACGATGACATAGATAGAGCCTCCTTCTTTGATCCATTCATTGATAAAGTCTTCGGGGGCAGTTTACCTTTTGAATCGACAGTAGAGTAGGTTTGCTCTTGCTTTCTCAATCTTTCCCTATGTAGTAGATCCGGCTTTATTCGGCTAAAAAGAGGCCGTCGTATCTGCTCGCCCCCTTCTTCATTCATCCAATTAGGTCAGAATGGATCCAGGGAACCCGGCTCGGGAACTGCCCTGAGAAAAACACAGTAAGAGAGTCCAATCTCTGAAATATAGCATTTTCTCTCCTAAGTACCTAAGTAGTAGTAGAAGGCTTAGTATCTGACTTGATCCAATAGAGTCAGAACACACTGTAGATCCAGATTCCACACCTTGCTGTGGACTGGGGAGAGAGCAGCTCTGCGAAGCTGGGCGTTCTGTGTGATTATGGAGGAACTGTAGTACTCGCCCCAAAATGCAAGCCGGGATAGATGCTTAAAGAAAGGGGGAGCGGTGGGCCTTCAAAAAGGAGCGAGGGAGTGATGGGCAACCTTAGTCTATATGTTGCTCGTGAGCCCCCAAGTACCAGTCTCGCAACAGTACTGGCGTTAAAGGATCGGTCCTTCACTTGCGGGTCGTTCGCGAGTCGAACTCGCTCTCTTGCCACGCCTTTGACTCACGAACTCGAGTCGGACTCATTCACTGCTGACTGAGGATCGTTCGTTCTTCACTCTCTTGCTATTACCCGCAGGGAGCGCAGCAACCGACGGTGCATATTATCATATAGAAAGAAAAAGAAGCGAAGCGTAGCGATTCGTACTACCGGAAAAGTGTCGCTAACCGCTAGGCAATAGAGTCAGCTTACGGGGTGGAGCGCAAGCAAGCGTAGCGAATCACATAGAATTGCCCCTACCTGCCAGCGCGCAGATAGATAGGGCGGGCGAGCGCAGGGATGGATGTCTGAGCGGTTGAAAGAGTCGGTCTTGAAAACCGAAGTATTGATAGGAATACCGGGGGTTCGAATCCCTCTCCATCCGCGAGGTCATAAGTTCTCTCTTGCCTTATCTATAGATAAGAACGAATCTCCTCGACTCGACTGATATGATGGATGGTAGAAGGTTGAGGTTATTGTGTGTTGATTTAGTTAGGACTTTGTCTCCCTTTCGTTATCTTCCGCCCCGGGACCTGTGGGAGCTAAGTCGAAGATCTCGGTGTCGTCGTGAGTGGTTGATAAACAGCGATTGCAGTTTGATTTAGGGAGTCCCAACCCTGTGAAGCTTAACAGACAAAGAAAACGATAGAGACTTCCGGGTATTGGGTGACGACCTTAATGAATCAAGTATTCAGGTGGCAGAGTTATTAGCTACATAAGCGCTCAAATTCCTGAATACTTATTGCCCTGGCTTCTATGATCAACCCCTGGCACATTTAGGTTTTGATCTGAGGCTATCCTGGTCTGCGGGACCCAACACAAGTATTCATCCTTTCCAATCTGAAAAAGGTGTTGCCGAAAGCTTACCCTCTTCCACACGGATGCTACAGCCGCTATCACTTTTGCTGGGGGGGAATTACAGAGTTCGCCTCTCGACATCTTGTTTGGTAAACGGAATTTGGACCCAGGCGCCCTAGTGTTGCCTAACCGTTCGGCCGGGGATGTCGGATGCGAGATCTTTAGCTACTTGTATCAATTTGCCGCAGTGTGCTTAGATACAATGCGCTGGCAGCTGAGGCTTGGCAGGATGGGAGTTAATTAGGGTCGAGGGAGCAGGAAAGAGTTTGTTATTCGCTATTGGCTTAGTACGGCCTATACATAATAGGGCCATGACGGTTTTGGCAAGGCCTTGAACTTCATATATCCCTTTTTTACTCAATCCAGAATACCGATAAAGTCAGATTGAATCATTTTTTCGAGCAAGAAAACGGATGCGCGTGCTAACGCTTTCGCGCTAGTGCGCTCAATCCGTTGCTTGTTTGGGGACAGAAAAAGTTCCGTAATCGTCCTATTTTTTCGTTGCATTTCCTTGTTTTTAACGGAAGCGAGAAATGCGTAATTAATATATAGATGTGATGATTCCATGAATCTCTGAAAAGGTAGGGGTCAAGGACCTTATGGGACTGCAATCGTGCCTGCCAATTGGGGAAGGACGCGGGCCTGGCAACCGCTCGGCTCTAGTAAGGGAAACAGGTATGTCTCACATCATTGCTCGAAGACTGGAAAAACTGCAAGTTAGCTCAGTTGGTTTAAAACGGCATATGTGAGTGACGCGAACTAGCATTTTGAATTGAGAAAGCCGGTGGCCGGGGTGGTCTATGTTGTTATGGTATCTCTCTTTAAAATCGAGATTGTGTGGGTGTTCAGTCTACCGCTCATGTTCGACGCTATTATGGACCGAGAAGAGGAATCAACGAAAAACCCAGGAAAGAGCTGCGAAAGAAAAGCGTGACGAGCAAAGTCAAGTCTCCACGACTCGACATGTTAGAAGGAGCTAAATCAATAGGTGCCGGAGCTGCTACAATTGCTTTAGCGGGAGCTGCTGTCGGTATTGGAAACGTCCTCAGTTCTTCGATTCATTCCGTGGCGCGAAATCCTTCATTGGCTAAACAATTATTTGGTTATGCCATTTTGGGCTTTGCTCTCACCGAAGCTATTGCATTGTTTGCCCCAATGATGGCCTTTCTGATTTCATTCGTTTTCCGATCACATATTTCTTGGTGTAGATATCTCTCTTTGCAAATAGAGATACCGAGGCCCCCCAACCTACTAGTTGTTGGTGGGGGAAAGAAGAGTGGGAACGTGGGCTTCTTTCACAGTGCGTACCTCTCTTTCTCTTCTTTCTCGCTCTGTTCTGGAAACTAACTACTTCTCCGGAAGCAACGTCAACAACTTATGCAAGACTCCTTTCGTAACTACTTTTCGGTAGAAATACGGACTTCTTCCTATCAAACTGCTTTTGCCCAGCAATAATAGGCAAGACTTGATTCAGGTCAATACAATACTCTTCTTCGAACTTGTAAGCTTGGGACACAAGCGTAAACTTTTTCAAAAGTAAGACCAGGTACACTGCTAAACATAAGTATAAAGAGGTGGAAGGCCGGCTGTGCTTGTGCTCACCTACAGGTCTGTCCTAGCATACAGTATAGAAAAAGACTGTCTCTTATTTGTGATTTGTCTGAATCAGCGTATATTAACTAATACTACTTTATCCAGTCAATAATTAATTGAAAGGTCGTCTTTAATTAAAAAGTGCATAAGCAAGCAAGGAACGGAAGGCATGCTAACTACACTACTAGAGTCAATACACTACAAACCAAACTACTTGAGTAAGAATCTATTCTTTTTGCTTATTCGTAAGCGCATGAAGAAACTTATTTCACTCTAGCAATGAGCATAAATAGTTGACAACATAGTTGTATTAATTCTTATTTTCCTCTTCCTACTACATACACGGCTATAATCGTTATATATTCTCTTCTTTTCTTTAGACTCTTCTTTCTGCATCTCTTTTCTTTCCATTGTGAGTAAAAGGGGACAGCAGTGGGTCAAGTATGTTGATTGGTATCATACTGTGGCAGTAGATCCTGGTGTCTTTCTCTCAGCTTTCAGAAGCACCTTTCGTGCTCTCGTAGCTGTAAGGAAGGCAAGGAGAAGATCCGCATATTGTCTTTATGGGTCCTCTTTATGATGAGGTTGCTAATAAGGGTGGGTAAAGTAGTCCCAATGCTTTTTCCCTCGGTAAGGAAGACTTATGGCATCTAAGGTAGGCAATTTCTTGTGTTCGCGTTTAGCTCCTTGAACAACTTTGTATCATTCGATACCACTAAGCAGCGGTTAATCGGACATTCCAGAGAGTTCCTTCGGGAAAGAAGAAGCCTAGCCTAACATTGAAATAAAAGTGCCGTAGAGAGAGATCATTTAGTGATTTGATCGTCTAAGATGAAATCACATAGTATACGGCCTATAATCTTGCTTCTTTTGCATTCAACAAGAAAGAGAATTGGTAGTCCACCATCATAGTACCTAAGTTTGATTGAATAGCTCTATTTGTAGTCTTCTTGTTTTTGAGAAAGTGCTCTAGACATCGGTTCATCCCGAGCACCACATAGTTTCCAGATGCAAGCTGGCGGGGAAGAGTTTATGGTTCTGAGAGGACATTCTTTTGTTATTGAATTTAGGATTGGGAAATTGATGTATGTCAGTGAAGAATGCAAGTTGACCAATAGCAGCTATGAAGAACAGCACCTGTGCAGTATGTCATTTATAACGGATTGACCTTGAATAAGCCATTGAAATGCTATCAAAAGATAGCTCTGTTGATAAGTTATTTGAGTTCTAGATGTCTACAACTTACCACACTCGTTTTCCCTTTGTCGGACAACCGGCACTAGCTTGATAAACGACAATAACTCGTATAGCCGTGCTTGTAACTAAGCTGTGAATGGAACTTTCCAAAAATAGAGATTTTTCTGAAATGCAGACTATTCACATCGCCCTTATGTGCTCAGAAAACACTTTATTCTCAATCGACGGGACGGATAGAGTAAAGAACGATATAGTGTGTGACTATCTATACTCAAAACGCAAGAGCCTGTACAGCAAATCGTTCAGAAGGCAGCTTTTTTCGAACTTACAGGGGCGCTGCGACAGCTAAATAAAGCGAGCACTCGGCAACTTCAATCTCACCTCTACCCCGCACTGAGGTCAAAACCATCTCTCGATCGGGGCTATACTACTGAGTCGACCAATTCCTCGCCGCCCTTCTCTGTCTTTACCCGCCGGGAGAAGAGTTTGAGGAGCATTGTCACCGAACTTCACTATACTATTTGGTTTGGCATGACATCTTCTTCTAACTGAGTTCAAAAGAGTATTGAAAAGAATGAATCCGGGTTTTAGCGCTCCTTGAATCTGGCCTATACGTAGTGTAAGCCGCCTGCGGCTGCTAAAGGCAAGGTATGAGGGTGAAAGTAAGCGAAGCCCATCTTGATATAGTCAATTGAGTGAGACTATCTTATTTAGTTCTGTTTATGCGTCTAGTGAGCATTGAACTCCTTTGACAAGCGCAATGCTTCTTTATCGATCAGTTAGACGCTTTATACCTGGTTAAAGCTGAAGTGACGATACCAGTGCCTGCCGAACTTCCAAGCCCTCAAATATCGAGGATATGGTGTGCCCCGTTACCTTATTTCAAGGTGTAATAAAGGCTCTCCCCCGACTAGAAGGATCCAGGGACAACGGCTATTTCCTCCAAAAATATTGGCAGTAGCCGAAACGACTGGAAACCCAGGTAGCGGTCCGGAAAGGGCAAAAGGGCAAGGTGAGTAGTGAAAGCAAGAACGTTCTTTCGCATATAGAGCGACAGCCCAGATTCAGGGTTACTTGTCCACACCAACTGATCAGGTATCGGAAAATAGGGCATATTTGTTTCAGCCGGGAGACCCCCTGGGGGTCTAGTTTTAAGGCGAGTAGGCCTATTGAGATGCACATAACTACCTTTTTTCATCTTATCACCCCGCCTAGCGACTTTGCAAGCATTACAGGCTAGGCACCTAACAACGGTTATTCCTCCAACAGGTTATTCTGGGTTACGCTAAACCTTCAAGCCTTCTACCAGCAGATGAATACTTAATCTATCCCCTCTGCGCACGGAAAGGGAAAGCTACTCTTCACTTCAAGAGTATATGCCGAAAATCCTATGTTTGGAGTGACCATGAACACACTGCTTGAGACCCTTCTTTCGTGAGACAGTTGTGATTCCGCTTTCATGTTTTGGATTGAGCTTTGTCACTCTTTCTATGCCTCTTTCTTTTTCTTGGAGGACCTTCCCACAACACACACGCGGCGCTAAGGTTCCCGTGGCAACTGAACTAGGATTCGAAGCCAGGATGAGCGGATCTACCGCTCCAGGTCCTTTCCTATTCTTATACTAATATATGTAAGTTCCTTGCGTTTAGAACTAGAACGTGAGGCATAGTAATGGCGCATGTGTGATATTCTATTGATCCTGTTTAGGCTGCTTTAGGAAAGCAGTCAAGCAGGAATGGAAAAAATGTCTTCTGCTGCTATCTTATCTGCTAAAATGGACAAAATCTTCTCTTCTTCTCTATGTCACTAATCACAGTCGGAGAGACCCATGAGACTTTCTTTTCTCCCGGCAGGCTCTAGCGCTACGGCAATGCTTATGGCTGCAATCCAAACAGCAATGGTCCTCGCGGATTTAGTGCACCCAATCCATTAGGGGTTCCTGATAGTGAGATTCCTCTAGTCAAGTCTAAGGATTGAGTATGAGGGATTTCATCCAGTCCATTGCGGAATGTATGGTCACAGAATAGACTCATCCCCCGGCTTATAGTATGCAGCTTGGAAGGCCTTGGATTCACACGTCTGGTGCTGCCCCGTCTTCTCCGCATCAAAGAGTAAAGTATGCTGTTGAGGTGGTAAAAAATCGACTTTGTTTGTCACTAAACCTGCAGCATTCCCGTATATTGAAGCCGCTGAAGAAGCTATTGAGACTTCCTTCCAGTCACTCGAAATTTGGAATGCTAATTCTGTTTCTGAGGGCGGAGCTATGCCCAAAGATGTCTGAAGCTTCGAAGATGGTAGCAAGATTTATGCTGAACAGCCCATATCAGAAAGGCAAGGGATTGGGCAAGAACTAGCAAGGAATATTCGCCCCAGTGGAACTCCCTTCTGCTGATGAGAGATTTTGGATAAGAGTTCATAAAAGGCGCTAGCCAGTTTCAAGGTCAGGAAGGGAAAGGAAAGAGCTGGGTTTCTAACAAACACGGAAACGTTTCCTTTTTCGTTTTTCGCTTTGATTTCGATAGTAAATTGTTTGTATTCATCGCATTGATTTGAAAAGTTTGAACTTTGATTTCAGGATGGTTACGGGAAATTTCACTCTCTTGGCTAATTGTACCGTCCTTTCCTCTAGGTATTGAGATCCTTCGACAAGTTGTTCTTCCCCCGAAGAATCGTCACCAAAGACATTCTTCCATGGTTTTTTTACATGGGGGGGGCTCGGTTTTGTAAAAGATTATGGGTTTGTGTCGAATTATTTTATTCTTCTTACCCAGTCCTTCGGTGGAATGATGAACATACAAAGCTCATGAATAGGATTGACTTCCCTAGGGCAAATTGCTTTTTAATGTTTTTCGGGAATTCTTTCAATCATTAGGTTTTATACCTGTCGGTATCGGATTCATAATCTTCGCGTGGTTCAAACTGCTCTTCTTCAAAGGGATAGTTCAAGGGCTTGTTCATTATTTCGTCGTCTGATGAAGAACCTTCAGTGCTTGAAGTCTCCTCATCCGTTTATAATCCAAAGACTGGAATGGGTTTAATCATAGCCACCTGTTTTTGGGGTGTGTTAGCAGCTAGGTTTTTTCGGAGGAGGAACCCTGGTATAATCAGGAGTATTGGGTTTCTTGGCGTTGGATGAAGTTTCAGCCACCTGTGAGGAAGAGGGTTCAGCTTTTCCACTCCAACCATTTTTCAAGGTTGTCATTTCTTCCTTTGAAAAGAAGTATTGGGCGTCTTTATGGCTTATCTCGTGTATTCCAAAGGGTCTCAGACCCCTAGCTATTCTTCTTTGTTTACCATTCTTTACATATTTGAAGCACGGGAGAAGGAAAAAGACTTTCCACTGTCCTAAACTAAGGACGGGAAGGAAGAAGGCGAGCATATCCTCTAAATTGATTATCCTCAAATCAGCTCTTCCTGGGGTGGGGTATTGTCTGTCCCGATAAATAGATAATTCCAGGAGTAATAAATAGGAGTAAAGTATTGATATAATTGGAATTGCAGAAGCAAATACCAATTTACTAAAAAAAGAAAAAAGTATCTAATCTAAAGGGCTCATTTTCTTTTTTAGGATTTAACAAAAGGGTTTGCAAATAAAAGCGCTAGTGCCACAACTAGTCCATAAATTGTTAAAGCTTCCATAAAAGCTAGACTAAGCAATAAAGTACCTCGTATTTTACCTTCAGCTTCTGGCTGTCTCGCAATACCTTCTACAGCTTGTCCTGCAGCAGTACCTTGACCAACTCCAGGCCCAATAGAAGCAAGCCCTACGGCCAATCCAGCAGCAATTAGTGGAATGCCTAGTTTGACTAGTTGGTTCAGTAGCAGAAACAACTTATTTCCCCGAAAAAGACCTAGCTTCTTGGACAGCTCAATCCGGTGCGGCAGGAACGAATGAAACGACTAGTGGTCCTCGGAACCCTACCCGAGCTTATATTCCTTGCTTCAACGCCCGCGCCTTCCGTGGAAAAGTACTAGTGCTTCTTATGGAGCAAGAAAACGGATGCGCGTGCTAACGCTTTCGCGCTAGTGCGCTCAACCCGTTGCTTGTTGGGCACTGAACACTTTTCAAGATCCGGTTTTGGTAGGACGAAGATTTTTCACTTTCGTGAAGGTCGTTCTGAGGTGGAATCGAACCACTCTGTTAGGATTTAGAGTCCAACGCGCAAAGCTAAAGAGGATTTCAAGTCCCCCGCCCGCCAGAACCTAAAGATTGCTTTATTTTTATACGATTTATTGAGTTAACTAAAAAGCTGGTTCGTTCCATAGAGATCAGACTTAGAAAAGGAAGCTCTGCTAAAAGCTAAATCGCTAATAAGTTCAAACATCAAAGGTACCTGTCTACATCTACCTACCCGAAGCTACTAAAACATCATCAACAACAACATCGGAAACTAGATGAATAATTGAAACAATCGGGTTGAATGGAATTATCTCGAGGCTATTATGCGCAAGCTTGGTTTCCACCAGGTGGAAAAGGTGATGAAATGTGTGACGTCGGTCTCTTTTTCGGTGCTTTTCAATGGTGGCCAACTGGAGAAGTTTAAGCCAACGAGAGGCATCCGTCAAGGTGACCCTATCTCCCCATAGTAAGCCAGCCAATAGTACCCTAACTTAAGAAGTTCTCTTAGCTAGCGCATGTCCATTAATGTGACCACCGCATGCTCCTGCATGAGTTTCATGAATGGTTTGTTTTCGAATCCATTCTTTTTTAGGTATACTATCTTGCCTCGAGAAAGGAGCTCGCAACAAAACGAGAGCTTTTTGATAGCCCGTTCACTCGACTACCACGCTTAGTAAGTCTGTCTGCAGGGATGGGAATGGCGTAGTCTGTCTGCCCTTCTTCGTAAGCAACTGGAACTATCAAAAGTCAATGTCAATTGGCCTTCTAAAGGCTATAGCCCTGTTTCTTTTGAAAAAACGAATTTCGAGTTTCGAAGAAGACTGGCTTCCAAGAAAGCCACTCCGCCTAAAGAGTCCTAATTCCTATCCGGTCTACATTCACTATTCTTCATAGGCACTGCGCTGGGTCGGTAGGTTGCTGTTTTGACTTTTTTCTTCTTGCTTTAATCCAGTCGCTCGATAGGACTTCCCGTAACCCGAAAAGGTTGGTTCTTCCCCTACAACCCCTACCCCTCCAAGGCAGTACTCTTCATCGGCAAATCCGAATGTCTCGATCCGAGTTGAGACCCACCTACAGAAATTGATCCATCAACGGCTTTTTTCTATAGTGGCAGGAAGTCTCCAACTCTTCGATATGCGCTAGCTAGGTAATCCCTTTACTTAATCTGATATGGGATCTCTTGCTACCAGAAAGGAACTGAACTGGCTTGCCCGGAAAGAATGGATTGCTACCCTTGGAGAGCTAATGGTACTGGACTGATAGCGCACTGATTGAACCGACCCCGGACGTACCACTGGGGAACCTGTGGCTGGAGAGAATCTCTCGCGATGGAAAGAAATAAATCGAATCTAGAAAGACGCGTTCTACCTATGACTGCCATTTGTTCGCTTTTATCTATCGTATTGGATAGAATTCAAGTCCCTTACCGTATTCATCTATTCCCTCTCCTTTCAGTCGAGTTGACCTCGGATTCTAAAGCAACCCACGGGCATAAGCAAAGAAGTTATCAAGCTTTTGGGATAGCAAGTTATTTCTAGGGTAAAGGCAAACAAGCTAACAGTCTAAGGCTAAGTCCCTAGAGTTCCAGTTTTAATAGTCCCATTCCTCCTGCCTTCCGCCGACCTGCGGCCTTATCATAGTAGCCCTTCTTTCTTGCCAGCGAGATAGTTACTACGAAGTCTGCATCGGGAGAATGGGAATAACGATCTTTTATATGATACGGAAAGCGAAGAGAATAGACTGCTACATACTAAGTTGGTTATTCGTAGATTTTTACCTTCTTGGAAAATAGGAATGGGGATTGGCAGGGCATCTACTATCAACTAGTTACTTGGGCACCGGTGATACACCCCAGGATACCTTACCTATTTAGACATTTACGCCTCGCTGCGCGCCTTCCCAACGAGCCAAAACTATGCCTAGGCCTCGGGCTTAGGAACTATACTACAACTAGTTTTGTATAGAAAACCCAGAAATACCCATATTCCTTTAACCTTCACGAAGAAGTTCGTTAGCTCCCCCTATGTCATACTCCTAAAGAAGTTGTAATAAAATGTGCTGATCCAGATAGATCAAATCCTGATTACGACTTCTTCATTCGGTTTGTAGCCATACCGTATAGAGTTCCAAATGCCTTTTTTTGGAAGTAACTAGATTCAAGCAAGCATCCTAGCAAAACGATCTTTTGACAATGGGCTCTGCCCAACACTGGGACTGACTGACTTTATACAGAGATAGAAAAGGCAGCAATCCAAGCTCTTTTTGAATCGGATATTGGATAGGCTAAGCTAGGTGTAGCCCGCTTTCTCTACGGTTTTGCTGAACTTGTCAAGCCCGGGGGGCCTTTAGGGAATTTTGGAGAATGATAGATTCTAGGATAACACTTTCTAAGGTTGAAAGGGATGGCATGGGTTAAGCATCTGACTTTGGACCTTCGAGCTAAGTTATTTAATAAGGTCCTACTAATTAATTGGAAATCCTTTTTACAAATCTCCTCCTCAGAGCGCCCTGTAACCTTACTTTTTCTGAATGGTACACCTTATTTAAGACATTCAGAATAGAAGAAGAGCAGTCGTCGATTGATTGAAAGTGGATTGACGGCATTCATCAGTTGATTGAAAATGGACTTTTCTTTTATGATCGAGCGAGGTCCCTTTTGGGCTTAAAAGTCCTTTGAGCCGTGGAATCCCTTTTGTCTTGATTTAGGAGAATAGGCGCATTGATTAGGTTACGTGGTTTGAGCAATCTGCAGGAAGTTTATTTTTTTCTTTATTATATATACCATTCATATTTATTATTCTATATACCATTCATATTAAAGTAAGACGGATAGGGCATATTTGACTAGGAAGCAAGCAAAGCTAGTCCCTCCATACCAGCTAGCAGTCTTGTTTAGGGAGTCTCCTTCTTTACTGAGTAAGGTTCCCGGGTGCCTATGCGATTATTAAGGCAGGGTGCTACTGTACCAGTAGTAGAGTGGCTTGAATCAAATCGTTTGTCTAGAGAGGGTGTAGCGATAACCAAAGCTGACTGTACTAGAAACTTTAGATCCTGTATAGGCAACTGGCCTTAGAATAGTGTCTTGAACTACAGGACAGGAACGACCCATAATCATTGACGAAGAAGGCTTGGAAAAGGATAAAACATATTGAAGAGAAGCTTTCACAAAGGCCAATAGCCGATAGCTGATGTCACTAGCCTTAACTTCTTTATCTACTTGAAAGCTGATGAGAGTACGGCTTTCTTAAAGGAAGTGTCCGTCCCTATGATATTATATCATAGTAAAGAGCCCTTGGATTCGCCTTTTTCCGTAAGCCTAAAGGCAAGGGAAGCTCTTCGTCGAGCTTCTTATCCATTGAAAAAGACAGACTTCAACTTTAAGACTAAAACCTGCCCCTTTATTATTATTAGTAAGTAAGATAGGTTGCTTGAGCCAATCCTTAAATCGTGGGAGGAAAAGGCAAAAAAGTGAGCCCACCCGACTAAAGGAACGGAGAAATTCTGAACTTCAATAATCGAAGAGTGGTCGTAGGTGAGCCCACCCCAGGCAAATCCACTTATCGTTATCTTGCTCCTGGTCAAGCTCCCGTACCCGCTCCTTTCCGTGGGCTTTCTTTCTGCTTTGACTTGTTCCTTTTCTTGCTTTCAGGAAGTCGTCCTTGACGAGGGCCCCTTGATAGCCGGTCTTCGTTGCCAATGAGAAAGAAAGGCTCCTGCTTGTGTGCTTAGTCTAGCCTTGCAAGCAACCTCTTCCTACCAGAGGACTACCATATACCGATCCTTGCTGTTACCGCAAATCGATCAATTCGTTACTTTTCATCGGAAGAAGTAGCACGCAACTCGGAAAGAAAAAACCTCTGATGCTCCTTTTTTCTTAATGATGCAACTAATGTAATGCCTAGAACTGATCTATTGCAAGCCCAGATATTCGATTCCTAACAGAACAACTCATGTGTGAAGTAGATAGATAAGTAGAGTTGCTTTCGCTTTGTTAACTTACGTAAGGTTGCGTAAGATATGTGAATGTAGTTACGTGAGCTTGCTTGCCTCACTTTCCTAATATATTGTTGACAACGCTTGCAATAGGGCGTAGTGTTGCGCTGGGTCGTCTTGTTCGGAAGCTGATTGAGAAAATATGCAGGCGCAAATTGGATGCGTAAACCTTGGACTCATCATAGCTATGCTATGGCTATGTACTAGTTGACGAGCTTGCCTCCAGTACTTGATAGAAGCCCATGACTCTCTATCTGAAAGTGGTCTTGGCCGTAAGCCGATAGGCGTAGTTGTAGCGAAGCGGCGTATATCGTAGTTGTTCGGATAGCAAGCTACCTGACGTGATAAGGCTACTAGTGCCCTCCACTCGTGCCTACTTTCACTAACCTATAGCTATTGCATGCAAGCTCAATCTTCTATCTCGCATTGCTACGTGCTCGAAACAGCCAATTCGCTCGTATAGCTAACGCAACCTATAGAGTTTGGGGAGTGCTGCTATTCTTTCCAAATGGTCTCTGAGTGCGGTCTGTCAATTCCTGTTGTAGACATCTGAGGAGAGGGGGAAGAAGAGTAGACTTACTACTTTTGCAAATCAAAGAAAGAATTTAAACAGACATCAATCATCTAATCTGAATTCTTTGACAATTAATAGATACCTATCATAGAAAAACCTTTCTCCAAGGAAGCTTGCTTCTTGTTCCAGATTTGATCTGATCCTAAAATAGGTTACTTTGCTTTCCGCTCTATCGGAAAACGTTCTAACGTATTGATTCCGTAATTCTATTTCAAAAAAGAGTGAGACTCAATCTCCTTATGCCATCCCACGCTACCGAAGCAGACTCGCTCCGTCTATGCGTCCTGAACCCGAAGATAGAGACCCCAGCTAGACCTATTTAGTTTAGTTGCCTCGGGTGAGCTGAACTACCAGAACTAGTTCTTTACAACTCGTGCCCCGGAGCCCTCTATCTAGAATAGCTCTCTCTAGATTTCCCAGAAATGTTACCAGAATAAGTTACAACTGACTATATCTTCTTTTCCCAGCGACGCGCCCTCCCACTAAGCTCTCAACCAATCCAAGGTTAAGAAAAGAAAGAACCAATGGAATAGTTGCGAATAGATCAGTCAAACCTCATCAAGTCCAGGTTTTGTAGGCAGGTATCCGGATAGGTTTATGGTTGGAAGAGATAGACACGAACGGATAGCCTTGTATGTATCGGTATGAACAGGTGTTCAGGTTTAGGAAGAGTAATTTGAACAGAAGGGCTAGCTGCGCTTATTCCGACAAGGCTGAACATGAGTTGCTCTCAAAGGACTTGACTTCTGAAATCTCTATTCTACGTTTTTCAACTAATCCACACGAGAAAATCCTATCTTTCAAGCTTTCTCTCACTAACTTCGCCAATTGTCCTTCGCTCCAGATGGTCAATGTCTTCAGACTAGCCATCAGCCCTTGGCTTCTGTACCCTTCTTTCTAATCAATTTAGACCTTAAATGAATAGAACTACCCATTTTTTTTTCTATGCCTTGTCAACTTGCTTGGAAAACAACATGCTCTTCCTTTCCAAAAATGTTTTTAGACTAAAAAGGTTCCTTTTTATCTTGTGCACTCTGATGTGCGGGGACCAGCACCTACTACACCTACAATGGGTGGCAATATTTCATCTTATTTTTTTATGATTTTTCTACTTTGATTTTACTTGGATTATCTTTTCAAACATCGCTCAGAGCTCACGAAACTTTACTTTGATTTGATTTGAAAAAAAAAAAGTTTTTTTGCTACTAGAATGCTGCTGAGTACACAGATTCCTCTTTCCTTTCAAGGAACAGCGAGCGTTTTAGGGAAGGATATAGGGGCGAAGCGGCTGCTAAGGTCCTCTTAGACTAAATAGCTTTTTATCAAGCTATTATGATGCTCGCTTCTCTTCGGTCCTCGTCATTAAAGGAAATTGTGCTTCTTCAGTTCTACATTAAAATTGTGAGTAGATTCTTCAGTTTTAAGCTGAGAAATCTTGGATCAAGACATACAAGGCAGCATTGGTCAAACATAGGACTACCTAGGCTAGGTCATTCATTGCTTGGTCCGCTATATTCGTTTTGTCTTCTAGTTCTCCACAGGGACTTCCTACTACTCCGCCGAATCTCTCATCTGAGAAAGTAGGTCACCTGAGTCGGGTTTACCTGTGGAATCTAATGCATTAGGGACAGAATCCCAAGACGACGTTGGCGCAGAAGCAATCTCTGGGTCTCTACCTTTAGATTACCTGGCCATAGAAACACGTTCTGGCGAAGATGAACAAACATCCTCGGGTAAGTAAACTTAGAGCAAAGAGAAAGCGACAACGAGATCATACTTTTATTGCTTTTGAAGTTCCTTCTACTGGTGTACCGGGCACAGGGGATGTTGCCTCACCTAACTCCTTTATCTCCGGCGGATTCGCATCTATGTCTCTTTGAGAAGACTGCCTTGACAAGTCAATAATCAATCACTAGATTTAGGATCACAAGCCGATGCTTCACGTCGAAATGGGTTAGTCTGCATCTGAGAGACCCCGCCTAGCTCTAAAATGGTTTCAACCTTTCCTCGACCGGAAGCATTATGATAGTTTTCTTCGGCTAGAAAAGGAAGACTCATAGTCGCACTGGGAGTGAACGATACAAACGATGAAGCTCCCGAATTGGCATAATTGATGTATAAGAAGAAATAGGATCTGTTGTCCTTGGAACCGGGCGCGGCCCTCTTTCCGCTATTATGAGCGGGTTTTGGGTTAGCCAGAGCGGGCCAATAGGGATAAACAAAGTATGGAAGTAGTTGTGAGGTAATCAGATTGAACAAAGCGTGCTCTCGATGCTCCCGCAGTTGACTCATTTCCCGACGTTCTTGTTGCTCGAAGCAAGCTCCAAAAGCTGTGCTTAAGGCTGTTGTTGTTCCTGGGCTGGATTCGACTGGCGAGATAGACTACTTTGTTTGCGACTTTCCGTGCTTTACTTTCAACCGCGATGAGGTCAGCGTTTCTTAGCGGATAACGTGTTGAGCTATGCCCAATAATAGTCGTAAGATGAAGTAGCAGATCCTGAACCAGCTTTGGACATAGTTCTTTCTTTTTTTGATTAGAGGAAAGACGGAGGATGCTTGCCTTGCGAATTTGCAAAGGACTAACGAGATTGTTTCTATCGCCAAGATGAGCCGCTTCGGGCTCAGGAGACTATGGTGGTCTATGATCTAATAACTGGTGGTGAGACTGCGGCTCAAGTCCACGTCGTGAGAAAGACTGAGCTATTCTGTACTTTTCTAACCCTTTGAAGGATGAAGATGGCGAAGGCGCGGGCCCATGATAAGGATTCCCAAGCCTACTTGGTCGATTTGGTTGATAACTTTTAGTATGCCTAGGGCGGAGACTTTGCATTTCCATGGGTAGAGCACTACTAGAATGTTAGCCATTCCTATTAGGTTACTGAGCTCAAGTAGGGATTGTAGCTTCGAGGACGTTGAAACCCGTCAAGAACAGCTAGTAAAGTGAATGGATCATGAGCCAAATGAGTGAAACAATCCTTCAACAAGAGAAGACAAAAAGTATGACCTTACACTCCTGTGCATTGAATGAATAGAAATAACCAGGATTCGCCGCCAGACGAAAGGAATGAAACATGTTGTGTCTGTTTCAGATCGAGATTGTGATGTGTGATGAACGCAGCTCGGTTCTTCCAATAAGCCAGGTAGGCGGGTAATTCTCTCCGTATGGCTGGAAGTGCATGCTCTCACTTCGAGTTTCAATTCAATCTTATCGCAAACGCTCTACGCCTCGTCGAATAAGAGTGTTTCTGGATCATATCTATTCTTCTCGGGTACTCTTTCTTAATGAGAAAATCATAACTTGATCCGATCTTTATGTCGCACAGTGGTGTCCCAGGCTAGGGCTGCAGGTCCAGCATAAGAATCTAAACTAAAAAAGTATGTTTACGTGGTCCATAAATAATAGTGACAGAAATCCCTCCTACTGCGCCTCAACTTGGACTGGAGCTTTCGGGTCTCTAGGTATTGAATTAAAGAACGGGTTTAGCTTTGCTTTGGGGGGAGTCCTGGTGGGGAGATATGCTAGCAGGTAATGGCTCAGCTTCTACTTAAAAAGCGTTTTAAGCGGGTTTCCTTATTTATTTGCGGGTCTCTCGTACAAGATTCTATCAGTTACAGCGGATTCAAGGGATGGAGCCAGATCTACTATCCGCTTGCTGTCCCTAAGCTGATAATTGCCCGAGCCTATTTGTTTTTTTCCGGGGAGGGGCACATAGCGATAGATACTTTATAAACCTATCACTAAGAAGCGGGCTCACTGAAAACCAAACTGTTCGTATTTCTTTAAAACGCTGCTGCCCTAGCCGGGGGTCTGTCTATAGAAGAAGGGAATCCAGAGGAAGAAGCAGCTCCCCGAAGGAATCCTTCTAACTACCACCTATCTACCTCCCGCTTTTGTTCGGACAAGGCGAGTTTCCTAAGATTCACCCACCGCGGATACACTAAGCGTTCTTCCCGTTGGTAAATCTGATTCTTGCAAATCAACATCAGACTTAGAAGCTTCATGGGGTCTGGTCTCGCCATTTGGCAATTTAAGCCAAACAAAATACAGTACAGAGGTTATAACCAATACACAAGCAGGCGTGAACCAGTCAGAAATTAGAATGGAGAAGTAGACACAGAAGAGGAGGTTGTTGGGACAGTATCGATAGCCGCCTTTTCACTTATTGCTAGGAGTGATTGTGAGAGAATACATAACATAGGTGAAAGCCAAAAGGCATATATGACCCCCCAATGGAAGTGATTTGAAACTGACGTTTCTTTAGAATTCGATTAAGAATAAGAACATAGACCGGCTTCTAGAAAAAGAGACGTGCCCTCTTCTCTATCTGTAGATTCAGGAGCAACATGCTGGTTCCTTTTGTCATAATACCTAACGGCTGTGGGCAGAATGAATGAAAAAGCAGATGAAAGACACTATACATACCGATAGAATGATAAATTTAGAATAAAGCTAGGTGACGTCACGGCATTTGAGAACCAATTGCTTCTTTTGCTTTTCACCAACCTTCATGTACAATCTTATTTCGTATTGGAGTACAGCCTATCGTAGGCCCAGCAAAGGCAAGACGGAAAGCAAGCATTAAGTGAAGAAGCAAGGTCCAAACAAAGTAGTGAAAGATTGACATTGAAAAGCTTCTCCATGTCTATATCTGTCCGATGGACCAAGTTCAAAGGAAACGGCTTCTCTACTGCATCAAAAAACCAATCCAAGCCTGAAAAGGAGAGTTGCGGTTAACGATTCCTATAAATTGAGAAAGAAGCATGTTCTTCATGCCCAAAAGCGGATAAAGTAGATGGAACCTGTTCTCTAACCTTCTTTTTGTAGCAGATACTGCATAAAGTTTACCTGCCTTGTAAGGCTTTTGTAGGATTAATCAAATTTGCTTTTTCTCGTTCTATCTCAGAGTATCCATTCATTCGATCTTGCTATCCGCTCTCAATTGAATCCCTTCTCTGTTGTCGACAGGTGTGTCCGCATCAGGACCAGAATCACGGTCTAGTACCTCCGTACTCGAATACCTCCTACTTTATTAATTAGGAAGTGAAGTAGGGAACGGTTTCCTATTCAAAGTACAGTGCCTTTGGTACATTGGTGCATTGGGGATTTCCAGGTAGCAGGTCGGTTGAGTGAGGGCTCCATCCATAACAGATATAGCTAGCGCACAGGATCTCCCTTCTGCGAACAAAAGGACAAAAGAGCCGGGTCGGGCGTTGATTCGCCGTTGCTATCAGTCGGTCTACTCGTGCCTGCTGCTTACTTTCTCGATCGATGGAATCGGTGATTCGAAAAACCTAACATCCGTAAGGAGTCTCAATCGTAGCTCACTCGTTGCCTTACTCTCCCACAAGATCACACTAAATACAATAGGTGCGTGATCTACTAGATTCTTATATAATCAATTTCTCACCTTAGTTGATAGACAGGAACCACCATCCCATAACAAAAAAGGGGGGCGAAGGTTATTTTGTACCAATGAAGACGGATTTCTCTCTCGAGCTGCTCAAAGATCTTTAAGTGGCTTACGAGGTAGACTTGATCATGATCCATATCCAACCTTCTCCCATCTGCTTCTGCCTAAGTATTTGTTTTCATTTCTTTGATTGAACATTCCAAGCTTCCTTTCTATTATACCTAATGCCCATAGCTAGTTTTATTTTATATTTGTCTATTCTTTTTGAAAAAGCTTTATCCGCCCCGTGCGAGAGAGTTGAACAAATAGCATAGCCTCTGGGATGTTGGCCCTAGTGAAGGGGAGCTCTTCGCAGCTGTCAGTGGAAAGATGGAAATTGGTTCTAAAAGAGCCGAGCTAGGGATAAGAGATACGGTTGGTTGGCTGAATGGAAGGAATGCTATTCTAATGGGAACCGGGAAAAGAATGGTTCCCAATACAGGGCCCGAAGAAGAGAGACGAAAGAAAGTAGTGAAAGAAGAAATAAAGTACGCGGATAAAAGTGAAAAATCACATAGCTACTAAGTCAAAACGTCCAATGAGAATGGAGATCAAGAAGGACATGAAATCCATTAGCAGCTCTATCAGTTATTTCATTATTGGCATTCCTTAACCAATAGAAAAAGAAAGAGATCACAAGCGTTATCAGTCTCCAGACGCATCTATCTATAAAAAGGAGTAGGGCACCTGATATGAGATACATACTGGAGTCAAGGATTGAGACCACTAGTGAGAAGGCAAAGAAATCGTTTTTATGTATCGGAAGGGAAAGAAGGACCATCCATTGGCAAGCACTTAAGGACAATGGCTGGATTAATGAACTCCGACAACTGCTTTCCCTTGCAGCACGTTGCCAACTAAGCTCTCTTACGTACCAACTGAGCCACTTATTTACAACGGAAAGGTAAGTCCGTTAGGCACAACTGCAAATGGAGTTTATTACCTTAGCATTCCCAACTGTAAGGGATTACCTTAGGACAACTGGAAATGGGACGGGGGAGGCTTGAGCAACAAATCTTTCAGCTTCATATGCCGCCGATCCTTGACAGGCAAAAGAAAACCTCTATTCCGAGGCTAGCTTTCTTCCTTGTTTGGTGGGGCTCTCCGCCTTTACCTGCCCGTTCTTTCCTTGCCACCATTGTGGTGCCGGTCTCACCCCCTCTGCTGAGGAATCAAAGATCCTCTTCTTCCTGTGTACCTCTAGTGACTCGACTCGTGTCTTGGAGGTCCAAATGTTCCTATTTGCCTTTGCGTTTTTGCGCCTCTAGAAGCCTCATCGCTTTTTCACGGTCAAAGTTCAAGAAATAGGGTTTCTGATCAGCAGAAAGAATGAACTGTAGACCCGCTAAACAGCTGCACCAAGAAAAATGGCTCTTTCGGCACCCTCAAGAATAGCTTGTGCGTTGGCCCAAAGAAGCCCTGGGTAAAGCTCGATTAGTACATAAAAAAAGGACCCTCCCCGGGGCGGAGGAAACGGCAACCCTACTGCATTGGAACATCGTCTCCTCACCATCTCCCTCCCCATCGTCTCCTTCTTCACTTCCCCGGAACTGCACATCAGGATTCTTCAATCCTTCTATCTGGCCTCCGTACCCGTAGTGGAGTACCTTGCTACTTTCAATATTCAAGTCATTTTCATTGTTTGTTTTTAGTTTTGTTGTGGAGAAAGAGGGCTACTTAGGAAGCAAGGTAACTCTATCACCTTCCGTCCGTCTTTTCTTGAACATTTGACTTCGCGAATCCTAGCTTTTATAAGGGAAAACCAACATCACGTAAGATGAGGCCTATCCTTCCCGAAAGCGTCGGCTAGTTCTATTCTATTCTAACTTGACTGACTTCCTCTAAAAGAAGAGTTAACACGGTCGAAGGTCAAAGCAGAAAGGGTTTGAGCTTCTTTGGCAACTTAGCTATTCTTTGGCAACAGAGCTATTGCAATAGAGAAATCGAGGGAAATAGGCTTAACCTACAGAGAAAGAGTGTAAGGAAAGAATGCAGAAAAAGATAGAAAAAGTGAGTGAAACAAATGAAATCAGAGTAAGAAATCTCACAAATAGTAGGTTTTACCGGACTAGAACAAACGAATTAGCTTGTTTTAACTAAAAAGCACAGTTGAGCAGGAACGAAGTGTGAACATAGGCACAAAAACAACGTTTTGGTGATCCTGTGTAGTTGCTTGCTTTCCGCTTGAGCTACTTTCACTGTGAAGAAGAGGACTTCATCTCTTCACTTACCCAAGGAACTTGGAAATAACGCGTCTGGCTTGGAAAGCTAGTTAGGGATATTCGATAGAGGAAGGACCCGTTTCGAGTAGTGAACGCACCAAGAAAAGCCTTTTATTTTAAGCCATGCTTGGTAACGCACATGTCCTACTCTACCTGCATCGGGACTGGTGAGAGCCGGCGATGCACGGAATTTTGGAAACGCTCTACTTCACTAAGGAAGATACGTTTCACTTTTCCGATCGGAATTTTAACTCTGGCTGGTTCAGGTTACAGTCAGAGGAAATAAGAAGTATGGTAAGATGAATGAAAGGCAGAAATATAGGACATACGCTTTATCGCAGAACATCTATTTGCTTTCTATTCGACAAGAAGGACAAGGAAAAGATAATGGATATGGAACACAGGTCCTGGCACTATTGGAAAATGAAGCTCTCTCAGTTCAAACATATGAGATTACTTACCCCGGTTTCTAAGGGCGGAAGAGGAAAGTACCAAGGTGCACTAGGTGAGAAGAACTTTTTTCGCTTTTTTATCGGAATTTGACTCATTTTAGTATAGAAAAACACCATTCTATCCGACCTAGTAGGAAAAGTTACTATTTTGCATTCCTTAGGGAAAGTGGCATTTTCAAGGGTCATTTTTGAAAAGCATTTGTCCCAACCATGTGCAAAAGTAAAGAAAATTGCTTCTCCCTCGTAAATGGCTCCAAAATCTGCTCCATTTTTGAAAACTTGATAGCCAGCATGGGGCAATTTGGTAGTTTTTTCATTTTGCTT
>JXWR01000031.1_pt1 | contig 51431 bp, 85 predicted proteins | sample 315541 | NCBI WGS metagenome assembly JXWR01 (sample SAMN03273951, study PRJNA271842) | soil metagenome | isolation source: rice field ambient CO2 | place: India: CRRI Experimental farm Cuttack,Odisha-753006 | collected 2013-12-17
GTAGCACCAACTACTACTACGACTAGTACCACGACAGCATAAGGGGGTTAAACTATGAATTTTAACGTAGAAGCTTTAATTAACAAGCTGACAGGTAACTATGCCCAAGCACAGTATGGTGCACTAACCGACAAAACCGGCTTATATGTGATTCAGGGGTGATTTAAATGGCAGATATAACACATGGAACGTGGATTAACAATGGTAAGGCAGTTGACAAGGTTTTCAGCAATGGCAAGCAAGTATATGGAAGAAACCTATGGATTGCATCAAAAGTGGTTCATGGATATATACCATCTGCAACGGGACTACCAACACTAAGTAGCAATACTCCAGACGCTGTGATTCCTGATTCAATCATGATTCCAGTTAATTCGAAGAGCCTTGTTATGACAATTTATAACCCGAATAAACTTGTAAACAAAGCCAATTACAGTAAACCAAGTTTTTTTAATGGGTCAACATACCTTGGGTTACAAACGTCTTTCCAACTAACTGGAGACGCCGTTCAAACTGTTAAGTGGAATATTCCAGCAGGGGCCACAAATGTATACTTAGGCTGTTTGCTTGCCCCTGCTGGGGCTACCAAGTTTGATTCATCAATTAGTGTTAAATGCGAATTTGGTGATAATGCAACACCATGGACACCGGCGCCGGAAGACATATTAAATTAGGGGGCAGATAATGTCTATTTTAATTAATAAATGGTTCTTAATTGTAGAAATAACTTATATCTTAACAGTATTCTTTGAATACTTGTCTACAATTACTGCTATCAGAAATGCTGATAGCTATGCTAGGCAAGTGGGTAATGAACTTACTAGTGATGTCATTAAGAAAGGTATTAAATTTGGATTTATAATGGAAGGGCTAGTAGGAGCAATCCTTTCAGGTGGATTAACTGCTTTTATTATTGCCGAGAAAGGTACTTTTACTTCCTTTGAATACGTGGTATTTTATTTTGGTGGATTAGTTATATCACTATTTATTCGTAATTATATTTATTCTTGGATAACAAACGCTTATTCAGACAGGCAAGTTAAGCGAATGAAGAATGCACAGGCTAAAATTATCAAGGAAGCTCAGAAAGACGTTGCTAATGGGACTTTATCGCCTGAACAGCTAGAGCACCTTATGGACTTAACTTCTGGGAAGGCACGTGATAGTCAATGGCGGAAATAAGCACAGTTAAGGCGGGAGTAGTAGTGATTGATGCTAAACCATACTACTATGTTGAGGAAATTAGTGTACAAGGTGCTAGTACCCCTTATTTAGCAGTTTATGAAATTAGTAAGGAGTCTTTGTCTCAATATGCCATAAGTAAAGACCTCTCAGTGATATATAAGAAAGTTGTGCACCGTCAGGTTGACAAAACTAGAGTTGTTGGCCTAACAAAATTATCAAAGTTAGTCACTAAGGGTAAAGATAAGGTTACTGAAAAGCATACACAAACTCTAGTAGCAAAGCCTCTTTTCATAGCAGAGGAAGAACCCGGAATTGATTCATTCACTAATGAATATGGGATGGGGTTTAGGGAATATGTGAAGAATCCCGATGAAATTCTAAAGGCAAACATAAGTAATCACAAAGGTATGCCTCCAGCAACAATCCCTACTGGGGTATTTATCAGTGTAAAGCATATTGCATGGCAGAAGCAGTATATTCCGATTGCAGGACTAGTTGGATATTTATCTGACTTGATTGATAATACTTTTGGGATGCCTTCAATTGATGTATTTGGGGGCTAGAGTATGTCCCGTATTATGGAAGATGACGTTAAACAAGCTATTCTTAGCAACCGTCATCTGTTATCTGGATTAGGTGAATTAGGGAAGACCAAAGTTATATTTGAAAAGGGCATGAATTACGGCAACTTAATAGCCGATGCTATTGCTTTTACTCAAAGGCAAGGAATAATTGGTTATGAGATTAAGACAGAGTATGACACGTTAAAACGACTACCAAAACAGCTGGATAGCTATGTTAGAGTATGCAACTATGTTATTGTTTTCTGTCATGATTCTAAGTTAGAGGAAGTAGAAAAGCTATTGGATAGTAAGAATTATCCATTTGTTGGCATCATTAGTTACTCAGAATTTAATGATGATATTATTACTGGTATGTATCGAGCTCCTCAACTTAATCCTTTATTTAGGATGAAAGCCTGCCTGTCAATGCTCTGGAAAAACGAAATATATGCCATTTTGTCTGCCTATGTTAACCATCCGAGCAACGTAGTTAAGAACACTTATAATGAAAAGGCTACTAATGTTCATACGGCTATGCTAAGCAGAAATTCTCAGTATGGCGTGTTAAGACGTGATATGACCAAGAGAGCAATGATTTCGCTGTATGATAACCTGATTCCAGAGAATGAGGGCATTCGAATTATTTGTGAAATGTTTATCACTGAAAAGTTTGACCCTAATAAAAATTTACAGTTATACAATTATGGTGACCAGTTCACCCATGATGTAACCTTTAAAGATGGCTATGGAAAGCATAAAAAAAGAAGACACTAAGTTGTCTTCTTTTTTATTGCAAATAAATGTTGACATTAACGTTAATTAAATGTATACTAAGCTCATTCAATAAAGGAAGGGGCAAATATAATATTTAAGCTTGCATTATATAGAATAGTATGTTAAACTTAGTTTATAAAATAAAAAGGAGATTTTTAACTATGAAATTTGTTAATCAAAGTAAACCAGTAACCCCAAAGAAATTGGCTGTAGGGACATTAGTTATTGAAACTAATGGAGAACGTTTGTCACCGGAATCGGTAACCGGGTTAAAGGTAGATGACTACCATGTACTAGCATTGGGTGATAATGAGGCTAAGTTAGTAAAAATTGAAGATGGCGTTGACAATCACTTTAAGACAACCGTAGCCCCTAACCAAGTAGGCATTGGCTTAGAACAATCAGTTATGGATATTATCAATAAGGCTATGGAAACGTCTGCTTATACAGACCATGACTTAGATTTTCCAGACACTGATGATGACTTATACTCACAAGTAAAGGATTCAGTGCCAATGCCAATTGACAAAGGTAATGACGCCTTAGGACAACTAGTGGATATTGTGAGTGACTTTTCAGTTACCAAGTATGGCCGTTTGGCAAAGCTAGCAAAATTGCGAGAGGTAGCAGATACCTCAGACGTAGCTGAATTGATTGACAGAGCTATTAAAGATTTAAAGGGCAAGCATATGAGCGCCAGTGATATTGCTGATAAATACAAGGCACTAGCTAATGACTTACAAGCTAATTACAGCAGTGATGAGCCCGTAGCTAAGCCTAATTATAAGAAAGCTATTCACTCAGCAGGGGAAGCAATTGCTAAAGCTATGTCTAACTTTAATACATCTAAGGTGAGTGAAACCTTATCCAAGCTAGCCGAAGAAGCTAAGACTATTAAACTAGACACTAAAGACCCAGATAATGACGATTATTTAAAGTTTTTAGATAAGTATCTTACAGAATTAAAGAATAGCAAGTTATCTGGTAGTGAAATTGTAGCCTATCTTGATAAGTTGCAATTAGATGATGACTATTTGCGAGAAGGAATTAGTAATCTAAAGGGCGAGATTAAAGAAGGCACCGAAGACGCTGGTAAAATATTAGACTCGGCTAAAGATGAATTAGACTCTCAATTCCAATTGCGATTAGGTATAGATAAGCTAATGTCATTAGTTGGGCTTGGAAAAGATAATGACTTCAAAGATGACGACAATGACCTCCCTGATGATGACCTCTTAGTAGATTTGTTTGATGACGTTTTTGACTCATACTACAGAGAAGGCGCTCCTAGTGATAGAGAAGCTAAGTTGCTTGTTCAGGTACTAAAAACTGTTGGTTATATTGAAGATAAAGACTTATACAAGTTCGCTAAGAAAGTTATGTATAAGCTTACCGAAGATGATTACAAAGATAATGCTGAAAAGGTAATGGCTGCTTTAGCAGAAGAATACGAACAAAAGTTTTAATTAAATTGAGCCTGATGAGGGCTCTTTTTACTACATATAGTATTGACACTAGTATCTTAGTATGATATGATATATCTATCAACAATAGGAGGGGATAATATGGAACTAAATTTAGAAACTGAGGAGCTAAAAGCACTATTACCACATTGCAAAGTAACTGATGACTATGTTGCTTTCTTCTCAGATAAAAGTGTGTTTAGCAACGGGTATGATTGTGAGTTTAACTATGACGACAAGAGTGTACATAGTGCTCAACAAGCCTTAGTATATGGAAAAGCTTTATTGTTAGGGGATTACGTCACAGCAGAAAAGGTATTGGGTACCAAGAATGCTCCTATGGCTTATTACAACCTAAACAATCAGATTAAGGGTGATAATAACTTATGGGAAACTTACCACAGTCGAGTAATGATTTCTATCTTAGATGATAAGTTTAATGATAGTGAACGTCTATACCTGCTTAAAGCTACTGGTCACCGTAAGCTGTTACTAGCATCCCCTTATGATAGCATCTGGGGAATTGGAGCCAGTCTTAGCAAGGTAGATACGGTATGGAATAATTATACTGGTAAAAACTTGCTAGGTGAATCTTTGATGAAAGTGCGCAGCCTTAACTACAAAGCATGGCCGGCATTCACTGCTCAAACACAGGAAGCTGATATTGATAATACCTGTGCTAGTTATGCTAGCTTGTGGCCATACTAAGGAGAATACTATGAAGTTACTCATAATTACAGTATTAATAACCCTTTACTTTAGTGCCTTAGCTATTAGTTGGTGCACAGCTCTTGAATGTTTTACTAACCCCAATAACGAGGTGACACAGTCGCTGTTAGACGCTTCGGTATCATTGCTAATAGCTATGGTAGCAATAATGTACTTTCTACTTGGTAGCAGCGTGATATCGTCAAGAACTGTGCATACTAGTTACCTTATTAATAGGGTTGCTAGAACAGGTGACTATGTAACTGTTGATGCTAAGGGTCATAAGGATATTAGGCTTGACCTAAGTAAAACTAAATCAGAGCCCTATAGTGACAAGGACGTTGTTAGGGTTACCGATGAACAAGATACCACTAGTGTTAAGCTGTTCCAAGCTATGTTTGGTGGTAAGGTACTTAGACACCGTAAACATTATTCAGTATACCTAGATGGTTCAGACACCATCAGAGACTTATATAGTACAGACAAAGGGTTCACACATGTTAATTAAGGAGGCTAACAAATATGATAAAAACTCACCAAGTTAAAATTGAGCCCAATGCTCATATGACTAGGGTAATCAAAGATTTATTTAATTATCGTAGGTACTGTTGGAACCATTCGTTAGGACTATGGAATTATATGTATGACGAATCAATTATCTTAGGCGATAAGTCTTTGAGACCTAAGGGTTCCTCAGTTCGAAATGAATTAGTGGCTAACAAGCAAGATTGGCAGTATAATCGCTCTGCCAGAGTATTGCAACAGACAGTAGCTGACTTAGAGAAGGCTTGGAAAAACTTTTGGAATCCTAATATGCCAAACCATAAAAAGCCCAAGTTTAAGTCTAGTAAAAATTATTGTCCTACGTTCTCTACTGACAGAGCTAAAATTGTAGCCGGAAAGTTAGTGTTAGACAAGCCTCAAGGAATTAGTAAGTCAGTCTGGTACGGTATTAGGATTAGAGAACCAGTAAGGTTTGAGGGTAAATTAAAGCTATGTACTATTGTTCAGAAGGCAGATGGGCTATATGCCAGTCTAATAATAGACACAAGTCAAGAACGAGCTAAACCCACTACTGATGAGACCGTTGGAATAGATGTTAATGTTAAACGTTTTAATTATAACGATGGCCGACAAATAGATATTTACCCTAAAAAGCTGGAACGATACTACCAAAGAATTACTCATTACCAACGAATGTTAGCTAGGAAACGATTAGAAAATCCTCGTAATTTTAAAACTAAAAGGTACACGAAAGTGAAAGCCAAGCTTAGACGTGATTACCAAAAAGTTAATAATTTACAAAAGGATATTCTAAACAAATTTACTCATCGAATTATTTCTACTTACTCTGAAATTCATATTGAGGATTTAAACGTCCGTGGTATGATGATGAGTAAAAAGATGGGAAAAAATTTACACCGTTCTCTATTTGGTGAATTGAGAACCAACCTAACTTATAAATGTGACTGGAACCATCGTAAGTTAGTTTTAGTAGATAGATTATATCCTTCTACTCAAATCTGTAGCGTTTGTGGGTATCGTAAGACCAAAGAAGGATATGGGGGTAAACAAACTCTTTCTGGGGATAGTATTCATCATAATCACCAAAAATATTATTGTTATAACTGTGGAGCTATCCTAGATAGAGATGAGAACGCAGTGGAAAATATTAAAAATTATACGGAATAAATTAAAACTGGGTGGGCTTCACCCAGATGAAATATCACAATAGTTAGTCCATGTGATAAGGAACTAGTTTCCAAGTCGGAATACTAATGTTGACGGTGATGATTAAAGTGTAGTTACTAAAATATAACTATTAGTAACATTTATACACACTTTGGAAAGCAGGTTAAATTTTGTCATTCATAATTTTATTAGCTGCGCTTGCATACTGTGTATTTTTATCATTTAGTTGGTATAATGCTATTGGGTATCTTAAGTATCCTCATAGCGACGATTTTGAAGATATCCTGATTGGCCTAACGGCTATTACGTCACTAGTTTTAATGTTTGTTGTGGGTCTTTCAGTGATTCATGATAGAGATGTTAATACTAATATCAGAATTACTGAGCTAGCTAGAGTTGGCAATAAAGTAACTGTTATTCATAACGGCACCGAAATAACTAAGGTTGATATTGATGATATTAAGATAAGTAGAAATAATCAGGATTACGTGAAGACTACAGATTACCAGAAAGTAACAAATAGTAAAATAATGCAAGCTATGAAAGGTTCTAAGATACTAACTCATGACAAGGAGTATACTGTCTATCTAGGGAATAAAAACACCTTAAAGGACTTAGGGATAAGGGTTCATAAAAGTAATAAATAAGTATTGACAAAGGGTGCTTTAACTGGTACCCTTATATACATAAGCAAGAAATATAATGAGAATGAGAGGCGATAACACATGAGAGTCAAGGACACAAAAGTAGGCCAAAAACTATATCTCAATTACTATGATTCAGACAAGGATAAAGTGATTCAGGAAGAAGTGTATGCTACTAAGATAAACACTCAAAGACTCTATTTTAGCACTAAGCCTCATGCTGATGATATCTCTTATAAGTGGGTAAAGTCTTCTGGTAAGTACCCTAAGGTATACCGACCGAATTTCTTAGAAATGTATTACTTGTCGGATATCCCAGAATTCACGGAATACTGGGAAAAACATATCAAGCAACGAGCATACTATCATAAAACGTTGACAGAAAAGCTTAATGCTATGCTAATGGAAGGAAATACTAAGAAGCTAAGATTAGTAGCGGATAAACTAGACACCATTGATAGGGATACAGGAAAAGATTATTGGGAAGAAGGAAAATAATAATGACAAGTCAATTACATGCAGTTGAGTGGTGGAAGGATGTTCCGGGGTACGAGGGAATCTATCAAGTGTCAAATATTGGTAGAGTTAGGAGCCTTGACAGATATGAACTTTGTCGGGGAGGCAAACGATTTAGAAAAGGGAGAATGATTAAAACAAATAATAAAAGAGGGTATGTTACAGTTGATTTAACGAAAAACTCTAAGCTATGGTATCCCGGAGTTCATAAATTAGTAGCTATGGCATTTATTCCGAATCCTAACAATCAACCGGTTGTCAATCATAAAGACGAGAACAAGAAAAACAATACTGTTGAAAACTTAGAGTGGTGTAGCATTGCTTATAATAACAGCTATGGCACTCATGGCAATCTTAATAAGAAGAAAATAGTTGCCATTAACTTATCAACGAAAGAAAAGCGGTATTTTGACTCCTTTAGAGATGCAGAGAGAACTGGTGGGTTTAACCATAGTAACATTAGTAGGGTAGTAAATGGTATTCAAGATTCATGTAGTGGGTGGACTTTTAAGTTAGAAGGAGACGAAAATGATAAAGAGTAAAACAGTATATCAAGCAGGCGGATTTTTCTCTGATTTTCAGTGTAGACTATTATCCAACGGGAAGAAAGCTTTAATTGATAATCCTACAGTTGACTTTGACAATTCATATGTACCACTAGAACATCAATATAAAGGACTAGACGTTGACAGCCATCCTGAATTAATGCAAGACCAAGAATGGCAAGCTGGTACCTACTTAGGTGATATTTCAGGAATTTCTGGTACAGACTTAGTGGTAGCTTTCATTGACCCTGATGAAGTAGACCCAGGGACTACATTTGAAATGGGATACGGCATGGCTATCCATAAGCCGGTAGTGGTTGTTATTCCAGATAAGTCAGAAGGAGAAGTTACCGAACTTAATCTAATGGTAGCCAAAGGGTGCACACAGGTTATCACAATGAGTGAAGTAGCTACTTTCAACTTTAACCTCATTCCAGCGAAGCCATATCTTGGTAAAGTATTTTAAATAAAGCGTTGACAAAGCATACCGACTTATGGTATGCTTTTATTATAGAAAAAGAAAGAAGGATATTAATATGTTGAAAGCTAGATTCTATAACCACAAGGACAATAAATATGTCGGAATTGAAGAGCTGTATAGCTTTCGTGAAGACGACAATCATGGTCAAATTCCAAGAGGGTACTCTGATGATGAGGGGTGTGCTGCTGGTGATATGGATGATATTTATATTGAGCCTTTCTCTAACTGTTATGACGTAAACAGCATCCCCATATATGTAGGAGATATTGTTACACGTCCAGATGAATATAAATATGAAACTAAGTTTGAGGTTGTACTAGCATACTTTCCAGCACTATCTATTTGTTTAAAGAATCTTAAATATGATAATAATAGCGACATGCGACCAGCACCATCTCTTATGAATCCGTATGGAAAATATAAGTTAGTTGGAAATGCTCATGATACTAATGTTGACGGTGATGATTAAAGTGCAGTTAATAAAATTTAGCTATTAGTAACATTTATACACACTTTGGAAAGCAGGGGATAATAATGAGAGTTATTTATTGTACAGTAGGAATGCCAGCATCTGGCAAGAGTACATTTTTGAAACATTCACCATTAAAAGATTATGTAATTGCTACTGATGAGTTGCGTAAACTAGTATCGACACCTCAAATTAATTATACGCCCGATACTGATGCGATTACTGTTGGGCTAAATAATGACATTAATAAAAAGATTTGGGACATGACTTATACATTAGTTGAAGATAGAATGAAGAATGGCGAAACCATTGCAGTTGATGCAACCTTCTTATTTAAGTCACCATTTTCAACTATCAAAAAGTTGTGTAAGCTATATAATTATCGTTTGATTACAATTGATTTTATGAATACCGGATTATCTTTTGAACAATTAGTAGACCGTAACAATAATATCGACCGTGTGCAAGCACATAAGAATGTATCATATGACGTTATGAAGAAGTTCTGGGAACGCCAGAAAAATATTACTGTGCCTAACAACTGGAATATGATTAAACCAGCTGATTTGGAAAAGTCACTAGCATGGCACTGCTCTAATGCTAATGAATATAAAGAAGTCATTATTATCGGCGACATTCATAGTAGCTATACAGTGTTAACTGAGGCCCTTAAAGACAATGACCCAATTGATAATTCTGATAAGTTATATGTTTTCTTAGGGGACTATTTGGACCGGGGTACTAAGCCAGCAGAAACATTTAAGTGGCTGTATGAACGCAAGGATTTACCTAATGTTGTTCTATTACGGGGAAACCATGAGTATCATTTAGAACACCACTACCAAGGATTACCTATCACTAATACTGGTTCTCGTAAGGAAACAATCCCAGCATTATATAAAGCAGGTATCACTAAGGAAGATATTCGTAAGTTTGTTCGTAAGTTACAAGACGTTTACTATATTGAATATCATGGTCAGAAGTATTTGTTCAGTCATGCTGGGGTTCCAACAACCCCCGAGTTTTTAAAAACAACCAAAGGAAATCCGCTATTTGTAGATACTAAAATTGGATTAGAAGAAATTAACCTATTAGATGAATCCGTGTTTACTAAAGGTATTGGTGGCTTTAAGATTAATCTAGAACAATACAATCATGATTATAATAATGGAGTGGTTTACCCAATTCAGATTCATGGTCATCGTAATGTTCAGCTTAACAAGGCTAAATGGGGTAATACTATTAACCTAGAGCAACAAGTAGATGCTGGAGGTAACTTAGCCATGGTAGTGCTAGCTGATGATAATCATGAGATTAAGTTGGTTAAAAATAATGATTTTGACTATGTCTATGCCACTGATAAAGCTGACATTGATTTAAATAACCTTAGCAATGAGCAGGTTAAAGACATTATGGAAAGAACCAAGGGGATTAGGCAGAAGCGTGATGCTAGTGGTTTAACCGCTAATAACTTTACCCCAGAAGTGTTTTATGGAGATACTTTTAACAAGTTTAGTGTTACTGCTAGAGGATTATTTACTGATGGCAATGGAGATGTACAACTTCGTGGGTTTAATAAGTTCTTTGTCCTTGACCAGCGACCTGAGACTGAACTGGGCACAGTGCTAAAGAATGCCAAGTATCCGGTGGTTGCTGCTAAAAAATATGATGGTCACTTGTCACTATTAGGCTGGTATGATGGGAAACCTCGTATGTTTACCAAGAGTGGCTCGACTAAGCTAGCCAAGGTTGATTGGCATAACTTTAGCTGGTATCTACACGATATTAACAAGTATATTTTCATGGAAGACTGGCTAAAATTGCATCAGAATAAAACTATTTTAATGGAGTCTCTTAACGAAGCCGAAGATTCTCACTTAGTAGATACTCATGGTAAGGTTGGTTTTAGATTGCTAGAAGTAATTGAAAATAAGTATGAGCCTACTGGTGGACGTAATTTCGTAGATACTAACTTGCTAACCACATTACTAGGGGAAACTGACAAATGTTACCTTAAGATGGCTGAACGGTATGAAATTGCTAATGATAAGGAATTAATGGAACTAATCAATAGTGCTAAACAAACTAACTACAAGTTACCATTGAGTAGTTACTATCAAGGGATTGACCCCACTACTTATGAAGGCTGGGTATTGACATTTGCTGATGGGTTTAAGATTAAGGTTAAAAACGCCTATTTCTTAGCAATCAAAGAATTTCGTAGTAAGCTAAATGCTGTTTTAGAAGCGCCAGAGTATTATAAGGGGGATGCTTGGGAAAACTTAATTGACCGTAGTTATAATGAACAGTCTAAGCGATTACTAAGAGCTGTTGCTGGTAAGGAGCTTGCGCCTTTCTTTGAAAATCGAGATAAACTTGGTAATGTTGACCTGCCCCAAGCTTTGAAAGCTGCTGGGTTAGACCATAATAAAATTGTTGAAATCATGAGTGATTAAACTAAAATAATATATTGACAAAGGGTACCAGAGATGGTATCCTTTTGTTATAGAAAAAGAAAGAAGGAACTTAGAATGAAAATTGATTATGATAATATTAAGGAAACCAAACCCCGTTGGAAAGTTGGCGATGTAATTTATGGTCATAATGACGGATTTTATTCAGTAACTATGGAAAATAATTTAAAATACACCTTGATTAATTTAAACAGCAACTATAGCACAGAAAGCTATAGCACCGTTGAAGAACTGCAACGTCATCTGTATGAAGATGGTGATAGGATTATTAACAGAACTCTTATAAAAATTTTGAAATATGTCTTTAGAGGAGCCACGGAGGATAAATAAATGAAAATTGATTATGCTATTAATACTGAGACTGAACGTGACTGGAAAGTCGGAGATGTAATTCAAAATGCTATCATGGACGGCGATTTATTTATGGTAGCCGTGGTCGCTACTGATGATGATGTTCTTTATACTTTGATTGATTTAGAAGACGGAATTAGCTTGGAGTGTACTAATACTATTAGTGAGCTACAACAAGCCTATTATGACAAGGGCGATAGGGTTCTTAATGGAACTTTTAAATACACCGAGGACAACAAGTAAAGGGGACCAGAGACTATGAGTAATGAAGAGCCAAAATTTAATGTAGACCTTTCAAAGGTAGTGTTTGAGATTGGTGTTATTATGCATATGGGGTGGGAGCCTAAAACTGGTTGTGCGCTGTTTAGAGATTTTAAAGACACTAAGGGGGTTCCTTATCATGTATGGAAAGACTCAGATGGATACTATCTAGTTAATACGACTAACGGGAATACCCTTAAGCACTTTAATAGTGAGATTGATATTATGGATTACTATTTTGGAAACTATGACCCTAGTAAACCAGAAGGCTAATTAGTAACTAAGAAATTACTAGACAAGGAGAATATCTAAATATGGCTAATGAAGATGAAATGTGTATGCAAACAACAGGCGAAGAACCTAGCGAAGAATCTAAACGTGAAGAAGCGTTCATGCGCAAGGAAGAAGAAATCTTAAATAAGATGGGTTATATGCATAACCATGATGTTAATGCGTGGTGGTCAGATAACTTGGACCAATTGCCTTTACTTAAAGACCGTGAGGCACGTGCTTTAGCAGATGAAATTATTAGTTTTGCTCTTAACTGAGGAGGAATAATAATGACTAAAACAGATAGTGAACTATTAGAGCAAAAGAGAAAGTTAAATGAACAGCTAGACAAAGTTAATAATAAACTTGTAGAACAGCAGCATGAGAAAGATTTAAAAGAGTTGGCTCCTATTAGTATGCAGGAGTTTTATAACTATATGGCTGACTTTGCTAAGTATACCATGGAAGACGTCTATGAACCGTGGGAATTTGGTTCAGAGGATATGGACGGTATTATTAATGCCGCTTTAAGAGCAGGTATTAGACCTGACAGACCAGATAATAATGATGCTGATTTGCTTTATCAAATTAAACTGGCTGATGAAGCTCGTGAAGTGTTTGGTGGGGATGAACAATGAGCTGGTTTAACATGAATAAAAGATATCCATATTTTACTCAAACAATGCCTTTTATGAGTAGAAAAGGGACGGAGGCTAAATAATGGAACAACTAGACTTATTCGCAACTGCAACAACCAGTACAACTACTAAGAAGGTTACCCATAAGCGTAAGACTAAGATAATTACCACTACTACTACTACTACGCAGCCTGTTAATCAGACAATTGTAGATGAAGAATCAAAGCTAAAAGAGCTATTATCTCAACCTAAACCATTTGACTCTCTAAAAGGCGCTGTGAGCTGGTTTAATGCAAAGCAGTATACTTGGTACTGTAACACAGTAGAACATCCTGAGCGAGCTCTAAGAGGGCTTCAAATCCATATGAGCGTGTCTGACATTAAGTTTTATAAAATGTTACTCAATGACAAAGTAATGTTGGGGTTAGCAAAAGGAACTTATTTGATTTATTTTAAAAAATAACTTGACAGATAGATGCCAATAGTGGTACCATTTTATTATAGAAAAGGAAAGAAGGAAATAAATCATGTACATTGATGATTTTATTAAGGAAGTAGAAGAGTTATCAAGTAAATATTATGTAGGGTTAAATGATGGTCAAGTAGACGTTTACTATTGTCGTCGGAAACATGCTAAGTACCCTAAGTACCAGAAAGTGTTGACCGTTCCCTTGCAAGCACAGTATACTTTCATGCGCAAAGTTGGGCTAGATGATTTTGAAGCATTACCATTTAGTCATAAGCTTTATATGCTGGGAGCAGAGTTAGCTATGACTCCATTGGATGAGCGTACTCCTGAGTCTTACAAGATGGCACAGCAACATAAAGAAACTAATCGTGCTCTCCAGAAAGCATACCACGCCGAAAGAGAAGCCAGGGTAGCAGAGCACAAGTCTAATAAGCCTAATCAAGACAAATATATTGACTGGGCTATGCTATACGGTGACTCTGACTTGGTGGCTGACGAAAAGGTTGGTTTCACCGGCCGCCACTTGTTACCAAATTATACCGGTATTAATGATGCCACGGGTGAGCCAATCTTTGTTGGCGACATTGTTGAAAGAGTAATTGATATGAGAAATGCATACTCAGCATCAGAAAATAGAGACAAAGGTGAATTCCCCGATTTTGACGCTATGAGTGAACCTTTTGAAGTTAAGCGTGATTGTTACTTGTGGGGCCATTGGATTGCTAAAAGTGTAGCAGAAGGTAGTAACTTTGGTGTAAACACTATCTGTTTTAGCAAAGAATTACTAAAAGTAAATGGCCCAAAATATAAGAAAGGTAACTATTAGAATTTATAATAAGTATTGACAAGGGGTATCAGAAGTGGTATCCTTTTTAGTATAGAAAGAGGGTATTACTCAATGTTTAAATGGATAAAAAAATTAGTCAATAAAAGTGATAATAGCAATAATGACTTGAATGATAAAGGCTTACAGAGTGACTTAAATGACCTATATATTGTCTATGATAAGGTTATTAATGACAAGACTTTTGGCTGGGTAGATGATTATAGACACCTAGAAGCATATAGGATTAAAGGGATTATATCCGACACAATTAAACTTACTAGTAATCACCCAGAACTGTTATTGCATTTGGGCAAGCTTAATGAGTCTGTATTCCAACTAAAGATGGCTACTACTGCTTTACTAGATATTTATGATAACAAGGATAATCTAGCTAAAGATGTGTATAGACAACAGAAGAATGATGCAAAAGATGTTATTAATAAATTAGTACAGCGGATTGCAGACATTAATAAGACACTTTCTGGTATGTATCAAGATGATAACTCATCTACCATAAGCTTCTTAAAGAAACAGATGGGTATAACTGTTGACAATCCCCAAGAAGAATATGAAAAATTCTATGACTGGTTAGTTGTTGAGCAATACCCCCGTCTGAATCCGGTCATTAAATATTTATTGCTAGGGGCTAAGAAGGGTTACTATAGCGCAGATACGTTAGAATCTGCCTTATCAAACAACCCTACAATAGATGACCTAAAGAAGATGGTGGACTACCTACTTGCTACTGATAGTGACAATGAATTACGGATTAAGCTAAGAGACAAGGATTATGATGAGATTGTAAATTTTTAACTAAGGGAAGACGGGCTATCTTTACTAAGCTAAATGGCGCTGGAGTATTCCCTACAGCAATACCCATTTTAGTTCCAGATAGCTTCTTAGCCTTAGATGAGGCTAACAGTTACTTAAATCAGCAACAATGTTCATTAGACTATTTAGACCGTATCCAAAAATTGTCAGTGATTACTAAAACTAGTATTGACCTTAAGAATACAAATGGGTATAATAGAGCAGTATATATTAATAAATTAAACCATCTTGATAGGTTGCCGACAACTAGTATTGTGCTTACCGAATCAGCTCTTAAAAAACATGTGGGTAATCCTATAAGTGTAGCTGAGTTTAAAGACTTAGCTGATGAGATGAACAATGATGATGACAATATGCAGGTATCAGTTGAAAGTCAAGTTGGAATACTAATAGTAGAGTCACAACCCCCAGCAGAAGCTATGCATAAACTTATTCGGCAATGGCGGGACCAAAGCAATGGTATAAATGGTGCTTGGAGTGTACCAGTTTTTCCTAGTGAAGATGTAAAGTTTATTAATATAAGTAGTATAAACGAGTCGAATGGTGCAGCTAATGGCCAAGACGAAGACCTCTATGAGCAAGTAAAGAAAACAACTAATGACCCAGAGTATGAAAGACAAATTGACAATAGGATTGAAGAAGCATATGCTAATAAGTTGCAATATGGTAATCTTTTTAGAGAAGAAGACTTTACGGTATACCCTGAGCTCAGGGATGATACAAATAAGCAGATAGAGCGTGCAAAGAAGCTAATTAGTGAGATTAGCCAAGGCAATACTGCTAAATTTGTGTCAACTACAACTACTAATACTATAACAACTGTACCTGAGAAAGGATGATAATGATGAATAATACTTTTATCCAAGAAAATTTTGACGTAGCCCCTATTAGAGCAAACAATAATGATAATAATGGGATTAGTACCCAAGTAGACAGCTTAGAATTGACTGATGATAGCATTGCTAAATTTGGTTTAGAGGTGCAACGTGGTGTTGGTGAATTAACTAATGAAATTACTCAAAGTACCAAGAATAAGAATGCAGGGGAAACCGGTGAGGCGATTACTGCCTTAATGAAAATTATTCGTGATAATGGTAAAGAGGAAGATAAGGGTGGCAACATTCTTACTCGGCTATTTCATAAAGGTAAGAACTCGGTTTACAATATTCAAGCTAAAAATCAGTCTGTAGAAAAATCTATTGATGGTATTGCTAGCCGATTACACGATTCTCAGATTGAATTAAGCCGTGATAATGAAACGTTAGACAAGATGTATGAACAGAATAAGCAACAGTTCCAAGCGCTAAATAAGTTGGTTGATATTGCTCAATCTAAGCTTAACGAGCTAGAATCTAGTATCATCCCCAACCTAGAAAATTATATTAAAACAACTAAAGATGACGAAGACAAGGTAAATAAAGCCACTATTCAGCTGAACGAATACCAAAACATGCAAGCTGCCTTGAGCCGGAAGCTGAATAACTTGATTGCTTCTCGTCAGTTAGCGCTATTACGAGCACCTAAGTTAAAGACCATCAAGCAAACAAACTTAACTGTAGTTGATAACTTGCAGAGCTCTATTAATTTTGCTATCCCGCTATGGAAACAGCAAGCAGCCGATGCTATCTTAGCTAGCCGTCAACAACAGGCAATTGAAGTACAGAAATTCATGACCGAACAGACTAATAAGATGATTGTATCTGGGGCTGACAGTGTCCGTAAGGCTACGTTAGAGGCTCAAAAGCAAAGTAATGAATCATTTGTATCGGCAGCAAACTTAACACAGGCTACAGACATTCTGCGGGATACCCTTGTACAAGTGCAAAGTTTGCAAAGTCAAGGGGACTCTCTACGAAAACAGGAAGCCAATAACTTGTTACAATCCGGAGAGCACATGAAAAGTGTGGCTTTAGAATTATTAAACAATGACAAATTAATTGAATAAAATAATTGACAGAAAGGGTACTATCGTGGTATCCTTTTAACATGGAGGTGAATATAATGAATGATGAACCATTAGTTAGAATTGGTGGTAGTCAATCAGACTGGAAGAAGTGGCTAACTAAGTCCAAAGGGTTCTATTTACAAGGCTTTACCACTAAGATTAACCAAGCCACTGATTTGGACGTTAAGCAGTCTCCCTTATATCTTACTCAATTGATAAGTAGATATCATGACCTAGACCAAAGGTTAATTGGCCTCTATCGCTCAGGAGTAGATTCAAGTGTCACTTCGGTTACGTATAATTATTGGGTTGGCATGGGCAAGGTTGTTATAGGCAAAGCTACAGTGTTGATTCAATCTCTCAATAATGTTAATACTATTAGTTTCACTTATCAATATCGGGTAACAGCATCCGAGTATCGGGCTAAAAATACTAACATTAAGTCCAGACATGCTGGTGGTAATAGTTTGAATGGGCAACGTAAGACTATTGCTAGGTGGCGGGATTATGATAAAGAGCGCCATGACTAACGTTATATTACTAGATGAATAAAACAAGACAAGAAAGTGGGAATTTCATTATGGGTTACATTCGTAAAGAAACAGTTGAAAAGGTACTTAAGGCACACGCTAATGATAAGGGATTTATGAACTTGTTAGAATTGGTTAGAAAAGGTAGAAATACTAACACGTTGCCTCGCCCAAGATTCTCTGTTAGAGACTTGAATAAGGAAATTGTTGACCTAGTAGTAGAATTTGCTCAAGATGGTAAATCACTTAATGTGTACGAAGAAAGTCGAGGGTCACGTAGTTTTATTTACCAGTTTCCCATTGAAGGAATTATTTCCAACAAGACGACAACAACTACTACAACGGTTAAAAAAGTGGTATCAACAACTACTACAACCAAGAAAGTAGTACGTAAGCGACGTACGACCACCAAGACAACCGCTAAGTCACCTAAATAATAATTTATAAAGCAATCCTATATAAGGGTTGCTTTTACTTTATATATATGTTAAAATAGTAATAACAAATTAATTAGGAGTGATATTATTGACACAAGAAGAAGCAGAAAGGTTAGACAAAGAAGGAAAGTCAATTGTGTATTCTAAGCATCTTAGCGAAGACCAATTGGCTAGTCTTAGCCAAGAGTTCCAACTAGCAGAGTTAGAAGAGGTAGCAATTTTCTCTGTGTTATCAGATGATGCTAAGAAGTTCTTATTAAAACTAGAACCAGCAACAGGAGTTATTAGTAACTCAATTTTGCTACAGGCTGAGGGGAAAGCTCCAGAAGGAATGATTAAACTAGAAAATCATTTATTGTCTGATTTAGCTAAGGAGTATAATAACCGAGTTAAAAAGGATAAGTCTAATGCAACCGACTTGCTTAATGAACTCTCAGACCGATATGTAGACAAGTTATATCCGAATAGTGATGAATAATTAGTCTATTTTCGATAGGTAAAACATAACGGTTTTGTGCATATTTTTAGATATAATATTGTAATATTCACTTTAGGAATAACAGGGCGACTACAATTGTTCATTATATTAATTATGTAGACCTTAGGAAAACAGCTTATAAAATTGATTATACCAAGGGTTGCATCAACATTCACGATTGTTAGCATAATAGAAGGTAACTATTTAAAAAAGTCCTGAATATTATGAATATTGAACAAAACTTTTACTAATTATCTATTGAAAATTCACATTGATTGGAGTTTTAAAACATGACAAAACGCAACAGCTTATTGGATTTGTATGAGAATCACCTTCTATTTACAAAGGTGTATTCTTTATTACAAGAACATAAGCCATATGACTATATACTAAAGTTTTTAGATTCAGAAGGGTTCAAGTTATCTAAGGGTAGCTTATCTAAGCTAAAAGCTAAGATTACCGAAGCCGAGGAAACGGGTGTACCTATTGATGACCTATTAGACAAACGCCGTAAAACAAGTATTGATGATATTGATTCTGACAAGGTAGAGGGGTTTGTTGGCAATCCTAATACGGATAATCCTAGGAGTACTCATAAGGCAAATAACCTACCTAAGGAAACTTATGACATTCCAGAAGAAGCAGTCCCAGTAGAACATGTACATTCTAGTAGACAAGTTCTAGAAATGATAATGGATAAAGGATTTGCAACAGCACAGGCCACACGAGTAATTGACATGCCAACTCTATTGAAAGCAGTTGAGTTGTATAATAAATGGTATTTCCAAGAGTCAAAAGGATTAACGGCAGAATCATTAAAGCAGTATCAACTAATTAATTCATCTATAGTATCAGCAATGATTGATGTTATTCCTAAGTATGTCGAAAAAGATAAGCAAGATAAGATGATTGCTGAGATGAATGACAGAGCTGCCAAGATTATTGATAATGCCGGTGCTACCCGAGAAGGCAAAGAATTATTGAAACAATTAGAAAAGGAAGGTTTATCACTATGATTGATAAAGAAACGGTTATTCCTAGTATTGATGTTGATAATCTAGAACAACCTAAGGTATATAAGAATGCCCAGTTTAGTATTGCCTATGCTACTAAGTATGGTGAGATTAAATTTTGGATTAACGACAACTTTATGGTAGCAAACTATCGTGGTAAGGATTATGTTATTAGCTTACCTGTTGCAATGTTTAAACAGGCAAAGTTGAATATTGGAGAAGTTAATCCAGAGCTAGTAGGATTTATTACACCTGCCGGTTTAGGTGCTAAGCGTCTAGAATTTGATAGCAATCGAGCTATTAATCAGTTAACCGATGCTTTAAATAAAACGGATAATGTCGAACTACAGACTTCCGGAGTTGTTCAACGAGTTAGTCAGTTTATTAATTCTGGTGATTTTACAGTTGATGATAAAGCAGACTTTGATGACATTACCGAAGCTGCTGGGGACCTAGCTTTAGACACTGACGAAGCAAAGAAAGAACTAGCTAACATTATAAACGCTAAAGGATTCGGAAAGGTTATTTCACACTCTATTAGTGACTTGGTTATGCTATTACCACGACTACAACAGGACTTAGAGAAGAGTGGTCTATTCGATGTATTTTTGGATGGTGATAAGGTATTTAAGGAGGCCAAATAATGGGAAGTTTGTTTATTATTTTAGGTGGCCTATGTCTAGGATTATTTATCTACTTAATTCTATATGCTCGGATGGCTAATTTGGAAGTACAACTATATGCTGACGTTGACGCCTTCCTTTCAGAATGGACAAAAGCACAGTCAGAGGTTAATGTTGCTATTAGCTCTGATTTGAATGAAATCCGTGAACATGTTAAAAATGACAATAAATTGTTATCAAAACTTGATGATATCGAGAAGAAGATTAACCTAAAAACACAAATTATTGAAGATTCCAAGAAGAATGACAAAAACGATTTTCCTACAGAACAGTAAGCTATATTACTCTTTAGAGGGTGAGTGCTGATGAAATTACTATGGATGGGGGCATTGTTAGTTGCAGGGCTATCGTTCTATGACCCTGAGTTTATTCTAGTGTTTTCAGTTATCATAGTTATTGATTTAATAATAGGTAGTCGTAAGAACTCAATAAAAATATCGAGATGCTTGAAGAACAAGCAACAGTTGTTATTCTTGAAAAGAATTAGTAATGGCATTGAGAAAGAAGTTAATACCTGCTACCTAGATATTAGTAAACAAAAGGACAACCATACAGATTAATAGTCCTATCTCAATATTTTAAAGATTAGCTAAAATAAGTATTGACAAAGCATATCAGAAATGGTATGCTTTTATTATAGAATTAAAGGAAAGGAGGTGAAAAAATGTATAAAGCATATAAAATTAGAATTTACCCTAATAAGCAACAAGAAGCACAGATACTATTAACATTTGGTCAAACTAGATTTGTTTGGAACCAGATGTTAGCTATGCAGCTAGAACGCTATAAAAATGGTGGTAAGTTTGTTAGCTACTTTGGCATGACATACCTATTGAAGCCGTTGAAAAAGGAATATCCGTGGTTAACGGAATCTCCTAATCAAAGCCTGCAGCAGGTATGCAAAGACTTATCAGAGGCTTTTAAAAATCTGTTTGAACATAGGGCAGTCAAACCCAAGTACAAGAGTAGAAAATATCCAAAGCAGAGTTATAGATGTAACAAGAATATAACGTTAGTAGATGGTCATCATATTAAATTACCAAAACTTAAGACTATGTACTATCGTTCTGGTAGAAAGATTAAAGGGAAAATTAAAAATATAACTATTCGTAAATCAGCTACTAATAAATATTATGCTAGCGTCTTAACTGAAATAGAGATTAAGCCTTTAGCGAAAACCAAGCAAGAGGCTGGAATTGATATGGGGGTTAAGGATTTAGTAATTACTAGTGATGGTAAGAAATATAGGACAGTTCGGTTTGATAAATTACTAGCTGATAAAAAACACTACTGGGAAGCACGGTTAGCTCGTAGACGGTTGCAAGCTAAGAAAGAGATAGCTTGGGATAAACACAATAAAGTGTTAGAGCCTAGAGAGCTCTCAGACTTCTCAAACTATATGAAAGCAAAGCTTATGGTGGCTAAGTACAATGAAAAGATAGCCAATCAGCGTAAAGATTATCTTCATAAAATTAGTACCGAGTTAGTAAACCAATATGATGTTATCAAAATTGAAGACTTGAAAGCTAGCAATATGATGAAGAATCATACATTAGCTAGAGCAATTGCTAATCAATCGTGGCGAGAGCTACGCTTAATGCTAGAGTACAAATGTAAATGGTATGGTAAAAAATTAGTGGTTGTTAGCCCATATAAAACCAGTCAGATTTGTTCTAATTGTGGCTATGATGATGGTAAACATACCCTAGATGTTAGAGAATGGGTTTGTCCTAACTGTGGTACTAAGCATGATAGAGACATCAACGCTGCTAAGAACATTTTAAAGGCAGTAACAAAGTAGAAACACAATGTAAGGCTAGGGACTAGCCGCGGTAAGATAGTTGTGACCGCTGTATGCTGCTTACTTAGGGTATATAAGTTGTAATGTTCCCAGAAGCTCATTATTTTAGTAGTGAGTAGTTCATAAGTCTAGCTAGGGCTTTCCTTTTTGTTTACCATATGCTATACTAACTATAAAGGACGTGAAATAGAATGATATACACACAATATAAAGGAAATACCAGATGGTTTAAGCACTTACAAGATGTTAAGCAAACTAAGCCTATTAGGGCAAGTATTCAAGGGTTAGAAAGCAATTTAGTTGACACCATTGTTGTCATTGATAGCTTACACATGAATACGGATTCAGCATCATGGGAAATAGAGTTAAGCGAAGAGGTATATAAGAACGTACCAAACCCACTTAAGGAAATTGCCGGTCAAATTGAATTTGATGAAAATACTGATAGCAAATTCTTTATGTGGACTACTAAGCATAATCGTTTATATGATTTAAGTGAAGTTGGTCCTTACACTCTATTTGAGTCAAAAACAGACAGTGGAATAATTCTAAGAGTTCTCTTTACTAAAGAAACTAACATGTTGCTACCTATTAATAACGTGGCCTTGAACGAGCATGAGCTTGGCAGAAAAGAAAGAAACACAATTAACTATCTTATCCACCACCGGTTGGCTGGTAAACTATGGCGTGCAACTATCGTCACTAATACCACCTCACAGACAACCGAGCTATCCTATAATAACCTAAGTTTAAATACTGTATTTGGAGAAGCAATTTCATTAGGGAATATATATGGAATGGTATCTTACAATGCTAAAGGCAAGTACAAGGTATTTGTAGAAGATGATAGTGCTACTATCCAAATTGTTCAGTCGTACCACACTGTTATTCTAATTAAGTTTCTACCGTTAAGATTGTAATAATCATCTCAATGACTGTCTAATAGGCGGTCATTTTTATTAGGCTTAAAGGGGTGGGTATAATACTAAACCCCCACTAGGCTATTTTAAAAATTGTAATGCTTGGTTGTAACCTGTCCCGATTTATTAGTAATTTTTTCAAAAAGTTTCCCCAAAAATTTAACCCCCACCTCAGTATCTGAAATTTGCAAACAATAAATAGAATCCTGTCCGAATTTATGAGTAATTTTTTCAAAAAGTTTCCCTAAAAAAAATTTGGAAGGAGCTGCCGGTGAGTGATTAATTTGCGTGCTGTATCGTGCTTAAGTAGATATAAATGCAGTTTTAACACCTTATATAGTAGGAAAAATAATTTTGATTATTTTAGTGAAAAGTGTTGACACCGGTAAAACATAGCTATATACTGGGGTCAATCAATAAGGAAAGCAGGTAATTACATTATGAAAAACAATAACGAATTAGTAAGTTTATTACAACATGGGAGTTGGTATCAAGTTACATTTATGGTAGGCAACCACTTAGAATCATTTACAACGCAAGGAATTAAGAAAACAAGGGAAGCGATTAATTATTATGGTGTTAAGCATACGGTGGGGGTTGCTATTGGGGTATCATCAGGAATAGAAATCAGCGACTTATCAATCTTTTTCAAAAAAGATATTGACAAGTAACAAATTAATTTGTATAATTAGGTTATTCAATTAGGAAAGCAGGTAATTACATTATGAACGATAGGGAACCAGCACCAATCAGAAAGCCTAAGATACCTAAGTGGGTAAAATTAGTAGCATGGATTGCATCCATTTTCATTCTATGGAATGCAGGCAAGATGATGATTGTTTACATTCTATGGTATCCGGGGCGGGTGCTATTAATGATAGGGTTAGCGTTGTTATTAAGTGGATTATTTGACAGGCACTAGAAAATATCGAAATAGATATTGACATTGTATGCAATTGATGATATTATAAAATAAAAAGCAAAGGGGTTTTACATTATGTTATTTTTAATCAAAATGTTTATTATCGGAGCGATTGTTGGGGTTGTATCGGGACTTATTGAAGGGCTGATTAATGCTAATGTAAAAGATGAGAAGGTGGCTAAAACGTTAAACCGGTATGTTACTGCAATAGATTGGCTTATAGTAGTCTACATGGTTTTCTTTTAAGGAGATATAATAATGATTATTAATGAAAACAACGCTAATAGTTTCAAGTTTCAACCATACGACAACCGAACATACAACCGGCCTAACATTCTACACCGGCAAGCTACAGAGTTATATAATAGGGGCTTACAGTACGTTTTGAGGGGTTTTAAGCCCCTTAATGACAATGGTGTTATCATTGCTTACAATCCGACCCCGAAACAAGTAGTAGATTATGTTACTACTAATAAGTATAGTAGCTATTGGCTAGAAATTGCACGGCCGTTAGGCGGTAAAATTAAGGTTAAAAAAGTCTCATTGTAGGATTGACTATAGAATAGTATGGTGATATATTATGCTATACACCTGAGGTAGTTACGCAACAAAATACTATGTTTCACGTGAAACAATTGAAAGGAAGAATACATTATGAAATTCAAAGAATTTATGAGCCATGGTAAAACTGATAGCGATATTAAGCAGGATATTTACAAGTATGGAAAGCAACTAGACACAATTGGGAAGCCGGCAAACAGTTATATGCAACTATACAAGGTACAGCAGTACGACAGCGGACGGCGGGCAGTTAACCTTGGTACTTATAACATGTATTTCCAAAACATTGCAGAACTCAATTTATACCGCAAACCAATGGTAAGGTTAGTTAGTGATGGAATTGACTACGTGTTATATTTCCAGGTTACTAAACAAGCCATTTTGATGGATAATAAGCGCAACGTTAAGCTATCTATTGAACCCTTATTTTCAGACTTTATGGGACCTGATGATGATTTAACAAATTTATTTCAAAATACACTTGACAGGTTACAGGAATAGCTGTATACTTGATTTATTCAATTAGACAAAGGGGTGGTTATGATATGGCTACAGCAAAACTAGTATTTATTATTGTGATTGCTATCTATGCTTATAAAAAGTATAAAGACAATCAGAAATAAAGTTTTAAAAAGTGCTTGACAGGTTAAAAATTAAGGTATACAATTAAGACATTAAATAAGAAAAGGAAGTATTACATTATGAAAACACTAGATACATTTGAATTACAACCACAATTAGACAATGCACAATCATTCTACAAAAAGGCTTACACCTTGCATAACAATGATGGCACAATTGATTTAAAGTCATATGATACAATCGTAGCCACCTTTAAAGATAATAAAGTTAGTGTTAATGACACCTATTCGGCTACTACGTTGCGCCACATTAAAGAATTTATTTATCAGACTATGGGCGTTAGTGGATTATCTAAAAAGGATATTGAAAACAACTACCAAAAATAATACTTGACACTTAACAGGTAGTATGGTAATGTTAGACAGTACCATAACGATAACAAAACGCAACAGCATTTAATATAGGGGGTTACAAATATGGCCACACATTTCAGTGAATTAAATTCCTTGATTGACTTTTTGAATCATAATAAAGCGGGTATTGGTGATACTAAGATAACGAGTATCCATAAGGGTAACTTTAATACGTACGAGGGGTACCAGTATTGCATTGGTATTAAGATTTTTACACTGCCTAAGTATAAAAACAAGCAATTCATGTGGGACACCAACTCAACGTACATTTTTGATTTTCTACCAGATAAGGACTTAACAGCAAAAGAAGAAGATAATTTCATCATTGAGGGATTGCAAGAGGTGTTTGCAAGTGCTTTAAACTAGTAAGACCCGTGGGATAACTAATACAAATGTTTCACGTGAAACATTACTTGATAAACTAAATAAAGGAGTTTTATAAATGAAATTAGAAAAAGCGATTGAATTATTACAAGATGATACTTTTGACATGGAAGAAGCATTCTACTCTGATTTAGGTGGTGACGTTATAGCTGAATATGGACTAAGGGTGACCGACCCCGAAACACTTATCAAGGAGCTTGAAATTGACTTATCAAAAATTAACGATTATAACACCCTGTATGATGAGGTTGAAGATGGCTTAAATGATAGTATTGATGATGGTGGTGTTAATGGTGTAACACCATATTAAAGCGTAAAGGACTAGCTTAACAGGCTAGTCTTTTTTATTATCCATTTGACGAATGCACAAGCCTATTCTTTCAATTCTAGCCATGACTAGTGATAGTTATACCGGATTAGCTTAAAACGTCTTAAAACGGCTTATATAGCCTTTTAGCCATATAACAAAATAAACAAAATTATTTTCATTTAGTTGTTGACAGCTACAGATAATGTTGGTATACTGTAGTCAATCAATAAGAAAGAGGTGTTTACAATGCTTATTATCAGTATGACCACATTACCTAGAATCATTGAACTAGCACTTGCCATCTATGGCGCTATTAAGTTAGTTGACCATGTTTTTCCCAGTATCAAGCAATCAAAATTCTTTCAAAGTTTTTTCAATTAAGCTGTTGACATTTAAAACTAGTAAGCTTATAATTAAGACATTAAATAAAAAGGAGTTAACATTATGGGATATACTGACGGAGTTGCACAACGTATGAGTGAAAAGAGTTTAAAAGGTGAACTGTTTGAAAGTGACCGGTTTACTTATCAAGATGATAATTTTAACCCTGATGAATTAGATGGTGAAAGCTTATCAGACTTTTTAGACCAAAAGCTTGATATTGATTATAGCGGTTGCATTGAGCTATTAAGAGATGGATACACAACTGATAATGATGAAAATGATTTAGTGTTGCAGTATAATGATGATGGGTTTACAATTATTGTTTATGAAGATATCTTTGATTGGATTGATGAAAACAGTCAAGGTGGGTTATTCTATATCTTAGATGATGAAAAAGAGTTTGTTGGTGCACGCTTAGGGGTTTGCGGCGAACACATTGGCAGTGTTTCGGTATGGTTAGATACTCAAAAGGGTGTTTTTGAACAGGGTGGTCGGACATATCCAATTAGTGATGGGGATTGCGACACCCTTAATGATTCGCTAGATACGTTGTTAAATGATTAAAGATAAAGAGGGAATTAAAATGAAATTATCTAAACTATTAATTACTATTGTTGCTGGAATTACATTATCACTAGCTACTGGATATACTGCGGACGCTAGTCAACCTAATTATGCTTATACCTTGACACGGACTAGTCAGCACGCTATTAAGCTTACTAATACCGGGCGTACTGAAAACATGTATCGGGTTACTGTTAAGCGTGGTAATAAAACGGCATGGTATTATATGGCTTTAAACGCCCGTCAATCATGGCTGATTAAACAGCCTCATAAGTATAGTGTTACCGTTCGGCGTGTATCTAAAAGTGATGAGAAACGCAATGCCGACCCACGTAACCATTTTGTACCAGTAGGAATCAGTAACACTCAACGAACAATGTGGAACCGTTAAATTAAGGTTGACAGTTATAACCTAGTTTGCTATAATTAGGTTATTCAATAAGAAAAGGGGATTATAAACATGGAAAATATTGAATTGAAAGACAATTTTGAAGATTATGCAGTAAACGAACTGGTGAATAAATTACATGAGTTAAAACCAGAAGACTATGAAAGTCTTAATGGTGAACAGATTGACGTTGATGACTTGATGGACTTACTACTTGAAGATGAATACGAAAACGACTGTTACTACATTTATAACAAGGATAATGAAAAGGTATTTAAAGAATATTTCAAGGACATTTTATATATCTGTGATAACTTTGGCTATGCTGATGGCCTACCAACTGGCCTACTAACCGCTGGAAACTTGTTGTTAACAGCTATCGAACATGTTTTTGAAGCGTTGCTAGAAACAACCGTAACATCTTACACTAAGTTTACCCGTGCCGGACTTGATATGATTGCCGACCGCATTGCTGGTCTTACTAATGACAATCTTTCTAAATTGATTTATTAATTAATCATTTTAAAACTACAATAGGTAACTATAGACTAGCTTAATAGGCTAGTCTTTTTATTAAACTACTTGACACGGTAGAAATAGCATGATTTTTATTCTAGTTGCATTCGTGGGTAAACACGCCCGAATAGCTTAAAACGGCTTAGAGCGCCTTATATGGCTTTGCAGGGCTATTGACATAGTTAGCCGGTTGTGTATAGACTATTTTAAATTATTTTGTAAAAAGGGTTGTGTTTAATTGCCCAATATGGTATATTTAAAGAGTAGAGAAACAAAGTAAGTAAGCAACTAAAATTTATTTTAAAAAGTTGTTGACAGCTACAACCTAGTTTGTTATAATTAAGTCATTAAATAAGAAAGAGGTATTTACATTATGAAATTACAACTAAACCTTAAGAACCAGGAAGCGTACACTGTTGAGGATATTCAAGCTAGTATGTTAGTTCTAGCTGGTGAACTTGGTAAACTTGGATATTGCTTGGAGGGTATGTCATATAATACAGATACCCCCATTACTGGTATACCACTTAAAAACGTACGTACCGATAAGCGTTTAAGCATTGAATCCAACCTTGATAAAAAATTTGTCTACTCTGATAATAGAGAAATAGAAATGATGACCATTGACGCAACGGTTGGTGGTGTTACTAAACATTTAGCTACTCTCTATTATGTGAGATATAATCGCATGTTAACGCCCGACTTTAATTATGCAGTATCTATGGTTGAAAAGGTTGTAAAGCGCCGATATACTGCACGCTTTCGTTATAGTGACCGCCATGATATTCCAGTTACTAAAGACAATGTTAAACTAATTCGTAGTATTAAAGGATTTAAAACAGCTAAACCCGAAGATATTGAGTTGCTAGTCTTTAATCAACAGGACTTGGAAAGCAAATACTATATGTTAGTAAACACGAAAACGGGAACCGAAAAGAACATTATTGCAAACCGCTAAAATTAGGATAGGTAACTATAGACTAGCCATAATAGACTAGTCTTTTTTGTATGGTCGTTAAATAGCATGTGCATAGGCGCTGGTAGTAGGGTACATATATTTAGGTAGTAGGCAATATATAAAGGCGGCAGGTGGTAGTCAATATTTAATACATGGTATATGTTAACCTTGATAGGCAGTACATATTAGGCAATACATATATACTAGCCGATACATGTATACTAGTCGATACATATACAGAACCTGGGGCTTGCCTATCTCACTTATAATAATACAGCATACGGTCAGCCTAGTTACTTGATTGGTTAACCAATTGCATATAGTGTTAGCTCACTGCTTAATCACTGTACCAACTAACCAATACACAATTGCATTATGGTGGCTTGCTAAGGGCATTGCACATAGGGTGCCTGTATATGGCTTATATAAGGGGTTGTGCAATAGTTAGCCGTATATAGGTGTAATTATAGGTGGTAGCCATATAAACGGCTTAAAATGGACGACAGGGGGCTTATATTGGAAGCCTATGTGATTAGCCTATATAGGAAGCCTACTAGCTACAATTGCATACAAAAATAACCCTATATAATTTCACATAGGGGTTGACGGCTGCCCGGATACATGCTATAATTAGTTATACAATAAAAGAGGGGGTAAAGATACAATTACATAGTATGGTCAACATGGCTACATAGTCCAAAAGCCTTACTAGTTCTGTGCAGGGAGTGTATACTTTTTTAAAAATTAAGACTAGACTTCCCTAATCATATCCGGTAAAGCTTAGACCGTGTAGCTGTGGTGCTATCACTATTAAGTTGTTATTAACCTCCTTTACTTTATATATTAAGTATACCGCCATATAGGATAAATGTCAACCCTTTTAGCGAATTAATTTAAGCTTATTATGGCTTTGTATATAGGGTAGTCATACAAGGATTATATAAGGGACTACCATAATGGATAACCATATGCAGGTGTAATTATACTGGGATAGCTCTAAAATGGCTTAGAGGGCGTTAAAAGGGGGCTTAAATGGGCTTGTATTTAAAGGCAAGCTTATAAGTGGTAGGGAATTAAAGGCCAATCAGTTAAATGGGGGCTATTTAAGGGCTTTAAAGAGGTTAACGGATTTAAGGATTGATTTATAGGTATGCCTTGACAAGCCTTATATGCTTATGATATAACACTTAGTATGGAGATGATAAAATGGATAAAGAACTATCCTTATATGATTTATATTTAAGTAAGTTTAATCATAAAAAGGTAGACACTAAGTTAAAGGCTATAAAATTGCCCTATATAGTTAGCGATACAGGCACCTTATATAGTGTTAAGAATGAGAGGTATATTAAGGGTACTGATTCCGGGGGTTATATTAGATTTAGTTATGCGGGGGAAAGCTATGGCTTGAATAGAATTATTTATACAGTATTTAAAGGTGAAATACCTAAAAATAAAGTTATTGACCATATCAACAGCAATACGTTGGATAACTCAATAAGCAACTTGCAAGTAATATCAACAACAGAGAATAACAAACGGTCACGAGTATATTTAAAGGGTTATAAAAAGCAAAAAGTAGTCAAGTGGACGCCTTGAGGGGGGTTCACTTTTTATTAGGATAATTTTGAAGATAATTTAGCAACTAGCGTTATTACGGCTATCTACCATACACTATAAAGCAATAGGGCTACTCAATTTAGGGCGGCCTTTTTTATATGCATCCGTTTATACACCATTCTAAGCTCCTTACAGGCGTTTTATGTTAGGGGTAGTATAATTACACTAAGCATAGCCTAAAACGTCTTACAGAGCTTGTATGGACGTTACAGAGGTATTGACACCACTCTTATATTATGTTATGCTATATTAGAGTTGAAAGAAGTTGAAAGGTGGTACAATAATGATTAAACATAACAAGCAACGACAAGCATACGCAACGCCAGTCAAGGACAAGCTACAGCTATTAACGGGTAAAGTAATCACGCTTGATACCTATGATACTAACTACCCAGTTGAGTTTGTTGAACCATTGCTATTCTATATGGCGTATGGCTTGCCTGATAAATTAGACACTAACACGTTGACTAGCTATTTCAATCAACACTATACCAAGGGTACACCACTCAACAAAATAGGATTGCATTTGCTTAGCCCCCACTAGCATAATAAGGGGTTTTATAAGCAAATGCAATCCTGTCCCGATTTATTAGTAATTTTTTCGAAATATTGGCCCAGCGGCACATATAAGGTTAACCCTGTATACCGTTCTGTTAGTGACCCCTCAAAAATCTTGACCCCCACCACAATATGCAAAAATTACTAACGGTAGGTAAAAACATGTCCCGATTTATTAGTAATTTTTTCAAAATGTTGGCCCGGCGCAATATGTAGGATTAGCCCTGCATACTACCACGATAGTACACCAGCACCAGCACCAAAATACACGGGTAGCCGTACACTATCACGGGAACATGGCGGCGGCGATTGCATACCAGCAGTGAACCGATAACCAGTTACAATGCACCGGCCTAATGTTTCAATGCTGACTATACCACAAATGGAAAACGGGCGCAACCGCCAAAATTATTTAAATTGTTATTATTGGTTTATTGCCGTAATGATTCACCAGCGGATCGGTTAACCCTGTGTACTATATTATCATTGGTTTATTTCCATAATGATTCAATAGTGAATTAATTCATGCAGTGTATTATATTATGGTGATTCACTGGCGTACTGATTCAATGGTACACTGATTCACTACCACATTAATTCATGCAGTATACTATATTGAGCCCCACTAAATTTATTTAAAATACTTTCATAAACTGATTGACACGGGAGAATAATTGCGCTTTTTATTTTAAGCTCAATTGTGGGTATTTATACCGGGTAGGCTTAAAACGGCTTAAACGGGCTTATATGGCCTTATAGGGCTATTGACATTTTGAGGAGGTTGTGCATCCGTTTATACAAAATTATTTGAATTAATTTCATTTAGGTGGTTGTGTTTAGTTGCCTAATATGGTATATTTAAAGAGTAGAAAAACAAGGGAGCGAACGGCATGACAAAAGATGAAATGAAAAACTTGTTTATTGATGACGGTATCGAACTAACGAACGACCTGGGTGAAGCAATCTACCTATTTAATAACGGGCTTATGATATCCGGTGAATATTATGACGGTTTTCGAGGTACCGACCATCGTACGTTATTAAATGAGTTGGATAATTCGGCAACCTATGAGGAACTACACCAGCATTATGCAGTGGCCCGACTGGTTCCCGAAAGCATGACGGCGCTAGTTAGTGGCTTACAGCTTGACGCCGATAAAATAGACTTATTAAAAGAGTACGGTTATACCATTGAAAAATATTAAAATTATTTTGAATTAGGTCATTGACATGCTTTTCAGTTCTGTTATAATTAGGTCATTCAATTGAAAGGGAGTTTTATATATGAGTAAGTTCACCAAAACAGAAAGCACGCAAGCAATTTGGGACGCTTTAAGCGAGGAAACATATGACTATGGGGAGCCTTACACACTGGCAATTGAACCCGAAATTTATACCGAGGATAACGAAACTTTCATCTACTTAAACATGGTAGTTATAGAACGTAGCACCCGGGCTATTTATTCACATGTGGACGGTGCAAGCGTAGAATTAGGCCGATATGATGATGATGATGATGAAACAGTGGCAAGGGCTTATAAGAAAGTAATCAAGGAAGCAAAACAATTCGATATTTATGTAACTGAGCCGGCTTAAAGATAGCCGTCGCGATCCCGAGAATTTATTTTGAAATTAGTCGTTGACAAGTTTTTCAGTTCTGTTATAATTAGGTTATTCAATTGAAGGGGAGTTATATACATGATTAAATTAAGCAATAACATTAAAGTTTTGGTTCCAGTAACTAATAACGACGGGGTAAAGGTTGATTTAAGTTCTGAAATTTCAGCAGCGGTTAATGTTATTGGTGGCGCTACTACCTATGCGGCCCGTGGTAGTTGGGTAGATGATAACAAGCTTTACACCGATACTGTTAACGTGGTACAATTCAATTGCGATGAGTTCGATAGTGATACTACTAAAGTTATTAATGAGTTGATTTATGCAATCTTTAGTAGGGCGGAACAGTTGGCCGTAAGCGTTGAAATTAATGAAACACTTTACATTTTAGAGTCAGTTGATGATATCGAAAAATTATTTTAAATAAGTCCTTGACATGTTTCACCACATTCGATATAATTGGGTTACAGTTAATTAAGAAAAGGAGTTTTTACATTATGACAAAAATTAATTTAAACAGCTTAAAGGATTCAGACTACAAGGCACTATTAGACAACGACAAGGTATGGGACAAGCTTATTGAGTTCACCAGTGAAGAAGCTAGTTTAAGAATCTCAGACTGGTTAGACGATTTGGCCGGTATGCGTGATTATAGTTTATCGGACTCATCAAACTACAATTACATTAGTATTATCAACTCTTACAACTTTCTCACTAGTGTTCTGGACGTTCAAAATGATTATTGTTTACTAACCGAAACAATGACTGAAACAGTTAAAAAATTATTATCGGACTATGAAAATTCGGGACTTGATTCGTTTTATGAGAACAAGCTGGATAAATTAGGTGAACAAGTGGCTGATGAGTTGGTTAGGTGCGCCGCAAACGAGTATGACTGGGCCTTGAATAACACTTCTTTACTGGAAGCTATGAAAGAGTACGATGCACTAGCTGATATTTATGGCGGTGACGCTTATTACAACCGTGAGGATAACAAGATTTATTATACTTGTGCAGATTAGTATTGACGGGTAACATAACAAAATAGCATTTAAATTAAGAAAGAGGTATATACATTATGAATAAAACTATTTTAACTTTAATTGAACGGGCAAGCCGTAAAGGCGTTGCAAAAGTAAACGCATATTACACTGGTTGGTATGGTGAAAAGAAACATATCGAAAAATATCGGGTTACTTTTGAAGCCGGTGAGTGGGAACTATACCACTATGAAACGTTAACGGCTACAGTAGTAAACGGCATTGGTAACGTCCTGTGGGGGCAAAGCCGGTCCGACCTTGATTCAATTAATACGTTTTTAACTGAACTCACGGGACAAGCGCCCGAAATGCATTACTATCCATCACGTGGCGTCTTTCAAGTGGTAGAAAACAGCAAGGTTACACAAGAGTTTTAGATAGCATAAATTAAGGACAACCCGATAACAGGTTGTCCTTTTTGTTGTCTATAATTGCTCGATCCCGTACAAGGCTATATAAGCCCGTTTAAGACGTTTTAAGCTAGTCGGGTATAATTACACTAGTCTACACATTAACACTATCACAGCGTATCTATATAGCTTACAATGATACTTGCGATATTATTAACACGCTACAGCCTGCTATAGAAAAATTGCGTTGTGATTCATTCATAAATTAACACGATATAAGCAACACACTAAAATGTTACATTTATATTATTTTTATGAAATTCCCTTGACATTATCGCTGCATAGTGTTATGTATCACACCCCCTCCCCCCTGTCAAGTACCATAGGCCGGGGTACCTTAAGTACCTGCCTCGCTCAACCTTAGGCATAAATATTTTAGCCCAAAATTTTAGCATATTATACGGTATAATGAACGCTATAATGAATCCCCATATGTGTCACCACATACCCACCCCCCCATTAAATAAATGCACAGCTATTTATGGAGCCCATGATATAAATAAATCCTAAAAACGCCCCCATAAAATTTTTGGCCTAATCAAGACTATCATAAACAAAAGGACTCCCCATAGGAGGAATCCAATATAATGACACGCCATATTTAAATAAATTTATGTTACCGTACAATATCAAAGTCATAGCACATAAGGTCATGCACGAGGTTCTCTTCGTTAATCCCTTTTACTTCCTCAACATATGTTTCTTCATCTAGGACTGCATACGTACCATCAGTGTCCTTAATCAACCGATAGGATTTGCCATAGCGTGCTAACAAAGCCCCTGCTGAAGGAATATCAACAGTTTCCCAATCTGCGACAAAGTCTTTCTTACTGAAACTAAATGGACTTCCGGTATTGCCTACAACCTCATCATTATCATTTATCATGATATAACCATATCCTGTTGAGTTTAATCGTGTTACCTTTTTGCCATCTAGCATAGCTTGTACTGCCTCATTAAATTTCATAATTAGTACTCCTTAATCTTACATAGCCCACATGCTGCTACTACTACGTTATCAATAGCTTCTTTTTCAATTCTCTCTTCTAGCACGTATGCCGAGTCTAAATCTATAATTTCGTACTTACCAGAATTATTAACTACCTCAAATGTATCAGTAATATCAGGGTCAATAGACTTTAATAAATCACCATTCTTGATAGTAGGTTTATCTTTATACAGTTCCCAATCAGCTTGATACATGCCATAGTCCATAAACACAACACTACCGGTATTATCCTAAGTCGGAAGAAACTAGTAATAGTCCATACTGGTCAAACTGTTTAATAAGTTCTTCCGATGTGTTCTCAGCATAGCCATCAGCATTAATCAGTTTATTCCAAGCATAGGGAGAAGATACTTCTGTACACGAAGCCCCGTCATCATAGTCTTTACCTACTACATCCTCGTAATAATCAGCCCAGGCTTCTCCTTGGTTATCAGCTGCTATTAAGGCATAGTAGTCATTTTAAGGTTCGTTAAACTCATAGTACTTATGTTTAATTTCTGTTGTCATTTTCATAGCTACATCTCCTTACTAAATAATAATATCATATTAAAAACTATTTGTCAACCCTAAAATAGCTTTCTGCCACACTTAGGACAATAGTTAGCCGGAGTACTAGCGAACCCCTTACTAGTAGACATTACTAAATCGAAGTATCTAATGCCACAGCTTGTATCTGAGTCTATTCCAAGGTCCCAGCCTGCTTCATCAACCATGTTCTTATAGGGACTATGACAAAACTCACATGTTTCTTGTTCTAGAACATTCAATTGTTTTATCAAAAGAGACTTATATGGATTATCATCGTTAATAGACTTAATCTTAGCTTTTAAATCAATAATACTACTCGTCATTTTTCTCTCCTTCCCCCCCATTGATACTATTATACTTATTAGTCTGTTTATCCCTTATTTTAGGCCAATCTTTTGCTAACACATTCTTATGGCCCCCACACTTTGAACACACCAGTCTAAAGTATCTATCTGCATACGGGCCAGCAACGGTGAACCATGCCAGTTCACCATCATAGTGCCATTGATGGCTACACAATACCCTATTTATAAGGCCTCTCAACATATTATGATTCTTCCTATATCTTAAACAGACCCATTCTTTTAACAAGGCGCTTTAAACTATCTTGAGTAAGGCCAGTACTTAGTGCCTTACTATATTCTGTATCTAAGATTCCGTATAAGTTACTGTGCTCTTTAAAAATTAGGTAAACTGGTGTGTCCCCATTAGTAGCATAAGATAGCTTATCACCTTCACAGTAATCACCCTCATCATATACTTTCCAGTCATAGTAATAATCGTACTTTAATATTTCATAAGTCTCTCCAGTCTTATCAACAATACCAACGCCTTTGTCTAAGTCATCAGCCAGTCTAATATACTGGTTACCCCAACCAGGTACAGTAACTCTTTTTCCGGCTAGCATACACTTCATTGCTTCACTAAATTTCATTATTGTTCCTCCCAAGCCTATTAATACTGGTCACGGATTTGTTTGAAAATATCTACCGCATCTTTTAGACCTTTAACATAGCCTTCTTCATAGTCTTTATTAATTACATCTTTATGAATTACTCCACCCAAATTACTATTACACCAATCTAATTCTTTATCAACAGCAATAGGAAGTCCATTATAGAGCAACTGGTACTTTTCCACAATCCCTTGATAACAGCTGTCTAGGTCATCTACAATATCATCGTCAGGGTATTCATCTGAAAGTTCACTTATAAGCATGTCTAACTCCATTAAAGATTGATAAAATTCGTTTTTCTTATATTCTTCAATCATTTTTATTTATCTTCCTCCAACAATTCTGGGTTAGCATGAACGTTGCCAATAATTTTAATTTCTTTTCCAGCGCCAATACTACCAAAATAATAATTACCGACAACAAAACTAGCGCCAATTGCACTATAAGAAACTCTTAAAATTTCGCCACGCTCATTTTCCACAATATCCCCTTCATATATATCCTTGCCGTTCACATCTTTCAGGCCGGTAAACTGTTCCAATTTATAATTGCCTGGATCGTCCTCATATGTCATTTCTCCTGAATCATTAATATCCCACCAAATATGTGAACCATCCAGACTCATTACTGCGTTAATTTCATTTATATATTCAGAATCAATCTGATTCCACGCTCTAAACTTAATCATTTATTTTTCCTCCTCGTAAAGCACGGTCAGTGTATGCGTAATGTCGTCATCAGGCAATACTGTATCACTTGATGAAATCTGGATAACCTGCTTGTCTTCAATAAATTGATTGACTTTATCATCAAATTCATAATCATCTGTACAGTTCGTCCAAAAGGTCTTAACTTTCATTTCTTTTCCTCCATTAAATAACTAATCTGTGTAAACAGTTAGATTACAGCCCAGGGCTTCCCCGCCAAAACATAAATTTCCTTGGTCAAACAGCAACAACAGTTCGTCTTTACTTAGTCGTGGTTTATTAACAATCACTTTTGCATGCATCTCATTGTAAGTTGGTGGCAACCGCTTAAAAGCAACCATCAATTCATTAAATTCACAGTGGCTTGTGTCTAAAAACTCACCGTCAAAAACAAAATATTCCGATAATTCATTTTCTTCACCATAGCCAACTTTGTATCGCTCAATTAATTGCTTAAATGAATTTCTGTTAGTATCACGTTTATTATATCCATCCTCATCAAAAGCCCAATCTTTATAAACTTAATCATTATCTACTGACTCCTCTAATGCTAGAAAGATAAACTATCATAAATAATCATGCTTATGAAGAACAAACCCAACTATAGTTGCAAACAGCGCTGTAATTCCCCATATCAAATAAATCCCTATTCCAAAATTAGTTCCAGGTATAGGGTTTACTCCGAAAACAGCCCCCATAACTCCAAATATACCAAATATTATTTGAATACCCGTCAAAACTCTAATACTGTGGTTAAGTGAGTTATTAACAATAGTGCTAGCCAAGTTAGCATACTCCGTGATAACTTCACTGCCAACACTAGCTGTTGTACTTGCTTGAACAGTCTCTCTAACTATTCGTCCTAGCAGCTTATCGTGTTCAACTGACTTAAAATAATTTTCTGAATTTTGAAGTGCATCATATATTGGCTGATTATCTTTTAGGGCAGAGTCAAAATTAATCATGCTTTGCTGATATCCCATTAATTCATAAACTTGGCTATTATTAGTTGCGCTTCCTAGAGTGCTTTCAATTGACCTAGACTTACTCAAAATTGAATCTAGGTCTTCATTGTATCTATGAGATAAATACCATAGCAACTTTAATGCAAATGTTTCCTGAGTTGTCGTTTTAATCCCAAGCTCTAATGGGTTATGAATGTAGTCATGAATAAATTTTGGCTTATAATGAGAAGCAGTAATAACAATATTGTTAGTTAAAACTATGGCTAAGGGGTAAGTATCATACTGCTCGTTACCTAATGAATTTTTAGTCTTCATGGGGAATTGAACAATTACAACTAAGGGGGTCTCATACCCTTCATCTATTCCAGTAACCCTAGATAGTTCTTGGTCATCTAGCACGCTCAATAAATCCTTACAATTGAAATTCCATGTTTTTGCCAGATTAGATACTTCTTCCTCTGTTGGATTCTCTAAATGAATCCAGCATCCTGATTTGTCCGCTTCATCTACTTTTGTTAAAGTATTATCGCTATTTATAGTATACGTGTATTTGATAATATCATCTTCCTAATTATAGTTTTAATAAATACCTTCATCAAACTAAGAGTCATCTATACAACAATTTCAGAGTGTATTAATTTTCAGGTCACTCCCTTCTTTCATGATTATAGATTACCACAACTAAATTTATTTGTCAACTATAAATGTTAACTTTTACCTATTTTACCATGTGTGCTAACTTGCCATTTGTTCTTCCAAAACGTTAAAACAGCTAGTACATTAATGATATTATAATAAAGTGAAAACAAGTATACCTGAACTAATACCCATAGAGCTTTGGCAAAGGAATAATCTTCAATTAGCACGATAAAAGTCTGAAATATTATAATGTTTGCACTCATAATAATATTTAAAACAAATATAAATATCATAAGCCAACCTGGCAAAGCTATCAAGGATAAATCTAAAAATTGACCAGAGGTAATGTTTGCTAGCAATAGTCCCCACATTAACAATATTTGTGTGGCTTTTGACAGAGTTGATAGTCTAGCCAGCACATGCATAGCGGAGACGCTTGGACGAGCAAATAGGTTAATCAATGCTGGTAGTATTAATATTAAAAAGCACTGAAAGCTACCCTTAGACCAGCGTTTCATCCCCCGATTAGACTGCTCAAAACTGCTATAGTTCTCATTAACAATAAAACAGCTATTAACAAATTTAACACAACCACCTTGCATAAGAATATATAGCTCCTCAAACTCGTCCTCGACTAAAGTGTGAAATCTGAATCCTCCTAGCTTTGAGATAATACTCATCTTAGTTGCAAATCCTGTTCCTAATAAACTAGCACACCCAAACTTACTTTCGACTTCTTGTTGAAACTTAGCACTTCTCTTAAAGCTAGTATTAAGACCGTTGTTAACGATATTAATTTTATCGTTGTTGTCCTTTGATAATAGCTTAGCTTGCATTGCTTCCGGAGAATTATATCGTAGAGCCCAGTTATTAAGCTCTTCTAAAAAATTACTAGAAACATTGTTATCAGAGTCAATGACAATTAGATAATTATAGTTATCCCAGCTATCTTTTAAAACTTGTAGGCCGCCATCTAAGGTGCGTGACTTGCCCACACCATGTCTATCAACTAGTTTATCTAGTTGATTATCACTAATCACTTTAGCACCAGCAGACATAGCAACACTAGCCGTGTTATCAGTACAACCATCAGCTATGACATATGTATCATAAAGATTACTAGGATAGGACTGATTATTAAGGTCTTTGCAAGGAATACTAATGACAGTTTCTTCATTTTTAGCGGGAATTAAAATTAAAAATCTGTTTTGAGGCCCTCTTTTAGGAGCTTGTTCAGGACTATGAAAATAGGCAATTAATGAAATTATAAAGTAATATCCCATGTATAAAAATATTAGAATAGTTAAGCTAGTTACTATCAGTTTAGCAAAAATCATTTTAGTCCCTCCGTTAATCTTTAATAAAGATAGTATAACATGCTAGCAAGCTAAACGCAAGTCCTAAATAAAAAGACCTCTTAAGGTCTTTGTTAAGCATGTCTCTAAGCATCTAGTCACCATATATTTCAGATTCACTTTTATTCATTTTTATCACTTTCCAATGCCATAATATATTGAGTTAGAAAAATCAATTGGTGCTTGTAATTCATTCCATAATATGGTCGTTCCAACCCAGTCGGTGCATTTCCTAAATCAATTGATTCACAGACGTCAGCCAAGCTTTCGAGTGGTTGAACTGAATTTTGGCTGTCTACCTCTTGTAGAACCCATTTAAGCAATTCTTGCTCTTCGGCGGTTAATTCGTTCATTTTTTTATCTCCTTGTAGTCCACTAAAAATGTTATCTTAGAACCATTAAATACACTATTAGAATCTGCATACAAACTATTAACCATGTCTTCAAATTCTTCTCTACTGTCAAAGTCTTCTTCACTGTAGAAACCTTCTTCTGCAACATCACTCTTAAAGTTAATAGTTACTTTATCATTTAGAGGAAAACTCTCTTTATCTGGATATTCTAATAAATAGCCTTTAACCTTGCTAGCATCAATCATATTTTGTCACCATATCCTTTTTATACCTATTAATAGGAAATTCATCGTATCCAAAACAAAGCTCTTCAACTCCATGTGATTCCTTTATACTTTTACTTTCAAATCCTAGTTCAATGTTCCCAGTAGATACTTATTCTTTCCCATGAAAGCAATAATTAACAAACTCTTCCATGGCTAATCCTCTTTAATACTCCACGTACCAGTAATGGTATAGTATTTCTTAATTATTCTTTCTAATCCTAATAAGCTATAACCTGAGTATGAAATTGGCTCTTGTGCTGAGATACTTGTTGCTAGGTATCTATTTTGATAGTTGTCTTTGTGAATCCAAAATGGTTTCTTCTGGTTTGTTTCCTTGTCTCTAAAAATAAGTTTATCATCTAGTTTAATATCAGCTATATCGCATGGTTTCCATTCAGCAACAATATCATTGTAATCAAGGGTCACCGCACTGCCTTTATTGCTAGTTAAGGAGTCACCATCTAAAAATATATAATCACCCTCATTCCAATCTACTTGTCTGACAGCGCCACCCTTTTGAATATGCTTAATTGCTTCATCTAGTTTCATTTATTTCATTCCTCCTACCAGCTAGCTATTCCAAAGCTAAGGTCTTTTGGGTTATACATTGATGCTAAAGTTAGCTTAACACTCTGAGACTTAGCGTACTCCTCATAGTATTTATGGTTAGACGTAATATGCTTAATTTCGTCATCAGTAAATCTACTAAAGAATAGGACAGATTCATGCTTTCCTTGATAGGCTTTTGCTTGCATTATCTTAAACATTTTATTCCATAATTCAGGTTTAACTTGCCGTTCTCGGTACACTTTTGATATTATTCTTAGTTGCTCTCCACTTGTTAACATAATCTACTTCTCCTTCGTATTATTCGTCTTCCTTCTTGATAAATACACCGTTAACCATATGTTTAATTGCTTCATCTAGTTTCATTCCTTTTCCTCCAAATTAACTGCCTAATCATACATCACTAGTGCAAATAGCATTGGGACACCATTAGCACCACGTGCTGGCTTAAATTTAATATCAACAATGTTTTTACCTTTTATAAATTCGTTTATTTCTCTTTCGAACTCATCACTTGTGCAGGATTCATTCCAAATGTATCTAACTTTCATTCTATATTCCTTCTTTCTTTTTCTATAATAAAAGCATACCACTACAGGTATGCTTTGTCAAATAGTATTTTAAATGTTAAATCCAAAATCATCTGAGCGAGTAGGCTTAATAACAATTTTAACAATTTCTTCCGGCTGTAATCCAGATTGAACTTTGTCCTTTAAGGAACCCTCAACCTTAACCCGATTAATATTTTTACCTTCAACGCTTAGGTATAAATCTTCAATCTTTAGGTCATCAGAGCGAAAATCAAAGCTAATGTCTTCATCGGATAGACGAACCGTATCTTTAAATAGGTCAATATTTGATTCTCGGATTGAATAAACATAACCGCCTTCAAATTCAACATCCACGTTATAGTCAATATCACCAAAGTTCATTAAGTTAAGGGAAGGTAATACTTCCTTAAACTGTTTTCCAGCATTCAATTGGAAAACTAAAGTATCCAAAATATCATAGCTTAATGGGAACTTAAAACTAAAACGGATAATATCGTCAATTTGAGATTCACGATTCTCTACATCTTTATCTAATTTGTCATGCAAGTAATCCTTAATATTCTTAGGGCTTGGTTCGTTCATACGAATAGAATACATAAACCGTCCGGGCCGATTTAATAAATATGGGGATAAGTCTACAATATCGTTAACTGTTAGAACATATAGGTTCTTGCCACCCATAACACCGTCAAACAAACTAAGCATATCACTTTGAGAGTCTGAACCTGCTCGGGGCTGTAAAGAATCTTGGAATTTCTTTTCAAATTCATCAAACATAATTAAAGATGGTTCATCAATTCGCGCCAGAAAATTTGATACCCCACTAACGTTATTATTAACCAAAACAGTAGGCAATCCCTTTTCGCTGGCTTTAGCCGATAACATTTTAGAGAATACTGTCTTACCTGTTCCTTTAGCCCCAGATAGGATAATACCAATACTCTTATCAGAACGTTCAAAAGCATTTAAAACATCATCAACTAAACTTAATTGATTACCATATAATTTAAAGGTTGGCTTTTCAAACTTTTTCTTTTGTGATAGATAAAACCCCACTCCCGGAGCTGGTTCATATTCCACAGAATAGTTACTATTAATTGGTAGCTTCTTATAAGCCTTAATTCCATTTGAATAAATCAGTAAATGAGTACCATCGTCCATAATTTGCATTTATAATTACCTCTTTCTTTATTTAATGATTTTATATTAACGTTTTTATTTAGAGTTGTCAACATATTATTTGTGAATATTAGTTACTTTCGAGTGCTTTGATTACCTTATATATTAAGCACTAGCCCTTCCAGATGCTCTTCCTGCTTTTGAAATTCTTTTTCCAGCGTATTTTTTCAATACTATTTGCTTTTACTTTAAATGCTTCACCCCTATTATTTTGGCGCCTTGAGGGTAAATTTTTAACCAGCCTTAAAGCTTTGCTTCTAGATATAACTGAATATGTTACAGTATGCTCATTTATATACTGGGGCTTAACACGCTTTAGCTCGGCATTCTGGTGATAATTTGCTTTTTTAATAGTATCTATTGCCACCCCATAAGACATTCCCTTATCAATAATAATTGCTTTTACTTTAGCAATCCCATTATTAGAATATGGTAACCCAGCGTTTGAAATAGAAGCGCCTATAATATTTCTTTCCGTGCGTGTCTTGTCAGGAAGGTGCTGAGAATACCAGAACCAGTGTTTGAAATCGTTAGCTTCTATTGACCAGTTACCTCTGGTATCTTCTGCTAAAATGTAGTATTTGCTCATATCATTTCCTTCTTTCTATAATAAAAGCATACCATCCCTGATATGCTTTGTCAATACTTATTTATAAACTGTTAATACTTGGTAACTGCCTTCCGAGATAACTAATGGTGAACTTAAATGAAGATAGTTAGTACCATCCTCTAGCTCTTCCTTAGGAAAATCTCTATTCACCCATATTAAATGCTGACCATGTTCCAGTACACTAAATACAATTAACTTAGCGCCAGTTACTAAGTTAGTATTTTCAAAGTCAACCTTAAAAGGAATGGCAGTTACTCCCGACTTACCATCACTATGTCGTACAGCTAACTCCGTTTTATCATTCATGATATTAACCTCACTAAATCATATTCTTAATTTTTAGTGCTACATACTTACGAGCTTGTGCACGTGATACCCGAATTAACTGCTTAATCTCTGCTGGTAACTCTGGAGATTCTTCAATAGCATCTAGTAGCACCGCAGTAGCAACCTTGTTAGTGTTGCCATTACTCATCCAGTCAAATGACAACTCACTAGGAAGCTCGCCCTCATCTTGTCCTTCTAATACCTTCTTAGAAACTCGAGCTAAGGTTACATTATTATTAGTCCACTCAGTTAAGCTAACAGACTCTGCTTTCTCCTTAGCGTGTTTAGTTTCTTTAAAGGTAGCATTGACTAGCTTAATTCGCAAAGGCCCCGTAGTGGTCTGTGAAGTAGGTACTGTCTTACTTAAATCAGTAACTACAATACCTTCCATAGTGCCACTAGTTGAATATTCTGATTTGGTCGAGTAGAAAGCTTGAACCCTAGGTAAATCATCAAAGCCAACACCGGTAACATTATCCTCTAATAAAGGCGCCATTTCAATTCCGTCTACACCAAGTAATACATCCTTATACAGCTTTTCAGCCTCATGGTATCCTAGATACTTATGAGACACTTTATCATATACATCAAAAATATACCACTTGTGGTAATGTTCATCCTTATACTGTACTCGGTGATTAGTTAACCATTCGCCAAACACAACGTAGTTATTTCCAATGTGCTTTAAAGAATCTGCATTATCATTAACAAATCCATAGAAGCCATTCAGCGTCTTGTTAGCGTCTAGTCCTCCTTTATGAGAGTAGGACTTAACCTTACCATCAAGTACCTCTACAGACGCATTAGAACCATCCAGCTTTTCAGTAATGACTAAAGTGTCTTCCGGTTCAATAGTAATAACTTCTTTGTTTTCATTGGCTAATTTATTTTCAAATAATTGTTCATTTTCATAAGCATTAATCTTTTGAAATTCACGCATAGCATCCTTCACCTACTTTTCGAGTAGTCCATTAGCATACTTAATATTCACCTTTAATTGGTCAATATAGTCTTGCACACTAATAACTTTGTCTTTGTTCTTAGCAATTACCTCTTCCTTAGCATAGCTACTTAAAGCATTACCTAAACTCGGATAGTATCCAACTGTAGCTGGGCTTGGCTTAACCTCTTTAGTCCTAGAGTCAACAGTAGTAAACACTTTACCTTTATCGTCTAACCTACGTTGTAGCATCCAGTTACTATGATTAGATACAACAACTTGGTAATTTCCATCAATATCAACAGTTGTAGCCATTACTAAGCATCTCCTTTTCAATTTGTTTGTAGTTAACAGTATCAACAGTATAACTTCCGTTAATAACAACTATCATCCCACCAAACATACTCATTAGCTTATTGGCAACTTCAATTTCATTGTCAGTTAATGATTCTAAACTAATTGAGTCCAATGGGTTATTAGACAAATAGTCAGAACCCATCGAAGACCTATAAATTGCTCCCATCCCTGATAGATAGCCTCCTGGGAACTTGACAGCATGTTTTGTAATCGTACCCTTATCATAGTGAGAATTATTAAACTCATCCATTGTCATCACTATTTTTCAATAACTTAATCCATCGTTCTAAATACCATTTTGCTTTATTCAGGTCTTCTATCTTGTTTTTCTTATAGGGTGCTCGCAAGATATATTTAACAACGTTGAAGAATAGGCCACCTTCAAACGGCTTAATGGGTGCTCCTTCTAGTTGGTCTTTAATAATATCAATTACTTCTAGTTTACCATGGTTATAATGTTTGGGGTGATTAACCATACTATTCATAGCTTATTCTCCTTCTCCAGATTTAATAATACTTGTCATTGCTTCAATTTTGTTTTTTAATGAACTAATATTTAGCGCTTGCTCTCTTTTAGAGTCACTATTTCGTGGATGATGGCGCTGTACATCTACTAGTTGCCACTCAGTTAATTTTAACAGTACCTTAGCTTGGTCAATGTTATTAAAAACTACTTGACCGTTATCAATCAAATTATTTTCATACCCAATCATATAGTCCATATAACTAATTACCATTCGTTTGTATCCCTCTTTCGGTTGCGAGTTATAACTAATGTAATACTGTTTGGGATTGTTACTAGTTCAGTTATTACTATTAACTCCCAGACGAAGCTAGTTTTCATAAATAGCAGAAACAGGACTAACATAATAACTAAATTAATACCAACAATTTCTCCCACTAAACAAAGGGGGCCATGGTACCGTCTGCGTTTATACTTCTTAATATATTTATCCATAATTAGTACCCATATACATTACTGATAAATAGCTTATTTGACAGATTTACTCGGATTTCATTGATATTCTTTAAGTAGTAGTCTTCGATAGTGGATAATAACAATTCTAAATTTTCAAGCTTATCAAAACGAGTTACGGCCGACCCCAACATGCGGTGGTTGTAAACACTAACCTGCACATTGCCTTTTGACTGATAAACTTTTAGACCTTCATAATTTGGGTCAATGCTTAATGAGTCTGACAAGTTAGCACATTTTTTAATATTGTCAATTTCCAACCCAGTTGCTTCCAGATATCGTTTATATTTCTTACCGTTAACCGATTTTGCTAATTTACTTAATTTAATCATATTAGTATCTCCTTTTATCTTTAATAGGTTAATATTATCACTATTATTTATTGGTGTCAACCTTTATTTCAATGTTTCAATTAAAAACATTATTACTACAAATACTAGGATAGCCACTAGTACAAATGCTAATCCACATATCATAGCAAACATCAGTGAGCCCCACCCTAGCTGGGCAAACAAAATAATTAGTGCAAACCAGAATATTGCAATAATAGTTACAGTCTCCATGCATAATCCCTTCTTTCTATTTTGTATATTAAAAAGGATACCATTTCTGGTATCCTTTGTCAACATATTATCTAAAAGTTTTTAAAAGTAGCTTATCAATTGTTTGTGGGGCAGGGTTATCATCTAGTATTCTGATAATTACATATGGTAGCTGTCTACGCTTCTCAATGTTTGGAATATTCAGGTTAGCTCTAAAGGGGTCTAAACAGAAATCGTAATAAGTTCCCGTACAATAGAACACCGTCTCCAATTCATCTTTATCATTGTTATATTTAGTTGGTAAATCATTTACATAAGTATCGAATGGTTCAATCTTGCCAAAATAATTTCTTAATGCCGGTAATGCCACATCACCAGTGGTTAATATTAGAATAGGTTTCATCGCCACGCCTCCTTTATTTAACTTCAAATTTTTGGTCTTTATAATACTTAATGCGTTGTTTAGCCTGATTAAATAAATATTCGGCATTCCTATCAATAATATCAAATATATATACTTCATGCTTGTCTTTTGAAATACGTAGTAAACGACCAATTCTTTGAAGTGTCTGAACAAATGATTTACCAGCACTAGCATAAATCATATAACGGATATTTGGAATGTCGATACCTTCGTCCATTACTTTAGTACCAATAAGAACCTTTAATTCTCCAGAGCGAACCCTGTTTAGTATATCAGTACGCTCTTCTGTAGTATTTTTACCTTGGATAAAAGCATACTCAGTATCGGTTTCACCTAAATATTCGGCAATGTTCTCTCCATGTTCAATGGAGTTAACTACAATAAGTACAGCTCCATTATCAAGGCTAGACAACTTACTTCCTAGTTCAGCTATCAGCTTATTTCTGTCTTCATTATTAGTTATTCCTATTTGATAAGTCAACTGATATTTAACTAGACTCTCTTGGTTGCTTGGAGTTTCTTTTGGAATGTTACGATTGACTTGTTTCTCTAAATCAACCGGTTTATTAAAGTCAACTAGCTTGATATGAGGCCTTGCAGATACCCCTTGTTCAATCATTTGATGATTATCAATATCATAGATAACATCCCCAAGAATGCTTTTAATCTTAGCCATTTCTACCTTTTTACCCTTATCTAAGGTACCAGTCAACCCAATTCTCAAACGAGCATTAGGCAAGAATTTAAACGTTTCTTGATATGAGTCAGATGAGGCATGTTGGCATTCATCAACCATGACAATCTTTACATGTGATAAGTATTCTACCGCAACATTATACTTGTCAAATCCTTTAGCATTCTTCTTGGAGATTAGTTTATTGTATCGTTTTTTAAAGTTTTCAAAGTATTTTATAACGGCTTTATCAGAGTCTAAGGAAACTGCGAGTGAAGCCAGTTCTTGTTTGTCATCAATTTCATACTTATACTTAGGTTTAAAATTCTTAGCGTACCCTTTTAGCGACTGTCTAGGATTAACTGAATCAAGAATATCTTTAGCATATACAGTTGCCATTCGTTTTAGTAACTTATCCTTGGCAGAAGTTAGCTTAACAGCATCCTCGGGGTTCTTAAGGGCTTTGTTAAGTGTTTGAATAGTGGCACAGGTAACTTGCTTAAGAACACGCTTACCATCTCCCCATAGACCCACAGGCACTCCTAGGTAGCCTTCCATATTCTTATGGACTTGATTCATGATAGAAGTATTAGGCGCAATAAACAAAACATTTTCATCGCTATCTAATTCTGGCAAAACTTTAGCAATAGATGTAATAGAAATTAATGTTTTACCAGCGTTAGTTGCAGCTAGCACAATCCCTGTTTGATTAGCATAAACAGACTTAATTGCTTCTAGTTGATAATCACGAATAGTTACTTTCCTGACCCCGTCACCTTGCATCACAACTTCTTCTGGTAGAGATTTGCTAGGTGAAATTTTTTTACCTCTGGCATCCTCTAATGAATACTTGATATAGGCATTCTTGTTCTGCTCCCGCTGTAACAGCAGTAGTAGGTCACTTACTAACCCCGTAGGTACTAAGTTATTAGCTAAATCACATAAGTTAACCCGACCGTCCCATGTATGATACTTTCTAAAAGAAGCCTTTCTAAACCGGTCAGGGTCTAACGGGTCCAACTCTTCATGGATTCTATCTTTTATATATTTTATAAATCTGTCAGTTTCAGTATCAAAATAAATTTTGGCATAGCTATTACCTATGGTTATCTTCAACAGATGCCGCCTCCAATTCTAATCCTAAATCACTAATGATAGTTTTAGCTTGATTGTCTGATAAATATAAAACTTTATCCATCAACTCCCTCTTAATATTGATGTGCTTAGCTACCATTAAATTTAGTCCAATATACGTTCGTGCTGAGCTGTACTTATCTTGTTCAAACTTATAGCTCTCAAAAGGCCAATTATTATAAATTTCCTGTTTGTTAACGTTTTGGCTTACTATTACTGGAATTATTACGTTAATTATCAAATCCTCAGGGTCAGAGGAAACCCCTATAAATTCATCTGATAACCCATCTCGATTACAGTATAGTGATTTGTTAGGAGTATCTGTAAAATAATACTCACTTGCATGGTCTTTATATAAATAAAACAACTTAGTTACACCCCACATATTAGTCAATACTTTATTATAACACAGTATCATCAGGTTTGCAACCAAATTGTTTAATTGTAACTAAATTGTTATAGAGCTAAGCATACTTTTAAAGCGTGTTCCATCTTACGTTCTTCTTCTTTGCTAATATGACCAATATAATCAACTAAGTCGGCTTTATTAACGGTAACAATAGCCTCAGTTAACCCCAAACTTCTCTTAGGTGTCTCTTTGACAATAAAGTGTGTTGGCAACGGCACTTTGTGCTGGGTTGTTAGTGGTACTACAATTGTATTGGGACTATGACGGTTCCCTAAATTATTTTGCACAACTACACAAGGTCGTCTCCCAGATTGGATATGGCTCCAAGAAGGTTGTTCTGGTAAATTAATGTAGTAAATATCCCCACGTTCTAAATCGTTATTCATTATAATAACTTCCTTTCTCTCATCTATAATAAAAGGATACCATGTCTGGTATCCTTTGTCAATACTTAATCGTGATTTTGTTCATTATCAAGTTCATATTCCATGCTATCTACTGCTTCATAGGCATCTTCAAGCTCATTATTTAGTGCTTCATTTTCTTCTTCTAGTTCCTCCACTCGTTGTTCCAAATAATTGATGCGGTCATACATTTCCTGATTACTTGAGAATGGCTCAGTATTGTTATTCATCAATATCATCTCCTAAGATATAATTAATTAGTTTTATTTCGGCTTCATTCTTCTTGTTATTTCATACTGAAAATCTCCTTATTGTCTAATACACATAGTGTATCATTTAATAAGGAGATTGTCAATACTTTTACTTAGTTAGTTTATTTAATTTTTTCTAGCCCAGCACGTTTACGACCACGTGAGAACCACGGAGAAACGGTGAATGCTAATACATCATTAGCAAGATAAACAGAGCTGTTAATAAACATTGCTAGTGTGGCACTTCCTTGCTTGAATGAGACATACCACAATACCATTTGTGCTAAGCCACTTGCCACCCACCAGTAATATTGGTTATTATACCGCATAAAGCACATAATACCAGCAGTTAAACTAATTGAGAATGCAATCGCATCAATCCAAGGCCGAGGGTCATCAGTTAGCGCACCAATCAAATAACCAGAAATAGCGTATACAGCAATTGTTCCTAAGATGGAAATAACCCATTCTTTAGCTCCAAATTTTCGCAGATTATGGATAGTTTCTGAGTTCCACGTCTTAACTGCTAGCAAGACTGGAAGGTCTAAAGTCAGAACGTAAGCCGTCTGTTCACCAATACTCAAATAGTTCTTAGCCTTAAACCCAACATAGATGAAAATTGCTGCCGAGATTAAGCCTAGGATGCCGTTTACTGAGGATGCTGCATTTATGCTCAACACCGTTAGCACCCCAAGGGTTGTACCAATAAATGTTAATAAAGTTAGAGGTGTAATAGGGGCATTAACCAATGTCATGATTTGGGCCCCCATAGCAAACCAGAATAAATAATAGTTTTGTTGGGGCCAACCTTTAATCTGATTGATTAACCACTTAAAATAATTTCCACCATAAATCCCAGTTGACTTTTCCACCGCTGTATTACCTTGTGCTTCTTGCTGCAAACTAAAAACTTCTTTCTATATTTATTAGGTCAATCCATACTTAGATTGCCTTGTCCGCCTATAATGGCATCTTTCCTATATTAATCTAACTTCTTAATCAAATCGCTATATGAATAACTATCACGTAATCCTTTGTATGCATCCATATTAGTCTTAATCCAATTGCTGGCATCACCAATAGAAATATCTGATTGGTGGTCTAATAGTTCTACTT
>JXWR01001386.1_pt1:0-32500 | contig 51199 bp, 24 predicted proteins | sample 315541 | NCBI WGS metagenome assembly JXWR01 (sample SAMN03273951, study PRJNA271842) | soil metagenome | isolation source: rice field ambient CO2 | place: India: CRRI Experimental farm Cuttack,Odisha-753006 | collected 2013-12-17
GTCTCCCTTTCTCTTTTGTTTTGGGAGCAGAGCTTAAAAGGATATAGTTACCCCACGATGGGATTGAGTTCAACGGATAAGAAGGATAGAAGAAATATGCTATTTGCTGCTATTCCATCTATTTGTGCATCAAGTCCGAAGAAGATCTCAATCTATAATGAAGAAATGATAGTAGCTCGTTGTTTTATAGGCTTTCTCATATTCAGTCGGAAGAGTTTAGGTAAGACTTTCAAAGAAACTCTCGACGGGAGAATCGAGTCTATTCAGGAAGAATTGCAGCAATTCTTCAATCCTAACGAAGTAATTCCGGGGGAATCCAATGAACAACAACGATTACTTAGGATCAGCTTGCGAATTTGCAGCGCCGTAGTAGAATCATTACCAACGGCACGCTGTGCGCCTAAGTGCGAAAAGACAGTGCAAGCTTTGTTATGCCGAAACCTAAATGTAAAGTCAGCAACACTTCTAAATGCCACTTCTTCCCGTCGCATCCGTCTTCAGGACGATATAGTTACAGGTTTTCACTTTTCAGTGAGTGAAAGATTTGTATCCGGGTCTACGTTCAAAGCTTCTACTGTAGAACAAATTCGAGAGGCCTTCGTACCCATAGACCTAATTCGGGAAGGCTTGATAGTCCTAAGAAAGGTGTAGGACTATAAGGTGGGGGGGGATATAAATGAAAATGGGTAATGTTTTGATGTTTGATGACCAGCGTACTTGTATAGTATAGTAGTAGGCCTTTGCTTCTGAACGACCTTACGAATGGATGGATAGGTCTAACGAGGGCATAACGGAGAGGGCATGATAAAGACCAATAAAAAACTTCAACGTTTCGTTGGTAGAATCCACGCCAACTCTTTTCTCTAAATAATAGAGAAATCTTTTGATAGTCTCACTTCTATCAATGCAATGAAAGAACTATCCCTTCCTATTTGTTTGTCCTAATGAGACAAAGAAGAGCCTCCTTCTTTACCACTTTAGGGGATGGGGGTGAAGGGGGGTTTACATACAACCGGGGCAAAGTGGTTTATGATTGAATCTCAGAGGCATTCTTATCATTTGGTAGATCCAAGTCCATGGCCTATTTCGGGTTCACTCGGAGCTTTGGCAACCACCGTAGGAGGTGTGATGTACATGCACTCATTTCAAGGGGGTGCAACACTTCTCAGTTTGGGCCTAATATTTCTCCTTTATACCATGTTCGTATGGTGGCGGGATGTTCTACGTGAATCCACGTTGGAAGGGCATCATACAAAAGCTGTACAATTAGGACCTCGATATGGTTCTATTCTCTTCATAGTCTCGGAGGTTATGTTCCTTTTTGCTTTTTTTTGGGCTTCTTCTCATTCTTCTTTGGCACCTACGGTAGAGATCGGAGGTATTTGGCCCCCAAAAGGGATTGGGGTTTTAGATCCTTGGGAAATCCCTCTTCTTAATACCCCTATTCTCCCTTCATCCGGAGCTGCCGTAACTTGGGCTCATCATGCTATACTCGCGGGGAAGGAAAAACGAGCAGTTTACGCTTTAGTAGCAACCGTTTTACTGGCTCTAGTATCCACTGGCTTTCAAGGAATGGAATATTACCAAGCACCCTCCACTATTTCGGATAGTATTTATGGTTCTACCTTTTTCTTAGCAACTGGCTTTCATGGTTTTCATGTGATTATAGGTACTCTTTTCTTGATCGTATGTGGTATTCGCCAATATCTTGGTCATCTGACCAAGAAGCATCACGTTGGCTTTGAAGCAGCTGCATGGTACTGGCATTTTGTAGACGTGGTTCGGTTATTCCCATTTGTCTCTATTTATTGGTGGGGAGGTATATGAAAGAAGGGAACGAATAAGTGGATTGAGGAATAAAAGCTCGAAGACAAAGAGAACTGGGCACAGTTTTGTTATGATAAATCACTCGTGGGTTTGAGATATTTCATAAGTAGTGGCCAACTACCACACCTAATTGGTGTTATGATTGGTTAAGATGAATGAGAATACAACCAAATAAAGGTTGTTAATCCACCTTCAATAGGGAAAGAATGACAGGATATAATAATATTGCGGAGTCCCTAAATCGCAGGGAAGCACTAAGAAACAACATGCCATTTGAAGCACTCGGATGCCCAACCACAGCTATCACAATCACTCGAATCCGGTGAAGAAAAGTACCTTCATAGCGTAGGAGGGAGAGATTGTTTTCATTTCGATTTTATGGCCTGGCAGAAATGCGTGTCCCTATCTAGTGACATCGTTGAGAGGGAGGCAGTGTTCAGCTTCTCACGGGGATAGAAAAGGAGATTGCGTACTCCTTCTAAGACATGAACTCGGAAAAGAGATTGAATGGCAAGTGAACTAATTCCTGAAAGATCGAGTTTCAAGTAGACTGACAAACGTATCTTACTCGTTCCCTCAACTGCTCGACTGAAAGAACTCTGCATACGAGTCCGCATCTCCTTATCGAAAAGTAAAGCCTCTTCCATAGGTACTCCAGCTTCAGAAAAAAGGAAACCCATCTATGATACTAATACAGGCCTCAGGATTGATACAGAACCACATCATATCGAAGCACTTACTGCCAATTAGTTTATGCTGCCATAAAGCAAAATCAATCCAGGGGAGCTGGTTACGATGGAGCAAGCAACATGCGCGGTGAGTGGAATGGTTTAGAAGCTTTGATTCTTCAAGAATGTCCTTACGGATATAATGTTCATTGTTTAGCCCACCAAAACCAACCTGACGGCCTGTTGCGGCATCAAGAGAAGTGTATTAGATCCAGTCTTTCAATATTTAACTTTCTTTATCAATGTGGTTATTTCCTCTTCCAAGCGTAACGACGCGCTACGAGAAGAACACGTTGCAGAAATTGCTTACCTTCTTTAAATTGAAGAGCTTGAAAACAGGTTTTGGAAAAAATCAACTAGGCACTCTGCAGCGAACCGGTGATACAAGGTGGAGTTCTCAATAGGAAGGGCTGGATCTATGTTGGCGAGCAGGGTGATGTCAGAAATAACTTGATAAGAGAGATGCATGGCACACCAGGAGGAGGGCACTCTGGCATTCTAGCCACCTACCAGAGGAAGAAAAGGGGTACGTGTATTAGCCTGGCATGAAGAAAGGCGTGTGTAGCATAGTGAAAGAGTGTGAAATCTGTCAAGTGAACAAACATGAGAATGTTGCAAACCTTCTAGGCCCGGGAGAGTAGGCGTGGGTCGCGTTAAGTATATAGAAAGAGGTTAGGTGAAGACCATACTTCGAGACTGGGTAGAAAGGTATGATCATGAGAACAATGGGATCTTGCTCTAATGTAATTGTTCTTACTTACTGAATTAGACTCTCTAATAACCGAGGTCAGGCTTCCTCATTCAATGAGGGACTCATCCCCCTAAGCAATCACTTCCTTTTCGTACTTTATTTAAACGTTAAAACTGCAAGTAGTAGTAACTATTCTTTCATAAGAAAAGAAGTGTTTCTCAAGTAGTGTACTTTCATCAAAGTCAGTCAGTCTCAAATTGCCGTAGTTTAGTGTCTCACTTATCTATAACGCTTTTACCTTTCACAAGATAGAAAGAAGTATTGCACACGTCAATAAAATAGAGATAGGAAAAGCATAAGAAAAAGAAGCAAGAAATGTAAGAATGAAGCAAGGCCATGGAAAGTCCGAATGTCGTGGATGGACGTTGGAATCGGCCAGCTGGTAATGGCTTCGATCTTCGTGGGGTCAGCCTTGATGCCTTCGTCAGAAACGATGTACCCCAACCAGACTCGAAGTCATAAACTCGCACTTCTGGAAATTGACATAGAGTTTATGCTCTTTCCTATTACATTACTATTCTCTTTCTTTCATTCTGTCTTTTCCATTTGTACAGTTAGAAGGAAGGATGGTGAAGGAAGATGGGAGTACGTTCTTCAGGGTATGCCGACGAAATGATCCTCTCAATTGACTAGTTAAGTTTCGGGACTTCCCCTTAAGAATGGACCAATGAAACCAACTGTATCAAAGTTTGAATCTCTTGGCTTGGAATAGCTTAAACTCGATGTCATCAAGTACATTCCTCGCGGCTACCCGCCAAAAAGAAAGGTAGGCAGCTTCAGGATCCCACCCCCCAAAGCAAGAAGGGGGGGAAAAGGAGTTGCTTTTTCTTCGCTGGATTGAGTAAAGAAAAGAAGAAAAAAATGAAATGAACAATTGCTACTTCTTTATTAAATTACACCGAAAAAAAAGTCAGTAAAAAAAAAAGAGCCAACCTAAAACTTAACTACCCCTTGCCCTCCCACTGAACCCTTCTTTCTAATTCAAAAAAGGAAGAGCGCACCAAAACAAAAAAGAATAAAGAAAAAATTCCGCAACTTACGCTCTCATTGCAGCGGCACAAAGTGGCGGCAAGAAAGAAAAGACCAAAAAGAAGGTTTTTTTTAATACCTCTGACGAACCAAGCAGTCTGATCATCCTTGCCCGTCCCCCTCTTCTGTCAACCGTTGAAAGAGCATAGCCCAGGAATGAACCATATCGATCCAAGGTTGCAAGGAAAGAAGAAAGGTAAACCAGACCATAGGAATCTTCTGATGAAGTCAATCAGAGAGGACGGTTAGGTTCTTTGTTGCCTCATCTGCTTAGCTTATAGAATCACACTGTTCTAGCTATAGATAGGCTCAAATCACACGGTTTATCACGATAGACATTCCACTGCTGAATGATGGAAACGGAAGCTTTTTCTTACTGATGGACTGGGAGTTCAGACTGACGGTTAGATGGTTGTTCGCTTGTGTGCTTCTTTTCCTTCCCCACTCAAAAACAAGTGTTACAGAATGTTCTTCAAATAGGTATGATCCCGCCCATCCTTCCAGAGCTAGGCACCTGCTTCAGAATGAGAATCTTCGACAGAGCCTTCAGTTTAGCAATCAATTAGATCCATACTGACTTAGCTTGAAGCATGGCTTGCCGTTTCGAGGCTCGATGCTACTCTTGGGAACATTATTGATACATCGACTTTCAAGCATCTCGTAGTTGAGCGGTACTGCCATCAACAGTACCAAGATGGAAAAGGACTGCTGAACATGGATAGAACGAGAGTCGAACTCGCATGTCTCTCTTTTCCTGTTAGTTAGGAAAGAAAGCCGATATAAACAGCTCCATATTAGCGAATTGCCTCTGACTACTCTTCCCAGGCTGGTCAAACTATAGGATTACCATTCACTTAGTCAACTTATTGGACAGACGGGTCAACCACTTGACCGAGGAGAGTAAGGTTCGTCACCACAGTCCCGAGAGAAGGTCTAGTTTAAAAACAAACCGAAGACAAAGCAACGAATGAAAGGAAGGACGGCTCGCTTTACAACCAGGGCGGGTCTCGCTGCCGGATCAATGCGCAGGACGCACGATCTACAAACAACAATAGAGAGAGCCAACCAAGAACGAAAGAACCTGGAAACAAACCCGCGAGCGAATACCAAACAGAGTAAGAAGGAGGAAGGGCCGAAGGCGGCTTACTAAGCGGGAAGGCTCCAAGCAGCCTAATAACGCATTAGAAGGGAGCTTGCTGCTTTGCAACCTAAGCGGTATAGCTAAGCTTACTCATCAAGGGCCGATAGATAGAGCTGCTCTTGTTGCTAATGGAGAAAGATTGGAGTGAAGTTTAGTATGCTTTCTAAGATCAGAGGAGGAAAAGAATGAAGGTGTGGGCGGGAAGGAGGAGGCAAGGCCCCCTCAATGTGTATTCGACTACTCATTACGGAACCACCGATTGATCCGATTAGACTTCCCGCGGGGTAGCACGGGGAACTTGCTGAATCAACTCCTTGGAATCGGAGGCCTGACTGAGGGTCAATCCTATGGTAACCCCACCCAACCTAGGAATGCCTGTTTCACTTCCTTGACAGAGCCAACAGAGATGCTCTGTCTCGATGTTGACCTAACATGGATTGATTATAAATTCTGAAGGGTCTCATCCTGATCTCGCAAAGGATCAGCAATAGCTGTGTGTACTTGAGGACTCTTAGGGAAAGAAAAGCACTTTTCTCTCTCAGCAGTTAGACCGGCTATGGGTGGGTTGGTTATATACTGCGCCTTCCTTCTTCGAACCTTTTGGTATGTATTGCCCCCTAACTATAGATCAGATCCACCGGACCAGAAACTCAATTCCGCACTGCTGCTGAGTCGTCGGACTTATCCACCTCAAGGATTCGTGGAATTTCCGTTTTTGAATTGCGTTGGGGGAAATCTACCAAAGCTAGGCAGATAGATAGACTCCTTTCCCGCTGCTAAGGGAGAGCAAGAAACTAAATCAAATGATTGTTTTTTTCACCAGCGCCCTTTTTTTTGCGGGTACTAAGAGTCCTCTCACTACCAACCTGCAGACATCATCATCTGGCTGGGTCTTGCCGGTATCAACAACGAGAAAGAAGAACCAAATGGAAACAGCAACTAACTATGGCTCTTGGCCCAGACTACGTCCTAGGCGTAGGGGAGATCAAAACAAGAAGTCACGCCTAGACGACGACGCCCGTCCTGGGCTGCAGTAAGTAGATCGAGAGGTCGTTCCGCCCCTTGTCCCCGAAGATGGGTAATATGTTCTCATACAATGTTGCTCCAACTTTTTTCTAGAGGGCCTAGCTGGCGAGCGATCCCAGTCCGCGGCAGAGAACAAGACAGCAAGCGAGCGTACCTTTGTTCGCTTCTTTTCCACCAAGCACAGAAGTTTAAGGAGAACTGTAGGTCGGTGGCTACCTAAGGAAACTCCGATTCGATCCGCTCCCCGGCTGGGAGGCATCTACCTCATCCCGATCACAAGGAGAGGTTCACCATGATGGGGGGTCAGGTACTTGAATTCTTTGCGTTCCGGAAAGAATTCAATGCATAGGGGACCATCCTTTTTTTTGCGGCATGCTCTCTGATTTACGGATTCGCAGGGGGCCGAGGGCCAACCTTAGTTGACTGACAATGACAAAGGCTTGCGAAACAAAGTAGCGCCTTTGAAATGGAATCTTAATTAAGTAGTCTATCAGTGGTGCGAAGCAGCTTTGCCCCGGGGAGCGAAAGGTTATACCTTTGTAAGCGAACTGCGGTTCTTCTATGTAGGGTATTCCTCCTTTACTCTCTTAATTAACGTCGAGCTAAGTGACTTTGTGTAGCGTAGTAGAATGAAGGCTACGTACGCACTGACACTCTCTTATCCCTAAGCCTCTTCGCTAACTCGCTCGCCTACTATTTTTTTTTAGTAGGCGAGGCTAGGCAAACTCAGCCGCTGACTTTGACTGTACTGTAGTAGACTTTCGTCGCCTTTTCTTTTATAACCCTTTCTCATGTTCTTTCATTCATCCAGTAGGCGAACCGTCAGGTCCTTAGTAGCGTTGACAAAGAAGAAGAGCCGTTGAAAAAAAAAAGAAAGCTAGAATTTCCAATAGTGAGACCAGCTTGACAAGCTACCTTTCCTCTTGATCTGAGGTGCGAAGAGAAACATCTCTTTTTTATGACTTCCACTTCTCGATCCCGGCCCGGAAAAGTGACCGACCCGAATGAAAGAAAGGGTTTATGAGCCCTAGCCCTGTAAGCCCACACCTGTGTAGAGTAGATCGTTCAACACCTGCGGCACAAACCCATTTTTGACCAATTGGTCCGTATATCATAGGCGACCGAACGGCCGCCCCCCGTCTTACTAGACCAACCTGCTATAATTATTCCATAAACACCTAGCGAAGATATGGCAAACAAATAAAGTAGCCCTATGTTCGGATCTGACAATACCATACCATAATCAAAAGGTACAACGGCCCAAGCGACCAGACTTAACATAAATGTAGCCACTGGAGCCATTCTAAAAAGGGAGAAATTAGCACTACTTGGTGAAATAGGTTCTTTTAGAATCAATTTCAAACCATCTGCTAGAGGTTGTAACAATCCGAACGATCCCACTACATCAGGACCCTTTCGACGTTGCACAAAAGCCATTACTTTACGTTCAGCTAGCACTAAAAAGGCTACTCCTAGTAGAAGTGGTAGAATTAAACAAAGTATTTCCGCTGGAACAGCTATGTACGTTTTCGATTTTCTATTCACTCATGATCGGGCCTGACCTGGTCGACCCGATCAAATTCACTTATGATCTGGCCTGGTTGACCCAATCATGATATTGAAGGATGGGACCTTTTCTCGAAAAACTCCGGATCCCGAGAAGTTTTTAAGATGGTGCTCCTGTTACGTTACTTCGAATGGAATCCTCACTTGACTAAGCATAAGCGAAAACGTGGCTGAGAGTAAGCAATCCCCTTTCCTAGTGGTTGAGTCATGATCAGAAATATTGCGAAAGAAAGTGAAATGTCCTATCGTTGTCCCAATTTGGGTAATCCACGATGTCTTCATTTTATGTACCCATCTTTACTCGTTTTCGGTGTATCGATAGTTCGTTGTACTACACTTTGAACTAACCTAGAGGCCGTGCTTAGGCGAAAATCGATATCAGTGAAGTAATCCCGGAACTCTAGAAATCGTGAAGAATTTCTTCCATTTTGTTCAATATCGCGAATATAGCGGAAAAGGGCCCCCTCTAGAACATTCCTTTGAATGGAATTGTTCATTGGGTTCGACTTGTTGTTCGAAAAAATCGAAAGCTGTCTCTCGTATGTTATTGTAAGGTGATTCATTCATAATATTTTTTATGTGCGGTTTCAAGATGCTCAAAAAGTAGATTTTTTAATCGGCTTTTGAGCTCCATTATGTGGACTTCATCAATTTTTTAATTATGGACTTGGCGGTAGTGGTCAATACTAACTGCACCGTCTAAATGCTCCCTGACCAAGTTAGCGTACTCGCCAGGGTTGAGTTGAGGGGGCAGCCCGTGCGCTAATTGGGCTTCGAGGTTGGCTATACGCGAAAAAAGCTCGCTTTCTACTGAGCTGTCCTAAACTGTTCCAGAATGTTATTTGTTTCATAGGAAGATTCCAAAAGCACATTGTGATGCCGAAAGAATCTTCGGAACCGGTGGGGTTCTGATTGAAGGCTAGACAAATAACATGACTGAAATATGTAAATCAAACCAGTGAAATAGCTTTATAATATTATATAGATATAGAATACCAAAAGCCTGATAATGGGTTAAAAAAATCCAAAATAAGCTTTTTGCTTTCTTTTTATTTTGTGTGCGCTTTTCGCCTGCCTTCCCGACCACGGATAGGCTACGGGGCTTTGCACTTCGGCCCCTGTGAATACCACATCAAGGTGACAGGATTCGAACCTATGGCCCTCTGTACCCAAAACAGATGCGCTGACCAGACTGCGCTACACCTCGTCTCCCCCCCAGAACATATGGATCTACCCGATCGATAAAGACTCGAACCGCAGTCGCCCACCCCGCTTTAGGCACAGGGAGGCGGGAACCACCGCTTTTAGTTTAGGAAAGAAGCCTACAATTCTCGTCTCGTTTCACTTTCGTGAAGGTCGTTCTGAGGTGGAATCGAACCACTCTGTTAGGATTTAGAGTCCAACGCGCAAAGCTAAAGAGGATTTCGAGTCCTCTGCTCTAACCAGCCAGAACCTAGAATACAGGGATTGTGATACTGAACACCCACACAATCTCGATTTGACATGACAGAGAGAGACTGTCATCGCCATCTCTTTGGACATGCATGTGTTAAGCAAATGGACTGAACTGAATGAAGAGTGATGTGACATCGCATTTTCGATCTTAGGCGAACGATGGGTTACCGGGTCTACGACCTCGCAAGGCACTACTGTAGACCTCTTTGGGCCAGACGCTTTCTCAATCAAAAATGGAAAGAAAGACGGAGTCTATCACCTACGTCATTTCTCAAGCTAAAATGTTTGCATTAAGTCATCGTTCCGTCATACAACATCTAAGTGATTTCATCCCTTACTACTTCCCTACATCACCCTTCTAAGCTCCTTTGCCCTATGACAAAAGTCTACTTTGAATGATCATTTTACTATGACTAGGTTCGATTCCTGCTGTCTTGACTTTCTGTCTTGCCTCTATGCCTTCCTGGTGGGTGACTGTGACCTGGAGATGGTTCGATGGTTGGTTACTCTAGCCAGAGTTCAAAACTAGAAGTCCAGCCACTCACTTTGTTGTTCGAACTAAACTGACCACTGACAAATATTTTTATTCCAGTGGAACAGTGACAATACTCTAAGGTCCTTCTAGAATCAAACAATAGCTTTGAAAGGCTAGGCAAGCAAAGTTATACTCTACTAGGTTGAATTCTTTCTTCTTTTTTGGAATATACGAATGCAGGTAGTTACTACTCTTCCTATAAGATAATATGGATGAGATCCTATACATATGTATGAGACTTCTAGGCAACAGAGCAATAGGCATTGCCCGAGTACTAAATCAAGGCTCCCGCATGAACGTAGGAAAGGTTGCTGTCAAGATGGTGATCCACTGTAAGAAGATAGTATGTAACGTAAGAAGATAGTATGTAACTAGAGGGCGAGACTAGTAATCCAATAGGGGGGAAGGAGAATGTCCAATAGGGGGAAGTAGAATGCTCAGGTGGGAGGAATCCAAGCCAAAGCACCGGATAACTCGTACTGAAGGATAGACGAAGAGAACCGGTTGGGTTGACACCTGGTGATGTTAGAAAGAAGACAAGTGCTTATAAGGAACCCCAAGGTGAGCTTATAGCTCTTGAATCTTATCTTATGTGGAAGCTCCAGAGAAAGGGAAAATAGAGTTCCAACAAGGCAGGCCCAGTCCCCACTTCTCATTACTATGGCTCCTTCGGTAGGTAACTTTGACTCCTAGGAAAGAGTTAGGACTCCCAAAGTTTCCCATTCCAATCCCCTTACGACTCACCCATCCTCTGACTGAAACCAAAGCCGGCAAGATAGAAAGAGAAAGAAGCGCGAGTATAATAGGTACCTAAAGTGAGGAATCCAAGGAATGATCGATTTCTGTGATGGATGGGAATCCTGACACTTATTCGGCGCATTCTTATCTACCACACCGGCAAGAAAAGAATCTCAACATAGTGCAAAAATAAATTAGACAATAAATAGAGAAAAGTGCTCACCCCTCCTTTCTCAGTGAGAAGAATATTCCCACATATACATGCGGAAGTCGGTCGAGAGCACAGAGCCGGCAGGAGTACTTTGCAAGTGCACCAATGCCAAAGCTGGACCTTCCTGTTTTTGCTGGTAGCAACCCGGGTGTACCAGGTTTGGGTCATCGATATGGAAGCAGCTAGCTCACTTTCGTTAAAAGCAAGGGTTAGGAATTACAACCGTCTTTTCGTTCTGTTGGCAATCTTTTCAACACCTGCAAATCAACAAATTTATAGTAGCCTTTGCCGTCAATGACAGATACAGATTCTCCGGAGAAAGGAATATCCCAAGGACTAGGAAAGCTAGCTGTTTGGGAAGATGGGAGCTATTGAAAAGGTAACGACCGTCACTAGGAGCAAGCTGCCTTGGCTAGGTAGCAATCCGCTTTGAAGCTAGCGGGCAGGGTGCAAAAAGGAATAAGCCTCTGACTAGGAAGGTCAAGCTTCATTCAAGGAACCGGGGGCTCGGCAAAAGTTGGTTCACTGACCAAAGACGACTTCTTTGTTCTTCAGTAGTTTCCTCCTTGACTAAGCACATGCTTAAAGATTTAAGTTCTAAATAATTCTAGGTAGCATATAAGAACGAGACCTAAGCTATAAGCCCTATAAAAGACTGTGCTGATCGCGCAACTGATCATATCCAGCGACCAAGCAGATCAACTAGAAGGTCTCCTCTCTCTACTAGTAGGTCTCCTTGTCTGCTTTGCTTTGCCGAGGGATAGGATAGATGAATAGGTTTCTTACTTTATTAATCAGTTTGAAAGGAAAGATGAGATGAAAGCTAGCTATATTCGATCTAGTTCATTCATTGAACATTTGAAAGATGGAGGACAGATCTATTGCTTTCTAAAGAGATGTAAGCAGTACGGGAGAAAGCTCGACCACAGGGAAAAAGGGTTACTCACTAGCATGCGATATCCATCAATACGATCCGATGTCTGCGCTCAAGCCGAACCTGATATGCGAACAAACAGGGTTAGCGGAAACAGGAAATGTAGTAATTCGAGTAAGTCCAACCTTCAAGGAAGAAGGAAGGCAATCCGTCGCTTGTTCGTTGCAAGTTCTTTCCTTTCGCGCTAGTGTGCTCACTTCCGGATATGAAATAAGCCGATGAGAAGATCAATTGGGTTAGCCGTACCGTATCTACAGCAGGATCATTATTCGCATTATCGAACAGGCTGTCCCTATCCTAAGAGCTGACTTGGAGGAACAGTATTGTCCGCTCACTTCCTTCAATCAAAGCAAGGGTTGTCTTTCCAGGAACTAGCAAACCAAACAAGCAGGCTAGCAAAACTAGGATAAAGTTTGATCCGCCACTTACACTGGAAGGGCAAGAACTAATGCTTATGCGTATTCTTCCACGGCATATAGATGGTTAACTACTCCAACTCGATGGCTGAGAGAAAAGTGAAATCCTAGCTTTCCCTAGAATCAGCTCTTTACTATCCTGCCCCAGGGGGTGGGGACATTTCACCCTAGATTTAGAAGCTTTCCCAAACAAACCTTTTGACCAGGAAAAGGCATACCAAAGATTTTTGGAAAGACACATTGAAATGGAAGCTCTCGAACCTATTCCGAAGTAAGTTTAGGATGAGGTTTCCGATCCGGTTGGTGTTCCGACATCCCGAATCGAGGTGGCTCTAAACTCAGGTTTGCCTACCTCTCTAGTTACAGAGAGAGGAGAGGGGCTTCGTCTTTTTAGGTCTCTGAAAAGCCAGTTGACATGCGATCCAATCAAGGAGGCAGTACTTCTGCCTGAGTTCCTCTAGATCCTACTCGTCGGGATTACCGTGCTCCCGCAGGTTGTTCACCATGCGTTCCATAGCATTTTTACTTTCTATCTTTTACTATCTTGGAATCATGTAGATGTAGATTGCTTTCATCGCAGTCCTGAAGGTGGCTTGTACCAGCTCTTCGTCATCATAAATAGCAAGCCACTCCTTGTTTATTACTCAGCTTTTTCATTCTCTCATTCTTAGTTAACCATTTAATTCTATTTCTTCAGTGGTACTTTGAGTTTTGAACAATAGTTAGAATTTCTTATTAAGTGATTCCCCGGTTTTTGATCTTCTTTTAGCACATACATGCATACAGTAGGCCATGAATTCCTATTTGTGACATCTAACTTAGTACCATCAAACTCAGGGAACTTTTAATTTCCTCTTCTTTCCTTGACTTGCTTGCCAAAGCCAATACTCATGCATGTAATCAGTGACTAGGGATCGATCAATCGGATGCAACCGAGCCATACAAAAAGAATTGGAAAAGGGATGACGCAAGAGCAGCGGAAGGTGACTTAGCAACATCAGTCATTTCCTATAGAAAGGAAGGAAAGGATCTCTCTTCTGTCTAGACGAAAGATCTCATTTTTGCTACCGCTCCCCCTCTTATGAGTCTCTGTCAGCCGTTGTTTAGTAGCTTTCAACGCGAGTTCAGTCATTCTCTTATATACTGAAAAGTACGAACTGACTTAAAGCACGAACATGAAGGAGAATTCGAAACATCTTGAATCTTCTCAGAGAGCTTGAGAGTGAAATGAGTGGGCCGGCCAAAGAAGACCACTATGGAAGTGAAAGGGGAGGGCAAGAGCGGTTCGAAGGTCAATGAAATGGGTTCAGTTCCCTTGTCAAATAGGGGCCCCGACCCATGTTCAATCACTGAAGTGTGGTTGAGTGAGATGATCCGCAACCAACAAATGATTTGTCATTGTCTCTAAATCACTGAATGAATTCGTTTTTTATTTATATATGAGAACTAGAGAGTTCACTAGCGCAGTCAAAGGAGTTTAATTTCTCGTGAACTTCTGCCGGTTGAATCAAATGTGTTTGTTCAGCTTATAGTACGCCTTCCTTCTTCTTTACTGAACCTATGGACTTCTTCCACTTAGCAGCTTCCGCACGACCTCGGGAATGGTTGATCTTGGAATTTCATCGAGTCACGCGCGCTCCTGAAAAGGGGTCTGGAAAGGAAGAGAGCATTACGAATTGCCGATTTTGTTAGTTAGGTTTGAGTTAGGAGTTAGAGTTTTTCCCCGGAAGTGGCAGCAGTTTATTAAGTAGAGTCGGTTGCTGTTCTTGCTAGTGGCCAAGCCAGGAAAGCAAGGGGGAAGCTAATACACGGTGAACTGCTTTAGGAATTCATACCATACTAGTCAAAGGCTTAGTTTAATAGCCGAATTAGCCGAGACTACCCTGAAAAGTAAGCAAGGAGAAGAATGAATTACGTAGGATACTGGCTACTTGAAGTCGGTCGTGAAAGATTGAAGCTTGCTTTGAAGGAAGAAAAGAGGGTGCTAGATTCTATGCTCTAGAAGCTCTTAGAATAGAATATATGCAAAGAATAAGAATCAATTCATTTTTGAATTGATAAGCGCAATAGCCATAGCCGTCCATAGATACCGATATTGATTATAATCTACTTGGAGGCGAGACAAGACCCGCTAGGGATTGATTCACGGATGAGGGACCAAAGCGTGTTTCAACTGATATTAACACGCCCGGGGTCAGTTCAGTAAAGTAATACCTTTTTTCCTGGTCGGAGACTCGCAAAACAAGTTATCAAAAAGATGCGAGAAATCCAAACCAATCTTCTCCTACGGCTGTAGAACCACAGGAATAAGATGCTTCACGGCATCGATCCGGACCAGGATGCTATGATACTTGGTTGTGGGATGGACCATACCCAGCGTAGTGAAAGCGGATCCCAGATAAAAAGGAATGCTTGGCTATCCTGCTAGCAGTTGAGTAAGATATCCCGAAGGGAGTACAAAAATCGGATCTTAGTCATATGCACTTATCTTTACCTGGCGAGGTAGATTTTTTTAGAAATGGGAGCTCCTTATCTTTAAAATTTCCTTAATGCGCATGAATGAGAGATTACAGCACTTAGTATGAGCATATCGGCCTATGGAAGAAAGTTCGTATCGTATTAGTGCGCTTGAATCGAAATCAATATCAATGCTGCAGTCAAGCCAAATGCTTTCCCTAGCTTTAGGTTGGCTTTCTCGCTATATCCACCCGGATATCGCTTCGTTCACCTACTCTGAGTTAAGTAACTTGTTTTTTACTATTTTTATGTAACGACTTGTGCTTCGCTTTAAAGCTCACTACCTTTTTCAATCTTACAACGAATAGGGCTCTCGCTAGGCTAGAAATCGTTAAAGAAACATGCCTTCAACAACACCCTTAGAGTCCTGGACTTGAAAGAATACGATGTCATCTTGGGTTGTGATTGGCTCTATAAACATAGCCCATTTGCCCTCAATTTGAAGACCAGAGAATTTATCATTACCTTAGAAGATGATACTCTCCTCTCATTAAAGGATTGCACATCTCAGGACGCGTACACTGAACAACTGAAAAGGATAATGAACAAGCTTCTCAACAAAGGCATTTCTGGTTTCATTCTGCATCTCAACAGCTTATCTCTGCAGGCACCACACTCTTCTGCCCCTCCGGCTATTTCAGCCTTACTGCAACAATACTCTGAAGTCTTTCAGGAGCCCACTACACTCCCTCCTCACCGTGATATTGACCATGCCATTCCATTGCAAGAGGGAGCAACCCCACCCAACATCCGTCCTTATCGTGTGCCTCACAAGCAGAAAGATGAAATGGAACATCAAATTCAGCAACTACTCAAAAATCAAGTCATCAGACATAGCCAGAGCCCTTATGCCTCTCCAGCCATTTTGGTTAAGAAAAAAGACAGCTCTTGGCGTTTGTGCATCGATTACAGAAAACTCAATTCACAGACCATTAAAAACTAATTCCCCATCCCTGTAATTGAGGATCTACTCGATGAGTTATATGGTGCTACAGTCTTTTCAAAAATTGACCTCCGCTCTGGTTATCACCGGATTCGCATGAAACCAGAGGACATACCGAAAACAGCATTTCGCACATATTTTGGCCACTTTGAGTTCCTTGTTATGCCATTTGGGTTATCTAATGCCCCTGGTACATTTCAACGCTCATGAATTCTATATTTCAGCAGTATCTGAGGCCATAGCTCTCAACTCAGCTTCAGCACTCGAGCGGGACACTGCAGTCTGCTTCTTGGTTTTCCAAAGGTCCGGAGGAGCGGAAGAGTTTATAGTCGAGAAGGGTCGGGCATTAGCAAATCCTTCAATCCCAACTCTTGAAAAGAAGCATTTCCTCCTGATTGTCCACCTTTTCGGAGAAAGAAGCACATCACTTATACGAGATTCTGAAATGATTGTTATCTCTAGGCACATCTTATGGGCGGCATCTTTTCCTCCGGAGAAGCTGTCGAAGCGATAGCCATGTCTTATCCTTTCTCGAGCAAGGTTTTATTAGTTTACTCTGGAATTAGACCTGCTGCCTCTGCCTCTGGCTTGACCCTTCCCCCTAGAAGTATGTGCCCTTACCAATAATTCCCTGACTCTCTTTAACCACTGTCCTCAGCCTGCAGTACTGAAGTTCCCGATTTATTTCTCTTTCGATTCCTGGCTCTAGTCTAGTACCCACCGATTCTTTAATTGATTGGAAAGATGGGTGTACCCTGATATAGATGTCGATCTCTCCTAGAATCTAGGTATGAGTTTGGGTGTTCGATTCAGATGGATCTAGATATGCCTCATCTCACTAATATGATCGTACTCAAAAGGAACCTTAAGCGATAGGGCCGATTCTATAATGAAAAAACGAACCCGGTAGTAATTTCTTCTTGGCGGAATGACTTTCACTCTAACACCAAGTTCCCTTGGGGTAAGGGGAGCATTCTTGAATTGAACTACCCTCTACTAATATTACTAACCTAGGATATCGGGAAGAGAACCTATTTATTTAGGGAAGTAAGGTAGGTCGTTTGCAAAGTTATATACAAAGCCCCCTTCGCAAGGGAAATAGAGTCCTGGGTTCTACCATTATCGAGAAGTGAAACGACGATTTCCATATCATTTAATGAAAGGGATTCGTTTGTTGACCCGCTGTCTGAATAAAGAAATTGTATAACATGCGGCTCTAGGAAGTCAATTCTTTAGGAGAGCCGAACCAAAAATTAGGAAATGAAGGGTTTAAGTCTTCCGCCTTCTTCTTCAAGGACCAACGAGGATCTAATCCAGGCAACTCCATACTAAGCTCAAAAGTCTATGGAGCGGCTAAATGATTGAAAATCCTTCCCTTCCCGGCACTCGCCGCCTCTGTCCCTTCTCGAGAATAATTATTACGCGTAGTAGCGATCAGTGCTTGCTTTTACTGTTCACGCCGGAGCTATTTCTTTTAGAAAAGCTTAATCCGTCTTTGACTCGCTTTCGCTCAAGCAGGCTCTTCCTTCCAGTTCCTCGCCAGACTCCACTTGTAAGTAACCCTCCCTTGAACCGAAAGAACTTTACGAGAATTAGTTGTTATCTATGATGTCTTTTTACGCCCATGCTGCAACAAGACCTACATTTACATGAAGTATGCTCACTGATTGAAGAGCTCGCGCTTTCTTCCCACATCTTTCCTTTCTCCCCTTTCCACCGGTAAACCAACCACGGCATACTTGGCAATTGGCCCTTTCCATGGTGGTTTGGAATCTCAGCAAAGCAGACATTCCGGAACTCCCAACTTTTGGTTCGGTCGAAATTTAACGACCCGAGTTCATCATCGTATTTAAAGAAAAGTGACGCCTTCTCCGAGGGGGTCATGCCCAAGCTCTTTCTGGCTCGAGGGCTCTGATTGGGAATGGTATGCGAAGTTACCCCACGCTTTTAGTATATAGATTTCTACGCTAGTGAGTGGTTTACCCTCGAAACTGAATTACTTTTCCACTTTCACTCTTCTTCTCTACGGATTTTAGAAAACAGAACCTGATTGCAACTTTTTCGTCCTATGCTTTTTGCATTCTAGTTCAATAGTTTCTTTTTGATTTACAGATCAAACAAAAGAAAAAACATTACAGAAACTCAAACAAAAGAAAAAACACGCAACGTTGCTTCGTATTCTTTTCTTCAAACCATGACTACATCCCCTTTGCTTTTGCTACTACTACCACTAGTCTAGCTCTTGTTTATTTGCAACCCGTTTTCATAGTCTTTTGACCGGATTTTACTTGATAGGGAGTCTTTCTTTTGCAGGAACTGGGATTGCACTAGCTGGTGTCTTGGGTCAAGAAGGTATCTGGTATCGTGAAAGTAGGGCTGGTTTTAGATAAGTTTGATACTCCAATCCCCTATTATGACCTTATTGACACGGCACGGGACGAGCCCATTCCTGACAAGTGATTTAGAAAGGAGTGAACGAACTACAGAATGTAGCGAGCCGCCCGCGCCTTGGTGACCTAACCACTTGAAAAGCAACAATCTTTTCTTTGACTTAGTCACAAGACGAGTAAGTACCATTCGAAACCAGAGCCGCCTGCACTTCTTAGCTTGTTCCGCCGCAGAAAAGGCTACTGTCCCATGCAAAGAAATATATATCGATATCGGCAATGCTTCAAGAACTCAACATACATGCGCCATAGTGCCAATGATCTCCTTTACCAACTGTTCTGCCCGTTGCTAGTGTTAAGCTTCCACATTCACTCCCAGGCCGCTGATGAGACCGTCACTTTTCTATTCAATTACCTAGAAAGAAGGCGCGTGCGTCAATGTTTTGATTGAGTGAATGATCCATCAATAAGATCAAGCTGGAAGGTCTGTCTTGAGTTCAGTTTCTGTCAACGATGAAAGAAAGTAAATGAAGTATATTCTCAAATCAAGTCAACAAGTCAATATGTATGTGTCTCTATTCTAAGAAAAAGAAGAAGGCACCACCACCGAGAACTGACTACACAACCGAGAAGCGTGTCAGCCTTCCTTATTCAATCAACTCTAATTTAGTACTAGTACGATCAAGAAAAGTAAGAAGTTGAACCAGAGTCACTATTATTATTAGTAGTATAGTCAGTTGTATATGTACCTGCACGAATCTTTCAAGTAAGCTCTTTCTAGTTCGCCAGCAAGGCATTTTCCGAAGCAGGCAGGGCTAGAGCGAGGGAATTGGCCAATGCTAAGTGATCTCCTCGCCCAAAGAAAAAGGGGGTGTCTCGGGTGGGGAAGAAGGATACAATAACGTGGCATCAGCAATGTTCAGGTTCGCTACATCTGGGAATTTCACTTCCCATTTGGCTGGTGAGAACGCTGGCGTAATTTCCAGGGCTAGATCCGGAAGAATCCTGGGTAATGGTAAATACGGAGAACATGAATTCCCTTAGCGCGTTGGATCATCGAATAATGGATAAATTCCTATCTCTGGTAAGACCACCCATGAGGGTTCATCAACTCATTTCTCGGTCAGATATTGCAAAAGTACAATTGGAACTTGTCACCAGCCTCATCTGGTGAGGGATCAGCTGTATCGGCTTTCCCTAGTGATAAGGTCTGCGAGGTTGTGGAGAAGATGAAGTTGATGCAATGCAAGCAAGGAGCCAGCAGTACCTCATCAGATCACACGAAAGGTATTGGAATTGTGCAATTGCTTAGGGGCAAGAACTTTCTGATAACTGGTGCAACTGGTTTTCTTGTAAAAGGTGACAGCTTCTCTGAATCTTAGCATTTGATTTTGTTCTCCCATCAGTGTGTGCTATCATTATATGGAATTCCCTGTCCTTTTCTTCGCCAGTTCTTCTGGATCCAATTTTAAGGACAAATCCTGATGTTGGTAAAATATACGTGTTGATCAAGGCCAAGGACAATGAAGCAGCCATGAAAAGATTGAAGAACGAGGTATGATGATTACTTCAGACTACTTTCTGTTCTTCATGCAAATGACCATATTTTCCGTCTGCAATACAGGTAGAAGATACTGAGTTGTTCAGATGTTTACAGGAAATCCATGGGAAAAACTACCACAGCTTTGTATCAAGCAAGCAGGTTCCAGTCGTTGGTAATGTCAGGGAAGCCAACATTGGCATTGCTCCTGAGTTAGCCAAAGAGATCGCGGAAGAAGTGGATGTTATCGTAAACTCTGCAGCAAATACCACTTTTGATGAGAGGTTCGTGAAGCTATACTAGTCTTGCACCAAGGATTGTTTCCATTACTAAATGTGTAAGTTCACATTCCATAGCAATAAAAGTATTGAAACTTGCAGGTATGATGTAGCACTAGACATCAACACCGTGGGGCCATTCCGGATAATGAGTTTCGCGCAGCGGTTTCGAAGACTGAAGCTCTTCTTGCAAGTATCAACAGGTCAGAATGCCAAATAAGAGTTTCTTGTGGTCGAAATCAAATGGTAACCAGTTTCTATTAATCTCAAAAGCTTACAAGCTTTAGCTGTATGTTTGCATGTCATGTTTTTGGCCAAACAGCATATGTAATGGGCAGAGGCAAGGTTTGATACTAGAGAAGCCATTTTGCTTAGGGGATACCATAACAAAGGGGATAGGTTCCTCAGATTTTTCGGCACATCAGAATACCGTGTTGGATATCGAGGGGGGATGATGATGACTTCCATCTTTCTATGGATTTTCGATCATTATAAATCGAAAGATCAGGTCAAAGCCTTCCAAAGGTCCGCTATTGGTCAGTTTTTTTCGGAGCAAGGGGTTTGAACCCGAACTCTGCGCGCCTTCTTCTTCTTCATGTTGAACGAATTTTGGCGATCGAAGCAAAGACCTAATGTTTCAACTACACCCGTCAGTCAAATGTTTTTTCATCAAAGTAAGCGGGGCTTTTTCGCTCTATCCCATCTCTTTGGGGGTAGGTGGTAGGTTCCACGTCATCGCGGCAGCTCTCAGGGCGGGCATTGCTTGGTTCCAGAAAGGGCTTTTAGCTCGTTCTTGCATTTTTCTTCCAAAAAATCACTTATTTCTGATTCATTCTAGCATTATCATCTACCAGTTCATATTGGCTCATTCAAGAAGAGGGTCTCAAGGTAATTAGAGACTGTTGAAAGCCAAAAACTATGCGTTCAAAGTGGAAAAGAAAGAAGACTGCCGTTGCAAGAGCCATTGATTCAACACTCCGGCCGGGGGAAGGGAAGATCATGGTACATAGCTCTGAACAAACAAAGCTAATACGACGCCTGACGGAACTCTTCTTTATTTTATAAATTTGCATTAGAGCCAGTTGAAAAACGAAGAACCTTTTTTTGTTGTTACAGTTCCTTAAGCATAACCAGTTACGACCACTGATCTATATATATCCAGCCGATACGAGGGTGACTGTCTGACTACCTAAAGTTGCATATCCAAGTATAGATCCCTAGAGAAGAGAAGCAAAGGTATAAGCCAAGACCTGTAAAGCCACACACACCAGAAGTCGATCCAGCTTTTGATATAGGCTACGCAATTGAGGATGTTATTGCACCACCACTAGTTGACCACCAATAGCAGTTGTGAAACTAGTAGCTCTAGATTGATAGAGCCGGACTTGCTTCATTAGTTACATATCCTGTTCCTGAAAGAACTCCAGAAGGTGAAGATCCAGCAGGAGGTGGTAGCCATTCTTATTGAGAAAGATAAAGAAAGCAAGCTGTGTTCCCAACAGCGAAGGCAAGGAACTTCTGTATGAGAAACATTTCCTGGGCGGGCGGAGATCTTGATTGACCAGAAAAGAAGCAAGTCTATGTCACAAGCAGGGTTTGATGGCACCCGCTACTCTTCCCGAAGAGCTTCTATTCCAATAGCGGATTGTTTCATTCCAATCTTCGAGAGAATGCGAGCGAATTCAAGAGCATGGAAGCTACAGAAGATTTTTCCGTAAAGGATTTCTATTTCAAGAGAGCAGATCTTTTACATAGTTTTCTCGGTTCTCAGGTTAGTGACTTCCTTCCCAGTCATAGATGGTCGACAGATCTTTTGGATTGGTGGTTTTAAGAGAAGTCCCAGCCGTACGCACTAGAATAACCTTGAACTACTTGAACGACAACAGATGCGGATGAACTCGCTTAGCTGCTCGCTCGGTGAAAGGCTTTCCTGGAAGAAAGTTGAAGACGACTTCTAAGGAACGTATCTCTCATCTTCCTTCTCACCTGGCAGAGGACGGGGATGAACTCCAAGGCCACTGGTCTGGAAAAAGAGCTAACTTTCTGATTACTGCTAAAAAGCAAAAAAACCAGTTGGGTGATTCTTTAAAGAGCCTAAATCGAATCTGTACTATTGGTACAGAGCCATAAAGAATGGTCGTAACCGGACCAGATAGATCCATCATCTTCGAGGAGGAGGAAACATAAGTCCAATACGCGTTATGGAAGACTAGGGATTGCTAATCCGCCCACGCGGGAAGCCTTCTCCCTCTCAGACTCAAGAGTCAAGACCCTAAACAAGAAGCAGCTTGTTCTTTCGCGCTAGTGCGCTCAATCCGTTGCTTGTTCCTTTCCTTTGGATTTATTATCATAGGTAGTGTTCGAGATCGCCTCTGTGCGGTGAACGCTCGAATGTAGCTAACATCAGTTTTGTCCTCGCGTGGTTGAAGGAGATGCTGCTGCTGGATGGAATGCTTCCGTTCCGGGGCGCCATGATCCTTCTATCAGGAATAATCGAGGGCACTGACTGACTGCATCAATCATCGCTCAGTGAGCTATTAATTGCCGCCAATAGCGCTTCGCTTGCATGCAAGGCGGCTAATAAAAGCGCCAGGTAGACGCGCGGAGATGCATTTTGAGTACTGGTGGTACTGGACAAGCTCTAGGGGAATAATCTCTTTCTTATTTCTTTCTTATTTCTTTCCCATGACGACTAGGAACGGGCAAATCAAGAATTTCACTTCGAATTCCGGACCTCAACATCCTGCTGCTCATGGTGTTTCACGATCAGTATTGGAAATGAACGGAGAAGTGGTGGAACGTGCGGAACCACATATTGGATCACTCCAGTGCGGCACGAAGCCGCTGACGCTGAGTAGGCTCCTATGCCGCTAGCACGGTGGAGGTTCCGTAGCGCGTCATGAGCACCGGGCAAAGGGACGGTTGAGCGACTCAAGCGAACCGCCCTACCTGACTTTGGATAAAGATAGAAGGGAGAAGGTTGTGAAGGTGGCCTCGTTATCCACACATCTGGTCGGAGGACCAACCTGGGTTTTCACGAGCGTAGGCGGATCCTGGAGTGCCCGTCAAGGGCGCTAGCGCATACCCCGGGGTGATCATCACCACCTGCACCTCACATCTCGGCACAGTGGAACGTGTAACCCGCCTGCTGTCCAAGTCAACCACTTAATTTCCTGTAATTCATAGCGCCTAACAGAACGTAGCAGCAAGGGACAACCCACCCATACAGACAGCCTGCGGGGAGGATGGCACTACTGGCAAAGACCGTCTGGCGAAAACGCCGCAGGCGCGAAGCGTGGTGGGCCTGCGCCGGGGGAGCATAGGGAGGAAAGGGAGCCCGGACGGTGGAAGAGCCAGGGGAAGCCGGGTCATTTGACGGAAATGGAAGGTCCGAGCGGCTCATTCATTCTTGGAAAAAGAGGGGGGGGGCGAGCCAATGTATCAATGAATAGATACAGTCAACGGTAGACAGACAGCGCCACCTACACGCGAATTAGCTTCCGAGGTCGAGCAGTCTCAATTTCACTACAGGATTTGCGAATGAATGCTAGGCTGGGCCACCTCAAATGGCGTGAGCCGCATGCGGGGAGACCCGCACGTACGGTTTTCAGGGGGATCCGGCCGGCCGGCGCCCACCCGACTAGAGGGACTGAGAAATTAATCGAGTACAAAACTTATCTTCAAGCTTTACCTTATTTTGATCGTTCAGAGGGCGATCGCGGAGTCACTGAATGAAGTCCTCCCTCCCTTTCTTTCGGAGGTGCTGACCCGCTGCAAGGCAGATATGACTAAGTGACATATTGAATATGGCGACGACTACAGCATGTCGTAGAAGGAGATAAGAGGTGGAGCCAACGACCCACTAAGACTCACGTATCTACAACTACATTCCCGAGCGGCAGTCAAACGGAGGCGTGAATGCAAGATGCCAGCGGAATGATCGACCGGACAGAGGCTAGGGCAGCTTTCTTCCCACCGCGTCCTTCCTTGTGTGTCGGAGATACAAAGCGAGTGCACCGGAAAAGAAGGGGAACTGAGTCGATCTATTCCATGGCGAAGCATCCGAAGCATAACTGCACACTCACACGATCTTTGCCGAGAGATAGGAGCATTCGGTGGAACCGGTGAACTACACTTGCTTCTTGATAGATGTGTGGGACAGAGGGCTCGTGGTACCTGCTGCCCACCCTTCCTCCGCTTTGATAACCGTGTGAACGGAGAGTGGGCAGAGCAAAAGGGAAGGAGGTCCTCATACGGAGTCGCACACTTGAGCAGTGCGGGAGACTGGAGAATGGGTCGAGTAAACTCCCTTAGGGCCGATTAAATCACAGACGAGGAACTTTTCTTGATTTTTGCTTTTTGATTTGAAGGGTATGTTCTAAAAAAAGAAAGGCAGAGGTAAATACTTCGAAGAGGCGGCTCGGTAGGGATGGAATGGTCAATCGTCAAGTCAAGGATGACTTCTTTGTTGGCGAAACGATGGGGGGGAGAAAGCACGCCAGTGATTCTCCGAGCCGGTCTTCATTTCCAACGCCTCGGGAAACAGGTCGAGATAGATGACAGCACCTTTTTATCCTCTTCCTTACCGGGAAGGCGCACTTCTCTTCTTCTTCTGGCCTTCACCTCCTGCCCGGCCCGGAAATAGAACCCCTTTCTGATCCATTCATTTCTGCAAGCAGGCGGGATCCAGAGCTAAGCCCCCTCCTATTCGAAGCCGGGTGTGGCCTCGCCCTTTTGCTCTTCCTTCGGTTTGGCTCCACGAAGGCGCCGCCTAGACTAGGAGCCCCACTCATATTCAAAAGGCGCCCAGCTTTAAAGACGATGATAATAAGTAGTTAGGCTGCCATTTTTCCAATATCATGGAATAGCATGGCCCGGGGCTAAGGTAACTCCAGTGGGAGAGCCGTGTTATGGGTGACCTTATTGCACGGTTCAGAGAGCACTTGTGTATGTGATGCAAGTGAACGTGTACGAAAAAGCTGTCGTAAAGTTTCGTTGTTCGTTCCGTAGTTGACCCTATCTATGTTTCTACGATGGCCCAAGAACACGCTCATTCTTCAGCCGTAGAGAGACTTTTGAATTGTGAGGTACCATTACGAGCTCAATATATACGAGTGTTATTCTGTGAAATAACTCGAATTTCAAATCATTCACTTGCTTCAACTACTCATGCTATGGATGTGGGAGCATCAACTCCGTTCCTTTGGGCTTTTGAGGAGCGGGAGAAATTGTTGGAATTCTATGAAAGAGTCCCGGGAGCCAGGATGCATGCCAGTTTCATACGACCTGGTGGAGTGGCACAAGATCTGCCTCTTGGCTTATGTCGAGATATTGATTCCTCCACACAACAATTTGCTTCTCGTATCGACGAATTAGAAGAGATGTCAACCGGCAACCGTATCTGGAAACAACGATTAGTGGATATTGGTACTGTCACTGCACAGCAAGCAAAGGATTGGGGATTCAGTGGTGTAATGTTAAGAGGTCGTGCGACATGAAGACATTGATAGCAATATGGGGGAAGTTCCCATCAGGCAACAACGGTTCTGCCTGACCCTACAAAAGCATGCATATGTTGTCAGTGAAGATTTTGTGTGAAGCCTTGGAGACGACGTACCCGGGGCTGGGGTGAGCTGAGGGGGGACAGCGTAAGTGAGCGAATGTGCGTAAGCCCAGTCAAAGATTCCTATTCTAGGCGGGGCGGGCCATCAACCTTCGAATGGTGTTGGTCCTACGGACCGTGAACGGATTCGCCTCTGGCCTCTGGGCACGTCGGAACCGCATGAGTTCACCGGGGTGGAGCACGGTCCGCCAAAATCGGCATAGGTTAGGTGCTATTGATGGAACATGGTAAGCCCATCTTTCCCCATATGAAAGTGCTGCGGGCACATAGAGATGTGGGTAGAGGAAGTCTCAAAAAGCGAAGGCCGAGCTGTAGGTCACGTGACCTGCACCGAAAAGGTGGCTGACTGGGCTTTCTCCTGGATCAAAGCAGATCAGCTCGCCAAATTCGTCGATCGAATCCCCGGAACGTCGAATGAAAATACGTGGTCTTTCTACAACCCTATTTATATGATAGGCCCGGCCCCTTTCCCCCTATCCCTCCCTTATGTTTAGGAGCGGGATCTGCCCAAGAACGACCTGTGGTGGTACGGAAGGCACGGACTCCGCAAGCGTCCCGCACCCTCTGAGAAAGAAACTCCTCAACCATTACAAGATAAAGAAGTATGACGCTCTGTGTCTGACTCTATTGGTCATAGTTCCTTGCTGTTGCGGCCGGTGCTCGTTTGCGCGCGTGTGAACCACCAGATCATAAGGAAAGATGCCTCTCGTGGCATCTGAGAATGATTCGAGCCGTATGAAGGGAAACTCCCACGTACAGTTTGTTTTGGGGGGGAAGGAGCCCGATAGGGTCCCCCCACTGACTTGGCCCGGGCCTAAGTGAAAGTGAAAAAGTGAAGTGGTGGGCCTACCCATCCCAACCTGGGGTATGCTGGGATTCGCGAAGAGCAGCACCTTACGATGTTCATGACCAATCGGATCTTGACGTACCAGTAGGTACCAGAGGAGATCGCTATGATCGTTACTGTATCCGTATCGAAGAGATGCGACAAAGTGTTCGGATCATTGTGCAATGTCCTAATCAAATGCCTAGTGGCATGATCAAAGCCGATGATCGTAAGCTATGTCCTCCATCACGATCTCGAATGAAACTATCCATGGAATCGTGCGCCGTGTGAAACGTAGATCATCGCCGTTCTTAACCGAGACTCAGGTTAAGCTCCGTCTCGGAACCGTCGTGGGGTTAGGAGTAAAGCATCCCGAGGTTGGCGCATCTCGTTGGGCGTGGAGAAGCATTGGGAACCCCAATATCTTTCTTCGGAGCAGTTTCTTTTCCCGTCCCCTCGCCCCGGCATAGCGCTTCGCTTCCGGTTCTTCGGAAGAATCAACTGACTTCTCCCTTCTTCATTGCTCCGGGGGAAAGGGAACCGTCTACCAGTTGGGAAGCTAGACATCAAGGTTGTGGCTTGATGAGGATAACTAAGCTGACACGCCGGAGTTGGCTGCTGGCACAACAGGGTGGTGCCTTACCGCACCGCAGGCGCACGCGCGGTAGCGTTCGTGGTGGTGCTTCAGGATTCCAATGTACTGCGTCCAAGATCAGAACGAGCTTGCCGGCGGACCACTGCCGTCCCATTCTTTAGTGAGCTGGAGCGCTGCCATCTTATCCACGGAAAACGCGTCAAGCTATCGCTTCGGGTCGAAGCACTAAAAGAAAAGGACCGGGAAACGCGGCGGCATAGGAACCACGGGAACCCAGGAGGGAGAAAGACGATGTACGGGATACGGGATCCTCGTAGTAGGCTGGACCAAAATCCAGCCGAGAGAGGGCAGCCTTTAGAAGCAACAGGTGGGGAAACCAAGAGAAGGCTTCGCCTTTTCTTATCTTCTTCCCGGCACAAAAAGAGGGATTAGTATTATTGACCCCATGAGAAAGCACTAACACCTTCCTCGTTGGGGCTCCGCGCACTGGGTCCGCGACAGGAAACCGGCTACTAGTTAGGAAGTGAACATAAGGTATCAAGAGGTCCCTCACAGTCAGGTGCGATGCAATTGCCCCCTATTAGTCAAGTACCCCTCTTCCTATTTTGTTTAGGGGTTAAGGCGAGAAATGGCTTGATGAACCCTTCCGTTCACCACGCACCGGCCCCATTCACTTGCAACTCGTAGAGGCTGTAAGTAAACAGTGCCCCACTAAATTCAAAGTGACGGTGGGGTTGAAAGACGAGAGTGCCTACCTCCGAGCCGAGAGTGCCCGCCCTTTCTGTCAAGTAGGCTACTTTTTCCGGAACGCAGTCCGGAATAAGCGTTCCTGTGTATATAGATATCTTCGATGCTGTCATTTCGAAATGTCCGCTTCAACCCCTCTTTCACCTCCCAAAAAGCTAAGTTGGCTTGACGAGCGCAGATGAGGAGCAATAAAACCAAGAATCTCTTTCTTTTCCAAATACTTTATTAAGTTAAGGGGCAAAGAGAAGCGCTTTTGCTACTGAGAAAGTGAATGGTCAGCGCGAGGGTTCGACGACTTAGCCGAGCGTTAGCGAAGCGTCATTCTCATAGCGAGGCGCTTCGAGTTAGCGAAGCGCTGTAGTAGCGTCGGAGACTATGTGCTATAATGCTGAACTAAGGACGTTCCGCCTTATCTATAGAAGCAGTCAACTGAGTTCTGAACGAATGGGATCCTTGGTGGGTAATGGCTCAATCAATCTATAGATGGAAAGCCTTATGATGGGAAACTACCACGTTAGGTTTGGAGAGAGATGGGACCTGTTATAGTTTAAGGGGAGCAGATGCAAGCTTTTTCTTTCCATAGCCGGCCAAATGACTACCGGATCATCGGTCTACTCTACCTCAATTCACCATTTCGAACTTTATACAGAAGGTTTTTCCGTACCAGCTCCTTCTACCTATACCGCAGTTGAAGCACCTAAAGGTGAATTTGGTGTCTTTCTTGTCAGTAATGGGAGTAATCGTCCCTACCGTTGTAAAATAAGAGCACCTGGCTTTGCCCATTCACAAGGACTCGATTCTATGTCCAAACATCACATGCCAGCAGATGTAGTCACCATCATAGGTACTCAAGATATTGTGTTTGGAGAGGTAGATAGATAGGACGTAGTCTTGCTCGATCAGGACCCTAGCTTTATTGCGAGCCAAAACAGCCTGAAAGAAAGCAAGTGTGCCATGTAAAGCCATGCCTGAGTTTCAGCCTTTCAGGTGATAGAAGGGCCATCCACTTCAACTCTCGCCCTCCCTTTTAGGCATTTTTTTACAGAGGCGTGGAATTGGCAAAAGAAAAAACTACAATTTGGTAATAAAATCTACATGGTTAGAATTGCCATAACGACTATATTGAGGAGTTTCTGAAACGAGAATTCTCATAGATGATACGAAAAGCAATGTACTAAAAGCAGGAAAGTAGCAGTTCTGGGAAAGTGAGAAAGCAAAGAGAGGCACGTTTGTTAACAAAGCGGAACCAAAGACTTCTGCCTACAGCCAAACAAAACTTGCAACTATATTCAATAATGCCTGAAATGCTAGTAAACCAAACCGCTCCAGATGGGCTTCCTACCGGCAGATGTTATACCTTCCCGCTATCTAACGTGTACGGCCCCATAGATAGATGATGCCAAAAAACCGGACTTATTACAAGAGCTTATGCTCCTTCCACCTCGTTCTTGATGTAATTGCACCCTCTGTGTGCCTTTCCTCTGCTGGTCAAAAAGTGGAGAGATTGCGTCAACGTGGATTTTTAGTTTATCTTGGGAGTGTTCTTCCAGCTTGTCCTCTTCCCTACGGTTTTCTTGCATGCAGTCTCTGGGAGGACTAAGGAAAGATCCTAGTACTCCAGGTAGGGCTCTAGAGAAGATTCCCTGAAAGAGCTAAGATAACTAAATTGATTTACGCTTTCCTCTTTCTTTTTTTTTTCATATATAGAATTGGAACGATTTCCTTGCCTGTGATGGGCCGCAAACGTAAGTTGGTTGTTAGCGCCAACTGAACTGCGTAACCAAAGCGATTCCCCTTATTGGAAGATAGGGTTAACCTATGTCGGTTCGACTCCGGCGAGTCGCCCCCCATTATTAGTTCGGCGTGCTGTCAGTTCCACGGGCCTAATATATGATATTTAGCATATACGAGTGCTGCTACAACCTCCTCTTCTATTCAATTGTATCTTTATACCTATCCTTCGATAAGGGGTAGGTAATTAGAGGGGAGAATGTTATTAAACATAGGAAAAAGTTTACACTAAACGATACTCAACGTATGCGGAAGATCGAGCTCTCCCGGTAGAGAACGCCGCAAGAGATAGCTAACTAAACTCACTTATAGGGATTGGTTTAATCCAAGTATAGGTTGATACACACTCTTTGAACAAAAGAGAGCGAGGGTTTAAACACGTATCACGAACGTTATGATCCGATAGTATAGGTTGAGGAGTAAGTAGGTTACTAAGGATAAGTAAATCAAAGACGATATCTTTTCTTAAGCCTTCCCATTTCTTCCTTGTTGGAGTGTATAAACTACTCTGTTTTTGACAGTGTGATTCACGGCCTACCCTAGAGGTTGTATTAAACCCGGGCTGCCTAACAGCCTGCTCCTCTTTCCCAGAGGAGGGGACGGATAGGCTTGAGTTTGACTTCTTTCCCCCTCTTAGAAATTCCTGAAGAGTGCTTCAAGCTAGAGAGTAAGTTGGGATTCTTACTTATTCAGTAAGTTGAATACAGGCCTAAAAGATACATATGGAGGTACAAAAGAGCATCATTGGAAAGTTAATACGTGAACAACCCCTTGGCGGTACCAGAAACAGAACCCTTTGGAAAAAAAGTATGTGAGATACTCAGATCTGAAGGAAAACACTATCCACGGATAGATAATCCGGTATAGCATCACACCTATTACAGGTGAAAGGTAAGAATAGCAAGGAGGGAAAGCCGTGAGGAATGAAACAGTTCATTTCCCTTATTTACCCGGATAAATACTTTAAGACAAACCCGAATACAGAATTCCCTAATTGGTAAGGGATCAGATGCTAGGATTAACCTGTTGGAGAAAGACAAAGAGAATGGAATGAGTAGTATAGAAAAGGGGAAAATGAATCAGCATTCCCAAAACAAAAGTAAGATAGGGTTGGCAATTCCACTACTTCAAAAGGTTTGTGCCTTCCTCGGTAAGAGAATTCTCAAAAGCTATGAACCGGTATAGGTAGGATAGGGTAGTATTGTTGGGATAAAACCAAGGAATCCATCATCAGGGAATGTAACCCCCTCCTTGGAATCGTAATTCGCGAAAGACCTCGCGCCAGTCAAAGCTCTATTCCCTTTCATCCTGCCCGGAACAGAGTGTAGGCGAGCCCGGATTCAAAGTAAGATGGTCGAAAGGAAAGGAAGAATAAGAAAAGGAAAAAGCAATTTCGAGAGCTATTCTCTTTTCTATTCAGTTCGGAAAAGAACAAAGATAAGAGAGGAAATGATACTCCACTCACTAGACAATAAGGTCTTACCTCGAAGTGAAATGAAAGCCAATAAGAAATAAAGAGTTCTTTTAGACGCCTTCGACTGTCGGGTTCTAGCTAATGGAATGCAAGCACTTTCGTTTTTGTTTCTAGCCCGGAGAGAGAGGCCTCCGCTTTTATCGCATTGAGTGGAAATTGGGGTTCACGCACGATTTTAAACCACCCTTGTTCACGGCATTCTACTTTTCTGGCAGCTTTGCTCTCTTTCTGAAAAAACAGACACCTTTCTTTATACGACGATAGGAAGAGCACAATGCACGCTTTCTACGATGAATGAGCTCGAGAGTTATGGAAAACGAAACTCTATCAATCACCTAACAAAGAAAGCAGTCATACACTTCCACTAACTTTCATGACCGGTTGGAACGAGATTTTCTGACTATGCAGATCCGGAACGAACTGTCCAACTCACAATTGAACATGATGCCCCAAATCAATCTTGGCCCAGGAGAACTAGTAGCGGAGCGAAGGAAAGACCTCACATTACGTACGCCAGAAGAAGCTTGTGAACGCGATATCAAGTGAATACCGCCCATGGCCAGGAATTCCTGAACAAGGAAGGATACCCAGATTAGGAATATGGCTAGCAGAAAGCAGCCTCGAAGATGGTCGAGTGTAATCACTTCTCTCACTACGGAAAGGAAGCTGGGCCGAGGCGAACAAGACAAGCCGCTTAGCAAGCAGGAAAACAAGTAGGCGAAAGAAGAGGTTTAAGTTAATGAGAGCTTGAGAATCTAGTTATTTAGTCAACTTTCTCTTCATAAGGGAATAAGGCGGGTGGGTGAAAAGCCTATAACAACATCAAAATGGAAAAACAAGAGTCTCAGGGACCCAGAAAAAGGATTTTTTGACATGTTTTGTTTCTTACTAGGATGCTTTGAATATTCCACTTCTTTCTATCCTTCCCAGGCCCGGTGAAGGAAACTTCCCTTAAACCTCCTCGCTAGTTAAGAGGAAGTCTTGTCTTGGGATCCAGAGCTGTTCCCTTACTTGTTCAGAATTTTAATGGAGTATCTTCCCCAAATGTTCAGCCTAGCACAGCAAAATGGTCAAATCAGTGGTATAAAGCTGGCACCGACAGCACCGTGCATTACTCACTCAATGTATGCAGACGATTTGGTTATCTTTGGCCAAACAAGCACCGGCTGCGCGAAAGCAAAGCAATTCAAAGAATTGAAAGAGAGAGACCGAAGCCATAAGTTACGCATTTCACGGTCGTATTTAATAATTCAATTGAAAGATAACTCAACGTGCTTCGTTTGCTTTTTCCTCTCCATGGACTAAGATAAGACTAGTTGTTGGTTGTAAATCTGGGAATAGTCCAGACTGAGAATATGCATCATCTCGTTAGCGAAGGAAACTCACTCTAGTAAGATCAGGCAAGGCAGCATATGATCCAAA
>JXWR01001386.1_pt1:37500-51199 | contig 51199 bp, 24 predicted proteins | sample 315541 | NCBI WGS metagenome assembly JXWR01 (sample SAMN03273951, study PRJNA271842) | soil metagenome | isolation source: rice field ambient CO2 | place: India: CRRI Experimental farm Cuttack,Odisha-753006 | collected 2013-12-17
AAGTCTATCTAGTCCCTTCCTGTCTTTTATTGGTGCCATAGGCTACTGGTCGTACTGCCTCGACGGCTGTTCCTTACAAGTCTATTTCCGTTCTATCGATAGATCGACGCTCTATTGGAAGTCGTTCGTTCGTACTGCCCGAGATGTATATCGATCAGCTATGGATGAAACTGATAGTGTAACTGCCAAATCATCCAAGTAAGGAAATCGATAAGCACGAAGATTTCTCTCAAAGACGAGAATATCATTCAGTCTTGAGAAATGCATATTGTCGTTTTAAGATCTGGATTGTGACAGAAGTCGTCGGCACGGACCTTTCCAGATCCAGGCAGAAAGATTTCCTCTGCTAACGGCTCTGGTTGAGAGTCTCCCTCCTTTTCAGTCCGATGCGTTTGAGCAGTAGTCGTTCCCATCCTCTTGATTTCCGAGTCTCGTGAAAGAAATCCAATGCGAAAAAGACAGCAACGACCTTCTGATAGTTAGGAAAAAAAGGCAATCCATGTTCCGCCCTTCCTCTTTCGCTTGTTTTGGCTGTGAGTTCTTCTATTGAATCTGTTTCATTTTTCATGTGTTTGAATGTATTAACTGATTAGTACATGTGCATGAGTGACACGAGTTAATACAGGAAAAGAAAAAGCTGTACCAGTCTTGACATGTGTTAGTGCACGAAAAGCCTAAGCCACGTCCAATCTTGTTGAATTTCTTTTCAAGGTTTAAAAAAAGCTAATCCAGGTTCCTTTTGGTTGGGGTCTGTCAAATAGAAACTTGTTGAGATGGGACAGGTCAGTTTGAACTTTCTTTGAACCAGCAAATTTGCAATTTTTTGATTCTTCATACTGGCATGCCTGACTTGAATTATGCTTAATTAGCACTCATCGAGTTTGAGCTTTCTTGAAGTTTCAATATGTGCAGTTCAGGCTTGAGACTGACAAGAGTCAACGTGAACGTGTTACTGCCCCCGCGGGTCGACATGAGCTTCTCTTTGCTAGTTCAAGTCGACTGGAGCCGGCCAATGGCTAGAACAAGTCAGTTCAAGCTGCTTCGCACTACCGTTGCTAACGGATTCAAGTTGTCTGCAGTCGACACAAGCTTGCCGCTGCTGCCGCAAATCAACTCAAGCTCCTCGTTCCATCATGAAAGAGTAAAGCCCCAAAATGGGTACACAGCTAAACATGAGAGCAAGCAGACTATTATACGTGTAACTAAGCCTTCAAAATGGGGGTGTGCATGTAACTTAGCCGTCATAGAGCGGGTTCGCTTGTAAATAGGCCCAGACCAGCGCCTCTTTGTTCTACATGGCATCTCGATTCTTCACTACACCCAATCTGTATCGACTCCCATTAATTACACCTTTTCTAGGTTACGAGTGTGGAAAGAGACTTCTTTCTTTTCATATTATATAGAATAGTCTTCTCTTCGTGCGTTTCCGGCTTTTTGCCTTCAGCACGCCATGGAAGCGGTGCCCCTAAAAGAACCGAGTTGAGGAGTCATTCCCTAACCCTAAAGCTTAATTGCTTCAAAGACTAGGATCAGGTTTCCTCTACTATAACTCATTGTTCTCCGAACTCGCCAAAGGCCCTGGGTTCGAATCCACTTCAGGATTTGAAGTCCTGTCTCAGTTCATGCTCGTCTAAGAGGCTGGTCGCCCTACAGTTCTTTTTGTTTGGCAGCTAGTTGAAATGTAAGCTCTCTTGCTTTCTCCTCTGGAGATTCATATAGTTCCTCTCAATTCAATTCTTTACCGTTCGTACCTTCCTTCAACTCTTTTCAGCCCAGTGGAGTGAAAAAGCTAGGAAAAGAAAAGGAGACTAAAGCGAGGAAGTAGACCTAGTTCCGTTTTCTACTTTATTTAGCCCCCTCAGTGGAGAGAACCTTACCCGGTATTTGAAAAAGCCAAGCATGAAGCCGAGAATTAGCTCTTTCATTGATGATGGTCGACGTAATAGCTCCTTTCTCTAACCAAGTAGACAGGAAAGGAAGAGTATGCACATTGGTACTCAAGGATGTCCTTAGAAAACCCTCTTTGCCAGTCAGTCTAGTTTCTCATGTAGGTGGGTATTCAACTCTTTCACTCCCCCTTTCTTCCTAGTGAGATCTTTTGACCGGGTTGAAAGTTACCTTTCTCCTTTTAGTCAGCCTTTCCCTATTTTACTCCTCTATTTAGTAAGCCTTCCCCTGGGATTTAGTTAGCAAAGTCTGTGAGCCCGGAAGCCTAAACCACTCTCTTCGGCACATTTTCCCAGCTCTACAAGCTACTCTTTCTTCTCTCTTGGGCTCTTTGACAGTAGCAATGCGAACAGTTAACTAGCAGAAAGGACGTGTCGGGCTAAATAAAGGATGAACTTTGGAAATACCTCTACCAGCCAACTAGGTAGAACTTATAGGCTTGTAGCATACTACACGTTTTACCCTATTTTTTGTAAAAGAGCTTCATATGCAACAATACCGGAGTACGGTACAGAGGGCAAAGAGACTGAACCTTCATATAGGACTACTTTTGATCAGGACTGACTTTTTTCTAGCGAAGAGACACTTAGTTTAGAGGGTCTGGCTAGCCCTTTGTTAAGATAGGCGTACAGAATGATGAACGTATGGAGTTAGTTCGGTGGGTTGGTTGGGGAGTGATTTTGTACCTAAGATTGCAGATTTTGGGCTCACAAAGCTGTAGTTGAGAGGTTTCTTTCATTGCTCGGGCATGCCTTCTTTACTTAGGGTATTTCATACCAACGTCTTGCCTGGCTTATCACACCAATCTTCTTCTTCCCTTGACTACAACGAGAGGACAGGTGATGTAAAGCAAAGGATCAGGAAAGGAGAGTTTCAGAGGGTCGGAGTCCCACAAGCAAAGAAGGATTCGAAATATGACGTCGATGTGATCATAGTAGAATGGACGTTGAGAATGGGCCTTATGGTCTTTTCGCTCCGTTCTTCCTCAACATGGTCATTCTCTGCCGCATAGAGCGCACTCTCAGGTCCGTCTTTTGCTTGGGTGAAAAAGGACTTTCACTGTCGATCCTGCTACTAGATTAGGATACGTAACCATTCGTCTCTTCCTTACTCATAAGCTCAATCCCAGGGTAGGCTATGCGGACGACTGCTCGACTCATTCTTCAATGGCCAAAGTTGGGTAGGAAGAATCCTACACCGGAAAAAACCTTTTGAATCCAAGACCTGAAGAAAATGAATACGCACTAGACTCCGTCAAATAAACATATTGGGAGAGAAGAGAGCTCTGTTCATCCAAGCAATCGGAGACACTAGTTAATCTACAGAGTAGTAGCTCGGGGCGTTAAAAAAAAGATTTAAAAAGGTAAACTGGAATGTGCAGAATATCTAGTCGAGTTCGCAGATTTGACTGAACACAGATAAACTATAAACGAAAATAGAGAACTGGATGCGGTTAAGCATACCACTTCGGAAAAGTGGAAAGGCACGGTGTTAAACCATAGGCCTTTAACGGAACTCGATCACTTATTAGACCGATATATGAACGGCAACCTCTTTAGCTTTTCCACTCCCTCACCACACCAACCACTGTGTGATACTGAACACCCACACAATCTCGATTTTAAAGAGAGAGACTGCCATCGCCATCTCTTTGGACATGCATGTGTTAAGGATATAGTTTAGCTAGCCTACCTTCTGATGAGCCAGGAGCTCGGATGTCTAAGACGCAACGCGTACGAATCGCTACGCTATGTTTCTTTCTATATGATAATATGAAAAACCAAAGTAAGTCTTTGACCTTCCAGCCAGGACCACACTACACTTTTCAATCAAATAACCCCGCTTCGCACCTATGAGCAAATCACTGAAACACAGGGAGAAGTCTGGTTGTTCATCACAAGATACACATCTCAGACAGCCAGGACCAAGCACAACTATATAGCTTCTCAACTGCATCCCGCTTGCTGAACGAGCTTATCTCATCAGTAAGATCACCCAGTAAAAGCAAATGTAGCAGATCATCCCATTCTAGGCCGACAAGGAGAAACCCCTTTTTTTTCCAAATGTAAAACAACGAGGATGATCGTTTAATCCTAGAGATGGGACCCGGCCATTACTATCGGTCTGCCTTTAAAAAGGAAAGTAGCTTTGGCCTTCGAAAGAGCTTATCAAAAAAGATTTTTTCAGTCGAGTCAGTGAAGAGAGCAATGAACGCCAAAATAAATTTCCATGGCTCCCGACCTGCAATTGATATAAGCATTAGCAGTATTTGAAAATGGTCTACCAAAAAGAATAGGTGGCTGCTTCCCCTTATGCACCACCCCCATGTCAAAGTATCAAAACAGATGCTTCTAGAAATTGGTACAGCTGAAATTTCTCGCACCACCTCATCAGGGAGAAAAAAAGCTAATAAACTAAGATGCCAATCCCTATTAGGAATGAGATAGTGGGAGAGAGACAAACCTTCCAACAGCTCTGACATGTTCATAGGAATAGGCCTTCTATTCAATGCAGTCCCACCGAGCCAAGGGTCTTATAACAATCGCACCGAATTACCATCTCCAATCCGCCACTGGAAGTTCTCTTTAATAGAATGACTGGCTTTACATATCTCCTTATTAATAGGAAATGAATGGGCAGCAACATAGAACCCATCCCAAGAACCCTCAAACCAGTATTTACCCCGGAGAACACGGCTCCACAACGTATTTAGTAGCGGATCCACTTTTCCTTATCTGTTAACGAGACTATACCTTTCCTCTGCCTATGAGCTAGCTAAAGATCCATCGTTATCCTTTCCAGCAATGGAGGCGGAATCAATGGTCATGTCAGGTTTCAGATTCAAAGAGAGATGTCAAGCAAGCGCCGAATCTGAGTACTCAACTTGCCCGACCCGCCTCTTCCACTAGACCTCGTCTTTCAAAGAGCAGCAGCCCTGCAAGCCTAATAGAACCTTGTTTCCTGGGCCAAGTCAGCCTATAAGTAAGTAAGTAGGGCTGAAGACAATTTGTTTGTTAGTTTTTCAATCTTCTTCCTTCTATGCTTAGAGTAAGTGGAAATGACCTCCTTGATCAGCAAGTAAGCGAGCGGTAGTTCAGTCTCCGACAAGTGAGGCCGAACTAGCCCCTGGATCAGCTCTCATAGTGGGGGAATCAGAGTCAAGTTAGGCGCAAAAGAGGGGGTTGACATCATTCGTCGTGATTGGATCAATCAGACTCCCCCACAGGAAATGCCAAGGGGCGCCCTTTATCATCGCCCATTTCTTCCTCATCTGCTGCTGCCTTAAGTGCGTAAAGTAGGCTCAGCTTCTTTGGTTTCTAAATATCTTGTAGTAGCCGAAGGTAGTCCAGTCCGCTTGTTAGATTGAATTGAATCTTATATAACCTACGTAGCTAAAGAGAAAATCATAATAGTCTAAGTGGACCTCTCAAAGGTATAAATAAGTATACATTAGTCTTACTGGTTCGGTCTTTTTCTTTTTTTGTTATGATGCCCACATTTCATACTTCTCAATTCTTATTTATTCAAGGGTTCGTATGTACTGAGTGACTCTAGGTCTATTCAGATGCAGCTTCAAGAGAGCTTTATTCGGCCTTTGTATGACCGTCTTCCCTTCCTGTCTATCTCCTTCGGTCAGGTAGTTCTGCTTCCGATGCCGGAGGAGCTGGGTGGGATAGAAAGGTAGTTTCTGAGTTCGAGATGTCTGAGCTTGGAGGTTCCGCTTCTCTAATGTGATAATAAAGCAACAAGCAACGTCGCTCCCGTGCGCTCATCCCTTGCTTGTTCTTGAGCGCTAGTCATTCATCCGGGTTCTTGGGATATCTTGATTCTCTTTATGATGATGTAAGGGTCGGCAACAATGAATAAGGAATAGATCGGAAGTTCGCGCCAATCGATCTTCTGTAGGAGTAGGAGGTAGCGCGAATCCCCTCTTTCTTCGTTTAGAAGAGTGCTGGACCTCCACAACGTCAAACCATAGAACACAGCTCCTTTCGGTCGAACCCTAGGAAAGACGACTTTACCTTTTTCGTAGATAGTCTGAGTTCGAGCTACTGTAGTCTCCCCCGTTGACCTTCTTTTTTAGATAGAATCCTCAATGAGTGGAAAGGACTCCCAGACTAGCTCCGCAGTACGAGCCCCATACGGAGCCGCGCCCTTGTGATATGATAAGAAGAAAAGGGGCCAGGCCGCCCTCTTTTCTTTTCCGCACCAAGCCTTCTCTTCTTGTAAAATCGGGTGTATAGCTCAGTTGGTAGAGCATTGGGCTTTTAACCTAATGGTCGCAGGTTCAAGTCCTGCTATACCCAAAAAAAACCACTCTTGTATTCGTAAGGATGCATAGTAGCCTTCAAAGAGCACTCTTTGGCCTTGAGACTCGCCCCTTTCTCATCAACATCTCGACTTCGCTCGTTGTTTGAGGTAAGTATAAAGGAGATCAGACTGGCTCGGTACGAGTCAATCGACAAAAGCGAGAAACGAGGTTGTTCGACAAGGCTACGGTCTAACTTTTTCTTCCTAGCGGAGTTCAATACGAAAATAAAGGCGCTCCGCGTTGGGAATGGCGTACATAGTACGGGTGGCTGGTATAACTGATCAGGGTTGTTCTGAAAGCAAGTCAATTGGTGCTTTGGAAAGTGAGTGCCAGAGGCTAGTCACTGCTTGGTTTACAGAAGGGAAGGAAGAAAGAGATACCGAAGCAGATTCAGTATAGAAAAGAAGAAATTGATACCATTCATTCCAGCTTATTTGATACCCACTTCAAGTTTCTATCAAACCATGTCTTTTTCTTCGAACGTCAATCTCGTAGGAATTTCGATTGGAAGTGTGGTATTGAAGGGCGAAGCCTTTACTCTTTGACTTGTTTCTTTTCATATAACATAGTATTGACTGCGCACTTCGAAAGATGATGGTGTATTCTGAGGATCAGTCCGTTTTTTATTGAATTCGCAAATTGATAGATCTGGATGATTCAAAGAATGATTCTTCCCTGGGCCCGGTACCATTATTTAAATTGGAGCTTTTCAATTCCATTTTGGAGATTGAGGGGACCGCTCGTAACGATTTTTTTCTTTTTATGGGGGCAAGAAAAGGATTTGACTCTTGAAGATATCAACTGCTCCATACATTCAAAAACATTTTTGGTACTTTCTATGAGAATGGATAAATAGAAATGGGTACATTCCTCTTTCTCTTTCCTGGCCTAACTACCCATAAAAAAGAAGAGAGAGAGCTGTAAGAGCGGTAAAAGCAAGCTCGGTGGCCCGGTTCACTACAGGTTGATGTATCCTTTTGAAAGAAAAGTAAATTCGCTATGCTATAAGGTACCAATTCATCAAGGTATAAAACCACATCTACAGTGGGAGTCCCTATCTACTTTCGATTCCCTTCTTACTGGCTTTGCCAATACATCATACTGATTTGACGCTTCCTTACGCTTTCTTTCAAGCATTGCTTCCAGGACAACGGAGAGTATTCCAAGATAAAGAACCAGAACTGAGGTTGACACTACTGAAAGATAAAAGAATGGTGGATAGATGGATTCGCACCATCCCAAAACCGAAATACAGACAGACCAAAAAAGACGCAAATAAATACTCCACCACCAGCCTACCTACTAGCATGTATTAAGCGAATAGCTTGTATGGTAGTTGTTAAAGAAAAGATGTATGTAGTCCCGGAAGAGAAGCAATTGTCGTACGACCTGTAAGCGTAACTTTTGACTTCCTTGCCGTTTGTGAATTGAGTCAATCGAGTTACGTTTGCAAAATGAATGGAATTCTGGAGTGGACCGAATATCCATGGCAGAACCCCACACTGGTCAAAAATAAAAGTCAATCTCTCTAAAAAATAAGCACTTCAACAAGTCAGGGCCCTTTATTATACAACTCCTATGCGTAATTGATAGCTTTTTGGTATTCTCCATATATAATATATATACTACTCTACTAGGTACGAAATAACAGGAAAGATAGAAATAGTGACTTTGGCTTCAAATAGAGAGCAGCTTAAAGGGAACTCGCACTGGAGGACTGCTCTGATAAAATAACTGAACACTGGCTAGGAACTGGGCTGCACTAAGCCCGGCACTTTTTGGGCTTCTTCATGAATCTAGTTTTCAGGTAAGGTCAGATCATCTTATTGAATATATATCTGAAAGAAAGCAAAGGAATGAATCGTTTTTCCAATTACCTTCTCTCGAAAACCATAGATCCTCTGGTTACCATTGACTATCCGGCACTTTCGTCTGTAGAGCGAAGCAAGAAATTGCATGGAAGGGCTTGCCCTGCTAATATCAGCCTTGTTTGGAACAATAGATGCAATCCATTTCAGTGTATGTCACTGAGTTCACCATTGCAGTTGAGACGTCAGGCAATTGAGCGTTCCCTAGAGTTTGGTTCAAAGGCTAAGGACTCCCCGTCGCCTTCATAAGGGCACTAAGGTGGAGCACGGAAAATAAAATTGGGCACCCATGTTTTACCAGTCCCGGATCTCAGGGCCGTTTTGCCCGACATGAACGAAATCGAATTTCATTGCGGGAAATTTGGATTTCATGAGGGAGGAAAAGGCGAGGCGGAGGGTGGAGAGTCGTACAATGCATTGGTGGAATGAAGGTGCTAGCTTGGCTGAGATAGGAAGTTTCGATGTGTATGTAGATTTGGTTCTAGTGCCCCCACCCTTTTCGAGATCTGTCAGGATTCGCAAGATGTTCTGGTGTAAACTATAGAGAAATGGAATGAATGAAATGTATCTAAGAAGAAAGGAAGCCATGCTCCATCCTGTTTATAAAAAGAACATCACCTCCCTTTTTGGTTAGATACCGCTCCGTTAGGTACTAATGCTTCTACCTATCACCCTCCGGGTGAGTTTGAGCGCTGTGTTTTTTCCAACGTTAATAGCATTCCGCGAGAAAAGAGAAAAGTCATCTACTGATGTTGTCAGCGGAGTCCCTCGTCCATCCATGTATGAATAGCGGTATCCCCATTTTGGACAGTGATGAGGTAGTCGACGCAATTTGCATGTGTATTTGCGTTCGGCTTTGCTACTTTCCTTCTAGACTAAAAAAGAATGTCCGCGGAAGGGAATAGTCTACGTGGCCCGGGGTAGTCTTTCAATTCCTTTATCGGGTGGGAGAGTTTAGAACCAGTTAAGCCAATAGCTGCTGCTTTAGTCACACTAGCTACATCAGTTGATCATGGATTTAGCATACCACCTCAGAATAGTCTACGTGGCCCCTAGTTTTTACTATTATTTTGTGAATCCTGTAATGCAGACAGCCCTTTTTAAAGCGCTAGGCCGGGCTTGCCCCTGACTCTCAAAAAGAGCAGGAGGTTTTGCCTCAACTCATTCCATGAATGTTGTTTCATTCCCGCTGAATCCAACTCAGTCTTTATCCTGCCTTGGAGTTCTCTCTCATAACTGAAGCCAGGAGGTATTCGATTTATCGGATTTCGAGCCCCTTTTCTTGCTCCTTGCCATTAGCGCAGCCCTTTTCTTTTTCTTAGCTTTATTTGAAGCGTAGTTTTTCACCTGAAAAAGAAGGCGCCAGCGCTTTTGTAGTGACCCCCCCGGGGTCCCGGGTTGCTTTGGCGCGCCCCACCCCGTCAGTCCTGTGTTGTACTTGACTTGACTCTCCCCCGCTTGCTGCTTGCTGATCGCAGTGTTCAAAAATGACACGAAGCTGGATATGAGTAGATGTTGTTGGACGAAAACGTCTTTCATTCACAATGAAACAGAATGGTCTCGCTCGATGCGTCATTTTATGATGTGTATTTTCATATTAAGAGTTCTTAAAAGTTATCAACTCAAAGCCCAACCGTCAAAAGGATGCTACAATGTTCGAAATTCTCAACTTAACACGCCCCCTTACTTTCTTCGTGACCTCCCACTACTTCATCTACCGAAATGATTAGGCAGATCTCCTTTTTTCTAGCATTAAACCAGCTTATGATCCTTAGGCTATAGAGCATGGAGCAGACAGAGAGATGAAAGGACCACCTTCTCCTGCTTGCTTGATCGGGGAACGGAATCTATTCACATTTAGAATAGCTGAAGTGCTACTTAACTTCACTTAGTAGTTGAAACTCGGAGAGACAGAGAGAGTCCTCTCTCATACTTGCTGATCAGCAAGGGAATTGGCAGGAACCAACCTTAGTTGCCCCTCGGTAGAGTGAGTCTACTTAGCGAACTGGCAGGACGCGGAGATCGATTGATCAATATGCATATCGAGAGTTGATGGTTGACCGCCGCCCCCCTTGTCCTGGGGGCTCCCCGGCCGGGGAGGCAAAGGGGATTGCTATCGTCACCCTTTCTCCCGGTGTATGTGAAAGAGAAAAAGTGACGAACTTTTTTTCTTTTCGGTCTGCGGGGTCCAAAGAACGAGAGTCAGCTTCCTTAAGTCCGTTCTTCCTCAGTAGCTCAGTGGTAGAGCGGTCGGCTGTTAACTGACTGGTCGTAGGTTCGAATCCTACTTGGGGAGATTTGATTCATTCAGAATTCGAATTGATAGTTATAGCTTTTCTGACTAGCGACCCCTGTTGTCCTTCTCCTTTTTTTTTCTAAAGACGCAGCAGAATCGTCAAACGGGACATCAAAAGTGGGAAGTTGATTGTAGGATTTCTATTCCTCACTCTCGTATAGGAGCAAGAAAACGGATGCGCGTGCTAACGCTTTCGCGCTAGTGCGCTCAATCCGTTGCTTGTTTGGTTCGTTCAATGAAAAGGGATAAGAAGGATCCACTGGGAATGAATGGGAAGACTGGGGTAGTATCTTCATTAGCCGGATGGAATTAGTCTCCACTAGCGCAATTCGAAGAACGAACAAGAAAAGGCGTCACTGTTTAGGTAGGAGGATGGATGGATGTGGTCCAATGGCTAAAGCTCTGCCAGCTTCTTGTAGACTGGCAGTCTCCGAGAGGAACCTTCACCCCCCGGGGGGAGGCCGGGTGGGATGGTAGACTTTTTTTTCGCCACAAGTGGGAACTCAGTCCTTGGTAAGACACAAGGGGGGAAGGAAGATCTTCACTCATTCATTAAGTGCCTGCGGTGAGACGCGACCCACAACAAACGAAGGGGGAGACCGAAGAAGGAACAATTGTCTTGAATGCTACGCTGGGATCAGCAGCTTCCAGTGAAGACAAAATGAGTCGGGCAGGAAGAGGAAGATCGGGCGGGGAAAACGGGGTTCGAACCCGCGACTTCTGGCGTGACAGACCAGCACTCTAACCAACTGAGCTATTTCCCCCTTTCGTAACTACTGTCGATTCAACAGTCACCTACCGGTTACCTTTGTAACTATACCAAAGTAGCTGTACAACAGAATGCCCTTCGCCTTTAGTACTTTTATTTTCTTTTGACGACAGTAGAAAGAAATGGCTCTGCTCACTTAGACTCGGGGCTCCGCGCTCTATCAGCTATCAGTTAGTTGGCGCTACGCGCGACTTCAGTTGACAAAAGCGAACAAGATAGCGCTAGCGCCCGCTGAGAACTTTCGTTTGTTCGCCTTCTAAAAGGCCTACTGACCTGCCGGTGAAAAGCCGGTTACAAAAAAAATAATAAGACGTAGTGAAAAAGTACCAAAACAACTGAAGCCTACATCCCACTACGTCTGGGTTCCCCCTTCCTATGAACCTTGAGTCAGAGGTCTTACCTTGAGTCAATAGGTAGGGTCAACTATACCAAAGTGGAAGGGCCACTATCTAAGCTATTAGTGGGCTGGTTTGAACTATTGATTTACTGAATCGAGTGAAGCTGTGTTGCGTAACAAGACTATAGGTCGCCAAGGCCTATAAGTACAAGTGGTCGCCCTAACGGTCACTCTCAAACTCACTACTTGAGTGACTTTCGTCACTTAGCTTCTTTAATAGGGCTTGCCAAAGAACCCCTCTGGGGCCCCGGGAAGAGGAAGAAGGAGATAGAGCAAAGGTCTCCTCTTTCTGTCCGCTCTTCCCGGCATGTAGAGATCCGATTGGGCTTATAGTTTAATTGGTTGAAACGTACCGCTCATAACGGTGATATTGTAGGTTCGAGCCCTACTAAGCCCATCTGACCTGCTTAATCAATGACTCCGGTAGTCACCTGAACCACTCTCTCGGATAGCCCACAGCCTCTCTTCTGGATGCGAAAGAAGATTCGATCAACGTACAAGGTTTGCCTTCTTGTGAGAAGGTGAATTGTGTTCTCAGTACAAAAGGAGTCTTTGAGAAGGTTCAGCGAGTCTGAAGAGAGAGAAGATCAGTAGAGCAGTCCGGCAGCTGTTCGGGGGTCAGCTTTGGGATTTGCCTGATCGACCCCTACCAGTGTATTAATCTACAAAAATTAAGATTGACATTCGTATGTACAATTTACCGGATCTATCCTCTTCTACTAACTTTACAAAATGGAAGGGAAAATGTGTTGACCAAAGATGTCAACTACTAAGCATAGTCAATTGCAAATCGGCCGGTTGGTTTGCTTCTCTCCAAGTATGGGAGATTTTCCAATCTTCGAAAGACGCTCGTACTTTCTTGATCTTATGAAGAAGGGGCTTACTTCCATTCCGTAAGGATCAATTAATAAGGGTATTATCCCTACGAAACAACTACCCTTTATCGGTAATTTATTATTAGAGAATAAATGAATTGGCTTTTCCTGCTTTCATGTATAAGCTAGTTCATATGGAGTGTGATAGAGGATATCTAGGGCTGGAAGAGTTGATTGAAAATAATAATCCGGTAGGGATAGCTGTGTATTGGCTCAAAGAACAAGAGGATTTACTTTTGATGATGAGTTTATCACAAGTGTTAGTGAAAACATTCATTGGGGGCCCTAACGTTAAAAAATTTTATAAAGGAACACCACTAAAAAGAAGGTGAATCCTTCTTACTCCAGGATATAGATATCCGAAACTTATTGGATAAGCAGGATTTAGCAGGAAATATCGACAGCATTTCTTATAGAAAAGAAGCCTACTTGGTTGGGTGGGAGGATGAAAAGATTCTCTTCCTACTGGAAGATGGCACTGTTGAAGTCTGGAGAGCGGAAGATATTTAAGTAAGGATGTTATGCCAGGTAGCATTCGGTACAAGAGTGAGACGGAGGTAGCTCCGTAGAAGAAAGTAGTTTTGCAAAGAAGCTTGTTCTTCGGAGTAGATTGGCACTACGGCACTACTAGCTTTTGAACAGAAGAAAGAGTTTGTTTTCTCGTCATAAGTGCCACCAATCTCGTTCAGGCACTAAACTAGTTTCGGGGAGGATGGATGGTTGTCCCTTCTTCTCAATAGAATCCGATAGACAAGAATCGAAAGCTGCAGATTTTTTTATTCCTCAAGTAAGTCAGTTGATGATTCAATTCCATCAAAGATGGCAAGAGCGGGGCATCTAGATCGATTCGTTTTTAAGGTTGTTATACCGAATAAAAAGAATTCTGATTCTCTGTTGAGGCAAGCTATTCATCATTAACAGGAAAGATCCCAAAGCTGTTATTGCAAACATGGGATAGCCTGACTCTACGCTACAATCTCTATTTTCTTATGATATTGAATCTGGCTTCTATTATTGAATCAGGCTTCTATTATTCAATCTCTAGTTACCGTGGGAAAAGAAAGAGATAAGAGCTCTTAGTCCGACAAGACAAGATATCCCTCTAAAAGCTTCTTCAATAGCAGTGGATGAAATTCATCTGCACACTGATAATTCACCAAAAACAATAGTTTCTGTTTCCCTAGTTTACCTGCCGCCTCTAGATTTCGTATCCATTCCGTGATCTGGATCTTTAA
>JXWR01000123.1_pt1 | contig 46869 bp, 18 predicted proteins | sample 315541 | NCBI WGS metagenome assembly JXWR01 (sample SAMN03273951, study PRJNA271842) | soil metagenome | isolation source: rice field ambient CO2 | place: India: CRRI Experimental farm Cuttack,Odisha-753006 | collected 2013-12-17
AACCTTTTTTCTCATTTTATTTGCGTAGTGCGTGGACAGTGCGTGGACAAAAAAAAGCTGGAGATTTAGGTTTTTCTGATCTTTACTTTTAAAATCTTCTCCTTTGAGTCATCCAGTGCTCGAAACCGCTAAAACTGAGAAAAGAAACACTAATCGCAAGTGTGATTTTTGTCGTTGCGCAGAAGAACCTATTGTTTAAAAAAGCTGCGCTGTTTTCCATATCTTGGTTGCTGCTGGACTGCGACATTTGAGCAAACAAAGTTATAACAAGATGTGAGCTTTGCTCCTCTTTGCTTCTATTTTCTTCGCCCCTAGTTCCTATCAACTAATAACGGTAGTGAAGCGGTGCACGCAAAGATTTTATAAGCGCACTAACTGAACACTTCCAAAGGGGTACACCGTGATTTGTAGGCCTTTCCTTTTGAGAATAATAACACCCATGGTTTCAGAGTATTCGGAAACTGTTATGTCATTTAAGCTTAAAATTGACAGTTTTTGCTATCACATATTCAAACAAATGTCAAAGAAAATACTTAACTTATACGCTCTGGCGCTAAGGGAAAGGGGCAACTCACAGTAAGATGTCTTGGCCGCTATATGGTTTGCAACCCCAAGCCCCAGATGCCACTTAAAGACATCAACAAGATGATGGAACTGTTTGCTATCAAGTGTCCCTTCACAAGAAACAATTGAATCATGGCAAAAATAAGACAGTAGAAGGAATCACCTTGAGAAACCCCGGAAACGCACAAAAAACTTTCCCAAAGGCTTTCGAGCAAAATATCTTCAAAAAACGACTCTTTTTCTCTCTCCTCAACTCCCGCTAATCATATTTCTTAAAATTCTAACTTCAAACTGGCTGCTTGAGAAGAAAGAGCTTGAAGCTTTGGTGTTGGAAGAAGAGCAGGACAGGTCTTCAGTAGAGCACAAAACGTTAAACAGTAAAAAAGCAAAAAAAAAAAATCAAAATAAAAAAAACCGAGAGATTTTTTCAGACTTTTTCATGGAAAGGGGCACTCAGCGCAATGTGGTAAGCGCCAGCAGAACACCCCCCATAAAAGTTGCTCCAGCATTATATCTATCAGCAAAGGTCATGAGGCAACTCACATTGCTCAGCTTAACTACAAGTTGCTGCTATTTGTTAACATACAAAAAGCAGCGTCATTATATCTACCACGCCTAGTTTCTGCCCGACCAAATCGGGGCTGCTGTGGTTGTGGTACCATGGTGCTCTCCCTTTCGGCAGAACAATCGAGGCGTTACCCAGAGTTCTTTTTATGTACCACGTCAAAAAAAAAAAATTCCCCTTCTTTCTCCATTCTTTCGCATTTCGCTAAAAAGCCTCAAGACAGCAGCTGTCTAGTCTTGCAGAGAAGAAATGGCGTTTGAATTTTTTATTTTTTTTTTATTTTTTTTTTTTTTCTTCGTTTTTCTTTTTAGATTTCATGCCATCGTTATACCTGGGCCATTTGGATTGTGTCAGCGTTAGTCGGGAATATTTTTTAGTGTAACAGAAACAATACGCAGTGCAGTCCCTTGAAATCGGGGATTTTCCTTTTGAGAGAAGCTTGTATAGTCACTGTAACTATAGTTGAGTAAACGCCTTCTGTTTCGTTGCGCTTACTGACGAGGGGCTCCGCGAAACCATGTGTGCTGCAAAAATAATTAGCAGGCAAAGAGAATATAATCTATGTACTGCACAGTATGTACATGTATGTATCAGCCAAGCACCGTCCGAGAGAGCTCGCAACCGCTTTTCATCGATCGGCATTGGCAAGATAATCTTGAGCTTCGATGACTCCCATGTGGTTTGTGCACTTTCCCAATGAGGAAATCGAGCTTCGGCAAAACGCCGACAGTATTGCCAGAATCAAGTAATTGACCTCAATATGCCCGAGGGTCAACATTTTCAACATGAATATGGGTATCAATCAGCTCGGTTTTTTCAACTTGAAGCCATTCATGATACTCTGTACACCGTAGCTACACTTCTTTGCAAACTTGCACAGCAGCAAAATATTTCCAATCGCCAATACACTGTTACCTGTAGCCGAAATTTCCCAATTTAGAAAAAATGAGTTATTTTTTTTTTTTTTTTTGTGGGTTTTTCTCCTCCCCCCTCATTTTACAAAAATTTCCTTTATGCTTATTCGTCCGCTTTGTCCTGCCTAGCTTGTACTAAACAGAGTCACTACGTGTTTCAAGCGTTTTTATGTATTGACTTAAAAGCAAAAAATCTGTTGGCCGTAGCAATAATTAGGCTATGATAATGGCGTTTACGTTGATCATTACTGCAATTCGTCATTTGATTTATCTTTTGTTGGGGAGTTTTTCAATCAAAAATATAATTGTACGATATCAGTGTTTTCAAGGGATGTTATATTGTCAAGTAAGGCAAATAAAAACTCTCTGGTTTAGGATACACTTTCACATAAACAAAAGACTTGGCCATTAGGAAACTATCGTAACGATGCATTGTGTTCTTATACAGAATTGGCCAATAGGAAATAGCAATTCTTATTCAAACTGATTACAGTGCAAGCTCGTTTTTTTTTTTTTTGTTTTTTTTTTGTTTTTTTGATTTCTTTCAATTAAAAATTCATGTGCAATTAACTATAACATGTCCAACAACTTCCAATCTTCTGGCTTCTAGCCATACATGGCTCTGCACTCTGACGTGCCGCTGCAACCTCGGCCATTTTTGTAGCCAATAGAATAGCGAAAATCATTCAAGGTTCTCCTTTCCCCCTATGCTGTTTTACGGAAGACGTATAGCTTGCAACCCAAAAGACAGTACTGCTGATCTGGGGCCGAGGTCTCCTTAGCGTCTTGTTTTACGTATCCTGCAGCTGCTTACGTTTCTTTTGCTTTTATGTTTTGTTTTGTACCATGTTGTGCGCGTGTCTTGCAAAGGAACGTTCTTCAGAGTTCTATCTAACTTGGATATTGGTCTCTATCCAATTGGAAGCACTTGACCTGAATTTTCCCAAAATGGCATATTCTAGTCAACTAAGTTTCACTAAAGTATTCATTTGTGTACTTAAAAACCTTTTAATTTTTTATCATTTTTGAACTATAAATACTCGTTAGATTCCCTATTTTTTCTTGGAGGCTCTACTAAGTTAATTTTGAAGACGAATTCTATTATGATCAACACTTTTCTCTTTATTGTGATTTTTCCACTATCTTTATCAATAATCTCTTTCTACACTGCCACTACTTTATTCTTTTTAAAATTTCAAGATGACTTTCAATAATACCGAAGTTCCTGTCAGGGTTAACACCAACAAGGCTAAATGGTCTGCTGACACATTGGAAACAAAGTTTACTTACGAGAACTCTCTTGTCAACAAAAACCAAGACGGTACCTTCGATGTTACTCCAATTTCTGTTGACTATGACTTCAAAGTTGACTTGAAAGTTCCAAAGACTGGTTTATTATTGGTTGGCCTTGGTGGCAATAATGGTACCACCACTGTTAGCTCTATATTAGCTAACAAACACAACATCTCTTTCGAAACCAAGGAGAAAATTGTTCATCCAAACTATTTTGGTTCAGTGACCCAGTCCTCTACTGTTAAGATTGGTGTTGATGAAACTGGTAACGACGTTTATGCTCCGTTCAAGTCTTTAATCCCATTGGTTAGCCCAAATGACCTTGTCGTTAGCGGTTGGGATATTAGCAGTGCAAACTTAAAAGAAGCCACCAAAAGAGCTAAGGTGCTTGACATTAATTTGCAAAAACAGTTGGCTCCATACTTGGAAAGAATTAAGCCATTGCCATCCATTTATTACCCAGACTTTATTGCTTTGAACCAAAAGGAAAGGGCCGACAATGTCATTAATATTGACGCTAAAGGCGAGCCAACTACTAGCAACAAATGGGCCGATGTTGAAAAAATCAGAAGAGATATCAGAAATTTCAAAGAAGAAAACAAGTTGGACAAAGTGATTGTTCTTTGGACAGCCAACACGGAACGTTACTCAGAGGTTGTTCCTGGAGTTCATGATACCGCTGATAATATTTTAAAAGCTGTTAAAGAATCGCATTCTGAAATTAGTCCATCTACTGTTTTTGCTATTGCTAGTATTTTGGAGAAAGTCCCATACATTAACGGTTCTCCACAAAACTCCTTTCTTCCTGGCGTTGTAGAATTAGCTGAAAAACATAAAGCTTTTATTGGCGGTGATGATTTTAAGACCGGCCAAACCAAAGTAAAGTCGGTTATTGCTCAGTACCTTGTTGATGCTGGTATCAAGCCTATATCAATTGCGTCTTATAATCATTTGGGTAACAATGATGGTTTTAACTTGTCTTCTCCCAAACAATTCAGATCAAAAGAAATCTCCAAACAATCTGTGGTTGACGACATTATCAAGTCAAATGACATCTTGTACAATGAGAAAAACGGTGACAAGGTGGACCACTGTATTGTGATCAAATACATTCCTGCGGTAGGGGACTCCAAGGTTGCTATGGATGAGTATTATTCGGAGTTGATGTTGGGAGGTCACAACAAGATTGTTATCCACAACACATGTGAAGATTCGCTTTTGGCCGTACCACTAATCTTGGACTTGGTGGTAGTTACTGAGTTTTTGTCTAGAGTTTCCTACAAGAGATCTGAGGACAGGGAATACTTGAACTTCTACTCCATATTGTCTTTCTTAAGTTACTGGTTGAAGGCTCCATTGACCAAACAAGGGTTTGATCCTATCAACGGCCTAAATAAGCAAAGATCAGCTATTGAAAACCTTATTAAATTGCTTGTTGGTATTCCATTAAGTAATGAGTTGAGATTTGAGGAGAGATTGGTGAGATGAGTGATTGACATGATTGCGAGATACAGCTAGCGATTTAACCTTTCAAATGGTTTCAATATTTAGTTTTAAATTTTTTTTTTTTTCCTGATGATGATGAGATCATTAACTGTAAGACAATTGTTATTGGTTCATCCAACTAATTTTCCCATGGGCCCTGGACCAAGCCTTGCTGGCTTGAGAACACAGATGAGGCTGAACTTGAAGGGAAAACGGGGTGTCAGCGAGCTTCGGTGGCCACACGCACCCCACAGGTGGCGCTCGTGGGATTAGTTAAGTGGGTACTTAACTGATTGCATGCAACGGCGCGTGTTGCAGGACACTCGGAGTGTGCAGTAGTGTCAAAACGCATGACGTGCCCTCATCACGATGCTTATCAGCTATACTGCCCGTTGCCCATGGGCATAGACATATCGACGAGTACAGCACACAACTTCCTGCAAACAGAAGAGTGCCATATTAGGGGTTTGTATATTCTGAACACGGTGCTGCTGTTTAAACCAATAAGTGCACGCCATATCTGCTGCTCAAACTTGACTTTTGTTGTCCAAAATCCCCCTTGATTTCCGATCATTCCCATAGTGCGCACACTACCTTTATCGCTGCAATCCGTCACGTAAATAAATAAAAAGTAAAAAAAAAAAAAAATAAGTGCGACCAGATCCAGATCAAACAATAAGTCCGTTTTCCTCAGTATCTGATAGGTTTCTTTTTGTCTTCTCTTGTGATAAGCAGTGATAATCAAAATAGCAGTCCTATAGTATTCCGCTGACCTGTCCTGACCTGTTTTGCCGCCACTTTCAGCTGAGCGATAAAGGTGGCACTACCGTTATTGTCATTACCGCTTGTTTTTGCAACACACACTCCCACATTAGCATCTGCGAAGGTCATCTCATCTTGCAGACCCTGCCGTTTCGGGCAATTGTTTTGTTTTTCTTTCTGCGCTGTGGTTTAGTCACCATCACCGTGGCCCTTTTTTCTTTTGCTTCTTTAGCATATCATATATCTGGCGTGGCCCTGTTCGTCCCACTCATTAACTTTTTGTTAATTAGCTACAATTAAATTAATAATAGTATTAATTGCGCCCTATTTATTAGCCAAATAAAGATCTACGCTATTCTCTTAACTCTTCAATTTTTTTGTCCCTTGGTTTGCTGGACACACACCGCATCTCTCCCGTTTCATTCTCATCTATCTACTTTACCCCCCCTGCTATCGTTTAATCGCTGCGGTCTGATTTCGGCACTTATACATACCGCTGGGCTTTATTTTCTTATTTATTTACATTAGCATTTTTCTTTTCTTCTTCTTCTTCTTCCTCTTTCCTCTTACCTTTTCTCCTTTACTTAATCTTCCTCACACAACAGAAGCAGTATCAGCAGTGACGACAGGAATCCCGGTTTTCTTGTTACTGTTATTCTCTCATCTTGTGGTATTTGTCTCATACAGTCCACTGGTACCATTTAATGTACTCTAATAGCTCTTTCCAGCACTCAGTCCTACAATCCTCTTCGTCGCTTTCTTCCAATTCGTCATTCACCAACTCCTCTGCCATCAACTCAAACCTGCCAGGCTCATCAAAAGATCAAGAGACTTTGAATCAGATCATTAGGCATTTTTTCTACAAAAGTGCTCATATCCTCTCCATCTTTCGCAGCCCTTCCTCTCTACTTTCAACCAACGCAAACAACAATAACAGCAGAAATAGTGACAATGATACTCTTAATATCTGCGTCAATCTCACGACATCGTCAGTGGACAAATGGTTCAACATCCAGTTGAACAGCGCGCTGCTCCCCAAAGAGGCGCTTATTGACTGGGAGTCGAAAACAGACAGCAACAAGGCTCAGTTCTTACCTCCATTGATTATAGAGTCGTACTTGGATCTTAGAAACAGCGCTAATGCCAGCGATAAGCTATACTTGGCAGACGACGATAACAATGATTGGCTAGTGGTGAAACTTGGGCCTCACAAAAAAACCAAATCGGAAATTGTGTTAGAAAGATGGTTGGTGGACCTTGCTGATGTTGATCCTGCTAATATTGAGAACAACAAACAAGACATATCTGCAATATATCGAGACTGCGCTAAAACACTAAAGGCGCTTATCAAATTTATCAGCAATCAGCCAGCTACAATACTCAGAAACAAGTTGGAACTGAATAACTCTAATCCGCTTAGTGTTAACTATAGAATCCTTGACCCAAGCGCCAAAATATCATCAAAAGGTAGAATTGGGCTCAGTAAGCCCATAATACCGTATTACGAGAGCGCTAGCAGCAACGGAAGAGGAACGACTCACATTCTACAAAAAGAATTCGACGCAATCAAAACCAATTATGGACTTTTGAGTGTTTCTGTGTCTTATAGAAAAGATTGCAAATTCCATTTAGCCAGTGCGCCTTCTCCTATTCCTAACGCTGCTGGCAGATCACCACCCGGGTACACTAACTTTGACAGTACAAATTATAACCCAGTGGCTCCATTATTTGGTGAAACAGCGACAGAGCCATCATCATTGGGAAGACGCAATTCATTATTGAGAGTCAGAAAACTTTCGACAAACTCTACTAATTCGTTATTCTCGTTAAGAGAAGATTCCCCCAAGACGAACTCCAGCTGCACGGTCGCCTCTCCTCCGCAGACCCCATCCTCGTTTGGGCCTAAAGGGGCGGCACACCCTACGCCACCACCACCTCCGGTATTAGGAACACCAGCCCCAAACAACAACAGCAGCGTATCTTTGGCATCAGTTCCGTCTTTCCATAGATCAAATTCCAATGTATCCTTGGCCGCTATACTAAGAGCTCAAAGAAACAGTTTTAGCAATTCTTCGTTAAATAATAATGGCGTTACTGCTAGTAACCCTTCTAGGGACATTGCTGCCAGTGTTAGGGGAACTCCATTGCTTATAAAAAGATCACTGTCAATATCATCAGCAGGATCAGCGGTATTTGATAATAATGATACCTTGAGCGGCCTTATTCCTAGTGGTGCTGTTGCTATTCCTAGCAGTGGTAACGGCAGCAACGCGGTGGTTAATAGATATTCTTCCTCGTTCAAATCTTCAGGAGATTATAGAAGAAGAAGCTTGTTATTATTAAATGAGCCAAACAAACGGAACTCATTCTCAACAGCAAGAGACATTTCTCCTAAAAGTTCGAGTTATGATAATTTTGGCGATGCCCTCGCTGCTACAACTGCAAGCAGAGATATTAACGATCCCTTATTTTCAGACCATAGTTTGGAAGCGTTTGTTAATATTCTTGATACGAATAAATACCAACTTAAAGCAAACGGTTCTTCTAGATCAAAGCGAGTGAACGGGTTAATTGAAAAGCGCAGTGATATTCGCTTAGAAGATTCTTTGCAAAAGTTCCAACTCATGAGATCATCCCATGATGCGCTAAGTAATAATCTATCCAATAGCTTGTTAGTTAACCTTGATGGCCCTAAAAACATTAGACCGCAACAGAAGCAAACTTCAAGCAGCTCAAAGAGAGCATCCTCTTATAGCGGCGCTTTCACTCTTTCTACTTCTGCTTCTTCTCCACCTTCATTATTTATACCGAGAAGACTTAGTCAAAAAGCTACTGAAACTGGTACTGCTGGTGCCGCAGGGATACCTTACAAAAATGCAGTAAACCACCCGCCGTTCACTGCCGCAGTGCAAAGACAGTTGTCCTATTTGGACTTTCATGGTTATGAATATGCTGGTGCTGGCGCTGGTGCTGGTGCTGGTGCTGGCAGTGCACCAGAAAAACCGCTAATTGATGATACTGCTTACAGTCGGACAACTGTCATGCCGGTAAATTACTCAACAGCAGTAAACACAGCAACACTCAGTGAGGGAGATGGTGGTGCCAACAACAACAGACACCGCAGCAGCAGTGATGTTGAGAGAAGAGTAGGGGTCTACATTCCAGGCAGTAGTAACACTGATGCACTGCTGTTTGGTGCTGTCTATAGCCGCCCACCAATATCATCATTTTCATCGTCCCCAAGAACCCCTCGGTCCTTACAGCATCAATCAAATCATCATCATCGGTTATCGTTTGCCCTGGACTCTCATTCGCCGTTGTTTATCAGCGCTAAATCAGAAGCAGCCCCAACAGCCGTAGCAGCCACCGGCGACGGAGGCCGCGGAACTGGTCGAGGTGCCACCGCTGCAGGTGCTGGTGCTGCCGGAGTTATGGCATCGAGTCCCTTTATGTCGAGTCCTCCTTTGATAGAGGCCAATGTCAGCAATGTTTACGCTCGCATAGAACCGTTCAGTGTGAGTGTTAAAAACAGCAACAAGCCACACATCCACCATCATAACAAAGATAATAGAAATACCGCTGTTTTTGATGGTAATAACATCGGGAACCCTGAAATGGTTCTCGATAGCCGCCAGCCAACGTACTCCGAAACGGTTGGCGAGGACCTAGAGTTTGAGGATTACTAAGAATTATAGATCTCACCCCCTGGTGATTTACTTTTTTTTTTTTTTTTTGCAAACGGTAATAGTTCGATTGTCGAATACTACTATACATGATCAAGTGATATTCTTGGTACAACTGCTTTTAAAAGGGCTAAAGTTTACTTTGATGCCTTTTTGCCTAACTTAATATTTTGGATAGTTAATACCTTTTATGCGTAAATATAGTAATACTGTAGACGTTATCAAGGCCTAATGATGCTATATGAAGCAGTTCAAACAACAAACATACCAGATATGGTGTATTAGCTTACTGTCCGTTTGGATTACGTTCTGGATAAATGGCTGGTCCATGTAACATTACTTCAAGCAAACATTCCAAAGGCTTGTGAGCGTATCACATGACTGCAACTTGAAGGAATTTCCATTCGAATGGCGGAAGGGGTAATTGTAGTTCTGGGTGAGTTGGGTTTTAATTATAATTAACGATATCCAGTAACGCTTGCTTACAGTCTTTGGATTCTTGAGCTCTAATTTAAATTTTTTAGAGCAATTACGATTTTGAAGGAGAAACAAATTCTTACAACTCTCACAATAGAAACAACTTTCAGATTGTATTTAAACTTTAAGTTTTAAGACCGAAGGAATTCTTGTTAGTCGAAAGCAACACTGTGGTTAATAATTTAATAATAGCTTCTGACAAGCAAATATTATAGCGTCAGTATAATTTACTGCTAGATTGTATTTCTAGCAAATCAATACAGTACTGTTTGCTTCAAATAGAACCGTTTTACTAAAGGCTCCAAATGAAACACGAGGGATGTATAAATACAAAGACTTTCTACTCATGTGTGTCCACCCAGTTCTTACGGGTACAGTGTTTTCGTAGTATTTCACACATTAGTACTAGTAACCCTTATGCTTATGGATACTTTGAGCACTTACTTATAGATTTGAGGACTGCTTAGAAGTTCGGTACTAATGGCCTTCGCACTACTGGAGTATGCTCAATTTTGAAACAAAAAAAAAGTGGAAAAGCTTTCCCACTTTTTTACTAGCTAGCAAGGCGATTACCCTGCCACTTATTGTACTGTCTCAATTTGATTAGAGCCAATTTTTACAGCATCGATGGGCAACCTGCGATGACTATAATGACAATTATTTGAAAGCACTGGTTGAAAAAATCACTTTTGATTACAATAGCATGATAACGTCGATATAGTCTATAATGGTCTTCAAATTTACAATAGATAAGGTTTTGGACAAATATGTTCCTCCTTCTTTTGTACCGTCTTTGCCGCAACCATTCAAAAGACTATTTGGTGGAACAAAACAAACCCCAAAATCAGATTACTGGATATGGCTAGATATACTTATTGGTTCATTTTGCGGCATCGCTCTTATAGAAGGTACTTTTAAGAGTCCCAATATCTTTTCAGACAATCACAATGCGCCACTTATTATTGCAAGCTACGGTGCCACTGCCATATTGTGCTTCAATGCAATTAGTGTTCCTTTGGCGCAACCAAGAAATATCTTTTTTGGCCATTTTTTTAGTTCATTGATTGGTGTTTGCATCTCAAAGTTGTTCTCATTATCTACACACGGGCAAAATAATTATTGGGCTGCCGGTGCTTTAAGTGTTGGTATTTCAAGTGTTTTAATGTCTATATTGAACTGCGTTCACCCTCCAGCCGGTGCTAGTGCCTTATTACCTTGTGTGGATGAAGGCATAAGGAAGATGAGTTGGTGGTATTTGCCCACACATTTGGTATCATCAGTATTGATAATATGCGTTAGTTTAATTACCAATAATGTATTAAGAGAATACCCTGCATATTGGTGGACATCTTCAAGCAAACCAAAGCAAACATCAGCGGTTGCCAATACAGACCAAACAGATAAACAAATAAAAATAAAAGATTCCGAGAGCGTTAGCAGCGAAAAGAAAAAAGATTATTCTTTTGCTGACATCTTTTTGGAAGTTAAAAGATTGAACGACGAAGGTAAAAGAGAAACATTTAGGATTGTTAATTTTCAAAATTCTCTAGAAATTAGTCACCGGAATATTTTAATACCCGAAGGATGCCAACTTACCGTCCAAGATTTGAAAGTTTTAGAACTGATATATTACAGAGCATTTCATGATAACAGTCTTGATGCGGTGCTATAAAATTAATAACAGAGAGTCACAGATTGAAAGTCAGTTTATTCATTTACACCTATTATAATCCATTGCCTTTGGTGAAAACTCATGCACTTGTTTTTAGTACTGATTGTATCATTACTTATGAGGCTTATTTGTACACTCATCCACCATACGAACTTTGACTGTGATACATGTGAATCATTTTAAAGACTGGTTTCCATAAAAGAAGCAGCATGAAGTGGACTTCTAGCCATGTCAAGCAATTATGAACTCAAATGAGAAAAATTCAATGGATGCTGCCAAAAAATCATCGAGAACCTAATGAGAATTCAAGACAGTGACGCTCAGAATAAATAGTTTGTTTCCCGCCAGCTCATTGGAAACTTGTAGCGGTTTAATTGATATCAATTTACTAATAATTCATGACTCTAGTTGTAACTTTGTTACACGTTTTTTCGAAGTGATCAACCCCTTCATCTACGGATTTACCTATAGAAGAGGTAACTTTTTATGGCAAGGATAAAACTCAATTTTACGATTAACACTAAAGCAAAAATTAACTAAGAAGCACTTACGGAACAACAATTGTTGGCACAATAAACAAAAGAAACAACGAACAGGACCACGATATTGTCGCTTGTCTTGTTAAAATTGTATGCAGATGCAACACCCACGTAATAGAAAATCAATTTAACCCAACGTGTGATTGAGAAAAAAAAAGTAAACAGGGCGCAGGTGGATGCGCCTCAATAAACAAATTGGACTTTTTTTTGCATGATCTAAGTGGAGTTTAATTTTTTAGCTTTTCTGCACATTAAGGCGCACAAAAATAAGCTTCTTACCTCGAGAAACAAAATAAAGATTGCATGCATTAAGCAGCAGCCCCAACAAAATTGTCTATTTTTTGCTACATTTTGCTACATACATATAAAAGCAATTTTACTTTCAAAAGCTACACGGGTGCATGCATATATGCTGGATAATGCGAATGCAACACAGAAAAATATTTGTCGGCTTTTTGCATCTTTGCATTCTTAGAATGGCTGAAAATCTGATTTGTTGGCTTGGGACTACATATGAAATGCCCTAAACCGCAGCTATTAAGTTAAAGAATCTAAACATTCCAAACAATTTCTACGCATACAACCTTGCTTTATTTTTATTGTGTGAACAATAATAGTACGTTAAAGGATTGGTTGCTACAGAAAAACTTCGGTTTTCATTTAATCTTAGCAAGCATGCATGCTGTGATCCTTGTGGGCAAATTGCCTTTGGATGCCAGGGTCACCAAATTATATACATTTCGAGTACCGTAGGAAGGAAAGCTAATAACGGGTGGTTTTGTTATGCAATCAGTGCAAAGATAGAATAGGAAAAAGAATTTGGTTTAATAAAGCGGTATAATTCCAAACGACCTATCCGGGGTGGGATGCCTGTGGTAATGTCACTTGCTACTTTTTAGGTGTCTTCTCAGATAATTTGAGTTTCACGGAAGATTAATGATCGCAGGTTATGTGCTCCGAGAAAGACGTATCAGCATGGCACATAACCCAATACCTCGATTCTCCCCGCTTGGTACATCACCCTTAGTAGGGAATGAATACGGTGATATTGTACAGGTGAGGATGATTACATCTGTTATTGCAACGACACTGTCAAGGCCCACCCATCATTATTTTATCAATTGTCATAGCTTTTAAACCACCAGAGTACAATTTCTGTTGAAACATTACTAATATCAACGTCAACTCTTAAGCAATGCTGTTGGTGGGGAGCACTTACACACCACAAGGACAGCCTCTAGTTGTGGAGACGCTTTTCAGTCCTCAAACTCATGAAGACGAATGGCATGAAGATACTGTTATTGTATCTCAAGGAGCCTTTGATAGCCTTTTCACCTATGATATGAAAACTTATTCTGCTGAGACCAACCATTACGTGGCAGTTAGATTTCTTGGAAGTGATTTGCTAAGCGAGTTTAGAATATTCAAAGTCTCAGGCATTTCGGGCCCCTCAGCCAATCACTGTATAAGCGTGCGCTCGTCAAACATAACGAACAACATTACTGTTACCAGAGCTTTGATATTTGCCATCTCGCCAATAAAAACCGATCATTTGTTAGTTTCGGTTCCAATTAAGAACTCTTTCGATGCATTGCAATTAGACAAAAATATCAGCTACTCGAATTTATTAGTTCAAAACGGCCAACCCCGACTAATCCATAAAGGTGATAAATTAGTGTTAACGTTGAATAATGGCAATATTGTATCAGCGACTGCAATCTCTTTAGAGCCTTTGAACCAAGGGATCTTACATAAAAATTCTAAGATAACAGTGGTGTATGATAATGATTATAGTTTTCAAAGTATTGGGAATGCAAAGAAAAACACCAGCGATCAGCAGCTACTTGAAAATTTAGCAAAGAATTCATTTTCTTTTGACGAGTATCTCTCGTTGAGCTCAAAGGACTTGGAGGCCAAATCTGAAGAGTTATCGCTTGATGTAATACCCTTATCTGTTAAGCTAAATAATTTCTCCCCATCTCCTAGCAAATCAGAAGATCCAGAAATATTTGCTTTCACAGGTTTGAATAACTTAGTTAAAATTAATCACTTTAGTGGCGACTACTTAAACGTTCAATTTTCCAAAGATGATATCATTTTTCACAAAACAGTGAAGGTTTTTGCTTTTGTGGAGCCGAACAATTTTAAGGATAATGGTTTTTACATATCACCTATGTTCTATTTTAATGCGGATCAACCAACAAAAGTTAACCTAAAGACTAAATTAGATAACTTCCAAAGTATTACTCAAGGTGACAAGCCAGAAAATCATTTTGCACTAGCTAAGCAAGTAACAATTTCCAGAATAGCATCGCCATTAAGTTTGAATAGAACATATCAGCAGGTGTTTTTGGTTAATTTGAAAAATTTCTTTGAACGGACATTAAGAGTCTTAACAAGAGGAGCAATAATACCAATTCCTATTGACACCTTATTATCTCAAAGCTTGTTTGCCTCGTACGGAGACTCTGATTATCCATCAGTGATACCAATGGGAAAACCTAACGATGTGGTGTGGTTTATGGTCACAGATATTCTTCCTGAGAGTGACGAGCAAAAAGTAAAATTCAATACGGACCAGTTTTTAATCAATCCATTGAAAACAAAAATGGTACAGTCTGGGTTAGTGCAGGATTTTCAAGTTCCTCAAGTAACAGATTTACTAAACTGGCGGGCATATTTGGGGTTGCAGCCATTATTTAGGTACTTGCCAGTTTTAGCTAAAAAAGAGGCTAACTCCAAAGTATTTGAATTTGCAGAAAAATTGAAAAACTTAATCAATACAGCCCTTATGAGTAATTTTTCTAGCGATTTTCAGTTGAAAACCTGTATTTTATTGCATTCGCTAACCCGAAACGTTGGAAAATCTACAGTGGTTAAAAGCTTGGCAGCAGAATTGGGAATTAATTTGTTGGAGTTGGATGGTTTTGATTTTTTCTCCTCCCCAGGTTCCGAAATGAAAACTATTGGCATTCTAAAAGGTAAACTTGATTTAAGTATCAATAACTGCAAATCACCGACCATTGTTTTTTTCAAGCATTTGGACGCTTTGGTAGGCAGTAATTTTGATGGTGGAGATAACAATAGTGAAGGTAACAATAATGGCGGATCAGGAAATGGTGCTAGGAAGAACAACTTTAATGTGAAATTTATCGAGATGTTACAGTCCCATTTTAAGGTCAACAAAAATATTATATTCATTGGCTCTACTAACAACGTTGACAAGATTCCAAATGATTTGAGGAATGTATTCAATTTTTCAGTAGATGTAACGGTGCCTAATGAGACTGAACGTCAAGAGATTTTTAAATTTTGTCTAGAGGTTAGCTCACAAAAATTGTTTAATCTGTATGATCTGATTACAAAGAGTTTGAAGACCAGAAAGTTTAGCTATGTTTTGAGTGACGAAGTGTCCATCAGCACCTTGTCTATACAATCTGCTGGTCTCAATCCTATTGACTTGGTTTCAATAGTGAAGAGTGCCAGAACTTTAGCTTTAGATAGGTATTATGGCATGCTTGACATATATCCAACTCTAACTCTTCATGACTTGGTTCTTAGCAATGGAGGGTCTATAATTCTAACAGCCGAAGACTTTGAAAAATCAATCAACAACGCCAGAAATACGTTCAGCGAGTCTATCGGCGCGCCAAAAATTCCAAACGTCAAATGGGAAGACGTTGGGGGATTGGAGCTAGTCAAAGATGAGATTTTAGATACTATTGAAATGCCATTGAAAAATCCGTATTTGTTTAATAACGGTTTGAAGAAAAGATCAGGAATATTGTTTTATGGGCCACCAGGTACTGGTAAAACCTTGTTGGCCAAGGCCATTGCAACAAACTTTTCCCTCAACTTTTTCTCTGTAAAAGGCCCAGAATTATTGAATATGTATATTGGTGAGTCTGAGGCTAATGTGCGAAAAGTCTTCCAAAAAGCTAGAGACGCAAGACCATGCGTGGTGTTTTTTGATGAATTAGACTCTGTGGCCCCAAAGCGTGGTAACCAGGGCGACTCTGGTGGTGTGATGGATAGAATTGTTTCCCAGTTATTATCAGAGCTTGACGGCATGAGTGATGGCAATGACGGCGATGGAGTATTTGTTGTAGGTGCCACGAATCGTCCTGATTTACTAGATGAAGCATTATTGAGACCTGGCAGATTTGACAAAATGCTATATTTGGGTATTTCTGATACTCACGACAAGCAAGCAAAAATTTTAGAAGCATTGACTAGAAAATTTAAATTCAGCAATGATGTTGATTTGGGAAAGATTGTGAATACCCTTGGCTTCAATTATACAGGTGCTGACTTTTACGCATTATCCTCAGATGCAATGTTGAATGCCATGACCCGAAAAGCACGCGAGGTAGATACGAAAATCAAGGAGTATAACGAAAGCTTAAACGAAGGCCAAAAAAAAATCAATACCAGATGGTGGTTTGATAATATTGCAACCAAGGAAGATACAGAAGTGTATGTGAAACAAGAAGACTTCGAGAAGGCCAAAAACGAATTAATTCCAAGTGTCTCGGTTGAAGAGCTTCAACATTATCTTAGAGTACGCAGTAACTTTGAGGGGGGCAAGAGTCGTAAACAATGATATTAACTATAAAGCTAGTGAGATATCAGACTCTGATTTGTAATATGGTGAACAATCTAAATACGCATTAATGATATTTCATTATGTAATAAAGATATTCCTGTTTGGCTATTTTCCATACAGCAGCCTCATCACTCCAAATATTACAACTACCGCATTGATGATTTTACATGCATTCAGACATTCTACTAAAATCCACAATAATATGCTTAACGTAGTAATTTTATTTTTATATATCAATATGATGTAGAAATGAACCTTACATAACAACAAGATCGCCGAATTTCTCGTGGTAACCTGGAACGTCCCATCTTGCCTTTTTAACAATTTGAGTGACTTTATCGTCAATGTCTGGTCTGGCTTTGACAACATCATCAACAGTCAATTCGCTGAAAGATCTAGCAGATTCAATGTTGTTCAAAGTTTCGTTTAATTCTTTCAATTCTTTGGTAACAACATCTTCAGTAGCAGTTGCGTTTTCAATAGCTTTTTGTTTGAAGGCTTCGATAGTGTTCAATTGCTTGGAGATATCGTAAGTGACTGGTTTGAAAGAGTTGACATCAGCTTCAATTTTGTTGACAATGTCTTGGTTTTTCAAAACAGATTTGTAGTGAGAGAAATCAACAGTAGTGTTTTGAGAAGACAATTCAAAAACAGCTCTTCTGGCTTCATCATTTCTTTTCTTGAAAGCTTGCAAAGAAGAAGCAGTTTGGCCTTTTAAACCGAGAGAAGAAATCAATTTGGCCCAATCTAATTTGGAAGCAGCGCGCTATTATCAAATGTTAGTATCGTGAATTTCTCAATATATCAAAAGATCCAACGGCTTTCTTTACAAGTGTGAAAATGTGAATTCTGCATTGCTTAATCAAGCGATCAGAAGTAAAAGCAGTTCTGGCATAACTTTTAATCTGTTTCCTTTCTTTATAGAGTCAGTGCCAGAATCAATTGCTCATTACCAGAAGATATGATGTTGACCATTGATAATTGATGACTGACAAAGAAGACCTTGGGGTTCTTGGTCTTATATTAATCTGCTGTTTCAGGTCATAGAAACTTCACGCTTGCAAAAGAAGCCCTATGAATAATATTTTGTATAAAAAATTATACATACAACAGACATGTTGTTGAATATTGATGTGTTTGTTTTGTTTGGTAGTTTCTTGTACACTTGAATACAACTCACACTGAGAAGAGCCTATAATCATTAATTTTTTTGAAAGCCTACTGGGTTTTTTTCTCATATTCACCCCGTGCAAATAAACGACTTCTATTGGACAGCTAAATGATACCCGGCATTAGCTGTACAAGCATGCACAGTTATGCATAAATCATTTGATAACGTGACATAAATAAAATTTCCGTCGTAACCGCTAATTGACTTTCGAAAACCAATGCCCATTGAATTATGGAAGATACAAGACAAAGACAAGAGCATATCGAATGACTTGCTTGTATACAAGATAATTCTTGTTTTTGAAGTTTTTTATGACCAAACTTCTCAACAGAGAATGATCTCCGTTATATGTTATGTGAGAACAGATTAAGCGAGTCCGGTAATTTATTACCCGGCCAAATGACACGATACCCGGCAGTATTTTTCATAGCGAACACTTTTACAGATGGTTGCTCAGTGTGCCGTTCATGCTAATTAGCGTGAGACATGATCACTTTGAAATTGAAGAATTAACAAAAAAGGTATAGTTGTCGATTGATCAATATCTGAAGTGTCACTTAACCGTTAGGTGTATCAAAGCCAATTCAAATTTAAATCTTGAGAACAAGTTCGAGGCCAAGGTTGTTCTTATGCCAACATACTTATGTTGCGAAGCAAGTGCCATTTATCTATTGTGTGGTTATTATTACTGCTGTTATTCTTAGAACTAGAGGAAAAAAGTCAGTCGAGTATTGAGTCTCTTGTGTTGCTTTTGGTTATAACTGCGCAAGACTGATCGCTTGCGAAATAAAGTTGGATCACACTAAGCTTATGCACTCACATTTACTCACTCCTGGTTAAGCGTTTGGAGTTTTGCAGCAGTTTTGTCTTGCAGCGCAGATACTTTAGGCCTGCAGAAAGCTTAGTTACTATTTAACAAAGCATAACAATATTTTAGACCATGCATCTGCGCGCATGTCTATAAAGTTTGTACGGTAACAAGGTACGTCTTGCAACAAGTGGAGCATACAACAAAAAGGTTTGTCGGTCCATGATCGCAGCTATTTCACAGCAGCAGTAGCAACTGCATCAAAATCAGCAGTAGCGACAGTGGCGACAGACTTTGAAGCAATTCCTACGTACGAAAAGCAGACAAATATGAAGAAAAAGAAAAACATAAATAATAACCAAATCTGCTTATAGTATACAGCTACTACATGACCGAGATCAAGGATTACGATAAGTTCCCCGGGATATATATAGGTTTTTGTTTTGCAAGAATGATCGCCAAAATCACCAATAACAGTATAACTCGGTAGCTATAGCCACCATGTATTTGCACGGCATCAGAGAAGTGCTAGTGATAGAAAAAGAGAAAACATGTAGAACACAGATTAGCACCGTGAAGATATTCTTCAATAAATCCATACTATTGCTTGGGACATCAACAGTAGCAGTCTTGTAGCTAACTTAATAAAACCTTTCAAAAGCTAAAATTCATACACAAACTGTTCTCACAGGAGGAAATTAGTAAACTATAAAATAAAAGGAAGTGGAGAAAAAACGGAATTGTGCTGCAATTGAATCCGCATGGTGCAAATCAGGAACAGAATTTTATGTGAATGAAAGGAAAAGAAAAGAGAAAAAAAAACAGCCAACTTTACTCTTCCAGCTCATGTACTCACCGGTTTCAAAAGAAAGGAAAGCGCCTGTTTTTTAAGGTAATTTAGAAGTTTACTCCTTTCAGTTTTTCTATATAAATTACAGATCGCTTTTAGTGATCTATTGCACTAGTCTTAAGGCTTTTTATTTTCTTTTTTTAGACCCGTTGCCTTCGGGTTTTTCATTAGAAATTGTTCCATGTTGTACACATACGCCACCAAGACGTTCTGCAAACTTAATTTAACTGCATTTAAAGACAATTGAGAGTACCGCTGCGACATACATAAATCAGCATATGCATGTATATGTGTAGAATCAAGCTCTTTGCCTGCAGCTTTGTGATTTTTTGAAAACCTTGCACATGTGCTGCAGAAATAGAATTTTGGGTCCTCTCTCCCACAGGCATGTGACGTAAAATCGGCTTCGTGTTTTTTCTATTTGTGTTTCTTTTTTTTCCTTTCTCTTTGAATCGCGCTCCTTTTGCAGGATCCAAGGCTAGTATGTGTATATTAACGGTCGGAGAATAAAAGTTCTTCAACTTTCACAATTTTGAAATTGATTCACCTAGAATTGATTCAAATGTTCACCTTTATGCTATTTTCTTTTCATTTCAGATAGAAAAGTGCATCATCAATGTCTTTAAGATATCAAATTCACCAAAAGTTGCATTCTATAGTGAAATGTCTAGAAAGGAAGTTTTCCGTTTTCCGTCCGCATTGAAGATCTTTATTAAAATAGGTATAAAAATACCGGAATTATATGTCACGTGTTTCTTAACTAATTAACTGATCAACCCACGAAGCGCTACAACTAGATATATTTATAAACCAATTGTCCGCTCAATTCATTTTATTCTCATTGGTATTTACATAAACTATAAAAGTTATTCGAACAGCAATACACCCAGTGACAGGCCAATATCAGAGTGTAATTTTTTTTGATATTGAATTTTAGGCTTGAGTTATTAGTATCAATTTCAGAACGCTTTTCATCCACTCACAAAGGAAGAAAATCGTTGAGAATTCTCAGCTAAAGCTGTATGAAAAACCAAAATAAAAAGAGTGCTATTCTTTCAAGAAATTCCAGTCAAAAAATCTATTTGAAAATTGTATTGCCATAAAAATTCTAAATGAATGCGTATAGTAGGCGTACCACAGAGCTCGTTACTAAGCTTTTATTTCGCAACGTACTCATAAATCTTGTTTACTTTTTCTTACTCCTTCTACTGAGCCGGCGCGCTTTCTTCGTATCGCGTAATCCCTCTCTGAATAAGACCCCTGGGCCCATGCATATAAAACGTTTTATTGCTTGTTTAAGATTTATGCTTGTTAATGTATAATGTGATATTTGGACTAAAAATTAAAGACATAAAATGCAATGCATTATTCTGTAGAACTAAACTTAATATTTGTCGATTGCATCTAAACTTAAATTTTTCTGCGCCTAAAAAGAGGACTTCTTTTTAGCAATTTGGAATTTGGCCAAGTTTATAAAATAAAACAATCGCCGCCAGCACTTGTTTTTGTTTTTTTGACCGCAATTTTTTTCCTGTTTTTTTCTTGAGTTTTTCTTCTTCTTTTGCCTGCTTTTTCAAAGGAAGTTTTCTTTTACACTCAAGATATTTATTTCCTCATAACTATTGGATTCATCTTAATTTTAACTACACACATATACACAAATAGGCAACTGCGGAAAAATAAAAACACAGGAAAATTTTTTTTTTCTTTATCGATACGCCTCAAACTTATCCTATATTTCAAGCTCAACAACATAACAATTCACAATAACTCGTTTGGCTAATACCCCTATTCAAAATAAATATCCGCAAAATGCCTCCAAAACATAGACAGTTAGACTCGCCTGTGCCACAGCAACCAAGAGTAAAGCGTCAAGAACTCTCCACCCCAAAACCTCTTTATCAACAGCCAACAATACACCCATTAGACGCCGACACCAGTGAGACCTGGGCAGTCTGTGCAAAATGCGCTTTGACAATTGGACACTTGGAACTTGCTTTCACGTCGTGTCAAAAAGCTATTGAAAAGAACCGTGCAAATGTACTAGCGCTATGTACGATATCTGCCACTTACAGAGAAGACGACTTTAAGAATAAGAGTTTAAGAGGCACCGAAAACGCTTTGGCGCTTTTAAACGATGCGTTAAGAATATTTCCATCTCTTGGTAATGAGTTGTCAATTCTTAAAGAAATAGCAGAATGCCAGTACGGCTTACGATATTATGATCAGGCACACGCTACTTTGGAAAGAATTTTGCAGACGTACGACAATGACCCCGAGGTCTGGTTACTAGAAGGAAAAGCTTTAATAAGGATGGGTGGCAGAGTTGGCACCAAAAACATGGCTGTGAATGCCCTCAGAAACGCATTATCAAGAGTTTTGAAGCCATTAACTTTTGAAGGAGCTGACATTTCAAGATCCTGCCATTCAGAATTAGCAGCAATTGCGTTTTCCGAAGGGAAAACTGACGTTGCACTTGCTGAACTTAATAACACGTTAGCTCTTTTCTACCCAAGCGAGACCCAAAAATTCGAACTTTCGTGTACTTGGTGTGCATTGGCAATCTCAAGAGAAAGTAATGGTGATATTCAAGGGGCTTTGCAGATTTGTGAAACCGCAGAAAAATCATTGGGTTCATATCCAAGAATGTATTTAACTGAAGCATACTTGCTTTTGATCCAGCCAACATTTGAATCAGCTGTTAAAGCTATTGCTTTATTGAAAAACGTTACCGAAAAGCCTGATCATTTGCATCCGGAACTTAGAGACGATTTCTTGGCATGGTATTTGATGGGTACCGCTTACGCTACCATTGATGAACCATCACTTGCTTATGAATCGTTCCATATTGCTTTGGCTAAGGCTCCAACTTCTGCTTTCCCATGGTTGTCTGTCGGGTCTTTATATTTGAAGTTGAATCAATTGAGAGATTCCCTTGCTGCTTACTCAAAAGCCGCCAAATTGAAAGAAGATATTGTTGGTTATGCTACATCAGTTGTCACTTGGAAAGGGTTGGCTTGTGTTTACGAGCGTTGTGACAAGCAATTTTCCGATGCTGCTAATGCTTGCGATAGAGCAGCTGGATTTGCCAGATTAGCCGGTGATTTCAGAACTAATACACAATTAGAACAGCGCTCTCATGCATTGTTGGCCGCTTCTAGAGGCGAAGCACCAATTCCAAAATTGCAAGCCCCACCAGATCCTCCATTGCAATTGTTGAGAGAATTAGTTTTGATGACTCCAGAAGAAAGAGTGGAATATATCAGTCTGCAAAACATTAAACAACAACAATTAGAACTGCAACAGACACAACCTCAACCTCCAGCCGCACAAGCGCCACCGCAACCTCAACCTCAACAAGCACCATCACAAGCATCACAGCAGCCATTAACACAAGCTCAGCCAATGCACCAACAGTCAAGCGTTCATTTTCATCCTGGTCTTCCACCTCAAGGGCCTCCACAACAATTTTCACCACGTCAACAAGTGGCATACCAGCAACAACCGCAACAGTTTTCCCCACGTTCTCAAGTAGGTTACCAACAGCAACAGCCTCAACCACAACAGCAACAGCCATATCAGCTAGCCCCTATCAACAGAGAAGGCCAATCGACTCCATTGCCTAGACCTAATGTTACTTTACCTTCACCAACCAGTGCGTTACAAGCTAACGGAGGTCAACCACAATATCACTATGCTCAGCAAAGATCAATTCCACCAATAACTTCACATCCACAACAGCAACAACAACAACAACAACAGCAGCAGCAGCAACAACAACAACAACAACAACAACAGCAACAGCAACAGCAAGCTGCCGCGGCAGCGGCAGCAGCTAATGCTCATGCTGCTCATGCTCACGCTGCTCATGCTCATGCTGCCGCTGCCGGAGCAGTGACTGCAGGACCTCAAATTCGCCCAGGTGGCCATTATTCTCAGTTTCCACATCCTGCCGACCAGCGTCCCCGTGAATATCTATGAATTTAAAACAGCTTAAAAAAGTAATAAAACAGAGCAAAAAAATAATAAAATAGAGCAAAAAATACAAGTAGTAACATTAATATTAACGAAGTGGCACGAATATCTTTTTATCGATCCATTTATTTAATTTCTATTTTTTTTATTCTATTTTCGTCTTTTTTGATAGGTTTCTGGTTTATCTCATTTTTTTGTTCCTTTCTCGTCTATTATTCCCTATGTTTCTAACGTTTTCGGATGTTCATATACGTATGTGTGTAACATCCTATCAATTTGGGAAACTTTTGCCATCTACCCTTTTATTTTCGTTTCTCAGTGTATTATAAATACTGCAACTTATATCCCTCGTCATTACTGAGTGATGCGCGAACTTACATTATTTGACCACATTCATAATCAATGTATGCTAAAATACTCAATAATTCTGAAACTTGTCCGTAGATCATGAAGTAAATTAAACTTTTGAAGTTTATGAAAAAAGTTGTAATATTATTAAATGAAGCTAAGCAGAAGCTGGAGGGAACAAAAGATGAAATCTAATTATAAATAATAATTTGAAGACAAAAGCGTCCCTAGCAGAAAAAAAAACAAAAAAAAAAACAAAAAAAAAATAAAACAAAGTAAATTTTTATAATACACAAAATGGACTGTATGCCATTATCAACTAAACTCAAGCGATCTCTTTGCAGTTTCCCAATTCTTGCAACTGTTAAAAAAACCAGACCCAATCCCAAGAGCGTAATACACGTACTTGGTGATCCGCAATCCGAACAAGTCAATTGCATCAAACAACAAATCGCATAGCGATTTCAAAAGACCATACTGAATTCTTCTAATTTCATAGTTCAATTCATCAATATCAGCGGCATATTGCTCAGTGCTGACTTTTTCATCTTCAAGGTCCTCACTTATCAATTGCGCTTTTTTGTCCTGGAGTCGTTTTAAGTCCGCGTATCCCAACTTTAATTGGTACAAAATATCAGCGAACCATACAATCTCATCACTTTTTCCAAGAAATTTTTTGACTCGAGGATATCTTTCTGCCGCATAGAAGCGGAATTTAAACAACAAGTTCAATTCATCAACGATCCCATAAATTGCATCAATTAAATTAGTGGCAAATGCATCAGTTTTAAAATAACCATAATCTTTGCTTACCAAGTGGTTGGTGAGCTCATTTTGCAACGCCGCGAGTCTAAATGGGGTTTTTCCGAATCGCAACGTATGACGGAATAAGGACAACCCACTAACAACCCCAGCGCAACGATCAATGTATTTGCGCAAAAATAAAAATCTCAAGTAGCTTAGTGTGGCAATTGGGTTTCTTGCGAGAAGGTTGATTATCGTGGTTGCGCTTGCATTGTTTTTTTTACTGTTCAAGATGGTATGAGCGACATTCAGGGCGTTGTACGACTGTTGAGACTGAGAGGAGTAATATACGAGAAGTTGCAATAAGTACTGAATAAATTTGGCAAGACTATTCTTTCCTGCAAGTTCACTAACAAGCTTATTGAAAATAGAGAATTGTGATACAGGTTTTCTGGTTGCAGTTGGTTGAGTTTTGGTGAATACTGGTGAAAAAGATGGTCTTGTGACAATATCGGACTGCGGAACGGTTTTAACAGAATTGCCGTTACTATTGTTGTTATTACTATGGTGGTTTGCGAGTTCTTTTGGAATGTTAAGGGCGGAGGAATTTTCGTGGACCTTGGAATCGCCATTGGCAGCAGTAGCTGCTGTTGAAGTTGAAGACATCGTCGTTGACTTAAGCACTTTGCCAAACTAAAGCTTGAAAATAGAGAGAAGTCAAGAAAAAAGTAGGCGGAAAGATACGTAATTAAAGGGCGTGATTCCGCAGTCCACTTTTTTTTCCGCCTACAAGCGATGACTAAATCCAATCGGGAAAAATTTTATTATTTTTTTTCGGTGCTTTATATGCACCCACTTGATTGGTGTAAGACGCCGTAACGTTTCCAAAGCATCAGAGTTTTAGACTAAAAGAGCCACTTAACGGCGCCGTTGGGTGAGGCTATTGTAGCCAGATATGGACTATCTACAAGTTATGGCAAAGGCTATGGCAGAGATTTTGCCAAAATTATCGGTATATTAGTTTCAAAAGATAAAAAAAAAAAAACGTGTCGTATCAAGTCGTAAAGAGAGTGAATATTAGTTGGTAGTTGTAATTGTCCAGCAATTGAAGAGCAGTAGTTATGAAGAAGGTATCATAAGTAGAGAAAAGAAGTGTAATAAGAGTCAACTAGAAAAACTTAGTGGGCAATTAAAATACAAAGAAAAGGAAGTTTGAGTGAGTGAAGTAATTTTAATGAATAAAAAATAGCATCCAGATAACCAAGAGAAATGAACAGAAAACAAAGGATTGAAACCAATTCAAATCAAATCCAAGAAGACAACATTTTTCCGTTATTGCCAAACATTGATGACTGCTCCACTTGGCTCAAAATCAAGCTAGCAAATTCGTTGGCTTCCCGCATATTGCTGAAATCATACTCATCATAATGAACATGGTCATTGTTTCTTTCTTTATGATACAGTGGCTCATCATCGTTTTGATCATAATTGTGATTTTTATTCTTGAAACTACCACTAATGCCAGCGCCGCTATTGGCCATCGTATAAGAAGAAGACGTGCTTATGTTGTTGTTTTTGTCACGATTGTCAGCATCAATCGAACTTGTTACCCAGAAAGAATCTTGCCCTCCAGCAACGCGACCAAAAAACCTGTTCTTATGACCTTCTTTCTCGGGAAAATCGTATCTTGTTGGAGAAAATAATGTGAATTCGGGGGACTTCAAGCCATTGCTATTGATTCCATTGCCAAAGTTGTTGTTGTTGTTGTTGTTGTTGTTGTTGTTGTTGTTGTTGTTGTTGATATCGTTATTTGTGGCATTATTCGTGTTCGAACCATTTGTTTGAACCTTGAGTCTATTTAATGTTATTCTGGAAGATCTGTAAGTGACTGAGGCTCTCTTTATTGTGCCTGCTCTGGACGGGGTTATAGTAGATGCAGTAGAGACTCTGCGATCATTGACAAAATTAGTAGCATAATTGGTAGCGCCAGAACCAGAAACACCAGCAGATGCAGTAGCATTATTGTAATTATAATTACCAACAATCAGTAAATCAGAGTTGCTTCTCATCTTGCCAAATCTCAAAGGCAACACCGGCGAAGTTTCAAAGTATGCTCCCATTGAAGTGTTAGTATCCACTTTGGAGGCAGAGACACTATTATCACGGCTATGTGAATCTGATTCTGACTCTGAGGCTGATGCTAATTCTGAATCTAGTTCCTCTTCAAGTTCTGCTTCTAACCCAGAACTGTTGAAAATAACATCAAAAGGAGACAGATTCACTGACTTTTCATCAGCATTAGTAAAATAAAAATCATTATTTTGGTCATCACCATCATCTTGTATGATTTGTTGTTGTGGCTGTATATGTCTTTGCCTTTGTTGATACATAGCTGGTAAGGGTTTGTAGATGCCGGTCGCTTCTGCTCTATTCCCATCCTCTTCTTTTTCTTCTTCTTCTTCTTCTTCTTCCTCATCTTCTTCAATGGATTCATAAGAATTTGCATTGGAATTGCCCAAATTATCTTCTGGTAAGGATTGCGACCGATCGTGATGGAAGTAATAATTAGTATTATTGCGTAAGCTTTCTTCAATGTTAGAAAAGCTTCCATTTTGAGTATTGTAAAAGCAAGAATACTGTAAATCAACAGAGCCTTTTCTAACCGGAATCTCAGTAATCGGTACAGGATTAGAAATTATTCTTTTGGTATTGTTGCTGCTGCTGTTATTGCCGCTATAATGATTATTACTATTTTTGCGAGACTTGAGACTCTTGAATCCTTTGTAGCTATAGCTAATCAATGACTCACCATTTCTATGTGAGAAGTTATTGTTGTTGTTGGTGCTGCTTATACTGCTACTATGGCTGTGGCTATTGCTACTATGGCTATTATAGCTGACGCTGCTGGTAACTGAATTGCTTCGAGATAATGCCTTTTTGATCTTCTTGCCTAAATGCAAGTTAATGACCCCCGAGCTCAGTTGCTTTGGGTTATGAAGGTGATGATGATGTTGGGTTTGATATTGAAAATGATTGTCATTTTGGGAGGTCAAAGATGAGCTGCTCGAAGACAAAGAATGCTCTGAGAATAAGGAATGTTCTGAGGGCGATGATACTGGATGAAGACTGTAGTTGTAAGTGGGAACAGCGAACCCGGGAGTGTTAGTGCCGTAACCAAAGGTCATTATGGTGATATTGGCTTGCCAATTATAAAGACAACAGGCTTAAAATGTGATTTATTAACTCTCCCCAAAGGAAAAGGATATTGATATTGTTAAAGGGAATTAGAGAATGATGAAAACTAAAAGCCAACATAAAAAATATAACTGATCAGAAAGAGGGAAATAAAGAAATAAAAAGCAGAAAAAAAAGAAGGCACAAGAGGCCAATGTATATAAAAATTATTAACAGGCTTTTCACAAATGGTCAATCTTCAAACAAATGTCAGACCTGCCTGGCTACTGACCCATGGAATCCTCTGCTTATGCTGGCTTTTCTGCCATGCTACTTTTGTCCATTTGCTTTGCACTTATCACTTCGAAAGTCCTTTTTTCTGGATTTGCTGTAAGGTAACGCATGTGTATGCATTCACTGGGGATCTCAAACTCGGAGAAATTGTGGGTATATTACACATAAATAAAAAACAAATACCACGACTATAGTTGTGTACAGTTGCACACTACGTTGCGCAACTTGTTAAAAAGGTGCATAGGGTTCGTTATGCCCTTGGATTACCTGCTTAAGATAATAAGTTTTGTTGAACTCTTAAGTATGAATAGGAATACCAGCTGTAGAGCGCACGTGCTGTAATTTCTTTAATAAAGTAAGTCTCACGTCTGATCAATCACCTTACCGTTTTCGGTCATATTAAAGAAACGCAGATCAACGCATATAAATGTAGATATGATATATATGTGATGATAGCAGGAACTTGCTTTATGTTGCGTATTAACACATCAACAAACTTGCAAAAAAAATTAGGGTCCATGCTAGTTAGTTCTGGTTTTTTTGAGAAGTGTTTGGTGATGATATAGCGCGATGTTTGAGATACTATTGAGCAGAGAGTTAGTGAAGAATCTAGCTAAGACCCTTACTAGCATCTGTGATATGATATCTTGTTTCGAAAAATAAGACTCCAAACTAGAGCCTACTTTGATGTTTTATGTGTATGACGAAGAAGAATGCATTTTGTTTTCACTTACAAGAAAATAAGAAAATTCTATGAAACCAAATAAGCATTGTAGCAACTTTTTAGCATGCTTATATATAGCACTTAGTGAGTATATGACGCCCTTATCCTGACAGATGTTAGCCAGTCAGATCACTTTCAATTAGCAGCAGCATCACCTTTTTTTGGTGGGAACTCAGAGTGAGATCCATCCTTAGCGGCACAAGAACACCATTGATCTCTGGAAGAGTAGTTGCTCATAGCAGATGGGATATGCTGGCCACATCCGGTCCATGTTCCCTTTCCTTTAAAATTTGTGTAATTAGTATTTATGATCAATGAGCATTCCGTTACTGTTGTACAAGAGAGAGAAAGCGGACATTGCCCCTCCCCTGTATTTCTGCATTGGGCGCTATATGCGTATACACGCTATAGCTCAATAATCGAAGCAAATAAAGACGCTGAGACAAACAAAAACAGAGCACGGAATATTATTTTTATTCTGTAATAAGTAACATCAGCAAGCATAGCCACTAGCGATGTTTGTATATCAGTGAAGTGGCTTTATAAATTTCACAATGTTTTCCATTTTCTTGCTCATGTTTGTGCTGATTGAAACATTATAAGAAATAGTATTCTCACCTGCGCTGTCGATTGTTTATGTTACATATTCTTGCGTTGCAATCCAATGAACGACCAATGTTAAACAACAATGAACATCTTTGTGAACAAGCAGGTATTATTATTTATGCAAATTTGGTAACATCCATGATGCTTCAATCATTGGTTGGTTGGCATGAAACTTCAAATAATATTTCAAGATATTCCGTTGTTTCAAAATGGATAAACACCGCCTTATAATATAATACTGCCCTTTAGTTTTTGTGCCTAAATCGGTTATCTCAGCTCTCCGGAAATCTAGACAGTGAAAATACGTACCACAAACGTCACAAGATACTGGAATACACATTTTTTTGATTTGGTGATTGCTTGAATATTAAATAACTTCAATTAGATGCGCTGTAGTTTGAAAGCAACGTTAAAATTCAGAGAAAGGAGTCGGGGATTGATTGCCATCAAATGTCGGCCTTTTCAATCCAGATAAAACGTAATCTGTATTTTGATCTCAAACTCTGGAAAAGACATGGGCTGGCCAACCCGAGGGTTCTCAGCACGTGAAAAGCTTATATAGCCAGCGAATACCGTGATTCATGGAGACACAATTAGATGTTCATATTCACTCTGTTTGGAGAGTATAAAGCTGAGTTTGTAGTCGGTGGGATAAATGATTTGAAAACTACAGAAGCGTTATTTTCTCTCAAAATATTTTGTTATGGAGAAAGGCTAGTGAAGCAGTTACTTACGTATATTGGAGCTAATGGCTCCCCTAGGAATGCTGCCGTAACCACCCCGGTAGCAGCAATAGTATGAGCTACAAGAGAGCGAATTGGACACTACCATAATTGCTAATCGGCACTCACAATCACCAACATCAAAAAAACCGCATCTCTAGCCGACTGCCATATTGCTACTACGGTTCTGCTGTCTACTAGCCAGACTATAGTGTGACGAGTGAGAAAACCCGAATTGGGTTGTAGCCTCCGCAAGGGATACGCCCATGGGAAATTCCTTCTGTCGCTTTCATTATTGTGACAAGTCCGATACACGGTCTAGAGGAGCGTCTGCTCAATGTTGAATAAGCATTTTTGCGTGTCATCTGTTAACGAAACCACCAGACAACCAGTGACAGAACATCGCATTCTGTGGCAGGAGGGGACGGCTGACATATATGTCTACCCCACACGCCCCACTACTGACAGCGCGCCGGCCTCAACATCGGCGATGCCTGTCTGGCTGTTAGCGATATCTCGGTGCTTGGGCGCTTACAAGGACCATGGGAGTATATCGACATGGAGATATAGAATTTTGTGTTTATATAACTGTCGCAATTTCCGTTGGGTTATGTTGCCGCAGCCCCTGGTGCCTATGAATGCGAATATAGGATAGCAATCTGAATTGCATCAACACAATCGGGCTCTTACAAAGCAAGCACATAGGACATTACAGTGTTTTACTAACCATTCCTTTTCTTTTTATTTTTTTATTTTTTTTTCCTGCTCGCCATGTTAGGGAAGTTCACCGCAAGAAAGACAATTACCACCACCACTTTGTCCTTCAGCAAGTATACTACAACGGCAATGAACTCCAAGCTTCCACCCACTGCCAACCTGAAAACTTTCAGCACCATTTCTAAGTTTCCGTACCCATCCCCCGATGAAGAAGAACAGTACTTACAGTCACAAGTCGACCAGATCAAAGCTTGGTGGGATACTCCACGCTATAAAGGTATCAAACGACCATACAGTGCTAAAGAAGTAGCCAAACATCGCGGAACATTGCCAGAATTCCACCCATCGTCATTTCAAGCTGATAAACTTTTCAATTTGCTTCATCAACGTCAAAAACAGCAGCTTCCGGTACACACTATCGGTCTGATTGATCCAGTACAAATGACACAGACCGTTAAGAATCAAGAAGTGATTTACGTCTCTGGTTGGGCTTGCTCTAGCACTTTGACTACCACTAATGAGGTGAGCCCAGATTTTGGTGACTATCCATACGATACGGTACCAAACCAAGTGGAGCGTTTGTTCAAAGCCCAACAATTCCACGACAAGAAGGCATGGCATGAATGGAATACTCTCTCTCAAGAATCAAAGGCCGAGAGAATTGCTAAAGGACAAAACAGGGTAGATTATTTAAGACCAATCATTGCTGATGGGGACACTGGACATGGAGGTATCACCGCAGTAATGAAGCTTGTCAAATTGTTTGCTGAAAAAGGGGCCGCGGCAGTACATTTAGAAGATCAGTTGCATGGTGGTAAGAAATGCGGCCATTTAGCTGGAAAAGTCTTGGTGCCGACATCGACTCATGTGGCTAGATTAGTGGCTGCGAGATTGCAGTGGGACATCATGGGCACTAATAATTTGCTCATCGCGAGAACAGATTCCGAATCAGGCAATTTATTATCAAGCTCAGTGGATCCATTTGACCATGAGTTCATCAAAGGGGTTATTGATCCGGAAGTTCGACCATTACATGAAGTAGTCAGTGAGGCGAAATTTTCCCAAGGAGTTTCAAACGAAGATATTGCAAAGCTTGAAGATGATTGGTTGGCAAAGCATAAGTTGTATACTATCAAAGAAGCAGTGAAGTTAAAGTTTCACGAGTTAGGAAAGCCAGAATCTTTGTATGATGAATTTTTGCAAGAGACATTCCACAAGAATCCAAATACTTCGCTTTTTGATGTTTTGCAATTGCTCAAACAGGACAAGTATTTAGGCGTCGCAGATGCGTCCAGTTTTCATTTTGACTGGGACGCTCCACGGACCAGTGAAGGATACTACATGACTCAACCAGGCATTGACGTTGCAGTTAAGCGAGCATTGAGCTTTGCGCCATACTCGGATCTCGTTTGGCTAGAAACCAAGACCCCGGACCTCGAATACGCCCAAAGTTTTGCTCGCAGGATCCTTGCACATCACCCAAATAAGGTTCTTGTTTACAATCTTAGCCCAAGTTTCAATTGGCTCAATCAAGGCTTCACCAAACAGGATTTGCAAGAGTTTATATGGCAATTGGCCAAGGCAGGGTTCACTTTACAGCTTGTATCACTTGCTGGGTTGCATTTGAACGGGCTCAAAACTTGGGAACTTTCAAAAGCATTCAAGGAAGAAGGAATGAAGGCATATGTGGAACTAGTACAGCAGCCGGAGAAGGATTCTGGGGCAGATATATTGACGCATCAGAAATGGAGTGGGGTCAGTTATGTGGATAGTTTGGTCAACGTGGTACAGGGAGCTGGATCTAGTCAAACTAGCGCCCTGGGTAAGGATTCTACTGAAAATCAGTTTTAAGGATAGTAATACTGGTATTACTGAGTTTTTTTCATTCATTCATTCATTCATTCATTCATTCATTCTTTTTTTTTAAGAAAAAAAACTAATACATGGTGGCTCTTACATACAAACAGGTTCTGCTACTGGTCGTTGCAAATATATATTCATTAATTGAACACTATTATAATGTTGTATTTTGCCGTGAAAACAGTCGCAAAATATTGCGTTAGTATACTGGCATGCATGGCTGCTGGGCTAAGTATTCAATTTTACTACATAATCTTGATTCGCTTTAAACCCTCAACTACACCACGCGTACACCATCCTTTCCAAAAGCGCTATTTTCACATTACTTGAAATCATATTGGAAACTAAATCAAAAAGACCAACTCATGTATATTTTTTCCTCTGAATGTATATATGGATTTTCTGTAACGTCAAACTAATACGCACCGGCAATTTTTGGCAAGCTTCCCGCTTTTTCACACACTCTCTAGTGTAAAACAAAAAAGTTTGCTTACTCTACTATAAACAAATCAACAAACTCGTCTACTTCTAGTTCTTCGAACTTATCACCCTTCACCACTTTTTCAATCTTTTCCACCCTTGCATCATCTCCTTTGAAAAACTCCTTCAAATGAGTGTTAAACTTCTTATACAACAATGGCTCTCCCTCGTCTCTGCGGCGACGATGTCCCACTGGATACTCAACTCTAATCTCATCAAGCACAGTGCCGTCATTCAATGTTGCCACCAACGCATTACCAATACTGCGTTTTGCCGGATCGTGATAGTCAGCTGTGAATTGACTCAATTCTTCACACTGCATTTTGGCCCTAAGCTGATCAATCTTTGGATTGGCGGCAATCTTGTCATGGTAATGATCTGCTTCTAAATTTCCGTAAAGCAATGGAATTGCCACCATGTATTGAATACAATGATCACGATCTGCATAATTGTAAAGCGGTCCTTTTTTATCAATGATCCGAATGGCAGCTTCCTGGGTCTTGATGGTAAGTGATTTAATATCAGAGGCCAGTTTCCCTAGAGACTGCAACTTTTGTTTGAGTAATAGTGCGGCTTCAACGGCAGTCTGTGCATGGAATTCAGCCGGGAAAGAGATTTTGAATAGCACGTTTTCCATCACATAGGATCCATATGGTCTTTGGAATTGGAATTCTTTTCCCTTGAATAAAACATCATAAAAACCCCAAGTCTTTGCCGTTAATGCTGATGGCATTCCCAAGCCACCAGTCTCGCCTGGTAATTCAGTGCTGTTCTTCACATGGTATACCAAGTTAACTGCTCTGTAGCATGCATCACCAGCGGCCCAAGATTTGCGGGCCATGGTATTGGGAGCGTGTCTATAAGTTCTTAGCGCTGCACCATCAACAAACGCATGCGATAATACAGCAACAGTTTGATCATAGTCAAGACCGAGCATTTTGGAAACAACAGCGGCAGTGGCTACTTTGACCAAAAGAACATGATCGAGGCCCACTTTGTTGAAACTGTTTTCGAGCGCTAAAACACCTTGGATTTCATGGGCTTTGATCATTGCTTCGAGAAGGTCTTTAACTTTAAGGGTTTTACCATTACCAGTGCCAGAAGCTTTAGCTGCTCTGTTCAAATGATCGGCAACTGCTAAGATACCGCCGAGGTTATCACTTGGATGTCCCCATTCTGCAGCAAGCCAACAGTCATTAAAATCTAACCAACGAATAATGGTGCCGATGCTAAATGCTGCTCTAATTGGGTCTTGTTGATGTGGGGTGCCAATGACTTTTGTACCATTTGGCACAATGGTTCCGGGAACAGTAGGAGCAATGATTCGTTGAACGAGTGGGTATTTCAATGCAGCGAGACCACAACCAACAGTATCAATGAGACACAATTTTGCAGTGGTGTAGGCTAACGGTGAGTCAATCTTGTATGAATGAACGTAGCTGGCGATATCTTGCAATACTTTGTCTGCCTCAGGACGTTCATTATCGGTAACTATGGATGATTTAAGGGCAGCGCTAGTTGAAAATGACATATTAGGAATGGTGGTTGTTGTTTTTAAACGAGGGCTAGTCGTGGATAAAGGTCTAACCGACGTGATATTAGGTAGTTTTCTGATCATGGCGAGCTGAAGGAACAAAAGAAAAAAGAGAAAAAAGCTCTGTTGTTGTTGACAGATATCAGCAAGTGTCACCAAGAATCACCACCAACATTAAGGCTTTAAGGGCCTGAGAGCATCTTATAAGCTAGGAAGTGTGGGGCATGTACCACCAGACTGGGTTAATGCAATTGCAGACATGGAGGTTATAACATAGATGGTGGCCGAGGTCGGTGACGGTGGCAGATAAGCGTCAGCACAGTAAAGCTGTCAATGGCGTAGATGCTGCCCCACCAGAAAGTTGTTAACATAATTCCGGGAGGCACCCCACTGGGTCAGGGGAAGCGGCTGCAGCTCCATGGGCTCCGAGACAGCAAACGTTTGTCGCTGGCAACGCTACTGTCATCAGCAATTACCATTGTTATCGATACTGCAGTGATGAGCTTGTGTGGTCCTCGGTTGGTGTGGGAGTGTGGTTAGCGTTTGGCGTGTATTTCCCGATACAGCCATTGCAGCCGGCATCCAGTTGCCTCAGCATGCATGCTCTCCACCCTGCCTTAACGAACTTGTAGTCAATGTAGTCAACCGCCCATTCATCTAGTGGTGAACCCACCATCATCAGCCCCCCAGCACCAGGCTCGCAGCACGGAGAGCACCAGCTGCAAGCCTTTAGAAGAGAATCATGTCAGTGGGGTACTTTTCTTCCGGACTACTGGTACCTCTCGGGCAACTCGACAGCATATAAGAGCTCTTAGATAGCCTCCAGCAAGGTCTTAAACTATGTGATCTAACCTCATATAATATTAAATATCACAAGTACCACATCATATCAAAAAACATGCACACCATTAAGCGGCCGTTCCACAGACTTGCTGAACGCCAATTTAGCACCAATATCGCAGCTCATGCTGAACTTGATTTGAAACAGACCCTTCAAAGCGTTATCCCTAAGCGCCGCGAGCAGTTTCTCAATGTCAGAAAACAATATGGAAACAAGCCTCTAGCACAAACAACCGTCGCATCAACCTTGGGCGGAATGCGTGGTAGTCCTGCTCTCTACTGGGAATCCTCCAAAGTGGACCCAGATAAAGGCGTCACTTTCCATGGCCGCACCATTGAGGAGTGCCAGCAGGTTTTACCGCACTCGAGATTTGATGCTAATGACCCAAACTCGGAATTTTTACCAGAGAGCATGTTTTGGTTTTTGCTCACTGGACAGATTCCGTCACAAGCTCAAGTTGACAGCTTTTCACGCACCATTGCTGAACAGGGTGAAACTCCAGAGTATATTCTCAAAATTTTGGATTCATTGCCAGCAACATTACATCCAATGAGCCAGCTCTCGATCGCGATTACCGCCTTAAATAATAATTCTGGCTTTGCAAAAGCTTACGAGAAAGGGGTCTCCAAATATGATTTCTGGGAATACGCTTTCGATGACGCTATTGATTTGATTGCCAAGCTACCTCAAATAATTGGCCGCATCTACCAAAACACCTATCACAGAGGCATCAGCAGCAGCAATGAACCACTTGGTACCATTGATTTAGAAAAAGACTGGTCTTACAATTTAGCAAGTGCTCTTGGCTTCAACAGCGACACTGCACATTCTCGCAACATCCAAAACTTCAATGGTCAAGAAAGTAACGATTTTGTTAACTTGGTAAGATTGTACTGTGCTTTGCATGGCGATCATGAAGGTGGCAATGTCTCTTCGCATACAACCCACCTTGTGGGATCCGCATTAAGTGACCCATACTTGTCATATAGTGCTGGCGTGCAAGGGCTCGCTGGCCCATTACACGGTCTTGCCGCTCAAGAAGTGGTGCGTTTTATTCTTGCCTTGAAGGAAGACTTGAAACTTAACGATGTTAGTGCATTGCTCAATAATAAAGAAGTCGACGGTAGTATCGTTGAATATTTATGGTCAATTTTAAAATCAGGCAGAGTTATCCCTGGTTATGGACACGCAGTGCTCCGAAAACCAGATCCAAGATTTGACGCCATGCTCCAGTTTGGCCTTAAGCGCCCAGATACAATCATGAACAAAGATGTGAATTTCCAGCTTGTGCACAAATTGTCACAAGTGGCACCAGAGGTTCTTAAGCAGCACGGTAAGACCAAGAATCCATTCCCTAATGTTGATTCTAGTAGTGGAGTGTTGTTTTACCATTATGGATTAACTCAAACATTGTTTTTTACTGTAATTTTTGCTGGTTCTAGAGCGTTAGGACCATTGAGTCAGTTGATATGGGATCGTATTTTGGGTTTGCCCATTGAACGACCAAAAAGTTTGGATTTGGAAAGTATTATCAAGAGGGTGGAATAGACTTTACAGCTCATTATGTATTTATAGGGTAGATACCGTACAACACATTTTCACGGTAATATATGCAGAGCGTTTGAAAGATTGTAAAAAATTAGGAGGATAAGAAATAGGACCAGATATTTGCCCCTGTGATTATTTGTAGCATGCATGTTACTTAAACTAAAAAGCAAAAATGAAATAGTTTCAGAAAAAAAAAAAAAGCTACAACCTGTGTCGTAAATTTAGTCTCGGGAAAAAAAGAAAAAATAATTTTTATACACAAAACTTCCCTCTTATGTTTCTGTTCAGTAGCCCTTTATCCCTTATGTAAAATCTGTTAATTGTTTTGGATGCTGACACAAGAATGGAGCTGTATGTGATATAAGGGTACAAAAATAAATAGCAAGAGCCAATGAAGTATTTTCAGTTAAATTCCTTTATAAACTTGACAGCATATTTCCCGCCTTCGTGTCTGTATAACAAATAATATGGCAAAAATTTTCTCAATGCTTCAGAAGTAACTTTTCTTAGGATGTAATGGTTTGATTGAAACGCAATACATGCATTAAGCAAATCATCCTCTCTTTCATCGAGAACTTTTCTTTCCCCTTGATTTTCATTATTTTCATTATTTCCATCATTTTCATTAACTTTTACTTGTGCTTCTTCTTCTCCCTGCCCAAAGGTATTGCCGTAATATTCATTAAAAAACTTAATGTGTTTCTGATATTGTTCTTCATCAGCATAAACTTGCCTCAATATTTGCAAAATTGTGAATTTGGCAATCTGCACGCTTTTGTAATCTTCAATCATACGTGGCATGAACGAGCGACAATGAGCTTCAAATCTTTTTGCAGCTTCTGCTGGAGTTCTAGAATATTTAGAGAAAGCATTGCGAAACTTTGGAGTGCGGCGATAAAACTTTAGGATTCTTTTAGCGGCAGTGTCTTCTGAAATTGCGGAATCTCTTTCGTATTGGCTTGAAAATATGTGGCTATTGATTCTGCAGTTTCTGTTATCCATGCTGATACTGCTCTTTTCGCAGTAATTTCTAGTGTGGTTAAGGCTTAATTTGTTGCTGAAAATTGTTTGTTGGCACAAAACAAACTTGTAAAATTCATTGTTATCATCAGTCAATCTCTCTTTTTTGTGTTGGTTTTGCTGTTTTCTTTCATCATCTGGTAAAATAATAAACTCTTCCCAAAGTTCAACATTGCCTTTATTTGAAAGCAAATTTATAGTTTCAAATTGACTTTCCTCTACCTCTAACTGGCCTGCAAACCATTTTTTCCAATCGTTTTGCCACTTTTCATCCTTCTCAATATCTTCCATACTGACAACATTGCTTAGCGGAGACGGTTTGTGACTCTTATTTCTCTTATCCACAGACTTTTTCATCTTCTTTTTACTACCTTTTTCAAAATAAATATTATACCGGTGAACTCTATTGTTAAAAATTGGAGAATAACAGCCATATGGAAACTCGACATTGGTTTTTGTTTTGCTCTCAAGGTATTCGTGGAAGCTAGATGGCGGAGTAGCGCTTGAGGTATTATTTTCATTTTTGTAAGCAAGAGACGATTGGAGTGTCTGTCTTAATCTGCTGCTTCGGTCACGGTAAAAAGAGTTCTGGATAGCGGAAGACATCTTTTAGGATCTATTTGGAAAAGTGAAAATGATTTGGTAAAGAAAGGCAGTGGTAAAATATTGAGTTATTACGATCTGTAAGATAGGCTTTCAAGGATCGCAAAATGACCAGCTAGTAAATCTCAATTTTGAAATACTAAGACAAAACACACACGGTAATAATAGCAATTGCAAAGCAAATACAAACCAACAACTTCTAGAGGGCATAACAGGCTTATAAATCTTTAAAGATAATTTTTTTTCTTTTGCGAAATGTGCTGGAAAGATCAATTCACCAAACCAAGGGAAGGAAAGATCTCAGAAAAGTCAATGTTGCTGCATGTTGACGTTTCTGCATGCACCAAAAAATGTAACTGTGTGAACTTAAAGAACAGAAAATTGATATTATTGCTAGCATCGTTATTTCCTTCACAGTTTAACCCGGCCCTCCCCAAAGGAAAAAGGCGAAGGAAATAAGAAAACACTAAGTTTTGCAGCTGATAAGTTGAACATTTGTCAAACCTAAGGCTCCTTCGAGAACCGTTGGAGTAAGGAATATGCGCGAAGGGTTGTTCGTGCATATGTAGTGCTTTTAGCATTATAATACTTCTTTGACTTGGGGTGCGCCGTAGATCTTTGAGATAATGAAAAAATTAAAGAGGCCCTTCAAAAACTAGCTGAGGAGAGATGGCGATAGGCCAAATAGCTAATGTTATCCTAAATCATCTCTTGACTCATATCCGGCCCACAATTTCAAAAGCCTGGCAAGACATACCCCAATATGAACTTCAAAATTGAACAGTACATATTAGTATTGTCATTATTTGCCATAACAATACTTGCTAAAGCATCTAATAGTATCTTCGAGACAACTAGTTCCAATTTTCCACAGCATCTCAAAAATGCACAATTCAGTATCGTTAACTTTTACTCTCATTCATGTGGTCATTGCAAGCGTCTAAAGCCGCGCTGGGAATACTTGAGTCAGCTTTATCCGTTAGATCCAACTAATAATAACAATAGAAAGTTGCAGTTCTTGCAAGTTGATTCCTTGAGCCATAAACAGCTCGCCGAACACTATGGCATCAGATCATTCCCAACAATCAAGCTTCTTAATGATCAAGGCCAAGAAGTGGCACAGTTCAACGGTTTTAGAACTGTAGATAATTTGAATCGTTTCGTGCTGATGCATACAGGGCTTGCGCCAACTTGGCCAGATAGTCATGTGGTGGAGCTAAGGGATGTACAAGAAGAAAGTGGGTTTACTGGTTACGTTAAGGAAAATGCATTGCAAATCAGTAATGGCCAGCACAGTGATGGCAATGATAGTGATAAAAATTATAGTGCCGATGGTATTGCTGAGGAAGAAGAAAATATCATCTTGAAAGAAACTTCTATTGCATTTAGTCAGGGTTCCAAAGTGCAAAAGTTTTGGGAATTCATTATTGACCAATATACCAACACTGACAATGCGATTGTGTTAAGTTTTGTCGCACCTTGGATTAGCAGTTGGAACGAAGAAAATTCATTTTATCTGCGCCTTGCTACTGAGAATTTCTTGAATAAAAATAACAAAAAGGCAGTTTTGGCTACTGTTGATATTACACTTCCTCAAAATAGTAACCTTGTGTCCTTGTTCAAGGTCAATGAGTTGCCGGTGATTTTTCATTTGTTAAGAAATCAAGCCAATGAAAAAGCTAAGCCAAGTAATCTTGCTAAAATTACCGAAAATGCTATTAAACTTGGAAATGGATTTCTACAGAATACGCTTGCGCTAATTAGCGGAAACCATAATACCACAGATAATAATTTGGGCGTATTTTCAAAACAAAACGTTGATAAATTTATCAAAGATGCAAGGTTTCAAATTTATAACCGTCATGACTTGTCGCTTGTTTTCCCAGGGGACGAAAACGATTTGGTTTTCAAAATTATTGAAAATGAATTTGTTCCATTTAAAACTAATCACACCATGCTGGATATTATTCAGAACAAGTTAGTACTTAATGAAGGTACAGAGGCAGAAGTACTGCAGAGTGGAAGTGGAAATATAAAGATGAATATTGCTGGACTGGATGGTTCCAAGAAGGATATTATTGAAGAATTTATTGATGATGTGGAGTTTGAGAGGGATTATTTGAAGTTGAGAGAGTTGTGAGTTACAGTTTTGTTTTTCTTTCTTTTTTTGTTATTTTTCTGTTAGTTTATATGTCATTCTTTATAAATAAATTATTCACTGCATTTTATAGTTCATAACTAAGTCTTTAAAGATTTGAGTCTGTTCATCAGAAGTAGGTCCAAAAAGTTGGTAAACCTCACTTATAGTTACAAGGAAGAATCACAGAGAGCCCCAGGGAGTACTAAACCGAAAAAATGTCTAATAATTTATAAATTGGCTTAATAAACCATGTTACAGCATAAGACCGAAAACAAGAATGAAAAATAAGGTAGTAGATGCAGTCTGCCGTCTTTTCAAACTCACTGGCAGCAGCGGTAGCATCAACAGAAAAATCAAAAGTAAAAGTAAAAGTAAAAACAGTGAAAGTAGGAGTAGCAAGAAAGCGTATTCCCAGTGCACTAAATCTATTAGCTCGAAAGGCTTTTATCCTATAACTAAATGTCAATCAAGCGATTATGCAAGATTAACCTCAGATGTAGTTCGGGTGGCCTAGAGTAGTTTGAATGTTGTCTTGTCGCGCTTTCTTGAACCCGCGAGAAACAGCATTACGGATGGTTGGTACTTTCAAAGCAAATTGGTATTTGATATTTACTGTCTGATTGATTGAGTCAATTATAAGGCAAATTAAGAGAACAATGCATCTAATTTCGCCAAATCACAATAAAATGTGTCTGCATTTATATTATCGTTATTGTTATTCTAATTGTAAACCTAGACTTTTTATCATAATGATAGTCATGGAGTTTATACGGCCTCGAAAAAGGAAAAGCCATTCCAGGAGACGTTTTCTTTTCTGTTAGGAGAAAAAGCTATTGAAAAACACCAAGATATAAATAAATTAATGATACTGCTTATGTAGATTCTAAGGCATTGTTAATAGTAGACAGCAAAAAGTATCAAGAAGAAGAATTAGATAATTATCTTTATTATGCCTTCCTTAATTAACAAGTACCGCTACCTTTTCTTCTTACATGCTCTAGTTTTATTGTTATTACTAACTCAAATCTTGACATATGCATGTTATATCTTTTGCATAGTAAGCCTCTACACATTTGCGACGCATCCTTATCTTTTCTTTTGTACTTTTCCAAAGGTCAACTACGCAGTCAGCTGATAGGGAAAACTATTTACCCGCCCTTGTGGTAAGCTGGAAACCAAAAGTGGAAAAAATGAAAAAAACAACAACGAAATGGACGAACAAACAGCAAAGTGAAACTTTGCCACATTTTTGGCGTTTTGTTTATATTTTTGTTTATTTTCCTTTTGTTGCGTATTACTGAAATTTTCAATAGTTCTCAGTAACTAATACAAAAATAAGTTTATAATCAATCAATCATGTCTCACGAAGGTGAAGAAGATCTCTTAGAGTACTCTGATTCCGAGGAACTCACCCAAACCAACAACGACAACAAGGCTGCTTCTACCAACGAAGAAGCTGACAAAAAAGGTTCTTATGTTGGGATTCACGCTACTGGTTTCAAAGATTTCTTGTTGAAACCAGAATTGTTGAGAGCTATTGTCGACTGCGGTTTCGAACATCCTTCTGAAGGTTAGTATCATCATGAATGATTATCATAAACGATTTCAATTTCAATCATTGTGAAACTTCAATTATCACTGCGATGATGTTTTCCGTTTTTCCTGATATGACGAAACGGTTTTCGTTTTCTCTCTCTCACTGTTTACTGATTTGTTTTCTTGTTCATTTTTCGTAATGGCTTGAACAGGATCACAAAAAATTATAATGATCTAATTAAACATTTTCAATGCCTTGGAAAGTGACCAAGTGCTAGCTGATTGTCTATGGGCAAACATAAGGGGCGCCTATTCTTTTATATGAATGCGGTGAAAGCCGATAGTTAGCCGTCTAATTGAGCAGCTTTTTTCCAATTTTCGACATCACGTTCTTTTTAAATATATGGCAGCAACAATGTCAATATAATAGTTTGAGAGTTTTGGCGTTAATCGTCAATTTTTCTTGAGGCAAAACTTTTTTAACATTCTCTGAAAAATTGATAATGCGCTAAAGCCAGATTGCACAAATCCGGGTTTATTTCAAATTGTGGATTTGGCGCTCAACTTCCCTATTTATTTTATTTTCAGTATCTTAATCAATTTACAGCCACTCAAACACAAGTATCTGTCTATTTCAATAGACAAAATGAAACAAAGAAGCAAACAAATTAGTCGAACATAGAGAAGAAACAAAATCATTGTCATGATCAGTTTTTATGTGTCAAATTCTAATTCTTTTATTTTTCCATTCAACAGTAATAATGCTTTTCTTTCAAGGCTCATTACATTTAAATTTCTTCTTTTCCCTTTTGCTTTTTCAAGCAGAAAAAACAAGTAAAAGACAAGTAACTAACAATTATTCAATAGTCCAACAAGTTTGTATTCCACAATCCATTTTGGGTACTGACGTTTTGTGTCAAGCTAAGTCTGGTTTAGGTAAAACCGCTGTGTTTGTTTTGTCTTCTTTACAACAATTGGAACCAGTTGATGGTGAAGTTAGCACTTTGGTTATCTGTCACACCAGAGAATTAGCTTACCAAATTCGTAATGAGTACTCCAGATTCTCCAAGTACACTCCAGAAATTAGAACTGAAGTCTTTTACGGTGGTACTGATATTAAAAAAGATCACGAAAAATTGAAGAATAAAGAAACTTGTCCACACATTATTGTTGCTACTCCAGGTAGATTGCGTGCTTTGGTGAGAGACAAGTACCTTAGAGTTAACAATGTCAAGAATTTCATCATTGATGAGTGTGACAAGGTGTTGGAAGGTATTGACATGAGAAGAGATGTTCAAGAAGTTTTCAAATTGACTCCACATCAAAAACAAGTGATGATGTTTAGTGCTACTTTATCTCAAGAAATCCGTCCAATTTGCAAGAAATTTATGCAAAATCCATTGGAAATTTATGTTGATGACGAAGCTAAATTGACTTTGCACGGTTTGCAACAATACTATCTCAAGTTGGCTGAAAGAGAAAAGAACCGTAAGTTGTCATATTTGTTGGATTCTTTAGAATTTAACCAAGTCATCATTTTTGTTAAAAGTACTGCTAGAGCCGAAGAATTGAATGAATTGTTATGTTCTTGTAACTTCCCATCTATTGCCGTGCACTCCAACTTACCTCAAGAAGAAAGAATCAACAGATACAAGTCTTTTAAAGAATTCAACAAGAGAATTTGTGTTTCTACTGATGTCTTCGGTAGAGGTATTGACATTGAAAGAATCAATTTGGCCATCAACTATGATTTGCCAAATGAGGCTGATCAATACTTGCACAGAGTTGGTAGAGCTGGTAGATTTGGTACTAAAGGTTTAGCTATCAGTTTTGTGAGCACTGAAGATGATGAGAAAGTCTTGGCTAAAATTCAGGAAAGATTTGATGTCAAAATCACTGAATTCCCAGATGAAGGTGTTGACCCAAGTACTTACATGAACACTTAAGAAAGTTTGATGTTTGTATACTTCAATAGTAATCGGTACAGTTTAGTAATATAGTTGTAATCAGTACATGTTGTACAGTAATATATTATCACCAAAATATACACAAAAGTTTTTTATAATCACTAAGGACTTCCAAGTAAGGCACAGCTTCCTTTTGAGTGCCAGTTGTGCGTATGCGTGTGTGTTTGCGTGTTGGTGCGAGTGTGTTTTCTCTCTCGCTTCTTGCATAAGGGGTTAATTTGGTGTGTTTGTGTTTTGAGCTTCAGTAACGTAGAGAAAGTTAAAAGCGCGATTCCCGTGGTAACTCACAGCATGCATCAAGAGTCCTGCGCTGATGTGCACTTAGAAACTGTTTGCTCCACTACAATTCACATTAAAGCGATTCCATGATTTCCACCAATTGAATGAATATACTTTTTACAGTTTAGACTAGAATCGTTTGCTACAGTAACATCCCCGCATATGACAAACCTGAATTATTGGAAATAGCCGGCCTTTGAGAGCTGAGTGGCATAAAACTCTTTAAAGAAATAATTTACTTTTTACTCTTTGCTAGAAAATAAAAGCCAAAGTCAGTATTGGATTGTAGTAATGAATTCAGAAATTAAAAGATTAGGGCGACTTGGTCTTTTTCACTATTTATTATAGTCGGTAGGCGAGATAAATAGATGTTTTAAGCTCTTTGAACCATCAAAATTAGATTCTGAGGAGTTGAAACGCTATAGCCAAAGTTGAAAGAATATTTATTGCTATAGCATAAAAGCTTCTGGATCCAAGAACCATATTTATTCGGCCTCATTATCAAATATATCACCTTTTTTGGATTCGTAAACACGTTCATTATCTTCATCCTCTTCATCCTCTTCAACTTTGTGGACTATTCCTGCAGCAGTAGGCAATTTACTAATATTTCGATTATTATCAATCGTGCTACTATTAGCACTAGAATTGTATTTTTTATTTCGAAGTTCAAAACTACTGATGCTTGAATCATCATCCATTTCCATGTCCAAATAATCAAGGGTATATCTTCTTGCAAGTTCTTTCACTGGTGTCCTCGTCAAATGAGTATTCAGCTTTGGTAATGCAAATTTTAAAGATATTGGAGGCAGCTTTAGATTGAAAGCAGCAGATGAAGAAGTAGAGTTGAAAAACAGCTGATTTGGGGTTTGGTATGCTGAATTAGTGTTAGTGGTGGTATTGTTGGCATTATTGTTACTGTCGTCAAAATTAAGTGATGATGGTAATTGCGGGATATCGAGGGTAGTTGATGATAGTGAGCCTAATGACATTTGATGTGCATCGCGAACTCTCGACGTGTCCGTATCATTGTTATTATGATAACGCTGATTGTCATTTCCTGTATTGAAATCATAACGTTTTGTCATGGCTGGGGTCACATTCTGCCTTGGCTTATCTTCTTTACTCTTCTTTAGTTTTATTGGTGAAAATTTAAGGTATGTTAGTTCTGGAGTTTTGGGTATATCGTCAGGAGAATCATCCAAATGGAGTTGTTCGATTATTGCGGATGATTTACGATGTTTTATTCTTTTTGGAGTTCTAAATTCCGGTGATGATAGCGCAGGCTTAGAATGCTTGATAGGCGATATTTGAATTTTGAAAGGGGAAGTAGATTGTATTGTTGGAGGTTTTGACGATGATGACGGTGAAGTTGATGGACGTAGACGTTTCTTCTCATTGGCGTCATTTTCTAGCGTGAGGGTGTTTTGTTCGATTATTGAGTTGTTATTAATAAAATCAAGTGTAGATGAGTTCTCTGATGGTCCTATTTTGCTTCTATTAGCAAACACATCATATATCTCTCTTTTCGTAGTTGGTGTGTTTCCAGGCTGTGGCTTGTTTTCATTCTCGTTATTTTGAACAGGCGACTCATTTTGATTCTGCTGCTGCTTTTGAATTTTAATTTGGTTTTGGTTTTGATTACTTTCTGCGCTTTCGCGTATTGCCTTTTCTCTGGCTGCTTTAAAGTTTTGCAACAGCTGATTTATATCAATCTTCAACTGGTCATTACTATCATTAGATAAGATCGATTCAGATAAAAGACTCTCTGAATTATTGATATTTACTTTTTTGGCAAGATCTTCCACTGTAACAGCACTACTATTATCTTGCTTCTCCGGTGCTTGTTTCTCTTTGCCCTTGGTTTCTTTAGTTTTATTTTTATTGTTGCTATTTTTATTGCTATTTTTGGCGCTGCTTCCGGATTTACTTTTTTGCACCTGAATGTTAACATTCAAACTATTTTCGAAAAGGTTTTTGAGAAACCGTGTACTGTTATTTATTTCTCTTGAATTATTTTTATAGTTGAGTAAAAGTGGTACGAACTTCGTGGATATTATATTGTTGCACGCGTCGATGTTGTAATGAATCAAGGATAACGTTTTGGAGATTTCTTGATCAATTGATTCTAGCTGTAGTATCTCATCGTCGATAGAAGTTTCTGCATTCTCATTATCGTTAGGTGTCACCGAGGAAAACCTTTTGACGCTATCAAAAATACTCTTGCGTTTGTTGGACATTGTTGGTGGCGGTAATCAGTGAGTAGAGTTGTTCTGGTGCGCCGCGATGACACGGCTATTATTATTATTATTTTTTTTATCTATGTTTTTGTTTTTGTTTTTCAAAAAAGTTTTTTTTTTTTTTGAAA
>JXWR01001406.1_pt1 | contig 43010 bp, 32 predicted proteins | sample 315541 | NCBI WGS metagenome assembly JXWR01 (sample SAMN03273951, study PRJNA271842) | soil metagenome | isolation source: rice field ambient CO2 | place: India: CRRI Experimental farm Cuttack,Odisha-753006 | collected 2013-12-17
ATATTGGAATTATCCTACATTTTCTCAATTCTCCAAATAATTGAAAGTTATTAAGTTATATTCATTTAGATTATTACAGTAATCATAATTATTATAAGTCTAATTAGAGTTATCATAATAATATATTTATTCAGAAGTAGTTTTTTTTAACATAACTATTTATATAAATTATAAGATTATAAATAATTAGTATTCATAAGGTTTTTACTTTATTAGATATTGCTATCTGAAATAAAATTTATTTATTAAGTTATAAATCTATCTTATAGTATATTTATATAGTTGCTTATATGGATGTAAAAATAAATACTTGAGATCTTATATATATATATATGAGAGTTTGAATATTCTCTAGTAATAAATGAATTAAATGTTTATTTTCGTCTCTTTTTAAGTAAAAAAAATATTTATAAATATATAAGTGTTACTCGGCCCGTCTCTCATATATATATGTTCATATATATATATATATGGATATATATGTATAATTATTAATTAATTATTAAATTATTAATACATTATTGTCTATTTTACTTAATAAAAGATATCTCTTTTTTTTAGGTTTATATAAACAATAATGTATGTATACTAAAATTAGAACACAAAATTTGTGTATAATCTAAAGAAAATAACATTTTCTAACTATAATGGTTAATCGATGATTATTTTCTACTAATGCTAAAGATATAGCGATATTATATTTTATAATTGCTATCTTTAGTGGAATGATAGGTTCTGCAATGTCTTTAATAATAAGATTAGAGTTAGCTGCACCAGGTCAACAAATTTTACATGGTAATAATCAAATTTTCAATGTAATTATCTCAGGACATGCAATTGCAATGATTTTCTTCTTTGTAATGCCTGCTCTTATTGGAGGTTTCGGTAGATTAAATTTATACTATTTTATTAATAGACGAAATTACACAAAAAATAGAGATAATCCAGAAATTAGTAATAAATTCAGAAGTTATTTAGCAGGATTATTTGAGGGTGATGGTACAATTTGAGTACCTAACTCAGAACAAAAAGGAACTCCTCTAATAAATATAGTATTTAAAAAAGAAGATAAATATTTAGCAGAATTTTTATGTTATACTTTAAATATAGGTTATATACAAGAAAAATCTTCTAATAATTATTGTCTATGATATATCAAAAAAATAGAAGATGTATATGTTTTTCTTAAGTTAATAAACGGTTATCTTCGAACTCCCAAAATTGAGGGTATAGCCCGAGGAATAAACTGAATTAATAATTATCTAACTTTAGATAATTTTCCAGTTAAAGGATTAAATTTATTTAATCTTAATAGAAAAAATGCAATATTAAATAATATCTCTAAATTAGCAATTAAGCCTATTGATGATTCTTTATTATCTAGTAATGCTTGATTAACAGGTTTTACGGATGCGGATGGAAATTTTGCTATTTCTTTAGATTTAAATCAAACAAAAAGAAAACCAAGAGTCAAATTATCATATAACTTAGAAATTAGACAAAATTATCATAAAACACAAAATTTTCCGGATTACCCTGTGAGTTATTCATGTATTATGCTAAAAATAGCTTCTTTCTTTAATAGTTCTTTGAATAGTAGGAAAAGAACGTTGAAATTAACTAATAAAGAAAAGGATTATTATTCTTTTATAATAGCTGTAACTTCAATTAATAACCTAATTCTGGTTCAAGATTATTTTTCGAATAATCCTCTATTATCGTCTAAAAAATTAAATTTTGATGATTGATCTAAGCTTTTAAATTTAATAAAAGCTAATAATAATTCTAGTACTAATGTAAATTGTGTTAAATTAGGAATAGAAATTCGTAAAAATTATAATAGTACAAGAACTATTTATAATTGAGATCATCTGAAAAATTTAGAATATTAAATTTTAATTAATAAATAATAATATAATTGCCGTTATATATATAGAATATCTGTATATATAAATTCACATTACTATTTTCTGAGAACTCCTAAAGCTTTATATAATATTATATGATATTTATTGTAAATATATAAATATTAAGTATAATAATTAACAATTATAAAGATATAACAATGGATTATCAGTAGGAAACAAAGGTATTTATAAAAAAAAATTTTTTTTTTATGTAAATATATATTAGGATCCTTAGAGACTATATGTAATGCTTTGTATATATTATACAATGAAGAGATAGTCCATATTATATAGAAATATATAATAATAAAAGAATTATTATTTACCATTAATGATAGGTGCAAGTGATATGTCATTCGCTCGTTTAAATAATATTTCATTCTGATTACTACCACCTGCTTTAGTATGTTTATTAACATCTACTTTAGTAGAATCAGGACCAGGAGTAGGATGAACTGTATGAAAAGAGATATGCAGTTCTGAAATGCCACTCGATGCATGAAAGACCTTTTTTAAAAATATATTTTTAGAAAATTTAATAAGTTACTCATTAATAATTTTAATAGTCATAATACTTATTACTATAGGTCAATATGCTTGTATATACTTTCAATATATACATCAGAGACTACATGTGGCAAAATATAAATTTAAAAATAAATTATTCTATTCAACAAAATTAAATAATAATTATGATTTTAAAAAATGATTAGTAGGATTTACTGATGGAGATGGTACATTTAGCATATATATAAATAAAGATTTATCCAAAATTCAATTTATATATAAAATTTCTCAATCTAGAATTAATATCCAATTATTATATAAAATAAAATCTAAGTTGGGAGTAGGTAAAGTAAAAATGGATAATAATAGTAATATGTGTTCATATTTAATCAGAGACAGAAAATTATTATTAAAACACATAATACCAATATTTGATGAATATCCTTTATTAACTACAAAAAGATATAATTATTTAAAATTTAGGACTTGTTTAATCTTATTAGAAAATGATAAAGAATTAAATTATAAAGAGAAAATGCTAAAAGTACAAAAAATATGTTTACAAACTCCTCCTAAAGATTATATTTCAGATATCTGATTAACAAATTTAAATAAAAAGATTAATTCTAAATTAGAAACATGATCTATAGAAGATATTTCTAATATTATGTCTAAATATTGATTAATTGGATTTATAGAAGCAGAAGGAAGTTTTTTTTTAGTTAATAAAGAAAAAGATCGAATAGTCCATGCTTTTGGAATATCCCAAAAACTAGATTCTATTGTATTATATGGTATAAAAAGATTATTACATATTTCTTCATCTATTTTATATAAAGAAAAATATGATTATTATAAATTAGAAACAACTAATTCTAGATCGATTGAAAGAATTATTAACTATTTCTCTGATAAAAATACTTTATCTTATTCTAAATCTTATCTTTTAGGGATAAAAAACTTAGAATTTAGATTATGAGCAAGATCCTATAAAAAACACAAAGGAGATTTTTGTAAGTTATCTATAATCAGAAAATCTATTAGAAAAATACGTGAAAATAATAATTTATAAATAAAATTTATATTTAAGGTATAGTCCAAAAAAAAGAATAGAAATAATATGAGTTTATATACAAAAATAAATGGAATTATTTATATTTAAGATATCCACCTTTATCAGGTATCCAAGCACATAGTGGTCCATCAGTTGATTTAGCTATTTTCGCATTACATTTAACAAGTATGAGTAGTCTTTTAGGAGCTATTAACTTCATTGCTACTACTTTAAATATGAGAACAAATGGAATGTCATTACATAAAATGCCATTATTCGTTTGAGCTACTTTTATTACTGCATTCTTATTATTATTCTCATTACCTGTATTATCAGCAGGTGTAACAATGTTACTAATGGATCGTAACTTCAATACTTCATTCTTCGAAGTAGCTGGAGGTGGTGATCCTGTATTATACCAACATCTTTTCTCAGGAATGATTTTTTATTTATTTATATATTATCTAATTTGTTATCCAAGTTCAGTAATTATTCAAAATTCTAGAGACAATTTTATAGAGATTATAAAATTATTAAATTTACCTAAACCTTCTCCTGAATTTATTTCTTGATTTATAGGATTTTCAGAAGGAGATGGAAGTTTTATTCGAGCTAAGAGAGGTGATTTATATTTTATTATTACCCAAGATTCTCAAGATATTCATATTTTGTATTATATACAAGAACAATTAGGATTTGGAAAGGTTATTAAACAAGGTCAAACTACACATAGATATATTGTTCAAAATAATTTAGAGTTATATTTAATAGCTTTATTATTTAATGGAAGTATCAAATTGCCTTCTAAATTAAGAGATTATATAGGGTTTGTAGAAGACCTTAATATAAAAATTTTTAAAGGTAAATTTAGTAGAAAATTAAATACAAATAATACCAGAGATAGAGAAATTTTATCTTTAATTAAACCTATTGATATTATAAAGACTACTAGTTCATTAACTTTAACTGATTTTTGATTAGCTGGTTTTATTGATGCTGAGGGTTGTTTTTATATTAATATAAATATAAATAATTCTTTAAAAACTAATACATTAAAATATAATATACTATTCGATATTAATCAAAAAAGCTTAGAAAATAAACACATTTTTTATCAATTAATTTCTTTATTTAAAGTAGGAAGAATATATAATCATCAAGCAGTTAATAATTATTATTATCGAATTATAGGATTAAATAATTTATTAGTCTTAATTAATTATTTAGAAGTTTATCCTTTAAAAACTCAAAAGTTTAAAAGCTATTTATTATGATTGGATATTTTCAAAAAAATTAAAGAAATAAAAACATTAAATAAAAAAATGGAATATAAAGATTTATTAGAATTAAAATCTCTATCTCAATGTATAAATAATAAAAAAGATCAAAGAATTGGAAAAAAGGTATAGGTTTATCGTAAGATATATAAAAATAATATAGTAGATGTGTATATATATATATATATATATAAATTATGTTAATAAGAATAAATCTATATTAAAAAATACATATTTTTATTAAAAATATGTATATCTATATCTAGTATAGTTAAAGTAAATATATATAACTCTAATAAGAAAATATATTTATATTTTTAACTAATTTATCTCGGAAGAGATAATATATTAATATAACTTGTGTATAATAAGCTCTATATTAATATTGCGACATTAGTGTTTACGGTTAAGAGTTATTAATTATCTTAAGACCGTCGATAGTATTAGATATCGCTACAGACTGGTTCACTAATGGGTATCTGAAATGATGCTTAATGTACAGTCGAATCAAAATTAAATTTGCCGAAAGGATTCTTCGGTCAACAGTGGCCCTTTAAATTCACTTTAATGCAACAAACTATAAGCGAGAAATCTTTAACCAACATAGGTCTATTTTTAGGTACTTTAATCATAAGTTGTATAATATACACCATTAAAGTAAAAATCTTAAAAATAGTAAATTATAATACATGATTTAATAAGGACAATTCGCAAGTAACCAACGTGCATAGCTCACTAGTAGGAACTTCAGAGGCCATACGTTTGTTAAACAAAAAATTTATACATACTTTAAATAATTCAACTTCAGATCAAAAATTTAAACAATGATTAGCTGGCCTTATAGATGGCGATGGTTGTTTTACCTTGTCAAAAAAAGGTTATGCAGCATTAGAAATTACTATGGATATTAGAGATGAAAGAGCTTTACAATCTGTTAAAAATATTTATGGGGGGTCTATCAAATTAAGATCTAATTGTAATGCATTAAGATACAGATTACATCATAAAATTGGATTATTAAATTTAATTAGAGATGTTAATGGAGAAATTAGAAATCCTAATAGATTAGTTCAATTAAATAAAATTTGTTTAAAATATAATATTATCTTAATCTGACCCAAACCGTTATCTTATGATAATAATTGATTCTCTGGTTTTTTTGATGCTGATGGAACTATTACTATTAATGCTAGTAATAATAATTATCAACTTTCTATTAGTGTAAGTCAAAAAACTACTGAGTTATTAACCCCTTTAATTAATTTATATGGAGGTTATGTATATATAGATAGAGGGACTCATCAATCATTTAAATGATATATTACAAAAAGAGAGGATATTTTAAAATTAATTCAATATTTTAAGAATAATCCTGCGAGATCTTTAAAAAATAATAGATTACATTTAATTCCTAAATATTATGAATTAAAAGATATGAAAGCTCATATTTCATCATATGATAGTTTATTATTTAAAAGTTGAAATATATTTTTAGATAATTGAAAAAAGTATAAATAATATTTGTTTAAAGATATGGTCCCATTATAAATTAATAATTTATAAGCACCCCGAGGTTAGCCATATTATTAATGTTTATATATTTTTTCCATTTATTTTTGAAATTTTTTTATATATATTATATTTCAAAGAAATTAAAAATGTATCTTCTTTAGGAGAAAATGTTAAACCTATTTCTATTCATCGATCTAAACATAAAAAACCAATCTCAGATAAAGAGTTTGGTGAATATCTTTCAGGTTTAATTGAAGGAGATGGGCATATACACCCTAAAGGAATAAATATAACTATAGCTTTCAATAATTTAGATATCTCTTTAGCTTATTATATAAAAAAAAGAATAGGAGCTGGAGTAGTTAGAGTAGTAAAGGATAAAAACGCATTAGTTTATATTTCTAATAAACAAGGAGCTATTACTATTGCTAAATTAATTAATGGAAATATTAGAACTTTGGACAAATTAGAAAGTTTTAATAAGCTATTAGAACGTATTAACTTAGAATTAGATAACCCTATAATAAGCCAAAAACTTAGATTATCAGAAATCACTAATTCTTACTGATTAACTGGATTTACAGATGCAGATGGGTCCTTTCAAATAAAAACAATTGATCGTAAAGACAGAAATTTGCAAGAAGTAAGATTAAATTTTCAAATAGATCAAAAAAAAAAATATATTTTAGAAAAAATTCAAGAAGAATTAGGAGGTAATATAGGTTATCGGAATAAACAAGATACTTATTATTATGGTTCTACTAGTTTTGGTAATGCTAGAAAAATTATCAAATATTTTGATAAATATCCTTTATTATCGACCAAATATCTAAATTTTATTTATTGAAGAAAAGTTTACATATTGATTTATAATAAAAAGCATTTGACTGTTAAAGGAATTTTATTAATCGAAAAGATTAAATCAAAAACGAACTCTTATTTAAATAAAATATTAAATATAGAATAAATGGATAAATATACACATTCATATAAGCCTCGTAAATTCACTATATACTGGGAAGTCTAATTAATTATGTATTTAATTAATAAAAATATTTATTACTTTGGGTAAAAATTCTCAAATGTAACAATATAAATATTATTTAGATAATCAGTAGAAAACCTTTTTATAGAGGGATTCTCAGAGACTGGAAATATTCCCATACATTTTTGTGTATGATACGTGAATGTATAATATTATATATATATTATATAAGATATAGTCCCAACACTATAGAAATATAGTGAGTGTTTAATCTAGTATAAATAAAGAAAATACAATTAAACCAAGAAAATGTTATATTATGATTGTGCCAGGATTTGGTATAATATCTCATGTATTAAGTACATATTCTAAAAAACCTGTATTCGGAGGTCAATCAATGATCTACGCTATGGCTAGTATTGGATTATTAGGATTCTTAGTATGAAGTCATCATATGTATATCGTAGGATTAGATGTAGACTCTAGAGCTTACTTCACATCAGCTACAATGATTATTGCGATCCCAACTGGTATCAAAATCTTCAGTTGATTAGCAACTATTTATGGAGGTTCTATTAGATTAGCAACACCTATGTTATATGCATTAGCATTCTTATTCTTATTCACTATGGGAGGATTAAATATCCTGATAGTTCTCCCTATAAAGGTTGTATTAATAAAATCATCTGAATTTTTATTAATACAAATTAATAAATTATATAATAATATATATAATTATTGATCAGCTATATGCTGGGAAGTTCTCATAATTAAACTACAAATAATTTTTTTATTTGTAAAAATGTTTAATTTTGAACAATCAGCAGGTAACCTATTAGTAAATCATAAGGGAACCTCAGAGACTACATGCTGCCGCTGTTTTTTAACAGTAAAATATAGTCCATTAAATAAAAATTTATTTATTTATTCAAATATTAATAATATTCGTTATTATTCAACTAAAAATAATAATAACAATTTAGGTTATAATCTTAATAAATTTAATTATATTAAAAAATATAATTTATATGAAGATAGATTAAAATTTTTTCAAGATTTAAAATTTAAATCTGGAATTTATGCTTTATATAATAATATCACAAACGAATTTTATATAGGAAGTACTATTAATTTTTCAGGTAGAATGAGAAATTATTTAAATAAAGCAAATTTAAAAAGTAAACAAAATAGCAATATGCCTATTACAAAAGCATTATTAAAATATGGCTATGCTAATTTTTCTTTATTCATTATAGAATATTGTAAATTAGAATATTTATCTATTAGAGAAACTTATTATATTATGTCATTAGTACCTTATTATAATGTATTAAAAGAAGGTTATTCATCAGTAGGTTATAAACATACTGAAGAAACTAAAAAATTATTAAGTAATTTACATAAAAATAGGGTACATAGTGAAAAAACAAAAGATTTAATAAGAAAAGCTTTAGTAGGTAAAAATAATCCATTTTATAATCAACATCATACTATGGAGACTAAAGTTAGATTAATGGAAGCTAATAGTAAATATCCTATATATATATATAATTCTTATAAACAATTATTAATTATTTACCCTTCTACTTTAACTTTTGCTAAATCAGTTCATTCTAATTTTAGCACTATAGAAAAAGTAATTGATAATAATACTTTATTCAGAGGAGAATGATATATTACCAAAATTCCTTATAATATTGAGGATAAACCTTTAATAGCTAATTTGATGAGTGATGAAATAAATAATCTTATTAATACGATAAAAAATTCAGAAAATATAAAAAAAGCTATATTCGTATATGATATAAATAAAAATTTTATCAAAAAATATGATGGAGTAACTCAAGCTCAAAAAGAATTAAATATTAATCATGCTATAATTAGAGAGCATGCAAAAATAAATAAAGTTTATAAAAATTATATTTTTAGTTATGAAAGAATAAATAAATAAATTAATTTTAAGTATCAGGAGTAGTATTAAGTAACGCAAGTTTAGATGTTGCATTCCATGATAAAAATTTATTTTTTTATGATTATAATAATTATATTAAAAAATTTTGAGTTGGTTTAATGGATGGTGATGGAAGTATACAAGTTAATCATTGAAGATATAAAAATCTTCAATATAGATTAATCATTAAATTAAAATTTAATAAGTATAATTATAATATGTTATTATTAATTAAAAATGTTATAGGAGGAAATGTAAATATTATTGAAAATAATACTCTCGTTATTTGAATAGTCAATAATAAAAAAGATATTATAAATATAATAAAAATTTTTGATGATTATCCTTTATTAACATCTAGAAAACAAGCTCAATTAAATTTTTTAATTTTAAATTTAGAAAAAAATGATATAAATTGATATTTAAACAATAGAGAATTAAAATATCAAAATTTAAATATTATCGCATCTAATATTGAATCTTTTTTATTCAATTTAAAAAAGGAGAATAATTTTAATTATATTAAACCTTGATTAAGTGGGTTTATAGAAGCTGAAGGTTGTTTTTGTTTAAGAAATAAAAATAATCATTCTTTTTCTATAGGTCAAAATAATGATCTTTATTTATTAGAATTTATAAAATTCTATTTTAATGCATCTAATAAAATTAGAACTATATATAAAAAGAATTCAATATTTTTTTTTTTAGAAATTTATAAAAAATCAGTTATCAATAATATTTTAAATCATTTTTATGCTAATCCTTTATTAGGTGAGAAATATCAATCATATTTAAATTTTCTTAATTATTATAAATAATTAAAAATAATAGTATGTGTCATGTAGTCATATCACTATAAGAAATATAATATATATATATATATATATTTCTTGGTAATATCCAAAAATATTGCTAACGGTAAAACCTATATAAAGGTAATATCGTGGTAACCATAATTATATGGGAACTGTAGAGACTAAACGTGATAATCGAGAATTTATTAAGTTAAATTAAGATAAATTATAGTCCAATCCTCTAGGTAACTAGAGTAAAATTGACATACTACGTAGTTGGTCAAGAAATGGCCCTTAATAATTTTAATTATTTTGAAATTGGCAATATGCAGGAATATATATTTTCAAGTTTTATTCTACTATTTATATTATATACTTTATATCTTTTACAAATAGATGATAATAAATTTTTCAAAAATTTAGTTATAAATAGTAAAAATGAATCAAAACTTATGATTTTTCCAAATCTAAATATACAATCTGCAGAAAACTCTAAAGGATTCTCAGAGACTATACGCCAATCAAACAATAATTTGAACTCTCCAAATCTAGATCCTAAATTTTGATCTTGATTAGCTGGAATAATAGATGGAGATGGATATGTTCAAGTTATAAATATAAATGGAAATTTAAAACTTAAAACTATTGAAGTAAAATTACATAATAGAGATATTAGAATCTTGACTCGAATATTGGATAAATTACATATGGGTAGAATATATAGATATAAAAATCATCCTTATTCTAAATGAATTGTTTCAACTACTGATGAAATGACATTTATTTTAAATAAATTAAATGGATTAATAAGATTAAAAGTTGAAAATTTTAAAAAAGGATGTGATTGTATAAACATTAAATTTCAAGAAGCTGATTATAATATATCTATATATGATCCTTATTTTTCAGGTTTAATTGACACAGACGGAAGTATTGTATTTAATTATTCTGGAAATCGTATAGAATGTAATTTAGAATTAAAATATAATATTTATAGCTCCAAACTTTGTTTGGATAATGTAATCCCTAATTATCAACCTAGTAGATTAATAAGATTACATAAACAATATTCTTCAATATCATTTAAATTCCAAACTGTAAAAGGTATGGTTTTTTTATATGATTATTTTATGAAAAATAGATTATATAGTGATTTTAAATTTTATAGGGTAACTCAAATATTAAGATTTATTGAAATTAGAGATTATCAAAAATTACCATATTCAAGTGAAGAATTTTTAATTTATTCCGAATGATTATTAAATTGAATTCAATATAAAAACCCTAAATGATATAAAGTTCCATTTATAAATAAATTACGTTTGAAGAGATAGTCCACAAATGCATTTCCATTATGTATTATCTATGGGAGCTGTATTCTCTTTATTTGCAGGATACTACTATTGAAGCCCTCAAATGTTAGGTTTATATTATAATGAAAAATTAGCTCAAATTCAATTCTGATTAATATTCATAGGAGCTAATGCTATTTTCTTCCCAATGCACTTCTTAGGTATAAATGGTATGCCACGTAGAATACCAGATTACCCTGATGCTTTTGCAGGATGAAATTACGTAAGTAGTATAGGTTCAATGATTAGTATTATTTCATTAGTATTATTCACATACATTATGTATGATCAATTTGTAAATGGATTAGAAAATAAAGTACAGAACAAATCAGTAGTTCATGTAAAAACTCCTGATTTTGTAGAATCTAATATGATATTTAAAACACAAGATGTAAAATCATCTTCATTAGATTTCTTATTAAATAGTCCTCCTTTAGTACACTCATTTAATATGCCAGCTGTACAATCATAGGATAAAATATATATAATTTACATCTTTTAGTTTATATTCTTTTTTTTTTTATTTATTTTTAATAGAATAATTTTTTTTATTTATGCCTCAATTAGTACCTTTCTACTTTTTAAACCAATTAACTTATGGTTTTGCATTAATCATAATATTATTAGTATTATTTGCTCAATTCTTTTTACCAAGAATTGCTAGATTATATGTAACTAGATTCTTTATCACTAAATTATAATTTTTTTTTATTACATAAATAATAGTATAAGGATATCTATCTTAGATATATATATTAATATATACCTTATTTATTTTTTTTTTTATGAGAATATTTTAGATTTTACGAAAAATTATATAAAAAAAAAATGACAACAATGAATTATATCATTAATTCACCATTAGATCAATTTGAGATTAGAACATTCTTAGGTTTTGTTTCACCTTTCTTTGATTTAAGTGCATTAAACTTTACTATTTTTAGTTTATATACTATAATAGTATTATTTGTAATATTAGGTTTAAATTTATTAACCGATAACCATGGAAAAATAGTAGGATCAAGATGATTTGTTAGCCAAGAAGCTTTATATGATACTATCTTAAATATGGTTAAAAGCCAAATAGGTGGTGTTTATGGAGGATTCTACTTCCCATTTATTTATACATTATTTATTTTTGTATTAGTTGCTAACTTAATTAGTATGGTTCCATACTCATTTGCTTTAGCTTCACATCTAGTATTCATCGTATCTTTAAGTATATCTATATGATTAGGTGCTACAATTATAGCTATCTACTATCATAAATTAGATTTCTTTGGATTCTTTGTACCTGAAGGAACTCCTTTACCTTTAGTTCCTGTATTAGTATTAATTGAATTATTATCATATGCTGCTAGAGCTATCTCTTTAGGATTAAGACTTTCAGCTAACATTTTATCAGGGCACTTACTATTAAGTATTTTAAGTGGATTAACATTAACTTTAATGTCTGTATCAGTTATTACATTTGTATTAGGATTCTTACCTTTAGCTGGTATATTAGCTATTGTATGTTTAGAATATGCAATTTCTATGATACAAGCTTATGTATTAAGTGTTTTAACAGCAGGATACTTAAAAGATGCATTATACTTACATTAATTATATAATGTATATATATTTTATATATATATTGTAATTATATAATTACTTAATAATATATGTATCTTCATATAGATTAATTCTTTAATTGTAAAATGTTTAGATTTCTAAATTTATAAAATATTTCATTTAAATTTTATTTAATGTTATTAATTTCTTTAACATTATTAATTGTTTACGTTTCATTAATTTCTAAAAATATCGCATCTGGCGATCGTATTAGTGACTTCACACAAGAAGCAGATAATAAATTATTCTTTTTATATAAAAATATAAATAGAATAGGAGTTATTTTAGTTTTATATGTATTATACTTAATAGTTAGTATTTTTAGTTTAGAAAATATTAATTCAGGAATTTCATTATATAATAACTTATTTAAAATAACATCCTTAAGTACTACTATTTCTATATTAATTACTATATTAGCTAGTATCTTTTTAATATTAAATAGCGTAAATATCATAGGATACTCTCCAGTAGATAATGTACACTTTAAACATAAAGAATATGTAATATTAATCTTATTTAATTTATTAGGTTTAATATTATTCCCTATGGTAAATGATATTATTTCTTTATTTGTAATAATAGAATTACAAAGTTATAGTTTATATTTAATAACTACAACACATAGAGAATCTAATAATTCTACTAAATCAGGTTTAATGTATTTTTTATTAGGTGGTTTAGCAAGTATATTAATATTATTAGGATCTAGTATATTATATTTTATCACAGGTATGACTTCTTTAGACTCTATATATACATTAGTAGATTATGATAATTATATCAGTTCTATTTATTTTGGATTTGTATTTATCGTTTTAGGATTAATTTGAAAAATGGGATTAGCTCCTTTCCATAATTGATCAATTACTGTATATAATTATACTCCTACTATTGTAACTTCATATATTAGTTTAATGGCTAAATTTAGTATATTACCATTTGTATATACTATTATTGTAAACACATATAGTATAAACAGTGAAAATAATTATTTAAATTTAATAATTGCTATCAGTATTTTATTATCTATGATTATTGGAAGTATAGGAGGATTAAATCAAATAAAAATAAAAGTACTATTAGCTTATAGTGGTGTTATTAATGCAGGTTATTTATTATTAGCCTTATTAGTTAACTCACAAGAAGGTATAGTTGGATTTATTGTATATATTTACCAATATGGTTTAACACATATTAATTTATTCTTTATCTTATTATCTACTAGTTATTATATAATATATAATGCGAATATCAATAATAATTCAGATAATAAAGGGAATTCATCTATATTATTAAGTACTTTCTCTCCTATAGAATATATAAATCAATTAAATGGTTTATTAACTAAAAATAGTTATTTAGCTATGGCTTTAATGATTAGTTTATTCTCTTTAATAGGTATACCACCATTAATAGGTTTCTATGGTAAATTCTTTATACTTATTTCTAGTCTAAATAAAGGTTATATACTATTATCTTTAGCTTTAATATTATTTAGTGTAGTAACTACAGTATACTATGCATATATTATTAAAACAGTATCATTTACAAAAATTAGTAATTTTATTACTGTAGTAACATCTAGTGAGGGAAATAAATTATCTAATAGTGTTACTTATGTAATTAGTACTATTACTTTAATTACATTAGTAAATATTTGTCAAATTGATACAATATTACAAGGGGCTTACATTTTAGCATTTAGTAATTTAGTAATATAATGTATTTATTAAATCCTATTAAAATTTATTTTATAGTTGTACCTATTATAGGGTTAGCTTTAGTTTTAGTTAATGCAATATTAGCTACTCAAGATAATTATAATGAAAAAACTGGACCTTTCGAGTGTGGTTTCACATCATTCTCACAATCTAGGACTCCTTTCTCTGTTGCTTTTATTTTAGTAGCTATTTTATTTTTACCTTTTGATTTAGAAATTTCATCTATATTACCTTATGTATTAAGTTCATATAATATAGGAGTTTATGGTTTATTAATGTTAGTCTTATTTTTATTAATATTAGTAGTTGGATTTACTTACGAAATTAATACTGGAGCTTTACACATTAATCGTATTAATGAACATAAAGTAAAAAGCTTAAAAAAAGAATTTTATAAATCATAAATTCTATTTTATTTATCTAAAAATTAATATTCTTTTTTTTTTATTTTAATTTTCGATTACTTATTTATATATATATATAAGTAATATAATATAATATTAGAATATAAATTGACGGTTATAAGTTAATGGTAAACTAACATCCTTCCAAGTTGATAATCTGGGTTCAAGTCCCAGTAACCGTATATAAAAATTATAAGTAATAATAGTAGTAAAATTTAATAAAAATTAAGAACATGATGTTGGTTCAGATTAAACGCTATATAAGAACATGACACATGCAAATCAAACGTTATAATATACAATATAATATACAATATTATATGTAATAATATTATAATAGTGGTGAACCCGTGAGTACATATTGGTATAATGAACTATTTTCATATTTAATCTATTTAAATATGAAATATTTATATTTTTTGAATATAAATATAGAAAGATGAAATATCTTATACTCAAAGGATTATATATAATAATATAATCGCTAGTAGTCTAGCCAATATTGGTTTAAGGTAGTAGGTAGGATAATAGCCTACCTAGCCGAAGATCCACAGTCAATGATAATCGTCATAATGACCACGTTGACTTTGAAATATAGTCAATATCTATAGGATACAGCAGTGAGGAATATTGGGCAATGGTCTAACGACTGACCCAGTTACTTATAAGGGTGAATATTACAATAAATATTAGATACTAATTTAATATTTTTCCATACAGTAATATATTGATTAAAAATAAAACCCCTAGACAGTGAGAATAATGATGTTAGCTGTTTTCTTTTAAAGAAATTAATCGTATAAAGTCTTAACCAAAATTTGTGCCAGCAGCTGCGGTAAAACAATGGAGGCAAGCGTTAATCATAATGGCTTAAAGGGTCCGTAGTATGATCTTTATATATATACCTTAGCTTTTGGCAGATATATATATCGCCGCCTATGGCGGTTAATAAAGATTAGAGTTATATGAAAAGTTTATAGAATTATAACAGGAAGGATGAAATGATAATAATTGTTATAAGACTGCCGAATTCGAAGGTTATAAACTTAATATAACTGACATTGAGGGACGAAAGCTAGAGTAGCGATATGGATTCGATACCCAAGTAGTTCTAGCTGTAAACTATGAACACTATAACATTGTAGTTATAAGTGAAAACTAAGTGTTCCGCCTGAAGAGTACGTTCGCAAGGATGAAACTCAAGACAATAGACGGTTACAGACTTGAGCAGTGGAGCATGTTGTTTAATACGATAATCCCCGTTGAACCTTACCATACCTTGAATATATCGTTATAATCTTTATACAAAGTAAGATATACAGGTGTTACATCGTTGTCTTCAGTTCGTGTCGCAAGATATTAGGTTAAGTCCATTAACGAACATAACTCTCGCTTAATTAATTTTATAATTAAGGATACCATTCTTAATAGTTTGGTGAAGAGAACTAAGACAAATCCTGATGACCCTTATGGTATGGGCTACAGACGTGCTACTGAAAACTAAGTACAAAATTAAGCTAATTATTTATATTATTCGCTAATAATCTAATGCTTAGTAATACTTACTATATATGTATAGTAAAGTATAGTTGGATTGATATCTGTAACTCGATATCATGAAATAGGAATTGCTAGTAATCGTACATCAGACATGGTACGGTGAATATATTATCTGTTTCGCACTAACCACTCATCATACGACAAGATAAATTATTATCAAAAGTTTTATTATAATGAATCATAGGAAACTATGATTATATATATGATATTATATATTTATTTTTATATAGTATAGTATAGTTTTTATATTAAAATTAGGAGATAATTTAGATTGCTGTAAAGTTGAAATATGGTCGTGGTAGGGGAACCTGCTGCGGAGTAATTAATAATCTTTAATATTCTTACAAATATATTATATATATATACATATATATATAAGAATATAGTTTAATTGGCAAAACTGTTGACTTCAAATCAATCATTGGGAGTTCAAGTCTCTCTATTCTTGAAGAGTATATATATATATACTTTATATATGCATATGTATATATATATATATAATACATGATTAAAAAAAAAAAATTATAAATACAATTATATCTCAATGAGTATTACATTAATCTTATTTATTATTGGCCTTTTAGGTTTCGTTTTAAATAAAAAGAACATAATATTATTATTCATTAGTATCGAAATGATGTTATTAGCTATTACTTTATTAATATTACAAGGTAGTGCTATCATGGATGATGTTACAGGTTTATTCTATGGAATAATAATATTAATATTAGCAGGAGCAGAATCAGCAATAGGTTTATCTATATTAGTAGCCTATTATAAATTAAGAGGATCTGTATCTTTAGATATATAAATTAATAAATATGTTATTAGTTACATTAATCACTCCTTTAATAGGAAGTATTGTAAGTGGATTCTTTGGTAGATATTTAGGAGCAAATTTAAGTAAAATATTTGTTACTTTAACTATATTTATATCTATGATTGCTTCATACTCTATTTATATAGATGTTATCTTAAATGATCAAGAAATTACATTAAATATATTACCTTGAATTAGTATAGAATATTTAGAAATAGATTGAGCTTTCACTATTGACAAATTATCAGGAAGTATGTTAATTCCAGTTACAACTATTTCATTCTTTGTACATATATTTGCATGTAGCTATATGTCTTCAGATCCTCATCAACCTCGTTTCTTCTCTTATCTATCTTTATTCACTTTCTTTATGTTAATATTAGTTACAGGTAATAGTTATTTAACTATGTTTATTGGTTGAGAATTTGTAGGTGTAACTTCATACTTATTAATCTCATTCTGATTTACTCGGATTACTGCAATGAAATCAGCACTTTCTGCTATATTATTAAATAGAATGGGTGATACATTCTTTATTATTGGTATGTTATTATTAATCTCTACATTTGGATCATTAAACTTTGCTACTGTATTCAGCTTAACACCATATATAGATAGTAATATATTATATTTAATTATGTTATGTTTCTTAATTGCGACTGCAGCTAAAAGTGCTCAATTTGGTTTACATAATTGATTGTTACTTGCTATGGAGGGTAAAAAAAATTCGATTAAATTTACTAAAATTAATTTATTTAATGAATATAGTTATAATCCTTCAATGAAAAAAAAATATTCAAATAGAAGTCATACTATATTTAAAAGAGATATTTATACTAAAAATGAATATAATAACAAGGGAATATATGTTTATGATTTATATTTAAATTCTGTATGTAATGAAAAAATATTTAGTTCTATATCTGAATGTTCTATGAAATTACATATTAGTAGAAATACAATATCTAAATATTTAAATACTCATAAATTATTTAAATCTCAATATATATTTTCTACTCATAAATTAGATGGAAATATAATAAACTCTTTAATTGTATTTACTCCTATATTAAAAAATATAATCACAGGATTTTTATTAGGAGACGGTCACTTAAGAAAATTATCAGGTAATAGATCTAATTCTAGATTAGAATTTACTATAGGTATAAAAAATATTGATTATGCAAATTATATTAAATATACAATTCTTAATCAAATATGTACAAATAGTAAATTAACTTTCTGACCTAAAGAAAACCCTAGTCAATGTTGGTTTAGTACCAAATCTTATAAATATTTTACTGATTTATGTAAATCATGATATTATAATGATAAAGTATTAAATCAGAGAATTAAACGTTTACCATATAATTTAACTGAGAATTTTTCAAAGGAAACTTTAGCTTATTGATTTATGGACGATGGTTATTCAGAATTAGGACCTATGTATTTTTTATGTACAGATAATTTCACTTTAAAAGAAGTACACATTTTACAAAAATTATTAAAAAATAAATTTAATTTAGATTCAGGATTGAAAATACGTAAAAACAATAATAAAATTTGTTATAGAATAAAAATATTAAAAAAGAGTTCTATCGATTTTCAAAATATTATAAAACCATATATTATCCCATCTATGAAATATAAATTAAAATTAAATATGAATGATTAGGGCCCTCCTTAAATTACACTATATGCTGGAAGCTCTTAAAGTTTTATACATCTAGATAATATCTAGATGAAAAATTTAAAAATAGATAGATAACCAGCAGGAAACTATTATCTATAATTATATTATTTTATATAATTATTTAATTTATTTTAAATAATAGGATCCTCAGAGACTATATTGTGTAATATATATTAATAATAATTTTAATATTAATATATAAAAAGATAGTCCACTTTAAATACGAAAGTATTTATATTTTTAGCCTACACCAGTATCTGCATTATTACATGCTGCCACAATGGTAAACAGTTGCCGTTGGTTAATGTGAATTAATCAATTATCATATTGCTATATGCTGGGAAAACCTTACTACAAGTTTATTTATATTTTAATTTTTAAATTAAATAAGATAAATAAGAAAATCTTGGAATTTATTCTATATAGAATAAAAAAGGTTAATCAGCAGGAAACGTTAGATTTTAACGAATCCTCAGAGACTTTACGCAATATAACTTATTCATTTGAGAATATTAATTTACCTTCTCATAAAAAAAAATATGATCTTAAATTTTTACAATGATTTATAGGATTCACAGAAGGAGACGGTAGTTTTATAGTTTCTAAAAATAAAGTCTATTTTGATATCTCACAAAATATTGAAGATATACAAATATTATATTATATAAAAAAAGAATTAGGATTTGGAAAAGTATTATTAAGAAAAGAATTAGACCGTAGAGTAGGTGTATTTTATGTAACAGGCAAAGAAAACTTTTTAAGATTAATACATATTTTTAACGGTAATCTTTGTACTGAATACAAAAATAATCAATTCAAAGCTTGAATAGATTGTTTCAATTTACAATATAAAGAACAAATAATATGAAAAAAAAATTTAATAATTTTAACATTAGATAATGCTTGATTATCTGGATTTACAGATGCAGAAGGTAGTTTTTACGGTAGAGTTAAAGTATCTAAAAGCAATATATTAGGTAAACAACCAATGCTCACTTTTTCAATTACTCAAAAATCTTTGCAAATTATTAATATAATAAAAGAATTATTTTTAGGTAAAAATACCAAATTTTCTAACGTACGTTATGACCCTAGTTGAGAAGGTTGAGAATTTCATTGTTCTTCTATTTCCAATTTAAATATTATAAAAACATATTTTTTTAAATTCCCTTTAAAAACTAAAAAATATCGATCTTTTACAAAATGAACTAAAATACACCAAATGTTATTAGATAAAAAATATTTAACAAAAGAAGGTTTAAATATTATAGAACAAGAAATAAAATTAATTAATAAAAATAATAAGTTAAAGATGAAGTCCGATCCACCATCTTAATTGATGGTAAACTATATAATTCTAATAAGAAAAAAAAATAGTAAAAAAAAATGAACTGCTGGAGTATACTTATTAATGAGATCTTCTCCTATATTAGAATATAGTCCTACTATGTTAGCTACTTGTTTATGATTAGGAGGTATTACTACTAGTGTAGCAGGATTGATCGCTATTGTATCTAATGATATTAAGAGAGTTATTGCACTATCTACTATGAGTCAATTGGCTCGAAAATATATTTATATATTTATGAATCAAACTATATGCGTAGAAATAATTAATATTAAATTAATTATCAATTCGCAGATAACCAACGCTCTTGATTATTTTTTTAATCAATATTATTATAATATTCTTAATTCATTTCCCATACTGAGGCAGATCGTTTTATCTGAACAATGAAATATTATAATTTTAAGCAAGTTAGTAGGAATCTCAGAGGCCATACGTTTGATATTAGTTTATTTCGAAACCTTATTTATATTTCAATCATTACAATTTAATAATAATTCTTTATTATTATTAACATCTTTAAATAAGAATAGTAATCATAATGAGAATCATAATAATACTAAGGATAAAAATAATATTAATAAATCTAATCTCGCTTTTGATGAATGAATTGCTGGAGTTATTGATGGAGATGGTTATTTCAATTTATCTAAAAAAGGAATAGCTAGATTACAAATAACTATGAGTGATAGAGATATAAAAGTTCTACACGAAATTCAACATATTTATGGAGGATCTATTAAAAAAATAGCAAATGCTAATGCTAATAGATACCAATTAAGTAACAGAAAAGGATTAATCCAATTATTAACTAATATCAATGGATTAATAAGAAATCCTATAAGAATGTTACAAATGAATAAATTATGTGTTAAATATGGAATTCAATTAATATATCCTAAACCGTTAACCTTTAAGAATGGTTGATTAAGTGGATTTATGGATAGCGATGGTTCTATATATTTTAATGAAGAAAGTGGACAAGTATTTATAAGTGCAACTCAGAAAAATAAATATCTATTAGAACCTTTAATACATTTGTATGGAGGAAGAATAGATATTTTAAGTCCTAAAAGAGAAGCTTTTAAATACGTAGTTTATAGAAAAAAAGAATTATTCAATTTAATTGATAATTATTTTTCAAATTATCCTTTAAAAAGTCAAAAGCAGAATAGATTAAATTTAATTAAATCATTTTTTGATTTACGTCCTTATAAAAATAGTAAAAATATTATTGAGTTTAATCATTGAGTAAAATTTAAGGAAAAATGAGAAAGATTCTCAGATTAACCAAGGTTAATAATCTAATAAAGAAATGGTCCAAGAGTAATTAATAAATAATTATTAATTGCTTATTTGCAAATAGGAATGATGGTAATAGCTGTAGGTGTATCTGCATATAATTTAGCTTTATTCCATCTTATCTGTCATAGTGTGTTTAAAGCTTTATTATTTATGTCTGCAGGGGCAATTATTCACTCAGTAATCAATGAATCACAAGATTTAAGAACTTATGGAGGATTCTTACCTTTCTTACCTTTAACATATACATGTATATTAATTGCTTCATTATCTTTAATGGCAATCCCTGGATTAACTGGATTCTACTCTAAAGATATTATTCTTGAATCTTTAATTGGTACTTATGAAATATCTGGATTTGTAGTATATTGATTAGCTTTATTATCTGCTACTTTAACTTCATTATATAGTATGCGTATACTTTATTTAACTTTCTTTAATACACCTAATGCTCCTAAATATGCTTATTTAAATTTACATGAAATGGATTATATTATGGTAGTGCCTATGGTTATATTAGCTATAGGATCTATATTCGTAGGTTATATAACTAGAGATATTTATTTAGGTATGGGTAGTCCATTTAATGCTTTATTTATTCATCCTAATAATCTTAATTTAATTGAAACTGAATTTGGATTAAGTTCTATATTTAAAGTATTACCTTTAATTACTGGAATTAGTGGTAGTTTAATATTATTATATATTTATGAGTTTAATTACTCAATTATTAATGTATATAATAATAAAATATTAAATCCTATATACTTCTATTTCAACCAGAAAGTATTCAGTGATCAATTACTTAATAATATTATTATTAGAGGTGGATTAAATTTAGGTGGTAGTTTAAATCATCATATTGATAAAGGTTTATTGAAAGTATTTGGACCTAATGGGTTATGATCTTTAAGTAAACATAGTGCTCATAAATTAAGTACATTAAGTAATGGTTCATTATATAATTATGCTATTTATTTAGTAGTAGGTTTAATATTGACATTAACAATTATTAATCTAGAAATATCAGGATATCTATTATTTATATTAATCCTGGCTATTGGATTTATAAATAATAATTACACTAATACTACGAGGAAATAAAAAAAACTTCAGGAAAAGTAAATATCTACAATATTAATTCAGAATATATATTACAGAGTTCTTTATTGCCATATAAGAAATCTAATAATTCTAAAGAACATATGAATAAAGCTATAAATGATAAGGATAATCGTTTTATTCTCAAATTATTAAGCCACATTAGTTGAATCTTAGCATTATTTCTATTAGTTACCTATAAATTCTGAATTTGGGACATTTATAGTCCTATAGAGATAAAATTTAGGGATTTGTTATTCATTTGAGGTTTCACAATGATACTTCTAGCTATTTCATTAAAGAGTTATTCATATATATATAATCTAATATCTAATTATCTTAAATTAAAAATATTAGCCTTCAGGAAGATATTTCCAAGAGTATATGATATATACTCTATAAAATTAATAAACCTCATTCATTGATTAGTTACGAAAGGAACTTGATATTTAACTATTATACTTAGTATTAGATATTTGGTTAGTTTTTTTGGACTGGAGGCACTAAATTTAGCTATATTTATATTAGGAGAAGATACTATACATTATCTAGATCATAATTGAGAATTTATTAATTATGAATATTTTTATCAATTTATAGATTCGATTATCATTAGAGTTAAAGAATGGGGTAATATGTTAAATGACTATTTAGATATACTATTACATAAATTTTATGAAGTAATTCAAATCTTAGATTTCAATCATACTATCTCTAATGATTCAGTAATCGATACTGCAACATATATTGCAGCGGAAAATTTATCTGATATCACAGGAGGAGGACCAACATTAACATTTACATCTATGACTCTATTCTTTATCCTGGTAGTTAGTTATTTAATAATACAATTATATATATCTTCTTTAATCTTAATTTTGATTCATTTTTATTTAAGACCAGATATGAAAGATAAAATTATTACATATTTAAATAAACCATCTAAAGTTAAAGTCTTTAATTGAATTAAAAAAGTTTGATTAAGGGGATTTACTTTTCATATCAAGTACTTAAAACATTTCATTATATTTTATTTATTCTTATTAGGAATTAATATCTTAAACCAAACTTATCTATTATTTACTTTTTATCAGCACTTTGATAACTTAGTATATCATCATATTCAAGGACTAATTGGATAAAGATATCTAAATTAAGATTTTTATCTCTTTATATATTATTTTTAACTAATTTTTGCTTATATTCCTTTTTATTAAATATTTAATTTATAAGAACTTTATGGCTATATATATTAATATATAAGTAATATAATCTAATAAAGGTTCATAATTCAAAGGTTAGAATATAATGTTGATAACGTTAATATACTGGTTCGAGTCCAGTTGAACCTAATATAAATATATTACATATTATGATAAAAAATTTTTTTTTAGGACAAATGACCGAGTGGTTTATGGTGTAATATTTGAGCTATTATGTATTGTTTTCAATACCGGGAGTTCGAATCTCCCTTTGTCCGATATCATTGATATAGGCAAATATATTTATATATAGAATTATAGCTTAATCGGTAAAGCATGCCACTCATAATGGTTGTATCAGAGATCGAAACTCTGTAATTCTAATATAAATTATATAAGGTAGATATAGCTTAATGGTAAAGCCGATTCTTGTGGTGGATCTTATCTGCGTTCAATTCGCAGTATTTACCCTAAGAATAATAAATTGAATAAAATTCGTTATACGGCGAATGAACTTATATAGTTCAATGGTTAGAACACTGATCTCATATGTCAGGAATGATAGGTTCAATTCCTTCTATAGGTATTAATTAATAAAAAAAAATAAATATTAATTTTTATAAGTAATCAATTAATAATTAGTTTAATTATACTAAAATAAGATCTTAATTTTTTTTCATTTAGCCTTTATAGCTTAACGGTAGAGCAATAAATTGAAGCTTTATGAGTCGAGGTTCAATTCCTTGTAAGGGCAAATAAAAGTTTAAGTTTGAGAACATAGTTTAACGGTAAAACCATTATCTTTTAAGTAATTTCATGGTGGTTCAAATCCACCTGTTCTCAATTTATATATATATAAATATGATGTGATTATGGCGAAATGGTAGACGCGGTTCTTTTAGGTAGAATTTTAATTTGATTAAATATGAGTTCAAGTCTCATTAATCACATTAAATATATATATTTTTTTTTGATAAAAATTTAATCATATAAAGTAAATAAAAAAAAATCAAACACATAAAAATGTCTATTAAATTATTATTTTTAACTAATATATTAGGATTAATCTTGATTCTAGGATTACATAATATAAAATTAATAATTAATACAAATAAATTATTAATAAGACAAATATCTTTATCTATTAGTATTATAACATTCTATATTTGTATATATATATGATATATATATAATAGTAATATACTAGGATTTCAATCAGTAGAAAGTATTTTAAACATTAATTGAGGTATAGATGGTATTTCTTTAATATTAGTAGTATTAACTGCATTCTTAGGACCTATCGCTTTATTATCAAATTGAAATATAAACATTAATGATAAAACAAATCAAAAAGATGTAATGTATGTATCATTAATTTTAATTTTAGTATTTTTAATGATATTAAATTTCATATGTTTAGATATGATATCATTCTATGTATTATTCGAAAGTACTTTAGCTCCTTTATTTTTATTAATAGGAATATATGGAGCAAGTAATAAAGAAAAAGCAGCATACTATGTATTAGTTTATACATTAGGTAGTTCCTTATTTATGTTACTTTCAATAGGTATTTATACATACATTCTAAATACCACAGATTATCTTAGTATTAATTCTATTATTTTATCTATAGATTTACAATGTATAATTTGATTAGGTATATTTATAGGAATCGCAGTTAAGACTCCTTTATTACCAGTACATACTTGATTACCTGTAGTTCATTCAGAATCACCTTTAGGAGGTTCTATCTTATTAGCAGGTGTAATTTTAAAATTAGCTATATATGGAGTTCTAAGATTATTAATACCTAATTTAACTGAAGCTACTATATTATATATACCTGCAATATACGTTATAGCAGTAATTACTATAATTTATACTAGTTTAATTACATTAAGACAAACAGATTTAAAAGTAATTATAGCTTATAGTTCTATTAGCCATTTAGGTGTTTGTATTCTAGGTATTTTCGCTAATAATTTAATAGGTATCGAAGGTAGTTTATTATTATGCCTAGCTCATGGTTTTGTTTCACCTGCTTTATTTATTGCAGTGGGAGGTATTTTATATGATAGATATCATAATAGATTATTATACTATTATCAAGGTTTATCAACATATATGCCAATCTTCTCTGTATATCTAGTATTCTTTAGTTTCTGTAATATTGGTACTCCTTTATCTGTAAACTTCTTAGGGGAATTCTTATCATTTACTGGTGCTTTCCAAAATCATCCTTTATTAATTGCTTTTGCTACTATATCTGTATTATTAAGTGCAAGTTATCAAATGAAATTAACTAATAGATTAACTGGAGGAAGTAAATCACCTTATTTAAAAATTACTAAAGATTTAACTAATAGAGAAATCTTCTTAATGAATTATCTATTAATTCCTACATTGTTCTTAGGATTATACCCTACTCCTTTAACTAATGTATTAAATTTATCTTGTTCATCTGTTTTATATCATATTATGTAATTATATTTATAATTATATATATTATATATAAATATATTTTATTTTGTCAATATTCATTATTATATCTATATAAGTATAGATATATATTATCTCTAAATAGTTATGGTATTTCATATATAAAAAGAGAAATAAATAAAGTTATTAATAATATATAAATTGATTAATTAAGTTAATTTGAATATTTATTTATTATGGAATTTGTATAATAATTTGATTATTCAGATAGGGTAGACTTGAACTACCTAGGTCTGTCCCCCAATAACAGTGCCGATCCACTTTGGCTTCTATCTGGTTTAAATTATTGAATTTATTATTTATTTATTATAATAAGCATAATTTAGTTATTTTATTGTCCGAATGTTTGGAAATTAAATATATTTATATTATATTATTAGACTATTTATTTATATAAAATAAATATATTTTTATGACTTTCCTATAAAACAAATAAATAATAAATATTATTACTTATAAAAATAAAAATAAATGAATATTAAATATACTAACATTACAGAAAGTATTTAGATATTAATTAATGTAACAAATCAATAATCTTAATTATAAAGATTATGATCCTCATCAGTACATTACTATATATAAGAATAATCATATTACATCTAATACATGTAAGTATAATACAGTAGTTTCAAATCCTACATGATGGTTAGTAGTAAATTGGTAATTACGTAATCTTCAATAACATACACCTAACATAATAATTAACATAACCATATGGAAGAAATGTAAACCTGTACCACAGAAGAATACAGATCCGAACACACCATCAGAAATAGTAAATCCAGCATTAGTATATTCAACTATTTGACATAGTACGAATATAACAATTAATCAGAAAGTTAATCCTAATCCTAATAAAGCGTTTTGACGGCTACCTTGTAATAATGCATGATGGCAATATGTAATAGTAGCTCCGCTAGCTAATAAGATAATTGTATTTAATAAAGGTAATTCAGTAGGACCTATTGCTTCTATTCCAACTGGTGGTCAAACACTACCTAATTCAATATTAGGTGACATTGCACTATGAAAGTAGGCTCAGAAAATTCCTGCGAAAATTAATATTTCAGAAACTACGAATAATAAGAATCCTAAGTTTAAACCTTTTCTTACTGCAATTGTGTGGTCTCCTAAATAAGTGGCTTCTGCTATAATATCTCTAAATCATAAGGCCATACTACTTAATAATACTACTATACTTAATAATAATACATATAAATTTCCTATATAACCGTGCATTGTAAATGCTAATGATAAAGCTAGAGATAATAATGCAAATGACACTACTATTGGTCAAGGAGATGGAGCTACTAAATGGAATGGGAATAATTGAAAATTACTTCTAATATTTTTTGTCATTGTTCTATATAAATATTTGTTTTTTTTTACTTAGTATAAATTAACTAAAAGAATCTTAAGCGGAATCGAACCGAGGTTTTTAATATATAAAAATGAACCATTCTAAGATTATATATTTATAATTAATGTATTAATTATTCAAGATTTATTTTTGATAAATGTAATTTTTGTACTACTCATAGAGAATAAAATGATATTTATTAATTCTCATTTTTGTACTACTTATATATAATTATTAATGACAATAATAACTATCTTTATATAATATATAGATAGCATAGTTAAAAAGAATAAAAATTCACTAATAAATATTGATATCTAAAGATTAATCTCCTTTGGAGAATCACTTACTATCCTCATGGAAGTTAATAAGAATATAATTTGTAATTTCTAGTAGGAGTAACATATCTTAAATTAAAATAGTGATTAATTAAAGAATAATACCTTATAATTAGGAATATATTTATTAGACTGTCTAAATATTATATTATAAATTATTTTCAGAATAAGAATTACCAGATATAGAGTTTAATACTCAAATAAACTTACAATTTCTTATTTATGAGTACTAGTTGCTTTAATATTTAAAGATATACGATCAAGAATCTTCGAAACTACTGTACTCAATGAGACTTTACTCTAATTACATTATCAGGTATTTGACCAATATTAGTATTCTCAAATACTTTAAATGTAGGTTACTTATCTTAATTATATATTATATTTTCCTTAACAAATTTTATATAAATAAATATTATATTAATAATATAATATATAATCTGGATATAAACTATAATAATAAATAACACATTAATTTACCTAAGGAAAAGAATATAATTTTTAGACTATTTATATTGATTATAAAGGAGATTATATTCAAATAAATGCGGTTATTAGTTAGATAAATATACTTTAACCGGATAAAATACTAAATGATCCACCAAGAGAGAAATTTTTTATTTACTTAGTAGAATGCACTAAAATAATCTTAATCGGGATCGAACCGATACTTTCTCTATGAAGAAGAGATGTCATAACCATTAGACGATAAGATCTATTATTTGTTATATTAGGGAGTCGAACCCCAAACCTTTCGATTACAAAACGAATGCTCTAGCCAATTGAGCTAATATAACTTAAAGAAAAAGGAATATATAAATGTATTTAATAGGAAAACAAATGGAATAATTACTACTTATATCATGAGAGTTCCTACATTACTGTTCATTTAATCACTCTAAGAATTCAGGTAATGTAACAGCTTCTACTTTAATAGGCATAGCTGAATGTGCTACACCACAAAGTTCTGAACATTGACCATAGAACACTCCAGTTCTTTGGATTAAAGCTGAAACTTGATTTAAACGTCCAGGTGCAGCATCAATTTTTAATCCTAAACTAGGTACACAGAAATCATGAATTACATCTGCAGATGTTACAATAAATCTAATATGAGTATCTATAGGACATACAATAGATGTATCAGTATCTAACATTCTTAATTGACCATCTTCTAACATATCTTCAGGAATTAAATAAGATTCGTATTCTACTGTTTCTCCACTATCATTAATAAAGTCACTATATTCATATTTTCAATATCATTGTAATCCAATAGCTTTAATAGTCATGGCTGGTGAAATTACTTCATCACATAAATATAATAAAATGAAACTAGGGAAAGCAATAACTAATAATACTAAAGCTGGTAAGATAGTTCATACAATTTCAATAGTTTGTCCATGTTTTATATATTTATAAGCTATAGGGTTAGATGAGAAAGTACGTATACTAGTATAAATTATTCATGATACTAATCCTAATATTAAAACTAAATAGAACATAATATTATCATGTAATTCTATAATACCTTCTTGGTTAGGAGTAGCACTATTTTGGAAATAAACTCCTCATGGAGTAGGAACGTCATTCATTATTAATGACATTTGATTAAAGATAAAATCTAATAACATTTTTTTTTGATTTAAATAAACTAAAAATAGATTTATAAGGATCTTTTATTGAATTATATTTGGTAATATCTTACACTATTCACTTATATTAAAAAGAATATTAACATTAAAAATTAGAATTTATCTATATTTATTTCTTATAGATTTTTAGGAGTATTAACTCTTCCTATATAGAATAAAATATTTTCTAAAGTAGAGATTACTGGTACAATCACTAAGAAATATGCAAAATATACTATTGTAGCATTACGACCTAATGCAATGAATGGTACTTCTACATGTAATTCACCTATATGTCCTAATAATATGAAATTAAATACAAATAAGAAGAAGAAGAATTTAGATAAAACTTTAAAACTATTTCCTCTTACTATACTACGGTCAGTGATAGGTAATATTAATAATATTAAGATAGCACCGAACATAGCAATAACTCCACCTAATTTATCAGGAATTGAACGTAAAATAGCATAGAATGGTAATAAGTATCATTCAGGTACACAAAAAAATTGTTATCATAAAATCATTTAAATTTTATTTCCATATGTCACCATATGGTTCAGACTATGTCATAATCTTAGAAATATTATCTCTAAAGATTGGGGGCGCTCGTGGCTTATGAATATTACAATCTATTCATTATAGCTAGTCGTTGAACATTTATATTCTAAAAATATATATAATATCCACAGCAGGTGAAGATATATATCAAATATATATTTAATGTATGAATATACTTTGCTGCAAATTATCTAAAATAGACTTTTTTGCAATTCACCCCCTTTTTCATTATATTATATTCCAAATATAATGCGACTGTAATTGTCTTTTAATTATAAATTATTATTTTTAAGTCATTGATCTAGTATAGTATCGCGATAATGTTTTGCTTCTAGTAAAGCTTTAGGTTTATCAATATTAAAATAAAAATATCTTTCTAAAGAAGAGATAGGTAATTTTACTTTATAAGCTTTATCTTTATATATAGTTATATAATATTCATTTCGTAGATTATTATCAAAGTAACTATTTACTTTATTTATATAAAATAATATTGAATTTTTATTATATATATTTTGAGATTTAGAATTATATATTAATTTTAATAAAGATATATGACCATTTCTTCAATATCTTATTTTCCCAAATAATTTCGAAGCTTGAAACATTAAATATATTTGATCAGTCTTATTAAAATAATAATTAGGATATTTAGATAGTAATCTAGAAAGTGCTTTAATTGAAGCTTGATTCTCTATTAAAATTTCTATCTTTTCTCCTGTACCTAATAATCTGATTATAGATTTTATTCCATAATTCTCTTCTAAAAATTTTTTTATTATATTAAATAATTCTTGATTATAAATAGTTGTTTTTTGACTAATTCTGAAAATTGGAATATATCAAGGTAAATTATCTGAAGAACGAATTCTAATATGAAAATTTCCATCTCCTAAATAAAAACCATGAAGAAATAATATATGTAATTTATAATCTCTATTGCACTGAGAAAATAAGTTAGATTTAAGCTTTGTAAGATAACTATCATAATAATTATAATCTATTTTGTTTATTATATTTTCTAAAATATGTTTATCTTTTAATCATAAATTGATTTTTTCTGATAATAAGATTCTTCTTTTATTGTTATCTATTAATGCATAAACGAGATATGCTCGTTTAATTATATTATCTACATGGTCATAAGTGTAATTTGTATGTTTAGTAGACTTACCAAATTTAGAATAATAAAGATAATATATTTTAAGTAATAATTTTAGTCCAATATATTTATCTCCATAACTATATTTAAAATATGGAATTCATTGATTAATTATTACATCTCAATTTTTACTAAATATTTTTATATGTCATTCTCCAGATTTTAATTTTGATATATTATATTTCAGTTTATTATTAAATTCATTATTCATAATTTTGAATAATTGAATAGTCTCATTAGAAGCATTTAAAGATATAAATACTAAAGGATTTAAGGTCATACTATTTTGATTTTCAAAGTATCCTCCTATATGTCCTTCTGCTTGAAATAATCCATTTAATATTCATTTTATTTCTGTAGAATTATAATTTGATATTGGATTATTATGATTATCTAATAATTTAGATATCTCAGCTTTAGACATAGCTTTATGATAAATTTTAGAAGAAGATGTATTAAGTAATTTATAAATTAAAAAGACCCCAATCGAAGCTGGAGTAACTAAAGGGTTACCTGGTATATAGTTATCAGGGTGCTTAAAAAGATGTTCTTTTTAATGGACTATATCTTCATATAATTTTATTTAAACTTATAATTTAATTCTTTTCATTTCTGATCAAATTTTAATCAACTTTTATATAATAAACTATCATTTTGGATATAATTTTTACTATTATAAAATTGATAAAATTTGGGTATTAAAAATATTCGTTGACCTTTTCAAGATCTTGAAGGTATTATTTTATTATAATTATAAAAATTCAAATGATTTGTTTCATTTGTGATTACTCATTTAAAATAACCATTCTGAGATTTATCAAAATATATTTTTCCTCCTAATATGTTTTGAAATTCTTCTACATCCTTAAGATATTTATTAGTTACACTAATAAATAATTGAGGTCTGTTATTTACATAATTATAATAATTAATTGTTCCATCAGCATCAAAAAACCCCATAAATCAACCGTTATTATAAGTTAATTTTTTTTGAGGCAAGACTTCTATGTTATATAGATTACATACTTTATAGAATTGAACTAATCTTTTACTATGTCTAATGTTTCCATTAACTGCAGACAATAAATTAATTAGTCCTATTTTATTAGATAATCTATATCTGATAGAATGGGATCCTGATCTCAATTTGATAGATCCTCCAAATTTATTTTGAATTTGACGTAACATTTTTTCATCTTCAATACCAACTGTTATTTCACAATTACCATATTTTTGACTAGTAATTCCAAAATAACCATCACCATCAATTAATCCTCCTAATCATTCGTAAAAATGATCATGAGGAGATTCTGTAGAATAAGCTTTAAATAAAATTTTTTGTGTGCGTGTAGTCTCTGAGATTTCTACTATTTTATTTATAATATTAAATTTTAATATTAAAATAATCTTCGTTATCTGCTGATTATATTTATTATAATAATATTTTACTTTCAAGGGATTTGCATAAAATAAACCACTTATATGAATAGTTTTATTATAATTTAATGTTAAATATTTTCAGCATATAGCACATTGCAATAATAACAATAAAGTTATTAAGGGCCACTTTTGACCAAGAGTATTAGGTGAGAAGAATACAAATAATGCAAATACAAATAAGAATACAAATACTGTGATCGCGTCTTTAAATATAAAATAAGGATGCATAGGTATTCTATCTATATTACCAGTTATTCCTAAAGGATTAGATGATCCATGAACATGGAAGGCCATAAAGTGCATTATTACTAATGCAGCTAAAACAAAAGGCAATAAGTAATGCAATGCAAAGAATCTTTGAATTGTAGGATTACTTACTGAGCAAAAATAAAAATATAAAATTCAATAGTGAAACAAAAAAAAAATAGAGTATACATACTTTTTAATACTATATTTGAAAATTATATATTCAATATATTACTATATTGATCGGACTATATCATAATCTAATTGAACATTATAAATTAATAAATATCTGGTATATTAATTTTATATTTATATCTTGGAATAGTACGTAATTTTTTTTAAAATAATATATATTGTATTTTTTTATACCCTAATAATTTAATAGAAGAGGTTTGAATAAATAGTATAATATTTTGAATATCTTTAATATTAGTAACTTTTAACTTAAAATTATCATCTTTATTTTTATATACATTAGATGAAATTTCTAAAAATTGTTTAATAGTTTCTATAATTAAGGGATCAAAACTTTGTGATATCTAAAAATAAGCTATTTGATAATTATCTTTGCTTACTTCATAAGTTCCAAAAGACCCTTCAGCTTCAATAAAGCCTATTAATCAAGCTGAAAAATATTCTTTATTTAATATATCTTTTATATTATATAAAGGAATATTTGAACGTTTATAAGGTATTAAATCATCATAAAATATAATATCATTCAATAAATTTTCTTTAAATCTGAGATAATCATATTGTTTTAAGGTTAGCATAGGGTATTGGTCAAAGATGGGTAGTACAACTTCTTTTAAATGTTTTTTATTTCTAATACAGAATGTTGCAAATTCTAAATTTAATCCTTTAATACTTTTTCTTTTACGTATTTTTATAATACCTACACCTAAAATATTTTTTATTTTTTATAATAATTGGATATCTCTTATATTTAATTCAATACCTAATTCATATGTTAAATATTTACCTTTTTTAGATATACCTATCCAACCATTTCCTTCTATTAATCCTATAATATAAGCATAAATATCATCATTATACTTTTTACAATGAGATTTTATATATTTATTATTTTCAATTAGATTTCTTGCATTTAGTCTCTGAATAGTAAAAAAAAATAATAAACTTAATTTATGAAAAAGATTTAAAGATTTTTTACTACTGCTGATTGTTCCCATGTCATTACGATTTTTACACATGTAAATAAATTTATTACATGGTACATAATTCCTAGAATGATAAATAAATATCATATAGAGAATGTTCCAGCATAAAGCAAGATTTTTAATATTATATCGCTATAATATGGTCCCTCAGTATTGAAACCACCTCATATGACTTTTTTTTCTTACCATTTTATATATTGTTTATATATATTCATAACATATTTCTATGTTAATAAGACTATATCATCAACCATACATTCGCTTAGGGCAAAATTATATATGGTTGTAAGGCGCTCGTGGTTGAATTATTGTTATATGTACTCATCAACTAGTCGTTGAACGTTTATTATCCTTATAATATTTATATTAATTATCACTAATTAAATCCTAATATTATTCATATAGATAATACTTCGCTGCGTATTGTCCTATTGTCCTAAGGAGTTCCACGCAATTCACCTTATTTTTCCAATAGATATTACTATCTATGGCCGCTCATATCTTTTTTTTTGATTCTATACTATATTATATATATACTTAATAATAACAATAAAAATATTTAATTATTATGTTTATTATCTAAACTTTCAATATTAAATACTAAATTTTTATATCTATTACTATGTTGTAACTCTATTATTCATTTTTTATATGAGATTAGTTTACTACCTAATAAAGGTTGGGCATTTTCATGATTAAAAAAATTAATAATTTTTTGTATATCTTTTTTAGAACTCACACTAAATTGTATATATTTATTTTTATTAATAGATATACCTTTAGATATATTAAATACTTTTCTAATACAATTAAATAATTCAAAATTATATTTTTGTTTTAATTGATAACAAATATCTGTATTTTTTTTTACTAAAAATGAACCTTCTGCCATAGTAAATCCAATAATTCAATTATCTATATAATTTAATTGATCGAATTTATTTGTAATATTATTATCTTTAATATATTCATCTATCTTTTCTTTATGAAGATTCAAATCTTTATAATAAAGAATATTATTATTAATAATATATTTTGATAATAAAAATTGTTTTTGTCTATTCTCTGTTAAAAAGATCATATTATGATAATCTAATAATGGTATTAATATATTTTTTATATCTGTTTTAGATATTTCTCATCTGATTAATTTATTTCCTTTTTTTGGAGTGATATTATATACTTTGCCTAAATTTAAGGATGATTTAAAATAATTTAACATTTCTAAATCACTATCACTATATTTTAAATTAACTATTAAAGAAATATAAATATAATCTATATTATTGTGAATTTTTTTTGTTATTCTAAAATAACCATCACCATCTATAAATCCTAGAATTAAAGATAATATATTACTATTCGTATTTTTAGATATATATTTTGAACTTATTAAAGGAGAATTAATAGTATTAATATAAAATTGTTTTATTTGATCTTTGAAATATAATATTTTTATTTGAAAATACCATATATTCTTTAAATATATTTTGGATTGAAATATATAAAATATATATATTATATAATATAATGGTAAAAAAGTGATTAACGGAACAATATCTTGTCCTATAAATGGAATAGCTGATAATAAGTTAGTAATTACTGTAGCCAAAATAAAAATATAATCTATAACCTCCCCTTTAGGGGAAGATAACTAATCAGGAGATAATTTATTAAATTGTTATTTATTAATATAGATTATACCATGTACTTATTATTATAATCTATCATAATTTACAGATTAAAAGTTAATTATTTGAGATTTGATTATATAATTCTAGATAATAAGCCTTGTGATATATAAAATAACATTATTTTATATATTTTATTTTCGAGTGCACATTAAGCATCATTTCAGATACCCATTATTGGACCACTCTGTAGGGATAGTATAATCTATCCACGGTCTCTTTATTTAACATATAAATTTGACCTGTTTTCAATAATGTTGCATTATATATAGTCGCCCACTGCGAATATTTATTTTTAATTATATATTGCATAAATATATCTTATTTAAGATTATATATAATACTATGTAATATTTAGATTTACATAAATATTCTTATATTTTTATAAAAATATAAGCCATATTATATATATTTACCAAATTTATATTTCATAGAAGGAATAATATAAGGTTTAACAATATTTACTAAAGTAGGCATAGAATGAGATATTATATACACATTATATTGATTATCACTACCTGTTTTATGCATAGTAGAATCAATATTATATATATTTTTAAGTAATAAGATTAAATATTCCACTTCTTTTAAAGTAAAATTATTAGTAGCTAACTTTAAACCTGAACCTATCTTTCCACCATCATCCATAATTCATATAGATAAAGCTAATGGCGATAAATATTTATCTAAATTAGATGGTAATCTTTTACGACCATTAGAAGAATATCATAAACTATGTATATGATTAAATTGATCATAAGTTCAAGTACTAAATCTTATTATTTTTCTAAGTTTTCCATTTTTACTTAATCTAGTTGTAATTTTCGGTACATTAGTATTACAAAAACCTAAATTGGCAATTAAACTATGTAAATATAATAAATAATCATCATGACTACCTTCTTGATAAAACGTTATTCTAGTCCCTTTACTTTCCTTTCTTCTTTCAGCATGAGCATCACCTAATAAAGAACCATATATTATTTCTATAATACTAGAATCTTTAAAAGGCCAAGCTTCATGGAAGTTAGTAACTTCTTTTCTTAAAGTACATTTTTTAGATATAATGTACTTGTTTATAAAAATATAAATTAAATAAATAGATATAATAATAACATTTGAGGCAATCAATAATTTACCTCAGTGACTCATTTGCCCGTAAACTAAACAATAACCCATAAAAGCTGTAGCCATTGTAGCAATAAATATAATTACTCCAATTACTCAAACTAACGTTCTAGGTGATTTATAACTTCCATAGTATAATGCTTTCCCTATATGTAAGTATAAACAGATGAAGAAAAATGATGCACCGTTAGCGTGCATGTAACGAATTAATCAACCTCCATTCACAGTAGGGTCAGCTCTATTTTGAAACTGCCCTCCAAACCGTACGTGATAGTTTCCCATCATACGGCTTTCCATGATTTACTAATTTATTAGCTTTTAAGTTTATTATAATTTATCTATATTCTGCTATTTTTCTATACTCTCAATAGCCTAAATTTCCTTTGTGTAATTCTTTATGATGATAATTACATAAGGGAATTTGCTTACGATTCATTGCACTAATTAATTTAGTACTACTTTGACCCTCAAATTTGAATTTACTTCTAATGTTCGCTACTTTTCTAAGATGATGCATTTCTATATCCTTCTCAGAATCGCATATTACACAAGACTTACCAAAGGAAGTCTCCTGTAAATTAGAGGCTCAATCAGAATTCAACTTTTTGTATAAGTCATCTAAATTACCTTTATAAGTTTTAAAATCGTTTATTACTTTAAATTCTGTTGAGTTATAAAAGCTTAGATCAGTTTGCGGATCTTTCAGATTAAAACCAAACTTTTGGAACGCTTTCTTCATTGTTTTAAGTTTATATTTATTTGCTAAAGTAAGAGCACAAGAAGCCCTCAAGATTCAGATTAAATATCCTATTTTTGGGCGATTTGAAGCAAAAGAATAATAACTTATGATACCATTTACTAATGAATTATATCATCTTAAAATGGTGTAATGAGGATGATTGAACAAACTCGTTCTCCCTTTTGGGATAATTTGGTTTATACTGTTTCTCTTGGCGAGTCCTTTTTGGATATATTTTTCAATTATATCCTTAATAGGGATTTTTACAAGAGATCTGATATGCGCTTTTTTTCAGGTTTTCAAACCTTTATCATATACAACATAATCTTTAGTGGGATTATTTACAATTAAAGCTCCTAAAAACTTAAAATGTTTTCTCATAGAGGTTATTAATGTTTTGTCTTTATTAAGAATTAAACCACAGTTGTCAATTAAAAATTTGGTAATATTATCTCTTATTTCAATACATTCATCATGTGATGCCGTAACTAATATAACAAAATCATCAGCATAACGTATGTAATACATTCTTCTAAATGATGAGTCAAAATGATCGTAACTATTTAGTTTTCTCATTTGTACTAAGTATTGTCTAGCGAGTTTATATTCTTCCTTTTTAATTGCTAATTTACGTAAGTATTGTAATTTAACATATTCAGAATTATGTTTTTTTTGTTTGCCTTTGTTAAAACTTTCAATATAATTTTCCATATATTTATCTAATTGATGTAATACAATATTAGCTAATATAGGACTACAAATGGTTCCTTGAGGAGTTCCAGTTTGTGTTTTAATTATATTATTATCTTTTAATATTGGGTATGTGATGGCTTTATTTATGAGGGCTCTCATATTAGGACATCCAATAACTTTATTTATCTCTCTTCTAATTATGTTATGAGGTATACTATCAAAACATTTTTCTATGTCTCCTTGGATTACTCAAGTAAAGCCTGCTCCTCTTAATTTTATTTCTTTAAGAGCATCATGTGTGGATTTGTTTGGTCTAAAACCAAAAGAATGTGTACTAAAGATAGGTTCATAAGCTGCTTCTAAAATTATAGCTATCGCCTTTTGAACGATTTTATCCCTAGGAGATGTTATACTCAAAGTTCTTATTTTCCCATTTGCTTTAGGTATTTCTTTTAATCTAGCAGGGGTAAATTGAAAGGTACCATCCTTTAGTTTTTGCGCGGTTTTGATGAATCATCTTCCATCTATTCCATCTAAAGTATAATGATCAATACCTTTCGTCATATTACCTGGTTTATTCTTAATATTTTCATAGCAAGCTATTAAAAAGTATGGGTCTGATAACAGTTGGTTTAAATTATAATATATTCCTTCTTCGCTAACAAATTTCTTCATCTTCTTACTAACTTCTACAAGTAGATTTGGTTTAGTTTTACGTGTTGATTTACGCTTACTAGGTTTATTATCGTCCTCATTAGAAGATTTCATTGATGTTCATAAATCACTATGATCCTTTTCGATGATATTTCTATTATCGATATTACGATCATTCCGAGCCCGCAGCGAGTTATTTACATCCCTCACTTCAGCGGTTACTTCCCCAAGTTCCGTATCATCTATATTTAAAGTCCTTGTATCCTTAGAATCTTGCGCTATTAATATATTATTGTATAATATATAGACTACTATATTGTAGTGGGTAATACTATTTAATCAATAAATATAACGAGAGACATTTATATTTACTTTAGTATTCAGTTGCTGTCATATCCCGCTTAGAACAACCGGACTATCTTTTAAATTCCCCCTTAACGTATCAAGTTTCTTAACGTATTCATAGATACTTCCACAAAGATTGTCTACTATGTTTCACGGTAAACACTTTACAATCTCTTTTAATGCCGCTACCCATCCTTCGAGTTTATTAGACTTGGCGAAGACGTGGCACTTAGTGGCAACCATAATAGTTATATAGCTATTGATTAAGATGGTTGGTATATTGGACAATATACTTTCAATGTACGACACATGGGCGCACTCTCTCATGATATGTTCTACAGAAGAGAAAGCTAACTCAATATTAGAGCTATAGTTGAACTAAATATCCCTTACTTCGTGAGCAAAAAATACTCGTCACCGAACCGTACGTGATAGTTTCCCATCATACGGCTCTCCACAATTATTATTCTCTAACTTAACGTTTAGTAAATTTATCCATTATTGCTTTAGGTATTGTCAATGTACCATTATGATGTTTCATATGGCAATTACGACACAAAGCTATTTGCTTACGTCTTCTTTTACTCATAAGATAATTAAGATCTGATTTATCTAATTTTAAATCTTTTAACTTACGAACATGATGCATTTCTACTCTATATTCACTACCACATACACTACAATTAGAACCTAGAATCGAAGCCATAGATATAGATGATGCAAATAATGAAAGAATATTAGATGAGGACTGTTTGAAATTTCATACATTCATCTTATATTCAGAAGTTACATTAGTTAGAGAAACTTTTTTTATAACTTTATCATCTTTATAAATATCAATATTTATATTTTTTCCATATCTATTAATAACTTGTCCTCTAGTTTTTAATCTCATCTTAGCAGCTATAGTTCTTAAAACAGAATCTTTAACTATATAATAAACATAGCCTGTTAAACGACTACGATTATAAACAAATGAGTAATAGTTAAGATAACCATAAATAATACTATTAGCTAAATAAATAATTTGAGATAGTTCTAAAGGTAATCATATAGTTTTAGTTTTACCTATATGATTAGTATGTAATCCAGCTTGACTAAGTTTCTTAGCTATCTTTGACATAGGGGCAGTTAACATTAAAAATTTAGGTGATCTAGTTAAATGGCCAGATCTTTTAATAATATCATTTCTAACCGCATGTTTAATATTAGTTCCTAAGAATAATATGTGATTTTTATAACTGTTTGTTATCTTAGTTTTGTTTTCAGAAATATTAATATTTAGTACTTCTTGACAATATTTAGTAATTTTAGATTTTATTTCAAGAGCTTGTCTATAAGATCCATTTACAGCTACAATTCAATCATCCGCATATCTAACATATACTATTTTATTATCTACTTCAGATTTAATTCTCGTAGGAGTGTTTCTTAATCTAGAACTAATACTTCTTAATATATTTTTATCTGCTCCTCTTTTCTTTGCTCTAGATAATTCGTATTCAGTTTTTCTATAATCACGATTTCTATTATAACCTGATCTAGATTTAATATTACTATCAAATTCAGATTTAAGACTTAATATATATTCATCAAGTTGATGTAAATAAATATTGGCTAAAATAGGACTTATAATAGAGCCTTGAGGTGTACCGATAATATCATATTTCACTTCTCTAGTTAACATATAACCAGCCTTTAAAGATTTACTTATTAAGGCTATAAATCTATCATCTTTAATCTTACTTCTAAGTAAATTTAACAGTTTATCATGCGGAATAGTATCAAAACATTTTTCAATGTCACCTTCTATTCATCAAGTACAACCTCTAAATTGTGTAAATACATATCTAAGAGCTGTATGTGTTGATTTATTAGGTCTAAATCCATGAGAAATATCATAAAACGTTGGTTCATAAATTGCTTCTAAAACTAATCTTATTACTTCTTGAACTAATTTGTCTAAAGGATTACCTAAACTTAGTGGTCTTTGACCTCCACTAGCTTTATCGATAAATATTCTCTTAGCTGGTGTGAATTTGAAAGTACCATCTTTTAAATCATCAATTAATTTATCAATGATTTCATGGGATATACCATCAAGAGTAGTGGGGTTTATACCTGGTGTCATCATGCCCGGTTTGCTCCGTAATTTATCATAAGCAAATAAATATAAATCTTTATTTAAAATAAAATTGTTAAATAACTTACGATCTATATGTTTGGATGGGTTATCTTTACTATAATTAGATAGATCATTAAGTCTTTCTAATACCTTAAGATTCTCTCCAGAACCAGTACTATAAAGTCTAATGCTAATAATTGCTGGAACACTTTTCCGTATACTAGGTCTAGTATTTCATAATGTATTAACATTATTATATCTTATTAAGACGGACTTGTCTGTTCCTCCTTTCACATAGGTATTACTACCCTTAGTGAATACCGCAGTTCTTCTTTTGTTCAAGACATCTATATCCTTAGGTTGATCACTCATCCCCTTAATATTAGTATTACTAATATACAATTTATCTGTTGTTCTGACAATGTCATGCACTCCTACATCATCACAGATAAAACTAGTCCCATTGCAAGCAAGACATAGAGACCCAGCTTGATCTTGTCGGAAATTGATCTTCAAGTAGTGTAACTTTAACCATAAATTAGATATTTCATCTGATATACTCGCCCTTACTTGTTTCAAGGAAAAATATACCTTTTCTCACCATGCTAAGTTCAGTAACCGATTTCCCGATATACCTAAGGTAAGTGATTTTATTATATGAACAAAATAATATCTGGCCTTAATCAGAATAACAAAAGAAGCGCAGCGGCGCACGTGCATTGCTAAAAAAATCCCAGTAGCTATTTGGATTACTAAACATAATCCTAATAAACTTCCTAAATTTCATCAGTAATTAATTGACGAAGGTTGAGGAGAATCTATTAAATAACTATTTGCTAATGATAAATATACATGTGATTTACGTATAGCCATTTATTATATATAGAACGTTTATATATATATATATATATAGATAAGAAAATATATATATTTTTTTTTGTGATTATTAATTGTTTTTTTTTCTTTATAATATATATTATAAATATATAATAATTTTGTTTTTTTTATTTAATAAAAATTTATTTAAAGGTAGGTATGACTCAACTTATATACACAATCATTTGATATACATATCCTTCGGAAATGTAGGATAATTCCAAT
>JXWR01000588.1_pt1 | contig 40763 bp, 44 predicted proteins | sample 315541 | NCBI WGS metagenome assembly JXWR01 (sample SAMN03273951, study PRJNA271842) | soil metagenome | isolation source: rice field ambient CO2 | place: India: CRRI Experimental farm Cuttack,Odisha-753006 | collected 2013-12-17
CCTAAATGACCGATATTTACACACATGTCAGCACATCCTTTGGCCGGATGACAACCATGGGCTAAGTATTGACCGCAGGGACATGGGCCAACCTCACAAAGTGTTCGAACATCTTTAGTAGGTGTACCAAAAAGAGCTTTAATTAAATTCATAGAATCATATCCTTTCATTTATCTAAAGTGACAACAAAATTAATATAAGCATACGGTAAATGTTAAAGTATATACAATTAACAGTGTGTACTAATTAATACACACCTACATTATATTCTTTTTTAATCTAAAGTAAACTGTTTTTTAATCATATTCAAATCTAAAATTAATAAATGCAAACTTGCACTTATAAAGAATAAAGATAAAACCTATATAATTTGGAATAAACGAACGGCGAAGAAAATCAAATAGAAAAACACAATTCTAGGAAAATTACGATAAATAAAATTTTAAGAAACTGGAAGAAAATAGATAAATGGCTATAAAATTAAGTGTCACATTAGATTTGCAATATTTTAAACAAGGGTGTTTTTTTAAAGGGAGTGGACAAACAAAAAAAGATACCGATATTAATATCGGTATCTTTTTCCAATTCTTCCCTGAAAATTAGTTGTTACTTAATGTCCTCTAGTAGAATTAAATAAGAATACTTTATATCAATATTGGAAGTTACTTCGTTGTGCAAAATTTGTGCAAAATATTTTAGTTTTTAGCGTGTTTCAATCTAAAAGTCTAAACAAAAAAGCTGATACAACAAGGATTACAAACCCTTAGCTGTACCAGCTTTTCCTATTTAATGGAGTCGGCGGGAGTCGAACCCGCGTCCAAGCATGTCGCCACCATGACATCTACATTCATATTCATACTACTTAGATTTCGCGAATTAAGACGCCGTATGTCGGGGCTTCATTAAAACGCTAGTCTGTAAATCCTCTTCTTAAGCACCCAGGCCAGTACTTAAGCGCAAGTCCACTTCATTTAGGACCCGTATCTAGCCCATGGACGAGACTAGGCGGATCTACGTTAAGCTACTATTAGGCAGCTAAAGCGTAAGAATTGTTATTATTTTTTGCAGTTATAATAAACTGAACGTTTTTACGTAGCCGTAACCTACGAAATGCAGTCATGGCTCGACCCATACCTGTCGAATCCATAACGACCCCAAAATAGAACCTATGATTTATTATATCATAGGATGCCAGGTTTTAACGGCGATTTTTATCGTTTTCAATCGGAATTGGTCGATAAGCTAACTGTTGTTGACCTTGGAGATTGTTTAAAAGACGGTCAAGCAATTCTGAATTTTGGAGGTTCTTTAAAAGGTAATCCAGCAAAGCATTTTTAGTTTTTTTCATGAGAAATTCCTCCTTCTATATGCACTCATCATAATACATGATTCAAGAAAGTCAAACAGTTTTGCCTATTGCTTAACTATTCCTTAAATGTCACAATTTAAGTAACTAGGAAAAGAGGAGGAGAGCCATGAGCCAGATTGATGAAATTCATCGAGTCGAGATTGAGATGTTAAAAGTTATTATCGAAATTTGCGATAAACATGATATTAAATACATGCTAATCGGTGGAACATTACTGGGGGCGATCCGGCACGACGGATTTATTCCATGGGATGATGATGTCGATCTAGGGATGACGCGTGAAAATTACGATGAGTTCGCTAGGGTCGCGCCAGTTGAGTTCCAAAATACACATTACTTTATGCAAACGGCGGATACGGATCCCAATTTTGCATTTAGTTATATGAAGGTTTTAGATACCAATACTTATATAGAAGAAAAGAATAATGTTAATGATGCCCACAAGGGAATTTTTATTGATATTTTTCCTTTTGATAAGGTCCCTCGTCAACCTGAAATTCGCCAGGCAGTCTACAATCGCTTTAAGATTAATGACGCCGCAATTCTCGTACGGCTAGGGTACAACATTATCAAAACACCGTTCCGTAAAGCGCCTAATGAGAAGCCTTTAGAGTTGTTCATGAGTGTAGCCAAGTTAAAAGAGCGACGTGAAAATATCATGCGCCTGTATGATAATGAACCATTTCATCATTATAAAAACTATGCTTCTCAGTACGCCTATGATAAAGAAGTTTTAAGTCAGTCCGAACTAACGGAACTAACCACGCATAAGTTTGAATCCATTGAGGTTTCGATTCCCAAACACTACGACCGTATTTTGAAACGGATGTATGGTGATTACATGCAGCTGCCACCAGAAAAAGAACGCGTTTCTAAGCACATTGATACGGTGATTATTAATGGAAAACGAATCGAATAGAACCGAGGAATTTTAATGGAAAAACTAAAAGAGCGCATGGATGCGTTTAGTGACGCGGTCATTGCGATTATCATTACAATTATGGTATTGGAATTGCCAATCCCCAAACATGATTTATTTAGCGAATATATGCAATTTGGTAAAGCAGTTGGAATCTTTTTTATTAGTTTTTGTTTTGTAGCAAATATTTGGTACCAACATTCCATGTTATTTAATGATGCAAAAACAATGAATGATCATATTTTTATTCGGGAATTCATTTTTTTAGCTTTCTTAAGTTTGATGCCAATTTTTACAAAAATTATTACTTACGATACCAATCGGACAACGGTTTTAGCCTATGGAATTTTAAATATTATTGTTAATGGATTGTTTGTAAGGCTTAGCTATGCGGTCATCAAACAAAAATATACCGATCAACAAGATATTAAACGTATTTTTCATAAGGTCTACGGTAATCATAATAACTTTTTGGGTTATGCCAGTATTACCATCTTGGTTTTAGCGTACTTTTTCCCTAAAGCGATGGTGGTCGTTTACTTAGCGATGCCCGTTATTTCTTTTGTGACGACACGCCATGATTATACGGACTTACAAGATGTCGCACAGTTACCTAAAAATGAAAAGGAACAGTTCTTAGAGACGTCAGGTAGTAGTCTTCGTGAATTACGTCTAATGCAACGTGAAATTATGCGTAAATATCGTGGAAAAGGCCGCAATAATCCTGAAATGCAGGCCGAACTAACGGCGCTATTCCAGAGTCACCCAGAATTGAAAAATAAAAGAGGCCGTCGCTTTTAATGCGATGACCTCTTTTATTTAACTATCTTGACGAGTGGCTGCGATTGCTAATTCACGGATGTTAACCGCTTGTGGCATATCATAAATGAACTTAACACTTTCAGCAACATGTTTGGGATCCATCGTGATGCCACCCATACTCTTTTTCCATTCGCCATAATCGACCAAGGCATTTTGGTCAGTAACGTGGGTGAGGAGTTCAGCAGCGCCTGGGGCAACCATTGAGATTCGGACATTTTTACCAGAAACTTCTTCTCGGATAGTTTCGCTAAGTCCATGAACACCGAATTTAGAAGCAACATAAGCCGCATGGTTAACGAAGGTCTTCTTACCAGCTAGGGATGACATATTAATGATGGTTCCATGTTCACGCTCTAACATGCTGGGCAAAACAATTTGGGTTCCATTTAAAACGCCCATAACATTAGTATCCAACATGGTTTGCCACTCGGTTGGGCTTTGGGTAGTCACGTTGCCTAATAGCATTACCCCAGCGTTGTTAAAGAGTAAGTCAACTGGTCCAAATTTAGCTTCAGCATGATCAATAGCTGTTTTAAATTGAGCTTGATTTGTCACATCGACGCTTTCAATCATGACGTTTTCAAAGTTAAGTGGTAAAGCTTGAATCTTTTCAACTCGTCGACCTAGTAATAATTCAGGGTAACCTGCCTGATTAAAAATTTTGGCTATTTCTGCTCCAAAACCAGAGCTAGCACCAGTAATAACAATTAATGGTTTATTCATATTATGTACCTACCTTTGTTTTATGATATATTTGATGTTACTACTTGGAGTTAACTCCAAGTCAAGGAGAAATTTTAAAAATGAAAACATATTTAATTGGCGATATTGCTAAAAAAATGAATGTAACAACCGATACTTTACGTTATTACGATAAAGAAGGGCTATTACCCTTTGCTAAAAGAAATGAAGCAGGTAGGCGAATTTTCACGGAAGATGATTTAGGATACGTGGAAGTGATTAACTGCCTGAAAAAATCGGCGGTGCCTGTTAAAGAAATTGGTCAATTTATCGAGTGGTGTATGCAAGGGGATCAAACCTTAGAACAACGCTATGACTTTATGGTTAAACGAGAAGCGGACTTGGAACGCCAAATTAAAGAATTAGAAACGCAGCTCGCGTTCTTAAGATGGAAGAAGTGGTATTACGCCCGGGCTAAAGCCGCTAAAACGGAATCAGTTAATTTTAAACCAGGTACTCAGAGATCAGATCCAGCCTTATATGATTATTATCAAAAACTCCATCCTGCTTCAAATAAATTTATCGAGTAAAAGTGCGATTTGAAATTTACAAAACTGAATTTATATGCTAATCTAACGAGAAGTAGATATAATTATCAACCGTAAGAAGAACGAGTATTTAAAGCCCATAACTTAAAGCGAATTGAGGATAGTGCGAGCTCAAAAAGTTATTCTTTTAAGAAGAACATCTTCTTTGTTTCTAAGCTGAAATCACAGTAGGCTTAGACGGGACCGGCCCGTTACAGCTTGGAAAGCATTTCGATGCTTATTTTAAGATGTTTAATTTAATTAAACGAATTTTGGGTGGTACCGCGAAAGTCCTTCGTCCCTTCTGGGGAGGAGGACTTTTTTATTTGTACCGGACTTTTTACGAGGATAAGAATGGAGGATTTATTCATGGAAAACACATTAGTTAAAACACTCTACTCTCAAGCAGAGCATGATGCTGAGGTAGAAGTGGAAGTAACTGGCTGGTTGAAAACCATCCGTTCTTCAAAGAAAATCAGCTTTTTAGAAATTAACGATGGTTCTTACATCAAGAATGTTCAGGTTATCATGGACAACAATGCCCTTGAAAACTCTGAAGAAATTCGTAAGGCAGCAATTTATTCTACAATCAAAGTTGTGGGTAAAGTGGCTGATACACCTAAGGCTAAGCAACCATTTGAAATTCAAGCTAGTTCAATCACAATTCTAGGTAGCTCAAACAGTGACTACCCATTGCAAAAGAAGGAACATACTCCTGAATTCTTGCGGGAACAAGCTCATTTACGTCCTCGGACAAATACTTTCTATGCTGTTTTCCGGATTCGTTCATTGGTTTCTTTTGCTGTTCATCAATTCTTACAAAGCAACAACTTTGTTTACGTTAACACACCAATCATCACTAGCAGTGATACTGAAGGTGCCGGTGAAATGTTCAAGGTAACAACGCTAGATTTGAACAACTTACCTAAGAACGAAGCTGGGGAAGTAGATTCAAGCAAGGACTTCTTCAAACAACCTACCAACTTAACCGTTAGTGGACAATTGAATGCAGAAGCTTTTGCTTTGGCCTTTAGAAATGTTTATACATTCGGCCCAGCCTTTAGAGCTGAAAACTCACATACTACGCGTCATGCTTCAGAATTCTGGATGATTGAACCAGAAATGGCCTTCGCTAACCTTCAAGATATTATGAATACTTCTGAAGATTTGTTGAAGTATGTAGTTAACTATCTTTTGGAAAATGCTAAGGAAGAATTGGAATTCTTGAACGGTGCCGTTGATCCAGAATTAAAAGCTCGTTTGGAAGCTACTAAGGATGCTGACTTCGCCCGAGTTTCATACACAGAAGCCATCGACATCTTAATGAATGCCGACCAAGAGTTTGAAAACCCAGTCGAATGGGGCATTGATTTACAAACTGAACACGAAAGATACTTAAGTGAAAAGGTATATCAAAAACCCGTCTTTATCACAGATTATCCTAAGGACATCAAGGCCTTCTACATGCGTGAAAATGAAGACCACAAGACTGTAGCTGCAGTTGACCTTTTGGTTCCTGGTATCGGTGAATTAATCGGTGGTAGTCAACGTGAAGAACGTCTCGACAAGATCAACGAAAAGATTGCCGAATTCCATCTCGATCCTAAGGAATACGAATGGTACGCTGAACTAAGAAAATACGGTGAAACTGAACATTCTGGTTTCGGAATTGGATTCGAAAGATTACTTATGTACGTAACTGGAATCGAAAACATCCGCGATGTAATCCCATTCCCTCGTACACCAGGAAATGCTAGTTTCTAATTTAATCGTTAAAATAAAAAGCACCCAATCACAGATTGGATGCTTTTTTTGTTTGAAAAATCCTCCTACCAATGAAACGCCACCTGCACCCCCATAATTAACATTCGCACTCCAATCGTTGCCAGAATCAATCCCATTAACTTCGTAATCACGTTCATAATATTATTACCTAATTTGGCCATAATTTGTTCCCCGTAGATAAAAATGAAATAAGTTATGACCGATAGAACGACAAAAGCACTAATCACGATGAAGGGATTGGTACTACTCGACAAGTTCATAGTAGTGGCGATGGTTCCAGGACCAGCCAGCACCGGCATAGCCAGTGGAGAAATCGCTACGTCAGTATTGTTACTGTTGACGGAATCTTTAACCGATTGTTTGGGATCATGCTGAATAGGGGACACATTTCCTTGAATCATGTGATAACCAATCAAACCTAGGATGATTCCACCCATGATCCGCAAAGCCGAAAGATTAATACCAAAGATACTGAAAATGTAATTACCTAGTAGTGCAAAAAGTGCCACAATCACGGTCGCGACGATGAAAGCTAAGCGCGCAATGGCACTGACCTCTTTTCTACTATTATCAGCAGTCAAACTCACAAACATGGGTAAGTTAGCAAAAGGGTTCATAATCGCAAAAAAGGCGGTAAATGATAGCAAAAAAGCTTGAACTAAATTCATAGTGCACCTCCATTAATTAAGTTAAATTAGTTTAACTTAATTATATGGGGGAACGATTTAAAACCCAATTAATATGGCTGGTTAGGGAAAATCGGTCTTTAAAAACGAATCTCCAAAAATACCCGATTTTTGAAAAAAGAGCTTGTATTTAGCTAAACGTGTATAATATAATGCTTATAAAGATAGATAGCATTAGCCAGCACTTATCTATCTTTATGCGTTTTTATACATGCTGAATGCTGGGATTCAGTGTGTCAACATCCCTAAAGACACCCATAATTACGAATTATAGTATTAATCCAAATTAGAGGAGGCTAAAAATTTTACATAAAAATAAGACTTTTATATATTATAAAAACATTCACAATATATAAACAAGAATTATTAGTGACATTTGAATTACTGATGATTAGATTAGTTGTAGTATCGGGGAAGCAGATTAAAAAAGGGGTATTAAGATGAAGAAAATTATTTTAAGTGCAATGTTATGTGGCGGTATGTTGTTAGGCGTAGCCAACAGTGGCGTAGCTCATGCAGCTGATAAATTAACTGGGAATACAACCGCAACTGCTACAGTTACTAAAGGTGATGTTACATTAGACATTGATTCTGCAATCAATTTTGATCCACAACCTTTAAGTGGAGATGTAAACTTTGGTTCTCAAGAGGTTAACTATAAAGTTACAGATTACTCTGGAGATACTAAAGGGTATCAACTATCTGCGAAATTAGGTGACACAGATGCAACTTGTACGGTAAAAATTGGTGACACGACACTTTCTGATGCTGCAGCCGTAGTAGCATCTAAAGATTCTAATATCGTCGGGGAAAACGCTGATAAATTATCTGTAAGCCTTGAATATAACGGAATAAAAGAAGTAAAGGATTATAGCACTGCTATTCAATGGAATTTAACTAAGACTCAAACAGAACAAATTACAGAATAGCACCATTATTCCGAGGAGAGACTTAGTTCTCTCTTCTTTTTTTGAAAAGAGATCGATATGAAAAAAATATTCACGTTGGTATTTATATTTGTAATCAGCATTCTAACCGCGACGAATGTACATGCTGATCATAAACTTGCTAGTTATTCCGTGACACCCATTTTTTCGGAACATCAGACAGATGGAGCCGATAGCTATTTTGATATCAAATGGCCACCCGCTAGTAAGGAATCGTTTGGTATTAAAATTACAAATAATACTAAAAAGACCAAGCAATTTGAAATTGAAGTGAACAAAGCTCGGACTAATCGTAATGGTATTGTTGACTATTCTGATCGTACTCCGGAAAAAGCTAATACGGTTTACAAATTAACTCAAATGATTAGGTTACCTAAAGAAGTCGAAGTTGCTCCCAACAGTAGCCAAATTATTCATGGCAGCATTAGTTTTCCAGCCAAAGATTTCAATGGAATTTTGATGGCTGGATTACATTTTACGGAAAAAACGACAACAGCAAAGAAAAATACAGTTTCTAACACGGTTGCTTATAACATTCCGTTCGTAATCCGCGGAAACCATGACCAACGGCCCACACCACGGTTATCCCTAGATCAATTGAAGATGACTAAACCTAACTTGAGTACTTACGAATTAGATGCAAAGCTTACCAACCATCATCAAAATTTACTTAAGAGTGTCAAAACGGTTTCGTCTATCAAAAATATGGATAATAAAACCCTCAAAAAGGAAACTAAGCGGATTGACATTACGCCTGAAACAACTTTTGAGAACCCCATCCAAGTACCTAAAAACATCAAAGCGGGTCAATATAAGCTCGTTTTGACCATGCAACACGGAAAAGATCATTGGAAATTTGAAAAGAACTTCAAGATTAAGCGAGCCGATTTGAAGGTCGCTAAGCGCCATCAGATTCAAAATCATCCGGTCTTACTCATCGGACTGGCGGTAATCGCGCTCATCGTAATCGGCGGTGGCTGGATTATATTCAAGAAGTTAAAACGAAAATAGTTTTTTAACCCAAAAGAAGGTTCGCCGTTAAGCGAACCTTCTTTTTATTTGTCGTCTTTGTGCATTTTATCTTTGAGTTCTTCCATGGCGCCTTCAGCTGATTCCTTGACGTCTTTAAGCTTATCTTTGACTTTACCAGTCATATTTTGAGCTTTACCTTTGTTTTCTTCTTTTTTGTCGCCAGTTACTTTGCCGGCACCTTCACGAACTTTACCTGTAACTCTATCTTTAGTATTTTCCAATCTTTCGTTATCAGACATAAAACAATACCTCCTAAAAGTTAAGTTTTTTGGTTCATCTCCATTGTAGCAAGTCCACCATCTAAAGTAGTAATGATATGCTCAACTTGAGTCGATGGCCAAAAAGTTGTATCATGAAACCGAATTCAAAATTTAATAGATATCTGCACTAGGGGTGTTCTTAGAAGAACTGAGATACGCTTGTTCAGCGTGATCCCTTTGAACCTGTAAGTTAGTACTTGCGAAGGAAAGTGTTTAATTGTTGAAACCAAAACCATCCTTCTGTCTACAAAAGGGTGGTTTTTTCGACATTAAGGGCAGTGATAGATATTGGTAAGGAGCTTATTATGAACCTTCAAGATATTGCCAAAATCCGAGAAGTTAATCCGGTAGTAGTTAATTATGCTAATTTTGTTACCCCATTTTTGGTAGCGAATGGCTTAAATGCGGTGGGAGCTTCTCCCATCATGAGTGACGAAGTCAGTGAAGCGGAGGAACTCGTCCAACTCGCATCGGCCGTGGTGATTAATGCTGGCGCTTCTCGTAAAGAGAGCTGGCCACTGATGAATAAGCTGTGTGAAGCAGCTAATCAATATCAAAAACCACTCGTCTTAGATCCCGTCGCAGTCGGTGCCACCCAGTACCGCAAAGCCCTCAATTTGATGTTACTAGAAAAATATCATTTTGATGTGATTCGTGGAAATATCGGAGAAATCGCCGTTTTAGCCGGTATCGATTGGCAAACGCGCGGCATCGACGCTGGAAATGGGACCGGCGACATGAGCGCAGTTGTCCAAGCTTGTGCCCAGAAATTTAACAACGTGGTGATTGCTAGTGGTGAAGTCGATTATATCAGCGACGGTCAACAAGTGATCACGGTGCACAATAACACTAAGTTGTTACCAGCCATCGTGGGCTCCGGCGATTTATTATCCAGTATCGTAGGAGCGTTCAGCGCCGTAGCTGAAAATACTTTAGATGCTGCTGTTATCGCTAGTTTGGTACTCTCGTGTGCGGGAGAACGCGCAGCGGCGCAACTCGATCAACAAAATCGACCAGGCAGTTTTTTGTCCTATCTTTTAGATGAATTAGCTAATATCACCCCTGAACAAGTTCAAGACCTTATGAAAATTGGAGAAGCATAAATCATGAAAAGTAAATTAGTACCTCAAGTTTTAACCATTGCCGGCACCGATAGTGGTGGGGGCGCTGGCATTCAAGCCGATATGAAAACGATGCAGGAGCGTCACGTTTTTTCGACCTGTGTGGTGGTGGCCGTTACCGCTCAAAACACGTTAGGCGTGCTCGATGTAGAAGTCATGCCGAAACGAATGATTGACCAACAGTTTAAAGCCTTGGCGGAAGATCTAGATATCAAAGTAGCTAAGACCGGCATGCTCGCTAACACTGCGGTGGTGAACGCCGTGGTGGAAAACTATCAAAAATACGACTTTGGACCGCTCGTCGTCGATCCCGTCATGATTGCTAAAGGGGGCGCAAAGCTCCTGAGTGATGATGCGATTGATGCCGTACGTACCCAACTCGCACCGCTGGCTTACTTAATCACCCCCAACTTACCGGAAGCAGAAAAACTAGCTGGGATGGAAATCAAAAATAATGCCGATGTGAAAGAGGCCGCTCGTCGCCTGCAACAACTCGGGGTTAAAAACGTCTTAATTAAGGGTGGTCACTTTAGTGATCAACCTGAAAGTCGAGATTACGTCCTATTTGAAAATGGCGAAGAAATGGAATTGACGGGACCTCGTTTTGAAACTAATAACACCCATGGTACAGGCGACACGATTTCTTCCGTGATTGTTGCCGAACTAGCTAAGGGAGCATCTTTGAAAGCAGCCTTGCGCACCGGTAAAGCATTTATCAATGCGGCGATTAGTGATGGGATTCAAGTTGGCCATGGACATGGTCCCTTGAACCATTGGGCTTATGGTGAGGAAGAACAATGAAATTCAATTCAGATATGTTAAAAATTTATTTTGTGGCCGGCACCCAAGATGTTGCTAACAAAGCCGACTTCTTACCTAAAGTGGAAGAAATCTTACAAGATGGGGCAACGGCTTTTCAACTTCGGGAAAAGGGTTATAACAGTATCGATAATCCGGCTGAATTAACCGAACTGGCTGAAAAATGCCATCAGTTAACCCAAAAGTATCACGTACCGTTGTTCATTGATGATGACGTGGACTTAGCTTTAGCCATTCATGCTGAAGGCATTCACGTGGGTCAAAAAGATGAAAAAATTGAGTCAGTTTTAAAACGGGTTCAGGGTTCGATGATCGTTGGGTTATCTTGTAACACCGAAGCGCAAGTCAAACAGGCTAACCAACTCGATGGGATTGATTATCTGGGAACCGGGACGGTCTTTGAAACGACCTCTAAAGCCGACGCGGGAGCCGCACTCGGTGTAGCCAAACTCCAAGAACTCGTCGAACTGAGTCGTTATCCAATCGTCGCCATCGGAGGTATCACCCTCGACAATCTCCCCGAGACGATGGCCACGGGAGTCAAAGGTTTTGCGGCTATTAGTATGTTTACGCAGATGACGGCAGTGCCCACTCAAATGCAAAAAATTAAAGCGATCGTTAAGGAATGAGGAGGAAAGCTATGTTTTCAGCACGTTTAAAAGCAATTGCTCAACCCGTCCTCGCCGATATTGAGAATCATCCATTCGTCCGAGGAATTCAAGCGGGAGCCGTTCCGGTAGCGGCCTTAATGGTCTACGTTGAACAAGATACCTGTTTTTTAGATGCCTTCGCTAAAGTCTATGCAGGCGCGCTCTCCAAATGTACTACTAAAGACCAGATGCGTTTTTTTGAGGAACAAATTCGCTACACTTTAAATGACGAAGCCGGTGCGCATCAAATCTTGTGTGACATCGCTGGTCAAAAGCTTAGCGCCCACCAACATGCCGAACAACGACCAATTACCTACCTATATAATGAGCATCTTTTTAACGCATTACGAACGGGGGATTTAATCGACTTAATTGCGGCAATGTTACCTTGTCCTTGGACGTACAATGAAATTAGTCAGCAAATTGTGGACGGAGCAGCACCAGATAATCCTTTCTTACCTTGGATTGAATTTTATCAACCTGAGCCGGGACAAATTGATGACAGCATGGTAAAAACTTTATTTGGTATGGTTGACGAATTAGCAATAGGTCTCAGTGAGGAACGCCAACATGAAATCGAACGACGTTTCTTGCGGAGTTGCGAATTAGAATATGAATTTTGGGAACAAGCATACTATCAAAAAGATTGGAAATATAAAAATTAGGCCAAGCGTGTTAGTATAAATGTAAATAGGTGACGAATTTAAGAGGAGGTGACTTAATTGTCAGACTCCTTTTATTATTTACCCGTCATTAACAACCCAGAGAGAAGAAGAGGAATTACATGAATCCACAGGCAGTTTTGAAATCAAATTTTGGATATGATGCGTTTCGACCAGGACAGGAGCAAGCCATCAACGCAGTTTTGGATCAACAAAACGTTTTGGCCGTCATGCCAACTGGCGGAGGGAAATCACTATGTTATCAAATTCCAGCCTTGATGCAGGCGGGACTAACCTTAGTTATTTCACCTTTGATTTCTTTGATGAAAGATCAAGTTGATGCCCTAGCAGCCAACGGAATTGATGCCACCTTCATCAATAGCTCCTTAGATTATGCGGAAATCAACGAGCGGTTTAGCCAAGCGCGCCAGGGAGCGGTGAAGCTGCTTTATATTTCACCAGAACGCCTCGATTCCGAATACTTCGATCGTTTAGCAGAACTACCGATTGATTTGATTGCCATCGATGAAGCGCACTGTATTTCACAGTGGGGGCATGATTTTCGACCGAGCTATCTAAAATTAACGGATATCATCCATCATCTTCCGACCCGACCAACGATTATCGCCCTTACCGCTACGGCGACACCCCGGGTAGCTGAGGATATTAAACAACGCCTAGGTATTCAACAGGAAGTTCAAACTGGATTTGCTCGACCTAACCTTTCATTTAAAGTCGTCAAGGATCAAGACAGTGACCGTTTTTTGATCGACTACTTAAAATTGAATCCAGATCAATCGGGCATTATCTACGCCAGCACGGTGAAAGAGGTCGAACGCCTCCATCGCCTTTTAACTAAAAAGCATTTCCAAGTGGCCATGTATCATGGGCAACTTTCGAAAGAAGAACGTCGGCAAAATCAAGACGACTTTCTGTATGATCGAGTACTAGTTATGATTGCAACCAACGCGTTTGGGATGGGGATTGATAAGAGTAACGTGCGTTTCGTCATCCACGACCAGATTCCGGGCAGTATCGAATCCTACTATCAAGAAGCGGGACGGGCGGGGCGAGACGGACTACCGAGTGAAGCTATCTTGCTATACAAATTGCGCGACGTTCAGATTCAGCACTACTATATCGAACAATCTGAACGAGACGAAGCCAGCATGACGATGGAATATCAAAAGCTACAGGCGATGAGTCAGTATGGTAATACGCAAAAGTGTTTACAGCGCTACATTCTAAATTACTTCAATGAGGATGCTCCAGACTGTGGGCAATGTAGTAACTGTTTGGATACGCGAGCTCTACAAGACGTGACGATTGAGGCTCAGCAAGTGTTATCTTGTATCCGCCGGATGGGGGAACGATTTGGAAAAGAAATGGTCGCCCTCGTACTGACGGGTTCGAAAAATCAGCGGGTAAAACAGCTGCACTACGAAAAGTTGTCGACATACGGTTTAATGCAGCAGCAGACCAAGAAGAGCGTGACCGAATTAATCGATTTCCTCACAGCGGCTGGATACATCGCCCCAGACGGCGGTCAGTTTCCCGTCTTGAAAATCACCGAGGAGGGCTTACGCGTCCTTTTAGGTCAGCAAAAAGTGGCTCGAAAAGTGGCAGTTAAGGCAAATAAGTCTTTACCAGAAAACGATGCATTGTTTGAAGAATTGCGGGCACTTCGTCGGGAACTAGCTGAAAAGCAAAACGTTCCACCGTTTGTCATCTTTTCTGATCAAACTTTGCACGATATGTGTACAGTCATGCCAGACACCCTCGATGAAATGTTAGACGTAAAAGGAATCGGGGAAAGCAAACTCCAAAAATATGGCGAACAGTTCTTCCAAATTTTACGAAATTATCAAGAAGCTTAGTATTTGTTAAAGTGCTGAGCTTTTTTTGTTAGAATTTATAAGGATAGGTATAAAATGTTGCTACTGCCAATGAGTGAGGAGAATGCTACTTGCGAATCAGAACACTGCTAACCTGGTTGTTGCTTTTCTTGGGAGCAACGTGGGTCATTAAAAATAACATAGTCCAGATACCAGATAATGTGCAACAGACATTTCGAAACGGAGTTAGTCGGGTGACGACTAACTTAAATTCGATTTTAGATTCAAACTGGAATTTTAATCAGAACAAGACGTCGACTAAAAAGGATGTCAGCGATGACGCAACACCGGTGGAATCGATTGTCAAAAACAAAAATTTATCGAATAAATACTACTATAGTTATCAAGCGGGAACTCCGGATGCGGTTCAGAACGTTTTTAAGCGCGCCATTGCGACTTACAATGCCACAGGGATTGTTAAAATTGTTCCGGGAGCGGAACAAGGCTGGCTAAATCATTTAGAGCTGGGAACCTATCGTAAAAATGTACCGCTAAACCAATCTCGCACGATTGAACTAGGGATTGGTGGACCCAAAATTATGGAACAAACGGGCGTGGTTAGTCGAATCGCCAACCATGCGTCCGCTAAGCTCAACATTTACTACAACAAAGCTATTTCACAAGCCGTCGCCACCCATGAAGTCGGGCATGCCTTGGGCTTAGATCACAGCCAAGCTGAGGATTCGGTTATGTATCCGTTGGATCGCGAGCAAACGGCTTTATCGCCAGCCGATCTTGCGGGGTTAAAATCAATCTATGGAGAAACTAAGTAAGAGCTACTAATGCAAATTAGGAGCTCTTTTATTTTGTTACAAAACATTACGGCAATATTACAATATGGAGTAAATGCCCGATAACAAAGCCCGTTTTCGGGTTAAGACGTTGAAAATTTATAGATTAAATGATAGATTTAATTGTGACTTATTAAAAATGGAGAGATACTGTATGAAAAAAACACTAACGTGGTTAGGAGTGGCGGTTGGTTCGTTAGCCGTTTTTGCTGGTGCAGGGTTCGGTGTAACCTTGGTCAATAAGGACTCACTTGCTACACATATGATTGAAAAGTACACGGGAAAAAGTAATACTTCCTCAAGTAGTTCTAGTACCACATCTTCTTCAGTAGAAGACTCAGCAACTTTAAAAGTTGCTAAGAGTTCCAATTTAGATTCGATTTTAAATAATGGTGAATACAACGGCTCAGCAGCCTTAGCGACGGGTAAGAAGATTCTTACTAGTTCACGAGGCTATGCTAACCATGCTACTAAAAATGAAATGACGGCAGATAGCCAATTTTTAGTGGGAAAAATCCAAGATACGATTAATGCTGGAATTATCATGCATTTAATCGATACAGGGAAGGTTAAGCTCAACGATAAGCTTTCAAAATATGACAGCGAAGTCGCGGGAGCGGAATCCGTGAAAGTGGCCGATGTGATGAATCAGGCTTCAGGGATTACGGCGGATACCATCGCTAGTAGTGGTAAGGCTAAGAGCTTAGTCAAAGAAGTTAATGCAAATGCTACCTATGATTCGACAATGCAAGGAACTTTTACAGACTCTAGAGCCAATACCATTTTACAAGCGGCGATCATCGAAAAAGCTACTGGCGAATCATATCGTTCGGTTGTCAGTGATTTGATTGATCAGTTAGAGCTTTCCAATACCGCTTGGGGAATGAAAAATAAGACTGTCGATTACTATCGGGTGGATGATGTGGGTTCAGCATCGAAGGTAAGCAACTCCACTTTAGATACAGCGGAACTCAACCGCTTGGGTAGCGACCAGTTGGTGAGCTCCCCAGCTGATATCGCTCAGATGTATAACTACCTATTTAATAGTGATTATGTTTCCAGTTCGACTTTAGATAAAGTCTTTGGTCAGGCTAGTGGCCATGTGGCTGGCTTTGCGGTTAATGGGGACGCCTTGAGCCTCACCCAAGCTGTGGGCGGCGGACGAAACCGTATCGAATGGAATCTTAAGCAGCAAACTGGAACATTCCTGTTTAGTAACTACATCAATGGGGAAAATAACCTGTCATCAATTTCGAAAAATATGTTGGATTACCTAAAATAAACCTTGGAGGAACTCATGGAATCAGTAGAATCACAACAAATTAGTATCGGTCAAATTTTGGCGATACTGCGTAAACACATTGGATTAATTTTTGCTAGTACGTTTATCGTAACTTTGTTAGCCGCTTTTATGACTTTTTTTGTTATGACGCCAAAGTACAGTGCTACGACTCAAATTTTGGTTAACCGTAAATTGTCAGATGATATGGCGGGAGCCCAATTGCAACAAACTCAGGCCGATGTTCAGATGATTAGTACATATAAAGACATTATTACTAGTCCGACCGTTTTGAAGACCGTTAATGCTAAACTACAAGGTCAACCGGGATATGAAAAGGGGGATGTGGATAGTCTAAAGAGTTCCCTTTCAGTTAATAGTCAACAAAATTCTCAAGTCTTCTCCATTACCGCTAAGAGTACGAATCCCGAGACAGCAGCTAAAATGGCTAATGAGACAGCCACAACTTTCAAGAATAAAGTGGTTAAGATTATGAGTATTAATAACGTGTCGATTGTTTCGAAGGCGACCGCTGATGACCAACCTGTCAGTCCAAGAACCAAGCTAAACATTGCAGCTGGGTTAGTAATTGGTTTACTTTTAGGAATCGGATTAGCCTTCTTACGTGAATTTAGTGATCGAACCGTTACCTCTGAAGAATTCCTAACGGATGAATTAGGACTTAAAGGATTAGGGATCATTGGTGAAATTGACGAACGGGATATTCGGCGTAAAATTACACCAAAACTTAACGGGTCTTCGAATGAAGACGACGGACAATCTAGAATGCGGAGAAGGGTATAGGTAATCGAAATGTTTAAGAAGAAACAAAAGTTAGATAACGAAAGTCTTAAAAATGGTGTGGGATTAGTTACCTTTACTGATCCAACTTCCACGATTGCAGAACAATTTAGAACGGTGCGGACTAACATTCAATTTTCATCAGTCGATAAGGCATTGAAATCAATCGTCTTTACTTCATCCGCACCATCGGAAGGAAAGTCTACCGTAAGTAACAATGTGGCAGTCACCTGGGCGGACCAAGGCAAGCGCGTTTTAATTGTTGATGCCGATATGCGTCGTCCGACTGTGCATCGTACCTTTAGTGTTAGTAATGCAGTTGGCTTGAGTAACCTCCTGGCGGAGACTGGTAGTTTGGAGAATGCCATCCATGAAACAATCATTAATAATCTTTCGGTAATGCCAAGTGGTCCAATTCCACCTAATCCATCGGAATTATTAGGTTCGACCAAAATGGCAGCCCTGTTAGCCCAATTAACCAATCATTATGACCTTGTGATTATTGATGCACCACCCGTTAATACAGTGACCGACGCCCAAGTTTTAGCAGCCCGTGCTGACGGAACAATTTTGGTCGTTCCTCAAGGGATTGCCGATAAAGCAGGTGTACGCCATGCAAAACAATTACTTGAAGCAGTTCAAGCTAACATTCTAGGAGCAATCTTAAACCGAGCAACCGCTGAAAAATCAACAGGTTATTACGGTGGTTACTATGGTGGTTATTACGGGACGGATGATAAATAATGATGAATTTAATTGATTTACATTGTCATATACTGCCAGGTGTCGACGACGGTGCCAAAGATTTACCAATGGCACTCGACATGGCCCGTGAAGCAGTTAAACAAAACATTACGCATATTTTATTAACCCCGCATCACATGGATGGCATGTATACGAACCATAAAGCAGACGTAATTCGTAAAACGGCGGCTTTCCAAAAAGAATTAGATGCGGCCGGAATTCCTTTGACGGTTTTTCCAGGTCAAGAAGTTCATCTGACGGGAGAACTGTTAGATGCAATCAATAATGACGATATCTTGTTTATGGATGAGGGAGGAAAGTATTTGTTATTAGAATTGCCTCACAGTGGGATTCCGGAATATACCGAAACGATAATTTTTGAATTGCTGGCTCGGGGAATTACTCCGGTAATTGCCCATCCAGAGCGCAATCATGGCTTTCAAAAAGATCCCGATCGGCTGTACGACTTTGTGGAGATGGGATGCTTAACCCAACTTACCAGTAGTAGCTATCTGGGAGTGTTTGGAGAAAAGGTAGAGCAGTTAACGCAAAAAATTATTGATGCGCGTCTAGGCTTTGTTTTTTCATCGGATGCGCATAATTTTGAAGGACGGCGTTTTCTAATGCAAGACGCTTTTAATAAGTTAACTAAAGAAACGACAGATCGGAAGGCCGAACTTTTCAACTATAATGCTAAGTCAATTGTGAATGGGGATTCAATTAAGACGGAAAGCATCCTGCACGTGTCTTCAACGAAGACAAAGAAAAAGAAAAGATTCTGGCTATTTTAATGGAGATTAAGATGGTTGAAAATAAAAAAATTTTAATAGATGAGCAAGCTCAAAATCAGCGATATGTTTATCGTCTTTTTAAGAGAATGCTAGATATCATAGCTAGTGTAATCGGTTTAATTATGTTATCCCCAGTCTTTTTAATTGTTAGCTTAGCCATCAAGGCCGAGGATCGGGGACCAATCTTTTATTCACAGGTAAGATTGGGAAAAGGTCAACGGCCTTTTAAAATGTATAAATTTAGATCAATGATAGTTGACGCTGATAAAAAACTTGAAAAACTGCTTAAACAAAATGAAGTCGAAGGCGCTATGTTTAAAATGAAAGAGGATCCACGAATTACTAAGGTAGGTAGATTCATTCGTAAGCATAGTTTGGATGAATTACCCCAATTAATAAACGTTTTAAGAGGAGATATGTCACTAGTTGGTCCACGTCCTCCATTGGAACGAGAAGTATCAGATTATTCTGAATATGATAAACAGCGTTTAATTGTTAAACCAGGATGTACGGGATTCTGGCAAGTTACGGCTAGAAATGATGTTGATTTTGAAGGAATGGTAAATCTTGATTTAGAGTATATTGAACGTAGTAGTATTTTATTTGACATTGGCATTTTATTTAGAACTGTAGCCATTGTTTTTAAGCCAAATGGTGCGTATTAAACTTAATTAGTAGTAAAGGTGGATTTTCGTGGACATAAAAATATTAGTTGCTGCACATAAAAGGTTCCCTATGCCAGCAGATAAAGATTTATATCTACCAGTATTGGTAGGAGCAACAAAAAATTATAAAAATGGAATTGAATATCAGCGTGATGATGAGGGAGATAATATTTCTTATAAAAACCCTAATTATAACGAATTAACGGCTATTTACTGGGCATGGAAAAATTTAGATTGTGATGCTGTCGGATTAGTACATTACCGCCGATTATTTAGTAAGGGTGGAAAACGTGAATTGAATAATACCCTTAATAAAGAACAAGTGAAACGGTTATTAGATAGAGCACCGATTATATTACCTAAGAAAAGAAATTACTATATTGAATCTAACTATTCACACTATGTACATGCACATCATAAAGAACCACTTGATGCTACAAGAAAAATAATTGAGGAGAGTTATCCAAGCTATTTAACCAACTTTGATAAAGTTATGAAGAAGCGTTCTGCACATATGTTTAATATGTTTGTCATGCAAAAAAAAGAGTTCAATCAATATGCAGAATGGTTATTTGATATTTTGAGTAAACTTGAGAATAAGATTGATATAACGGAATATTCTGTGCAAGAAGCTCGTGTATATGGATATATTTCGGAACTACTGATGGATGTTTGGATTGAAACTAACAATAAAAGTTATGTAGAAAGTAGTTGGATACAAATTGGTAGAAGACAATTAATGGCGAAAATTATAAATTTCTTGAAGCGAAAATTTTTAAGGAATGCAGGTAATAGTAGAACACATTTTTAATTAGAATAGTATGGAAATCATTTTTTTATTATAATTATGTTGAAAAAAATTTGCGTAGCAAGGTTATATTTGAATGTAAATAAACTTCTGCTGGATGACTCTAAATAAATGTGGAAGGCTTTGAACCTATGAAATTTTTTTTAAGTTAAATCATATAATTATCGAGGTGCAATTTATTTATGAAGGAATTTATTAAGAACAACAATTTAATTGGGAGACTTTATTTGAAATTGATGCTTATTTTGTATAAAGTTCTAAATGTAGTTGTACCCGTTGATGATAAACTTATAGTATTTACAAGCTTTTCTGCTAGACAATATAGTGACAGTCCGAGAGCTTTGTATGAATCTTTTAAAAAAGACCTTAATTTTAAGGATTTTAAATTAGTTTGGTTTTTCAATGATCCTACACAATTTCCAGAAGTAAAAAATTCTATTAAAATGGGAAGCATCAAATATTATTATTATTTGTTTAAAGCTAAATATTGGATTTCAAATACTAGCATAGAGAGATTAATACCCATAAATAGTAAAAAACATATTTATATAAATACTTGGCATGGAATACCTTTGAAGCAACTTGGTCCAGACGAACCTAATTTATCGTTTCTAGTTAAAAATTGGTATAAAAATGTGGTTTTTGATATTTTGACGTGTAGTAGTGAGTACGATTACGGAATCTTTCATCATATCTTTCCAAGCGTGAAGAAAATTATTACGACAGATATACCTAGAAATGAGCTTTTAGCTCGAAAAAATAAGCAAGCTAATAAGATTAAGAAAGAACTTATCAATGAGCTAAATCTAGATTTAAAGAAACCTATTCTGTTATATGCGCCTACTTTTAGAGAATTTGAAGAGCCAGGACAAGAACATATGCTTCCATTTGTGGACGATAGAGTTCTAGATAAGTATAATGTTCTTTTTAGGGGACATTACTTCACCCCATATAATAATTTTAAAAATATAAAAAATGTATCTGATTATAATGATCTGGATAAGTTGTTAATTGCTTGTGATTTATTAGTGACGGATTATTCTAGTATAGTATTAGATTATTCGTTATTGGGAAAGAGCGCTTTACTGTACATGTACGATTGGAAAAAATATAAGAAGTACAGGGGTTTTTATGTTGATCCATCTACATTGAATTTGCCTATTGCTGTTAATAGAGAAGAATTAAGTGAAAAACTTTTAGAGTTTCCCAAAGGTTTCGAGAATAATACCCTGGATTTGAAGAATAAGTATCATACTGGTTCAAATTCAATTGAATACTTAACAAGTTTTATACTAAACACATAAAAAATAATTTAGGAGAATTTCTTATATGGAAGACGATTTGGTAAGTATCATAGTACCTGTCTATAACGTTGAAAAATATATCAAGGATTGTTTGAACAGTATCGAAAATCAAACATACAAGAATATTGAAGTTATATTAGTAGATGATGGAACTACTGACAAAACTATTGAAATTATTAGGGATGAATTTTTGCCTGATGAAAGATTTAAGTTGATTTCTCAAGAAAATATGGGAGTATCGGCGGCAAGAAACAATGGGATTTCTAATTCAAATGGTAAATATATCGTATTTGTAGATTCAGATGATTGGGTTGCACCTGATTATATTGAATATTTGTATTCTTTAATTAAAAAATATAATGTTAGCATTTCTACTTGTGCGCATCAGAGTCTTCCAAGAAATAGTACCCCTAGAATTATTAGGGACCCGAAGGAATATTCAATCTCCACAAAGGAGTATTTCAGACGTCTAGGTGACAAAGAGTTACCATTTCAATTGGGAGTATCTCCTTGTGGAAGAATGTATAAAAAAAAATTATTTGACCATATAAAATATCCAGAAGGAAAGCTATTTGAAGATTCATCTACTACGTATAAATTGTATTTGCATGCCAATACAACAGCTATTGGAGAAGATATAAAATATTTGTATTTCCAGAATAAAAATTCTATTGTTCAAAAAGATTTTAATAGAACTCGTTTTCAATTTTTGGAAAGTGAGAAAGAAATGAAAGAAGATTTAGAAAAGAAATTTCCCGATATAAAGGAATCATTGGAACGCAGATATCAATACGCTTTAATGAACACACTAGCCCACATTGTTATATCGCCTAATAGTGAAGAATTTCGTAAGGAACAACTTCAATTAAAAATAGAAATTCTTGATAATTTCATGGGGAAATTATTGGATACTAAAAGTTCAAAGAAGGATTTAGTTGGGTTAATAACATTACGAATGGGATTACCTTGTTATAAGATAGCATTTAAAATCTTTAAAATTTTTAAAAACAAGAAGTAAGGAGAAAACTTTTGCAAAAAATAGATTTTGTTGTTGCGTGGGTTGATGGAAGCGATCCAGAGTGGCAAAAAAAGTATTTAAAGTATCGGCCTGCTGAAAAAAGCGTCATGAATAATGAGATTCGTTATAGAGAATATGGAACTTTTAAATATTGGTTCAGATCGGTAGAGAAATATGCACCATGGGTGAATAAAATTTATGTTATTACAGATAAACAAATACCTTCTTGGCTTGATGTAGAAAATGACAAGATAGAAGTTATAGACCATCAAGATTTCATTGATAGTAAATATTTACCGACATTTAATTCAAGCACAATTTTATTACACATTGACAAGATTAAAAACTTATCAGAAAAGTTTGTATTATTTAATGATGATATGTTTTTGAATAATACAGTTAAAGAAAGTGACTTTTTTAGAAAAGATTTGCCAGTTGATACTGGAACATTTCAGCCAACTATTCCTACAACTGGCTTTACTCACCTATTGTTAAACGACATACTTATTATTAATAGTTGGTTTAATTATAGAACTATTCTAAAAAAGAATTTCAAAAAATATTTTTATTATAAATATGGAATTAAAAGAATTTTGTCAGCGATGACTACTTTACCGTTTAAAAAAATTATAGGATTTTATGATGGACATCTTGCAACTCCTTATTTAAAAAGTGACTTTTCGCATGTAACAAACAAAGCATCAAAAGCGGTTGAAAAGACTAGTTTAAATAAATTCAGAACAAATAATGATATAAATGAATGGATTGTGAGATATTACGAATATTGTACTGGTAGATTTATTCCAAGAAAAAATGGATTTGGTAAGTTCTATGAATTGAAAGAATACAAAGATTTTGTCAAAGATATAAAAGAATCTCATAGTAAAGTAGTGTGCATTAATGATAGTTCAGATAATGAATCTGAATTTGGCATGAAGGAACTGAATAAAATGTTTTCTGAAAAGTTCCCAGAAAAATCTTGTTTTGAAAAATAAAATTTTTTGTTTGAATCGAGGAATTTATGGAAAAATATGTTTTAGAAGTAAAAAATGGTCAAAAAAATACAGCAGGACAAAAAGCAAAAGAAGATATAAGCAATATTTTAACTAATTCAAATTTTAAGAAAGCTTATATAAAAATTGAAGCAAGTAAGATAAAGAAGCTTTTGTATACACGTAGGAATATTATAAGTGGCCTCAAAGAATTAAGGGGTAAAGATACGATTGTTATTCAATATCCTATGTATAGTAGATTTGCTTTAAAATTAGTTTTAAAAGAATGTAAGAAGAGAAATATTAAAACTATTGGTTTGATACACGATGTAGAGTCATTAAGGTGGTCAGATGCTAATGACAAAACAAAGAAACAAGAATTGAACTTATTTAAAGGATTTGATTGTTTAATTGTGCACAATAGTATTATGCATGATTGGTTATTCCAAAAATTAGGTAACGTTCCTATGGTAGATTTAGGTATTTTCGATTATATAAATAGTAAAAAATATCCACAAATAAGTATGGATAAAAATTTAATCTTTGCAGGTAATTTACAAAAATCAGCTTTTTTGGAAAAATGGAATATAAATAAAAAAGTTACTGTGTATGGTGTAAATCCAAGCCCTAAATATCCCGTTAATATTGTGTACAAAGGCGTGAAAACCCCTGATGAATTGCCAGAATATCTGTCAGGTAGTTTTGGGCTAGTCTGGGATGGAGATTCGCTAGATACTAATAGTGGTATTTTTGGTGAATATACTAAGTATAATAATCCACATAAAGTGTCATTGTATTTAAGCTGTGGACTTCCGGTGATAGTTTGGGAAGAAGCGGCAATTTCATCATTTATTATAAAAAACAAACTTGGAATTGTAGTCAATTCGCTACACGAACTAAAAGAAAAAGTAAATGAGATAGATGCTGAAAGTTATAATAATATGTTATTGAATGTTGAAAAAGTATCAAAGGCAATTAGAAAAGGCAAATTCACAATAGATGCTGTAGATAAAGCATTAAGCTTAATTTAGAAATATTCATAAAATATTAGAATGGGTAAATTATGATTAAGAGAAAAATAGAATTCATTTCAATAATACAATATGCATTTTTTTTCGTTTCTATATTGCAATGTAATTCAGTATTTTTTAGAGAAAATGGGACAAATCATCAAAAAATAGTGCTGATACTATGGTGTTTCTTGGCAATTATTTTATGGGGATCAGCAAATGTAGACTTTGTAAAACAAAAATACAATATGCACAGGCTTGTACTTTTTGAGTTAATATGGACAGGGCTAGTGGTTTTTTTTGTATTAGTTAATTTTTTTAAAAAACCTGTTTCAATTATTACTCTAGTAGTGCTATTTATGCCGTTTTTTGTTGTTCCTATTTTTTTGAATGATATTGTTAACAGGAAAGATAATTTATTAATGAAATTTAGAAATATAGTATTGGTATTGGCAGTTATTTCATTAGTATTTTGGTTACTGGCAATGATCGGATTTCCACCAAATGTGAGTGTAATAATTAATTGGGGAAGAATCAAGATGATAAACGGGTATTTTAATATACATTTCATTGCGCAAGGAACTACTGATTTTCTTGGACTGCAAGGAATAGTCAGAAATACTGGTATTTTTGTTGAAGCTCCAATGTATTCTTATGTATTGAGTTTGGCATTAATTGTAGAAGTTTTTTTGGGTACTCATTTAAAAGGTTATTCAAAAAAATCATTGTTGTTGATGGCAACCATATTTACTACAACATCTTCTACTGGAGTTATATTGGTGGTACTTGTTATTTTTAGTAAAATAGTTTTTTTAACAACTCGAATAAATAAAAGTGTAAAAGTGATTTTAGTTATTGTTCTTCTACCAATCGTAGCAGATGTTGTGTCGCATATAGTAAAGAGTAAGTTGGATTCGAATTGGTATTCATCAACAAGTATCAGAGCTAATGATTTTATTGCGGGATATCAAGCGTGGAAAAATCATTGGATTTTAGGAAATGGTCTCAACAATTATAATGTAATCTTACAAAATATGGACTATCGAAGACTCGGATTAAATGCCAATAATGGTTTTTCTTCTGGTTTAATGGAAGTGTTGGCTTATGGAGGTATTGTTTACGGATCATATTTTATACTCCCCGTTATTTTGTTGATTAGAAAAAATAAAGCGGTTCTTGTAGTTGCTGCTACATCATTTATTTTATTTACTTTTACATTAGTTAATAATGTGTTTCTATGGTATATATTTGTCTCATATTTTTGGGCAGTTTTACTAAATAATAAAAGAAAGTTGGAAATGTGATGCAGGAATATTTAGTAGTAGGATCAGGCCTTTTTGGTTCAGTATTTGCTCATGAAGCAGCAAAGCGAGGAAACAAAGTTAAGGTTATCGAAAAGCGTGATCATGTTGCAGGAAATATTTATACAAAAGAAGTTGAAGGAATTCAAGTCCATCAATATGGTGCGCATATCTTTCATACAAGTATGAAGAATGTTTGGGACTATGTAAATCAATTTGCTGAATTTAACAACTATATCAATACAGTTGTTGCTAATTATAATGATGAAATTTACAGCATGCCTTTTAACATGTACACGTTTAATAAGCTTTGGGGTGTAATCACTCCAGAGGAGGCTAAAGCTAAAATTGAAGAACAAAAGAAGAGTGTTCAACTCGAAGGTAAACCATCTAATTTGGAAGAACAAGCAATCTCATTAATTGGACCTGATATGTATCAAAAATTAGTTAAGGGTTATACAGAAAAGCAATGGGGACAAGCTGCAACTGACTTGCCTGCATTCATTATTCGTCGTTTACCAGTACGTTTTACATACGATAACAATTACTTTAATGACCCATATCAAGGTATTCCAGTAGGTGGATATACACAAATCATTGAAAAGATGTTAGACCATGAATTAATTGAAGTTGAAACTGGTGTTGATTTCTTTGACCATAAAGAAGAATACATCAATTCAGGTGCAAAAATTATCTTTACAGGTATGATTGATCAATTTTTTAATTACGAATTAGGTGAACTTGAATATCGTAGTCTTCGTTTTGAAACTGAAATAAAAGACGTTGATGATTATCAAGGGAATGCTGTGATCAACTATACAGATGCTGAAACACCATATACACGTGTGATTGAACATAAGCATTTTGAATTCGGTAAAGGTAACAAGAATAAGACTGTAGTTACTCACGAATATCCAAAAACTTGGAAACGTGGTGATGAACCATACTATCCAATTAATAATAAACGTAATAAAGAGCTTTATACTAAATATGTTGAATTAGCTCGAACTAAAGCACCAAGCGTGTTATTCGGTGGTCGATTAGGTCAATATCGTTACTACAATATGGATCAAACGATTATGGCAGCTTTACAAACGGTTGAACGTGAATTTAACGAATAGCCCTTAGAAAAGGAATTGTAAAATATAATGAAAATAGTAAAAAACTTCCTTTTTAATATGACGTATCAAGTGTTTATTTTATTAGTTCCTTTAGTAACTACACCATATATATCTAGAGTACTAGGAAGTGAAGGCGTAGGAATTAATGCGTATACTAATTCTATTATTCAATATTTTATATTGTTCGGGAGCATAGGGATTAGCACATATGGAAATCGGCAAATTGCCTATTGTAGAGATGATAAAAAAGAATTAAGCAGAACGTTCTGGGAAATATCCATTTTAAGGTTTATTACAATTTTTATTTCATATGCTATATTTTTGATTTATTTGAATATGACGACACAATACCATTCGTATTTTATTGCTCAATCATTTCAAATCATTGCTGCGGCGTTTGATATATCCTGGTTCTTTATGGGGTTAGAAAACTTTAAAATAACAGTTATGAGAAACTTTTTGGTAAAGATAGTATCTCTAGTATGTATTTTTACCATGGTTAAAAGCATGGACGATATTGGTATATATATATTGATACTAAGTTTATCGCTTTTATTTGGAAATTTATCCTTATGGGGATATTTGAAAAAATATGTAAGAAAGCCTATTTTTAAACAACTTAGCTTAGTAAAGCATATAAGGCCATCAGTTTCGTTGTTTATTCCACAAATAGCGATTCAAATTTATCTGGTTTTAAATAAGACCATGTTGGGAAGTATTAGTGGAGTACAAAGTGCTGGATACTTTGAATATTCTGATCGAATTGTAAAAATCGTGTTGGCTGTAGTTACCTCAATAGGAACAGTTATGTTACCAAGAATGGCTAGTATTTTTGCGAATAAAGATTACAAAAAATTACATGAATATATGTATACCTCGGGTGACTTCATCAATTTTATCTCAATACCATTATCTTTTGGTTTAGCGGCGATTGCGCCAAAATTTGCTGTCTGGTTTATGGGGAGTGAATTTTCAATAACTGGTCGATTAATGATGATAGAATCAATTGTTATTTTCTTAATTGGCTGGGGAGTTATGCTTGGAAATCAATATTTAATTCCAACTAATCAAATTAGAAAATATACGTACGCTGTAAGTGCTAGTGCTGTTGTTAATCTGGTACTTAATGTTCCTCTTATTTATACTATGGGAGTTACGGGGGCAACTATAGCAACGGTTGCTTCAGAGATGACATCTACAGGATTACAGCTATTTTTTATTAGGAAACAAATCAATATAGTTAAGCTGTTTAATGGTTTTTGGAAATATTTATTAGCTGGTTTTGCTATGTTCTTAGCAGTAAGGTATATCAACAATTTGTTGGATATGAATTTTGTAATACTGATGGTGGAAGTTTTAGTGGGAGCATGCGTTTATATAGGGCTGTGTTTAATTTTGAAAGTTCCATTCATGGAAGTTACGCTAAAATTTTTAAAGGGAACTAGACATTAATTTTAAAGGATAAATAAGATGAATAAATTAGTATCCATTGTTATACCAATCTATAATGTAGAAGATTTTTTGGAGAATTGCTTAAGTTCTGTTAAAAATCAAAGTTATAAAGATATTGAAGTGTTGTTGGTTGATGATGGTTCAAAAGATAATTCTAAAAAAATATGTGATGAATTTGTTGAGATTGACGATAGATTTAAGTATATTTATCAGAAAAATTCGGGAGTCTCGTCTGCTAGAAACAATGGTATGCGAAATGCTCGAGGCGAATACATAACATTTGTAGATGGTGATGATTATCTTGATAAAGATCATATAGAAAAAATGATTAATGGTTTATCACAGTCGGAATTGGCGATTTCTGGAAGAAAGAATGTTACTGAAAGTGGAATTAATTCTGTGTTTCAAAATGATAAAGATATATTGTTCAATAAAAAAGAGTTAATTGACCAAATTTTAAAAAAAGGGATTGTATTTAGCTACCCTTGGAATAAGATGTTCAAAATGGAAATTTTGCTGAAAAATTCCATTGAATTTGACGAGAAACTAGATTACGGTGAAGATTTGGTTTTTGATATACAATATGCGACGTTGATACGTAAAAGTATATTGATTACTGGTAGTACGTACAATTATGTATACAGAGAAGACAGCGTTAGTCGTCAATGGAACGCCACTACTCTGAAAAAAAGAATTACAGACCTTTTATCTATAAAGCGAGTTATAGAGATATTGACGGATGATTTTATGGAAGAAAAGGCTTTTTTGAATAAAAGGATAGTTGTTGAAGGTGCTGGATATATTAGATTAATGTATGTATATAATTTTTCTGTTTCTGATATTAATACGTACAAAAAAATAGTTATAAATGCATATGAAGTTATTAAAAAATCGCTGAATGGTAGAGAAAAACTAATATATTTTGTTAGCCTAAAATTTCCAAAATTGATGCATTATATATCAAAGTTAAAAAGAAATTTCAAATTTCCCAATCATTTACGTGATAGTGTCAAATAGTTATTTCAAAAAAATTACGGATTATCCGATGTAATTATAGATAGAAAAAATATTGCTAATCTTATGCAAAGTACTGACTATATCAACTTTCTTAATAAGTTAAAATCAATATTGTAGTAACCAAAAAAGCTAGATAGTAAATTACTATCTAGCTTTTTTTTCCGTCTCTGATGATAGGTTTAACAAACGCTGAAAAGAGAATGTAACCAGCAATGACTCCGCAAGCATTAGTGATGACATCAGTAATATCAACGGTTCTTTGAATGTTGATCAACACGTCGAGTACTAACTGCATCCCTTCATTGAACAAACCGGTCATTCCAGCCGCTATCACTACGAGGAACCAATTCAGATGTTTATGGAAAAGGATTCCTAGATAAACTCCCGCTGGAATCGTCATCACGATGTTCATGAATGAACCCATCGAACGTAAGGCTGACGGAATATAAATGATTTTAGCATGATGCCAATAGAAGTAGCGCACGTCATAGTAGTAAGGGTCGATGAAATATTGTCCTGGTGTAAACAACAGCCATGCTACACATACTAGATAAATTGCTAGACTTCCATATACAATCGCTCTTTTAACACTTGGGCGTCGCTCAAATGCTACTAAACAACCAATCACGATCAACAGGGAGAGACCGAGAAACGGTAGATATTTAATTACGAACATAAGTAGTCTCCTCCTTAAAGATTTACCATCTATCTTATGACGATTTGCGCTTGGTTACAAGGTAAACCGGAATTCCTAATAAAGTTATAACTATTCCGGTCGTAGCTAATATTGGTTGGTCGATAATCGTCGTGACTAAGACGAAAATTCCACCCAGAATAGCAACTACTGGTAAAAATGGATAGAGGGGGACTTTATATGGTCGTACTAAATCTGGTTGCGTGCGACGTAGCTTAATGACTGCATAGAAAATCAAAACGTTAAAGATCCACATGACAAAGATTAACATGTCGGTCAACAGGTCAAAGGAACCGACAATCATCATTAGTCCAGCGATTACTAATTGGACGATTCCAGCCACGTAAGGGACTGCTGTGCGTGATAATTTACTTAGATGATTACTCATTGGCAGAGAACCTTCTTTAGCCATGGCGTAGGGGATGCGCATTCCGGTCATCGTATAACCATTCAAAGCTCCATAAACGGAGATTAAGATTCCAATGGTGACTAGTTTTCCACCGATGTTACCAAAGAGCTGTCCCGTAGCGGTAGAAGCTGCATTTAGATTGCCTGCTAAATCGCTGATTGGGAGGGTCTTCAAAAAGACTAGGTTAATGCCAAGATAGACGATCATGATGCCAGTTAGTCCCAAACCAATCGCAAGGGGCAAGTCTCGTTTAGGATTCTTCATTTCGCCAGCAATCGCACCAATCCCTAACCAACCATCGTAAGCAAAAAGGGTTGATAGCAATCCGCCACTAAAACCGGTTAAAGTTTGAGAAGTCGTAAAATGTTCCGGAATCAAGCTAAGATGGACATTGCTTGGAGCAAAAAGCCCGAAGGCAATAATCACCGCGATCGGGATTAACTTGGCAATCAAGGCCACCGATTGGAGACGTGCACCGTGCTTGGTACCTAGTAAATTAATTCCCGTAATTGAGGCGCCACAGATTACCGCAATTGGTAAGATTAGTCCAGCTTTCAAATGAAAGAGGTTGGTAAATTGCGTTCCAAAAATAATGGAAAGGGCAGCGATGTTAGCGGGGAAGTAAATTAAGGTCTGCGCCCAGCCTAATAGAAAACCGGTTAGTTTCCCATAAGTGACTTCGAGGTATTTAATGGCGCCACCGGTAACCGGAATCGCCGAAGCTAATTCGGCACTGGTCAGTCCGGCACAAATCGTTAGTAGACCACCAGCTAGCCAAGCTAACAGGCTTAGTCCCGCGGATTGCGTGCTAGCTGTTACACTAGAAACCTTGAAAAAGACTCCCGCTCCAATCACCGTCCCCATCACGGTCGAAAAGGCTGCAAAGAGCCCGATGTTCTTTTGCAGGTGAGTATGTTCGTTTTTATTCATAAATTCTTCCCTCTGTATGCTTTAAGACTTATTTTACTATTATAAATAATTTTACTCAGGAGTGGTAATTATCTAACAAATAAATCACCTTTCTAGCTGGAAGGTGAATTTAATATTTAGCTATCATGGCTTGTAGTTGCTTTAAGTAGCTGGTCTTGAGCTGCTCGGGTGCTTCAATCGTCAGGTGTTTACCAAAGGAGACTAGGTAGTGAGTCATATAGGCCAATTCGGCTTGATTGTAGCCGCCTACGATGTAAGGCCCATCATCAATCATTTCTAAGTGCATGTTGGGGTAACTATGTTTTAAGAAGAGTTCCTTACCAAAGGGCGTTAACCGGCATTTGAATGGAATGTTATGGTAGGTACTTTCATACTGGTCTTGTAAAGCTTTGAGTTCCGCCAGCGTTAAGGTGGGGGTCTTAGTCGGATTTATCTTTAAATCATGCATATAATCACACCGGTAAGTGCCCCAGCGCTGGGTGTCCGGATTATAGGCACTCGTAAACCAAATTCCATTACGATAGAAGAGTTCGTAGATTTGGAGCTGAATGTGGACGTCCTCATATTGCGTGTAATGAATTTGGATGACCTGTTCTTCTAAGATGGCATTCAGAATGATTTCAAGGTTGGCGACGTCACCAACGGGAGCTACGTTATGATAGTGGACGACCGCAAGCAGGTTGGAAATATCCTGCTGATTTTCCGGAGACATTGTTGCAAATAATTTTTGTTGAATCCGAGCATAAGATTCGTCAAAAGGGGTGACAGAAAGCACTCGCAAAGCCTTCAAGGCAAAGAAGATGGCTTGGACTTCCTTTTTATTAAAATAAATTGGGATGAGGTTGGATTGATTCAATAAGCGGTAACCTCCGTTGCGTCCCGGTTCGGTATAGTAGGCTAGGCCCATCGCTTCTAATTCTTGAATATCGCGTAAGGCTGTCCGTTTAGATATGCCAAATTCAGTGATGAGATCCTTTAGCTGAAAGGAATACTTGTCTCTGAGAAAGATTAATTCTTGGTTTAAACGTTCTGATTTTTTCAATTGCTAATCTCCTATTTAAAAGGTGCCATGTTTTGGCGCCTTTTTATTATATACTCGGTTTAACGAAGTGAAAAGGGAGATTTTAAAGATGAAAACATTAATTATTAACACCCATCCAGATTTTACTAATGAGGAACATTACTCCATTAAACTCCAGAAGTTATTCATGGAGAAATTCCAGGAGTGTTTTCCCGCTGACCAACTAACACTTTTAAACCTTTATGATATCGAGGTCCCTCGCATTGAAAAAGACCAACTCATGGATGTTTGGCAAAAACAAATTGCAAGAGAGCCACTATCAGCTACGGAACAAGCAGTTGCCGATCAATCAGCGCACTTACTGGCTCAATTCAAGGAACACCACCGGATTGTAATTGTGGCACCACTCCATAACTTTAATGTCACATCCCGCATGAAAGACTACATGGATAACATTATGATTGCCCGGGAAACCTTTAAATACACGGAAGACGGATCCGTGGGATTGATGACCGATGATTATCGGGTGCTATTACTCCAAGCTAGTGGCTCCATCTATACGAACCATGATCGTTATACACCTTTGGAATTTTCTCATTTCTATCTCCAAAAAATGTTTGAAGAAATCATGGGCTTTGATCAATTTTCAATTGTACGGGCCCAAGGAACGTCCGTCATTGCTCCTCAAGCCGTTTGGGCCAATGTCCCAGCTGATATGCAAAAAGCTTTTGATCAATTCTACGCTGACTAACTAGTAGTAGGCTACCGAGTTAAACCGATTCGAATATTGGATTAGATTAGAGTACAATATTCAAAAAGGAGGTAGCCCATGGAGCGTAAAAGACATGCTAAGTATCGGCCTAAATTTAATATGCGATTTATCCATCACCGTCGACGAATAATTTTAGGAGCTTTTCTGCTCGTGGTGCTACTAGCCATGGCTGGCGTCTGGGTAGTTAAAAACCAACAACGCGGGGCGCGGTTGGCGCTAGCGCCGTATCCCATTCATGGCTGTGTGATTGATCAGGAAAATGGCATTATCGATTTTAATTCCTTACAAAAGCAGCACATTTCATTTGTGTATCTCAATGCGACGACCGGAGCGACTTACTTTGACGATAGTTTTAATACAAATTATAGCCGGATCCAATCGACTGATCTTAAAGTTGGGATTGTGCATAACTTTAGTTTCCAAAAGCGCCCTAAAGCCCAACTGCGTTTTATTAGTCAAAAGGTCAAGAGTAATACGGGACAGCTGCCCGTGGTGATTCGAGTGGGTTACTATGGGGATTATGATGCTAAGCGGGTTGATTGGAAAAAGGCAGGTCCCGATTTAGCTGACTTGGTTAAATTGCTAGCTAATTACTATGGACAGGCGGTTGTGATTAAGACGACACCGACCATTAAACGACAACTGGATCCTACTTACATTAAACAAAGTAAGTTTTGGCTAGAAGAACCCCAGATTAAAAAACACAATCGGCGGGTTCAATTTGTCGAATACGATGCGGAACAAAAATTTAAAAATGATCATAGTGATTTGGAACTTCCCGTCTCCTATTTTAATGGTTCACAAAAGACTTGGAATGAACAAACTAACTAAAAAGAGTTGTAGGTAACCGAACGGGGTTACTCACAACTCTTTATTTTTTTTAGATTCAATAATGACATAGGTTTCGTTATTCGCTTCGTCATAAATGCTGATGGGACGATAATCATTCGCTTTAATTATTAAATGATAGCCAAAACGGTCGATAAAGGTAATTCCATAGTCATCTAGAGCTTCCACGACGGTCTTGAGCAATTTGCCATCCAAATAGACATCATAGTTAGGACGGATGTCTAATTCATGCTCCCGATTAGTAGTTTGATCGTGATACAACCATGTCCCAGCAAAGAAAAATGGACTCACGCCTTTAGGATCCTTAGCCGGTTTTTTTGAATCAAGTCCAATGAATGAAAATAGTTCACCGAACGCATTTTTTTGCCAGTTCATCGCTTCAACTCCCTCTCTCAATCTTCCGTTTAAATATACCATTAATTAAACCGGGGAAGTAGTGAAAAGACTCTGTTTTTAGGAGTTGTTAATAAAATGAATTAAAGTGAAATAATTCCGTAATACTGTAGTTTTAAGGTAAAATAGAAGTATGAAATTAAAAGGAGGAACTACCATGATTAAATTTGGAATTATTGGTACTAATTGGATTACACAACAATACGTTGACGCTGCTCACGCTACCAACGAATGGAAGCTAGTTGGGGTATATTCACGGACCATTGAAAAAGCAAAATCATTTGGTGAAAAGAATGGTGCTACTAAGTTCTATGATCAGATTGAAGACTTAGCTAACGACCCCGAAATTGATGCCGTTTACATTGCTTCGCCAAACAGTTTGCATTTTCAACAAGCCCAACAAATCTTGGCAGCGGACAAAGCTGCGGTAGTAGAAAAGCCAATCGTCGCTAATCCAACGGAATGGGAAGAACTCTATCAAACTCTAGAAGCCCATCCAAAAGCTCGTTTATTTGAAGCGGCTCGGCACTTACATGAACCTAATTTCCAAGCCATTCAAAAACAAGTTGGCGAGTTGGAATTAATCCAAGGGGCTACGTTAACCTATGCTAAATATTCCAGCCGTTATGATAGCTACCTCGCTGGCAACGAACCAAACATTTTCTCATTGAAATTTGCTGGTGGAGCTCTCCAGGACTTAGGTGTTTACCTTGCATACGATGCAGTAGCTTGGTTTGGGATGCCGGAAGAAGTGGCTTACTTCGCCCAAAAGTTGCGGACAGGAGCTGATGGTAAGGGCGTTGCCATCCTACGCTATCCCGAATTTGATGTGACTTTAAACATTGGGAAGAACGTTAATTCAGAACTTGCGTCTGAAATCTATGGCGTTAAGGACAGTATCGTCATGGATAATGCGGCTGAGCTTAATCAAGTTGAATATATTGACGCTCAAGGTCAACGAACGGTGATTAGTGAAGCGCCAGATGACAATCCGATGATTGCAGAAGCACGGGACTTTGCGCGCATTATTAATGATCCGGAAAATGAAAAAAACGCCACCGATTATCAAAATTGGCTAGAAATAAGTCGAAATGTAAATAAACTACTATATAATCTCCGTCAAAATGGTAAGATATATTTTACCAATGAAAAAGAAGAGGACTAAACATTAATGAATGATTTATTTAAAAAGCATTTTAACGAAAAGGGTTTTGCAGAACCGACTTTGATTCAACAAAAAGTCGCTGAACCCCTTCGAAATGGGGAATCGGTACTCGGACTATCACCCACTGGTTCGGGAAAGACCCTCGCATTTGCCTTGCCGTTGATGGAAAAAATCACGCCTGGCGATGGAACTCAATTATTAGTACTATCTCCATCACAAGAACTTGCCATTCAGACGACGGATGTTTTCCGCGAATGGGCAGCTTTGATTGGACTTCGGGTCACTTCGATTACAGGGGGTGCCAACGTCCAACGTCAAATCGAACGCTTGAAGAAGAAACCGGAAATCGTGGTCGGTACTCCTGGTCGAGTTTTAACGTTAATTAACGAACGTCGCTTAAAAGTGAGTGAAATTCAAAGCTTGGTCATTGATGAAGCCGATGAACTCCTAACTGGTGAAAACCTTGAAGGAACTCGCCAAATTGAAGATCAACTCCTAGCCGATGTGCAATTAAGTTTCTTCTCCGCTACTAACGATTTAGCGCTAGATGATTTGGAAGCTTGGTTTGATGTGCATCCACAAGTGGTGGACGTCCGTGCTGAAGACAACACTCGCGGTCACGTTCAACATGGTTGGATTGAAGTGCCTGAAAAGATGAAAGCGCGTATTTTAAAACAACTTAGTCGAGTTAAAAACTTCCAAGGTCTGGTCTTTTTTAACCACGTTTCGACGATGGAAAAGACAGCGGCTTTATTGAAGCATGAAGGCGTAGATGTCGGTAAAATTGCGGGACATCAGGTCCAAATTGATCGTGCAGCAGCCATGCGACGTTTTAAGAAAAAGGAATTGTCACTATTAATGGTAACTGATGTAGCGGCTCGAGGCTTAGACATCGATCGTTTACCAGCGGTGATTAACTACGATATTCCTCACAACGCTACTACTTATACACATCGTGTGGGGCGGACTGGTCGGATGGGGCAAGATGGGTATGTCATCAGTCTGGGAAATGATCATGACATTCGTGATCTACGAAAGATGACAAAGGAATTGGGCATTGAGGCTGAAAAATTAGCCATCCAAAACCGGAAAATCATTTTGGCTAGTGAATACGTTGAAGCACCTAAAACACCATCAATCAAGGCTACTTTAACCAAAAAATCAGCTCCTGAACAAAAATCACAAGCTGGAGCTAAGGCTCCTAAAAACTCTAAAGCAAAGAGTCAAAAGCAATTTGATAACCCTCCGGCAACCCCCAAGAAGAAGGGTAAAAAGAAACATTCTAAGCGTAAAGGAATGCGGCGCGTTAAGAAAGAGTTATAAATTTATTGAATTTTGGTTAATTATATTTTTTATAGTTAAAAAAAGGCCTAAATAGTGTAATATAGTCACTGTTGAAAGGTGGGTATATTTTTATGCGTAGAGAACATACAAAAAAATCGCATACTGTGCGAAACACGATTTTAATCGTTCTGGCAGTTATTTTACTTGGAGGAGGGGTCTACGGTTTTCGGAAGTATCAAAATGTGAAAAATGCCGTGGATAATACCTATAGTAGTGCAGGAATTAAAAAACAACGTAATACAAATAGTTTGTTAAATGGTAAGAAGCCCATTTCGATTTTATTAATGGGAACTGACACGGGGGCTTTAGGTCGTTCATATAAAGGACGGACGGATAGTATGATGGTGGTAACCATTAATCCGAAGACTAAAAAGACCACGATTACTAGTATTCCGCGTGATTTAGGTGTTACTATTCCAGGTTATGAATCGAAGTCACCTTCTAAGATCAATGCTGCTTACGCCTTTGGTCAAGCTGGAACGGCGATTAAAACTGTCCAACAAGTGTTCAATGTTCCGATTGATTTCTATGTTTTAGTTAACATGGGTGGTATGAAAAAAGTTGTTGACGAAGCTGGTGGAGTAGATATCACGCCAACTTTGAGCTTTACGTATGATGGATATACCTTTACTAAAGGGGTTAAAACCCATATGAACGGGAAGAAAGCCTTGGCTTATTCAAGAATGCGCTACGATGATCCTCAAAATGACTATGGACGTCAGACTAGACAACGAGCAGTGTTAACTGCTATCATCAGCAAGAGCAGTTCTGTATCAAGCTTATTAAACAAAGATTTTATTGATTCAATTTCTAATGAAACTAAGACCGACTTTACCTTTAACGATCTAGTCGACTTGGCTAAAAACTATCGTTCATCAACCGGTAGCATTGAAGAAACCCATGCTCAAGGGGATGGACAGATGGTTAATGGTCAATCCATGGAAATTGTTTCAAACACCGAATTACAACGGGTGACTAACTTTATTCGCAATGGATTAAGTTTAGAACACGAAAAGACGGGCACCGCAGCCCTGTCTGCAAGCAGTGCTAACACTAGTGATAGTAGTGTGGAAGCAGCTAATATCAATGCAGGAAATTAAGGAAAACTAAGGAGATAGAAACATGGCAGCAGAGTCAGAAGCAGTAAAAGAAGAAAAAAAACCATTTGATGTTGGTGACGAAGTTACCGTAGCAAAGACCGATTTGCTACCAACTGGTTTCGAAGGAACCGTTGGTAAAGTTTATGAAAACTCAATTTTAATTGAAATTGATCCGAACAGCGTTTCTAATCCACGCTCGGAGGAGTTGCATGACCTTCACGGGCGGGTAGTCGTTCGAATGAGTGAAGCTAAGAAAAAATAGGGTTAGGAAAACTCTAAAATTTGGCGTAACTTAACCGCCAATTTTAGAGTTTTTTGTTAAGATGTATTATTTTTGTAAGCAAAAAAGGGTTGTTTATGATAAAATACATGAAGTTAGATTGTGTACAATAAAAATACTACATTAAAGACGTATAAGGAATTATCTGTACATTATTAAGTTTATCTAAACTTAACGATGTATGAGGCTTTTGATAAGTATTTTATAGTTGCTTTTGCTATTATAAATATTGTAAGCATATCCAACGGTATATTGTAATATTATTGATAGAGAAAAGGGGAATGACAATGTCAAAAAAGATTGATCTTAACTCTGATGAACTGATTGGCAGTCGCGAAGCTAGCTTGATGTGGGGCAAGCAAAAGGATTATGTTCGCACAATTTATAACAAATATCCAAAGCGCTTTCCGGAAGGCACCATCCGTAAGTTCGGTAAGCAGTTAGTTGTAACTCGTGATGGTATGGAAAAAGTCACAGGAGTTAAATACGAAGAACTAAAAGAAGAAGACATCAACAAAGCTAAAGAAAACAAATAATTTTTTGACTTAGAGTACAGGTAGCTGGATTAGACTTCTAATTTAGAGGTCGACGCCGACTACATCGATAGAAATTAGGAAATTCTTTTTTACAGTCCTAACCGAAAAGCCATTTGATCCAATGTTGTTGGGCTAGATGGCTTTTTAGTTTAATTTGATATAAAAAATCACTCAATCTAATTAAGATTGGGTGATTTTTTGTTTTGGTTCGCATATGATTAACGAATCCCAGTATTATCAACACTTCTGTCTGTATTCAAATGTCCCCGGCGAGAATCGAACTCGCAACCTATCGCTTAGGAGGCGATTGCTCTATCCAGTTGAGCCACGGAGACTTAACTAGTTTATTTTCGCACGATTTTTTAACGATGTAAAGCAGTGGATGAGCCTTTTTATAACGTTTTATGGGTTATCTTTCGTTAAAATTGAATTGATACGGTCTTTTTAGGACTTTGGTTGTGCTGATACAAAGAAGAAAACGAACATTAAATGCTTGTTTTATATTTAAAGTTAGTGTATATTATTTCGTGGTGACAAAAGTACACCAAATTTATGCACTTCGAGGGGACAAAAATGAAAGTATTTGACTATGAAGACATCCAATTAATTCCAGCAAAATGTATCGTCCGTAGTAGAACCGAATGTGATCCTACAGTGGTCTTGGGAGAACATCGTTTTAAACTACCCGTGGTTCCAGCTAATATGCAAACTATCATCAATGAAGAGATTGCTGAAAAGTTAGCTGAGGATGGATACTTCTACATTATGCATCGTTTTGAACCTGAAAGAAGAATGGACTTTGTTAAAAAGATGAAAGACAAAGGCTTGATCAGTTCAATTAGTGTTGGGGTTAAAGACGATGAATATGCACTAATTGATCAACTTGCTGAAGAAAATCTTACTCCCGATTACATTACCATCGACGTGGCTCATGGTCATGCTCAAAGTGTAATCGACATGATCCACTACATTAAAGAAAAATTACCAGCTGCCTTCGTGATTGCAGGAAACGTTGGAACACCAGAAGGAGTCCGTGAACTGGAAAATGCTGGTGCCGATGCAACTAAAGTCGGAATTGGACCTGGTAAAGTATGTATTACTAAAATTAAGACCGGTTTTGGAACTGGTGGTTGGCAATTATCAGCTCTCCGTTGGTGTGCCAAAGTGGCTCGTAAACCATTAATCGCTGATGGAGGAATCCGAACTCATGGTGATATTGCTAAATCAATTCGGTTTGGTGCAACTATGGTGATGATTGGTTCATTATTTGCCGGACATATCGAATCACCAGGTGAAACTAAGGTGGAAGATGGCGTGAAGTATAAAGAATACTTCGGTAGTGCTTCGCAATACCAAAAGGGTGAAGCTAAAAACGTTGAAGGTAAGAAGATTTGGATCCATCAACGTGGACATTTACGTGATACACTCCAAGCAATGCGTGAAGATCTCCAATCATCGATTTCCTATGCGGGCGGTAGAGATTTGGAAGCCATCCGTAAGGTCGATTATGTGATTGTGAAGAATTCGATTTTTAATGGTGATGTATTGTAAAAAAGAGTGTGGATGAAACCGGGCTGACCTTGAGGATTAACATGATATCGACATAAATCCGGGTTAGGGATTTGTGTCGATATTAGGTTAACCGGAGAGGTTAGGTTTCAGGAACAGGTTTCAAATAAAAAAAGAGTGTGAGCGAAACCGGGTTGGCTTTAAGGATTAACATGATGGAGATATAAATCCGGGCTATGGATTTGTGTCTGCATTAGGTTAACCGGAGAAGGCAGGTTTCGGGAACAGGTTTCAGAAAAAAGAGTGTGGATGAAACCGACCCGGTTTTGCTCACACATCTCCAACACCAAAATCTAAAAAAAATAACTCAACTTAAGCGCAAATCTGAACTAAAGGTTTGCGCTTATACTGGGTTAACCAGAAAAAAGGCAT
>JXWR01001748.1_pt1 | contig 39883 bp, 14 predicted proteins | sample 315541 | NCBI WGS metagenome assembly JXWR01 (sample SAMN03273951, study PRJNA271842) | soil metagenome | isolation source: rice field ambient CO2 | place: India: CRRI Experimental farm Cuttack,Odisha-753006 | collected 2013-12-17
AGGAACATATCAGTGATATTTTACAAAGGAAAATAGCACAAGGCTACTGTGGGTGTAATTCTACTTCCAATATTACTTCTCCTCTACCTTCTCCTTTCCTTGGTTCAGCAGACTTATTTGAAAGGGCCGATGGTGTTTTATCACCGAAACTTTCTTACGGGTCTAAATCTTCTTCGAATAACAGCTCGAAGAACAGTTTGCCAAAGAGAGAGCGTGTAAAATTGTCATCTTCTTCTGAACAGGACCTTAATAACTCTGATAGTCCATCTATTAAACGTAAAAGTCCTCCACTAGTGATATCTGAAAGTCCACATAAAGTCCACACACCTACTGATGCATCCTTCAGAACAAGAGTGACAGAAGGTTCACCTTATGCGAAGCAAAGACATCCCAAGCCGTTTGCGTCATCTGTAAACGATTCACCATCAGACAGAGCCAAGTCGAGGACAGTTCCTTACAATAATAACGACAGGAAAGCGACCACTCCTGAGAAATTTGAAAGAGGAGAAACCTCTTGTGGTAAGAACGTGGACGAAAGTTTGGAAAAGGTCCGGAATATGAAGTTAGAAATTCCCGAGTCCAATTTTGACAAGTTCATGACAGACAAAAATCTGTTGTCTGTGGATTCTAAATGCTCTAATGAGAAGAAGCTCTCTGTGGAATCAGATTTGTCTGCAATCTACGAAAAATACTCCAATGGTCCCTTTGGTCACACTGAGGGTCTTAACGGATCTTCTGATGAAACTTACCTTCGTTTTCAACGGGCGTCAGTTCATTCAGAGAGCAACTACAATTCAAGAAAATCCTTTACACCAAGTGACTTTTCTAATGGTAATGAGGAAGAACATGCCGTTTTACAAGAATTAAATAGTTTAACCCAAAGAATTAATGAACTAGGCATGGAAAGTATAAATTCAAACTCCGATTCGGACAGAATAAACGGGTCATATTCACAAGTGGATTTTGGTAACAATAACGACGAGGACGATATGAACCTGTTCGACCCAGATTTTATGGCACAAGACCAATTGCGTGCTGAAGAAAGAGACTACAACAAGGATGATAGAACACCCTTAGCTAAGGTCCCTGCGGCCTTTCAATCAACTGGATTGGGCATAACTCCCGATGACGATATCGAGAGACAATACATAACGGAACACAGATCACGACATGAAGTGCCAAAGCGGTCTCCCGAGAAACCCTCCAACCCGCTGGAAATAGGTAACCCATACGCGAAACCTGGCACAAGGTTGAATACCACTCACACCCACAGCAAAACTGATCGTAGCATTACCCCTCAGAGGGGCCAGCCAGTCCCATCAGGCCAGCAGATTTCCTCCTACGTGCAGCCAGCAAACATTAATAGTCCTAACAAAATGTATGGTGCAAACAACTCGGCAATGGGTTCGCCCAGGAATCCAAAGACGAGAGCGCCACCAGGTCCATACAATCAGGGATGGAATAACCGCCCCTCGCCTTCAAATATTTACCAACGTCCTCATCCCTCAGATACACAACCACAAGCATATCATCTCCCCGGAAACCCATACTCAACGGGGAACAGGCCAAACATGCAAGCGCAATATCACCCGCAGCAGGTGCCCATGCCTATCCCGCAGCAGCCCAATCGCCCGTACCAACCTTATGCGATGAATGCGCACATGGGCTCTCCTGGCGGATATGCTGGGGCAGCACCACCATTTCAGCCAGCTAACGTCAACTACAATACTAGGCCTCAGCAGCCATGGCCTACACCTAACTCACCATCCGCACACTACCGTCCGCCCCCTAACCTGAACCAGCCTCAAAACGGTAGTGCTGGTTACTATCGTCCGCCGGCACCACAATTGCAAAACTCCCAAGCCCGTCCACAAAAGAAGGACGGATTCTCACAGTTCATGCCATCTGCAACTACGAAGAACCCATATGCCCAGTAACTCGACCGACTGGTTGTAATTTTACAAAAAGAGAGACAATTAAGAAAAGAAACAAGCGCCAGGCTTCCGTATCCCAGTTTTTCATCTCACTTTCTGGGCACGATTGTAATAATACTTCATGATAATAACTAAACTATATAAGTAGTGTCTCATCCGTAAATATACATTTAGACAGATTCTTGTATTTTCTCCGGGCAATTTTTAACTTTTTTTCTGTTAGGGTATATGACACTTGCCTATTATGGACAGCCAGTAAAGATGTGCCATATATTGCCCCCTTTACGCTCTCTGCCAGTATTAGTGGGAAAAAAAAAACTGAAAAAAAAAAATCGCAGACTACTAATAATCACGTGATATTTCTTTTCACTCTCTTCATAAAGTTGCTAAAAACACACAATCGAATGAGCCTCTGAGCAGTATAAATTGCACTTCAAAGCACTAGTCATGAAAAACGCTTACATTAGTTCAGTTTGTCAAGGTTATGCTATTACTTGTACTTATTTCTTGCTATTGTTAGTGGCCCCCCACATTGACGTATTTTCACGTGATGCGCCTCACTGCGGAAGGCGCCACACATTGCCTGCAAAAAATTGTGGATGCACTCATTTGATAGTAAACTAAGTCATGTTAATCGTTTGGATTTGGCACACACCCACAAATATACACATTACATATATATATATATATATATATTCAAAATACAGCTGCGTCCAATAGATGAGCTTCCGCTTCGTTGTACAACCTACCTGCTATCTTGTTCACGGATATTTCTTGCTTTTAATAAACAAAAGTAACTCTAGAACAGTCAAGTCTTCGATAATTTTCTTAGTCACAGGGTCCGTCTAAAGTTTCTCTTTATTTGGAATAATAGAAAAGAAAGAAAAAAACGTAGTATAAAAGGAATGTCGCATACTTTAAAATCGAAAACGCTCCAAGAGCTGGACATTGAGGAGATTAAGGAAACTAACCCATTGCTCAAACTAGTTCAAGGGCAGAGGATTGTTCAAGTTCCGGAACTAGTGCTTGAGTCTGGCGTGGTCATAAATAATTTCCCTATTGCTTATAAGACGTGGGGTACACTGAATGAAGCTGGTGATAATGTTCTGGTAATTTGTCATGCCTTGACTGGGTCCGCAGATGTTGCTGACTGGTGGGGCCCTCTTCTGGGTAACGACTTAGCATTCGACCCATCAAGGTTTTTTATCATATGTTTAAACTCTATGGGCTCTCCATATGGGTCTTTTTCGCCATTAACGATAAATGAGGAGACGGGCGTTAGATATGGACCCGAATTCCCATTATGTACTGTGCGCGATGACGTTAGAGCTCACAGAATTGTTCTGGATTCTCTGGGAGTAAAGTCAATAGCCTGTGTTATTGGTGGCTCTATGGGGGGGATGCTGAGTTTGGAATGGGCTGCCATGTATGGTAAGGAATATGTGAAGAATATGGTTGCTCTGGCGACATCAGCAAGACATTCTGCCTGGTGCATATCGTGGTCTGAGGCCCAAAGACAATCGATTTACTCAGATCCCAACTACTTGGACGGGTACTATCCGGTAGAGGAGCAACCTGTGGCCGGACTATCGGCTGCACGTATGTCTGCATTGTTGACGTACAGGACAAGAAACAGTTTCGAGAACAAATTCTCCAGAAGATCTCCTTCAATAGCACAACAACAAAAAGCTCAAAGGGAGGAGACACGCAAACCATCTACTGTCAGCGAACACTCCCTACAAATCCACAATGATGGGTATAAAACAAAAGCCAGCACTGCCATCGCTGGCATTTCTGGGCAAAAACGTCAAAGCGTGGTGTCCACCGCATCTTCTTCGGATTCATTGAATTCTTCAACATCGATGACTTCGGTAAGTTCTGTAACGGGTGAAGTGAAGGACATAAAGCCTGCGCAGACGTATTTTTCTGCACAAAGTTACTTGAGGTACCAGGGCACAAAGTTCATCAATAGGTTCGACGCCAATTGTTACATTGCCATCACACGTAAACTGGATACGCACGATTTGGCAAGAGACAGAGTAGATGACATCACTGAGGTCCTTTCTACCATCCAACAACCATCCCTGATCATCGGTATCCAATCTGATGGACTGTTCACATATTCAGAACAAGAATTTTTGGCTGAGCACATACCGAAGTCGCAATTAGAAAAAATTGAATCTCCCGAAGGCCACGATGCCTTCCTATTGGAGTTTAAGCTGATAAACAAACTGATAGTACAATTTTTAAAAACCAACTGCAAGGCCATTACCGATGCCGCTCCAAGAGCTTGGGGAGGTGACGTTGGTAACGATGAAACGAAGACGTCTGTCTTTGGTGAGGCCGAAGAAGTTACCAACTGGTAGGGGTAGATACCACACATACCTCAGGCATAACATAGATAAACCAGTACATGTATATCTATATCTATATTTATATATAGACAAACAGCATTAATTAACTATAACAAAGTTTCTAGTAACACTAACGGTAGTAGTAGATTTCTCTTTTTTGTCCTCGTTGTTAAAAAACGAAAGAAGAATGAAAAAAAAAAAAAAAAAAAACAGAAGAGTAATAGCTAGTGCTTTAGAGCTTTCCACATTTTGACCGCACTTGTAGACAGCCACTCTTGCATTGCCACTCGACATTACATGAAGAACTGTTCTTCTCCCTGTAGCCTTAGCTTACTTCAAACTTTTTTCGTTTAGCGGGGAAAATACATCACTGAAGTAATTTTTAGATCACTCGTGGCGTAAAAGTAAGCATATCGCAATAATCATACTCATATCCTTTATCATCCAAAAAGTAGTAATAGCGCTGGCAAGGCATGTCGAATGAGAGCACACGAGTTACCGTTAGTCGCGGTTGTACAGCCTCCGACGAGTGTGCGCAAGCATTGGAACGGACAAACGATGAGCTAGACAGAGAATCATCGGTATCAGAAAGTAGAAGTGATGAAGAGAGCCACGAGAAGTTATCCCGACGTCGATTCCCGACGCTAGGTATAGGCATATGGCTCGATTTGAAGGACAGAATACCGTATTACAAGTCAGATTGGGTAGATGCGTTTAATTACAGAGTTATTCCCTCTATTGTTGAAACCTACTTTAATAACCTGCTACCTGCAATAGCCTTTGCGCAAGATATGTTTGATAGGACTGATAATTCCTATGGTGTGAACGAAGTACTTCTATCCAGTGCAATGGCTGGAATTGTTTTTGGAGTTCTTGGTGGACAGCCCTTATGTATAGTGGGTGTTACTGGCCCCATCTCTATTTTTAATTATACGGTCTACGAAATTATAAAGCCTTTGAATACCAGCTATTTTGGCTTCATGTTTTGGATTTGTATGTGGTCTATGATTTTTCATTTAGTTTTAGCATTTACGAACGCCGTTTGCCTCTTGCAATACGTGACTACGTTCCCATGTGACATATTTGGATTATTTATTAATGTGGTCTACATTCAAAAAGGAATACAAATTTTAACAAGACAGTTCAGTGCTAAATCAGGGGAGAAATCAGTACAAGACGGATTTGCTAGTATCGTGGTGGCGCTGGTTATGACTGCGTTTGGTCTTTTCTTTAAATTATTTCATTATTACCCCCTCTTTTCTCATAGGATCAGAACATTCATATCTGATTATTCAACTGCGCTTTCAGTGCTATTCTGGTCATCATTTACACATTTTGGTGGCTACTTGCATGATGTCAAATTTAAAAAATTGCCTATTACGAAAGCTTTTTTTCCTACTTCCAAAGTCAATAGGCCTCAAAATACTTGGCTGGCATATGAACCGATTCCTGTTAAAGACGTCTTTATTGCCCTACCATTTGGTATATTTTTAACAATCTTGTTTTACTTTGATCATAACGTATCGTCGCTAATGGCACAAAGGCATCAGTATAAGCTGAAAAAACCATCCTCTTTTCATTACGATTTCGCACTATTGGGACTTACCACTTGCATCAGCGGGGTTCTAGGAATCCCGGCGCCCAATGGTTTGATTCCTCAAGCACCATTACACACAGAGACACTGCTAGTTAGGGATTCAAACCAAAAGGTTATCAGATGCGTAGAGCAAAGATTTACAAATACGTTTCAGGGCCTGATGATTCTAGGGACAATGACAAGACCGTTATTGGTATGCTTAGGAGAAATCCCTCAGGCAGTACTTTCCGGATTGTTTTTCATTATGGGCATCAATGGCCTAATGACAAATAGTATTATACAACGGTTGGTTTTCCTGTTTTCAGACCCTAACAGAAGAGATAATACTTCACCTTTAATGAAAGTATCCAAGAAGTCAATGCTGATATTTCTTTCCTTTAGCCTGACGGGGTTTGCTGGTGAATTTGCTATCACAAATACTATAGCGGCCATCGGCTTTCCCTTAGTATTGCTTTTAAGTGTGTTAGTTTCTTTCTCGTTTGCTTATATTTTCCCGACTGAAGAATTAAAGATTCTCGATACTAATGTGGCACAAAAATTTACCATTAAAAATTTGTTATTGGAAAATATTCGTGATGCAAAGTTCTGTGATAAGCATGAAGACTAAACGCAGTTAGGATGTACAAAAGTCAACCACTTCTAATATATAGAAATTAATTGCATATATAAGAAGTATAATAATATTATCACATTTCGAAAGGAAGAATAAAACTATGGATCTTGTAGTCAAACTAATGGCTTAGATTCATTGGGCCAGTCTTCATTTTGTAATTCCGGAACAATAGTCAAGACTTTCCCGGTCAATATCACATTCTTTGCATTTTCAACGACCAGTTCTTCCATTTTCTTTCTTGTTTCTACACTATGTGTGCCCATATGAGGCAGTCCTAAGACTTGGGACATCGATAATAACTCTTTGGATATTTTTGGCTCATATTCGAAAACGTCCAAACCAGCACTTCTAATCTTTCCAGAACGCAAAGCATCAGTCATGGCTTGTTCGTCTATCACGGCACCACGCGCTGTGTTAACGATAACTACACCATCTTTCATTTTTTCAATAGTCTCTGCATTGATTAGATGGTGAGTATTGTGGTTCAGTGGGACGTTTACAGATACTATATCAGAACGCTTCAAAAACTCCTCGAATCCTACATATTCACAACCATGCTCTTCTTCGGAAGGAAGCTGGTGTCTGTTATGATATATGAAATTCTCGAACCCAAACGGCTTCAATCTCTCTAAAATACAACGACCAATCCTACCTAGACCCAGTATACCAACTGTTTTCCCTTCAGGGTCGTATCCAAAGGGAGAACCACATGCGGGTCCTGCCTCCGGCCAGTTTCCCTCGATCAACCTTCTGTTACCAATACCGAAGTTTCTTAGGGCACCCAATAGCAAAAATACATGCGTATCAGCGGTAGCATTGCTAACTAAATCAGGAACATTGGCAACCTGGATGTGCCTTTTCTTGAATGGCTCAACATCAATTTGGTCATAACCAGCACCAGTATGACATACAGCCACTACGGAGGAGGGCAAAGCAAGAGCAAGCTCTTCATCAAATCTACCGGTGTTTTTCACACTCCTTGCTGTTCTAGTAATGACTTGTACTTGGGAGAGCTTATTTTGTGGGTCTTTTACCTCCCGCAAAAACTGTTCTCTAGTGGTGGATTCAGGGATGGTAATTACATCCGCAATCTTTTCCAATTCCCCCCAGGCTTGGTCACCAAAGGCATCCTTTCCTAATTTCAAAACAATTGGTTTCTTACTCATATTCTCTTCTCCTCTTCTTGCTCGTTTATGTATTGTTAATACTTCGGTATTGTAGAGCAATAATCATGTAGAAGGATTTCCCTAACGTAACAACAAGGCCAATAGAATTTACTTTTTATATGCTCGAGATTAGTGAAAAATGGGATAAGATTGCCTTGTTATCCCCGCCCCCTGCCAAGACTTTTGCAGATTTTAAGTCCGCTCTCGGTCCTACGTAATAAATGCCTGGAGAAGCTCTAGAGCTAATTGCGTCGTCCTTCAGGAATTCTGAAGACCACAGCAACGCAATCAGATGGCGGAACCACATTATGAAGCCAAGTGAGGTGTATACAGAGTTATACGTACTTTTCATCCATCCCCGCTCGGTTTCACCGTTCATAACGCTGGTTTTCACTGCCACTTCTCATATCAAGTCAGCGAAATAACCAGTAGTTGTCCTGTATATAGGCATCCCTACCGTTTGCTTTAGGAAGCTGTTCTGTGTTACTATCACAACTGGGTAGTGCCCTGTATGAATTGCTTCCCTGTGGAAATGGCCCTTCCATTATGCTACTTTGACGCGTTTACTGCCGCATTACGCGTTTACGATGAAAAATTAAAATGAGTATTAAGGATTTTTCAAATGAGATATGGTTCGTAAGTCGCCTCACATATGATAATACCATCTAGCTTGTGGGGTTTAGTGTATCTTTAATATAGGAGGGCGCACACTATGTCTGCTGATTTGCAACAAGGCACTACAAATGCGGCTGATTTCTCTCTGACGGTACTTAGAGCAAGAATTGCTTTATTGGCAACTGCCATCGGTGGGCCGGATTATACTTCCCAGATAGACCCACCCCCTTATAAGCTTGGCGATGACTGTTTGGCGTGCTTAAAAGATCTGAAAAGATGGTTTAAACTAGTGGATGACCAGCAGAAAAGATGGGATGTGGCAATGGCAGTAGCTGAATATCGCATCTTGACGGATGATCTGTTACCTATTCTGATAGATTGGGAAAACAAATGTTCTCTTGCAGCAAAGCTTGCAAAGAACAACCCAGACCATGAAGAGTTTAGAAACAAAGCTTATTACGATAAAATTGCGCTAAATTGTCTACAACTATTGGTCCTTATGACTTGGCCTTTAATTGTAACTGAACAGTCTTCATCAAATCAAATTACTCTCTATGGTGAGCTAAAGAAGCATCAATTGGTATACAAGAAAACGATTCTGTCTATGGAAAGTGGAAAAGTGTTAAGAGCTGCCATTAGATTGGCTCTGGATGTTATCAAAATCGACCGATTATCAAGAACTCCTAGGGACAATATGGTTCTCAAATTGGTTTTGAATTTTTTCAGAAATGTCATTGCTATAGAACCCGGTGAATTTACTATCAATACTAAGAAAAGCATGCCTAAGAAAGGTATCACATCTATCGATACTTTGCCACCAAACGTCTCTATGGATGACATCTCTTTAAATACGGTTATTTCCTCATTCCATAAAAACAAGGTATTCGGTTTCCTCTTAACGCTGACCAGCTCCTTATCAAAAGAGTTTGACCAGGACTTTATCAATATCCCACTGTTGGAGATTATGTTCTACTTCACTAAAGATGTTAACCAAGAACTGCTATTCCCTCGACAGTTCGAAACCGGGACACATTCAAAGGTGGTAAATAAAAATGAGAGCTCCTCTGCTAATAACATTGTTACAAGTGCAGGTTTTGAACTATCGAAGTTATTACAAAAGGAACACCAAATGAGAAAAAACGTTATCAAACATACATCTGCAAGACACTCCAGATTTGGTGGTCTTTTATCTATACAAACACCAGATAAAACTAGGTTAACTGTTTCTGGTAGCCAAGCTCTCGTAGATGAAAAAATAGCGCTCCAAAAACTAGATGACAGCAAAAAATGGAATAAAAGAATAATTAAAAAGCATCAATCTGTCGCAGCTGAGGGCTTACCGAATAGTCTCTTGAATTCACAAACCGGCAAAGCTATTTTTTTCACCGAATCAAATGGTAAACATTTCAAAGAATTCATCAACAACTTTATAGATTCCGGCTTTAACATTTTGTTGCATAGTGTGACGAACTACTTCACAACTGAGCAGGATAAGATGGTAACTTTGGAGCAAGTCGAATATTTACTTTTCTTTGCATGGTTTATTAAATACCAGTTGTTGAGGTCCAAAATCGACAATTCCGCAGATATAAAGCAAGTTTCAGAAGCCTTGAAAGAGGTGACTTTCATTCTAGTGTCTTCTCTTTTAAGAAGCGCATATGACCTGAAAAATTGGACAGTGACACATGCTGGTATGATTGCATTTAATGAACTGTTGAACCTCGTTTCCCGTACAAAGGCCGCTCAAGAAGAGGATTCGGCCGATATAGAATTCATTGTAAGTAGGCTTTTCAGTGACGAGAGAATACAATTACTGTCAAATCTGCCGAAGATTGGTTCCAAATACTCGCTCCAATTCATGAAAAGTTGCATTGAACTAACACACTCGGTATTGAAAGTATTAGAGCAATACTCTGACGATAAAACATTAGTTATTGAAGGCAAATCAAGACGGCAAAAAAAGTTTAATATTTCAGAAGATGATATTACTAAATTGATAGAAGAAGAAAATGTAGATAGAGATGAAGCGCTTGATATTCTAACCTCTTCTTTAAGAAGTATAGAAGTCAATTTTCAAAAGGTGCAAGCCAACTATATGACAGAACCGGTAATAGAAACGTACATTAATTTCCTTGAAAGATTTCGTGAGCTTGAGGACGATTCCATTAAAAAAGTATTTTCCTTTTTCCATAGAGTATTTGTCCAGGCAAAAGAACAGGCATTGTTATTTAGATTTGATTTGATAATATTATTAAGAGAAATGCTTTCACCTGACGGATTAGATAGAATGTCTCGTTCAAGGAAATATGTGAGTCAATTTTCAGACTACTTCCTCGCCAGGTTGAAGAAAAGGTTAAAGAAATCACCTGCTTGGTTTGTTGGATTACTTTTCCCGCCATTACACAATAGTGAAGTAGGATTTTACCAAAGATATGGTGAATATAATGTACTTAATAATGAATCAATGTATGCCGCTCCTGCATCACAGTTCAAACCAATTCCCGATGAAGAAGCCTTACCACCTTCGATTTTGTTGGATATGAAATATGGTATTTTAGTTTCCACATTACTTGATGATGGAAAAACTGAACTATTGGACCAACTGCTCAAGCATATAACCCACACACTAGATATTTTTAAGTCGTGGCTAACCGTAAATGTTAATGCTGGGAAAGAAACAGTTAATCCACCCAATGAATATTTCACATTGACAGGTGTACTCAACAACGACCCTATTTTTAAAGATAAGGACTACAGGGCTTTATTGTTGCTGATAGGATACTCCATTCCACGTAAAATCAATGAACCTTGTTTTTTACCGGGGACTGTTGAAGTTTCTGACCTGACTGTTTCTTGTGAACTAGTGAAAAAATACTTATCAACACCATTTGAAACTCCAAACGGACTGCCTTCTTCTTCCTATCTTCTACGAGTTCGTTCAGAAAAGGATAGTTTTTCTCACAATGAACAAGATGGATGGGAAGGAGACGATGATTATGATTACAACGATCCCTACATTGTTCCAGATGATCAAATTCTATCGAAAAGCGACGCAGCATACTTCAAGGATTTAGATAACAATGCATCAGATAAACTTAAAGGTACCAAACTCAGTAAAGGGATTGCGAGGTCCAAAAAAAAAGATAAGAGGAAGCGTAGGAAAGGAGAAGCCAAGACTAATTTGCCAATGTTTGGTGACCAGGATGATGAACGACCTCAGACCGTTAGAGAACGCCATGGCGTATACAGTAAAGAGTTTATTAGTGATTCAGAAGATGACGAGGATTTGATGAACCCTATATTTTTTGAAAACGAAACATATATGAGATGGTTACTAGATAAAAACAATGGTCAGTTGACCGAGGATAGATATATCCAGTTTGCCAAATTTGCCGCGGAAAGGATGAATAATGGGGGTGTTGTGACAGGAGATTATACGAGCTTGTTTGGTGGATCCATACCAAGTATTGAAAGCATAAGAGCTACAGAAAGTAGTTCCTTTGCGCCAGATAAAAGCCTCATTTCTTTAGCAAGCCACGTGGCATCTGAAATGTCTATTTTCGATGTAAATAATAACAATAATAATCAACTCTCTGATGACGATGTCAACTCGGAATCAAGAAATAGTTTGGGCTCATCACAGCCATCAAATTCGCAAAATATGTTCCAATCTGAGGTGTATAGCAGAAAAGAATCTACAAAGCGTTCTTTGGAAGCGAGTGCAGCCGATGAAAGCGATGAAGATGAAGAGGCCATCCGCCTTTTTGGCAAAAAGTCTAGAGTTGTTTTGAGCCAAGGTGATAGTGATGATTGAGAATGAATATGTAGTAATTAATCCCTTTAATACGTGTAATTTTAGAACCACTTCTTTACTCTGTTTTTAAGTTCAAAGTATTGACATAATATTAAAACAATACATGCGATACATTCTTTATCATTACCTATATTTTTATAAGTTATTGAACATCTTAAGGAACTCAAATGTCCATTAGGACACATAAAATTAAATATTATATAATTTATTGCTGTTCCTGGGCATCATCGAAATTGTCATCATTGCTTGAAGACGCATGCAATCCGCTACTAGGACTATTTTCCCCTATTTGTTCTTGGGTTTTGTCGCCTATCGTCAAGTTTGTCTTTAAAGTTTTTTCATTATTATCCTTCTTAGAGTTCTCGTCTCCAGAAGATGCCCCCTTCGAGGATATATTTTGTTTTACATTAGACTCAGCGTTTTCAAATTCAGTCTGATCAATTGCGCTTTCTTCTCTAAATTGCTCTTCTAAATCATCCAAATCTTGGAGTAACTTCTTCTTTTGTATCTTGCGTTGAGGAGCCTTTTTCTTTATTATAGAACGACCTTTTTTATCTCCGCAATCGCTGTTTTCTTCATTATTATTTGCCGACTTAATGCTACTTTTGTCATCTTTCGTTACCGTGTCATCACCTTCACCGTTGTCTATACTCTCTGGTGAACTAGAATCTGCGCTACTTGTAGTAGAATCTGCTAGAGAAGATTCATCTTCTGATGAACTATCTGCGGTTGAATTATCTGTGGAAGACTCATCTGAAGAGGATTCATCACTTGAAGATTCACCCGTAATTTCATTTTCCATATCTCCACTTTCAAAGTCAAAAGCGTCGCTCTTTTGACTTTCTTCTGCGCTAGATGAAGAAAAAGGTCTTTTTGCGTCCTGCTTCCAAAGAGCTTTGTCCTGCAAGCGAACCGATATAGCATCGTTTTGATCCTCATCGCTGTCATCCTCAACTAACGGTCCAATTTTTGAAGAAATTGAATCATCCACTGCCCATATGCCAATATGAGTCCAATGAAGTATACAACGCAATTTACACAATTGCAGCCATGCTCTTTGAATATTAGTGGTAGGTTGTCCTGGCTTTGCATTTGTTTCAGAAGAAAAAATCTCCATCTTTGGCTTATTTTTTGTTGAAGAATTGATACCAAGTCCTGCCATAAAACTTAAACGTTTGGTTTTTTTGTCTTGAGAAGAAACCCTGCCGTCTCTTTTGGTATGCTTCGTTACTTCAGAGAATTTTTCCAAATCTTCCTTGGTAATGTTCTGCGTCGTTAGCTTTTCTAAATGCCATGCGCCTACCTTCAATGATCTCAGGAAAGCAAAGATTTCACATGTCTGCCGCAACTTTAGCAAACACCAATGACACAAGGGATACGTATTCGTAACTTGTTCTTTACCGTCGTCAGTCTTGTGCAACGTTTTCAATATATACATCCTTGCGTGTTCGATAATGTCATCTCTAGATTCTCCACAAAAGGAACATGCGGCGTGCACTGCAACTGGAGGTGAATCTAAGGGAAACTTGAACATTTTTGGCATATTCGAAGTGGCTTGCTTTGCAGGGCTACTTGAGTTGTAGCCAATTTGGTAGGTTGCATTAACGCCGCTTAGGGGTTCCACGACCACCAAACCATCTATAATCAAGGAAAGTAGGGTTTTTTTAACCAACCAGCCGATGCCTGAAGCATTATCAATCTTAAGTATAGGCTGGATTTCATCATTTACCAATCTTCGTATTAACTTTGATTCGGTTGAAGTTGCCTTTATGTTTTCACAACGGGGTAGTGCAGCGACAAATTTTAGAAATTCATTGTAAAGGCTTATATCATAACGAATAGATGAAATGCTTGGCGAGTACACAATTCCGCTATAAATATCTTGGGAAGCAAGAGAATATGAAGTTGGAACTTTATTCAAAGAAGTGCTAGAAGAAGTTGCTGAATCACTCAATATTGTGGAATATCTGTTCGAATTATTCGTGACTGTGCTTTCATTATCTAAACTATGCATCACTTTTTTCAGATTTTTGAGCTGTAGGGTCAAAGTGTCCAGTAATGTGTCCTTTTCACGCAGTTGTTCAGTGAGTCTCTTATTTAAGATTTCGATAGCATATTTCTCCTTTCTAGCATCAGCAACCATATTATTTGCCTCATCAAAGAGGGAAGCAGTCAGATCCTCAACTTCTTTATTTAGTTTATCCGCTTCCTCTTCAGCTTTAGTTCGAAGCTCATTTTCTTTGGCTATATCTTCACGCAATCTTTTCACTTCGTCATCTCTGTCTGACAGTTCTCTTTTTAAAGTGTTATAATCTTCTTTCAACTGATTATAGTTTTCAATTGCTGCCTTCTGGCTGGCTATTGTTTTTAAGGATTTATTAAGCTGTTCTTCTAAGTGTGACTGTTTATCCACGCTCTCGATCAATTGCGTAGACAGGGATGTAACCTGTATTGATACTCTTTTTGCTTCCTCAGAAGCATCCATATTGAAACCTTTATCAAATACAGCTAGTAAAGGAAAATATATCCCAGTGAACTAAAGGTCAAAATTTTCTACAACTTTTGGATGGAAATCAACGTTGCTACAGCTGCAAGTGACAAATGATATTATTGCACGAATCACTGTGCTTGTCACTTAGGTAAACGAGAGCCATGTTTTAAAGGTGCTTCAGCGAACGCGAAATACAAGTTCCGGGTAGTTACATGGAAACAATGGCACACATAATAAAAGGAATTATTTCAAAAATGCAATAGTAGAGATCATTTGAGTAAAGATGAATGTAAAGTGTATCATAAGTGATCTATAAACATTAAAATTATATATATATATATATATATATATATATCATTATACGTGATTTAATGATTCGTGACTATTTCTTTGTACTAGTGCTTGTTTGGATGTTTGTTTTGGTATTACTGTTGTCATGATTTTTTGGTTTAATATTTTATTTGAAACTTAGCCTGTTACCTGTGCTAGCCTCACCTATGGATCTTTCCTTGCGGGCCCTCAATTTTTCTAGATGTTCATCGAGTATGGAATTTTGCTTTACTGGTGTGTCAGAGCCTCTTAGCTCCTTTAATAACATTCTAGCTCTGTCACTAATTTCCTCTTGATCTTCCAGCGCGGATGTCTTGGATGGCGATGGTAAATCTTCAGAGGTATTCATAACACCCCTTGTGGCAAGCGGAGTAGGTGATTCAGCGTGAATCACTGTATCGGCAGCAGGGTCCATAGCTTCTGGAGAATAAAGAATAGACCCTTCTTCAGTATCCAAATCGTTGAGTAATTGTGGAGCGTTGTCTTTTTCAGAAAGATATTTTTTCCTCACTAGGGCTCTCTTTCTGGCGGAAGATGGGTCACTTTTAGCAGGACCTGCATTTTTCAACTGTTCTAATAGTTTATCCATAACAGCGCGCCTATCTTCTGCTTCATCCTCTTCATTTCCTTCAGATGAAGGCGAATTGCTGTTCTCTTTTTGTTTTTCCTTTTCTTGTGCCCTTTTTTGCTGTTCTTCCACCATTTTCTTATGCTTTATATAAAGTCTTTCTTCTTCTTCCGCGGCTAGATTTTGCGCTTGAGCTTTTTTGTATTCATTTATAAAATCTGCAAATTTCTTAAAGAATGAGATTTTTGCAAACTTATCACCAGAATCTTCACCGTACGTATGCATCAGACTTTCAAATTCCATGATAGTCAGCTTAACTTCGTCTTCTAACAAGTCCCCCTTTTTTCTGGCTTCCGGTAACACGGGCAATGTTTTTATCAAAACTTTATCTAATGGATGAAACTTTGAGGAATCGCTTAAATTACCAATTTCAACTGAACGCTCTACGTTTACAATCGATTGGCTAAAGTCCTTACAGTCGTTAACTAACTGCTCAATGGAAACTTTCACGACATCCAATACAGGTTCTAATTCACTTAGAAAGTCATTGAAGCTTGGATAATTTAACCTGACAATTTTTTCGACGTAATTTAGAAAGGTCATGCTATTGGTAGTATCCTTGATAAACGTCAACCTCTGCAAGGTTGAAAGTTTGAAACCTTGTGCCTGCTTAGAAGTGTCGTTCATGAAATTACCAACAGCTAAGATAACATTAAAGACATTGCGCAAGTTATCTGATTCTTGAAGCGCGCTAACAGCTTTGTCGACTTTTCTTAACTTTGCCAATAACTCATTATATTCTCTTTCATACGAAGTAACCACTGTGAGAGCTCTCATACGTGAACCCCAGTATGATTCTAGATTAACCATCAATTGCAAATAAATTTGGTCAGCCCTTTGTAAATCGTTTGGATCTTTTTCAGGAGGCTTGGCATCTTTGAGATTCCTCACGCCCTCCCAGTCTGTCGAATACGGGGCGTAATTCCTAGCTAAATTAACAGAAACTTCAATTATTTCAGGTTTTGACAAAAACTCAACAACACTCGGTGTTTGCAAAAAATCCCTATCGCAGTTTAGAATCTTTTTCACCAGATCGGCAACCGAAAGTGATGAATACATATGCAAATTGATACCAAACTGTTGAGAAATATCCCTGGATAAAAATGTAATTTTCTGCAGATCTTCCTTGCGCTTGCTTGCTAATGATTTAATTTCCCTAGCGGCAAAGGCCTTTTCTAAATCAGCAAGAACACCCTTTTCGTATAAGTCATCTGCGAACTTCTCAGCTTTACCTGTACCCCAAATAGAATTATCAGTACAATCTAATTTTTCCCAATGCAGTTGCTTTAATTTCTTGTGTGGACGAGGATACTTTTCAAATAATGAGGGCGATTGAGGAAGTAATGGTGATGTTACAGCTGATTTGATTTGCGATGCCGGCATCATAGGTGGAGCTGGCGGAATGACGCCATCAGCAGATGAAGATAATACAGATGGTAGCGGCGGCGGCGGTGGTGTTTCTCCCTTGGGTTTGCCGAACAATGCCATAGGTGGAGGAGGAGGTGGTGGTGGTGGAGGGGGAGGAGCAGGAGAATCCCCAGTAGTTTCTTGCTTGACAGTGTCGTCTTCCGACTTTTTCTCTTTCTCCAACGATTCACCGAACAATTTGGCGGGAACTGGAGGAGGAGGAGGAGGAGGAGGAGGAGGCGATGGCGGCTGTGAGGAGAGTACAGATGATTGAGTAGAGAGATCTTCTGCGCCATCTGTATTATTCAGTTTACTCACAGCGCTGAAATCCGCTGTTTTATTTTCTTCATGATTTACCACACGCCCTTGCTTTCCGTTTTCCACATGTTGTCTCATGTCTTTCTCAGCTTTGTCAAAGGCGGAAGCTGCACTTGCCGTGCTGTTTTCCGGTAAAGATTTTTTATCTAAACCTTCATCTTCATTTTGTTCATATGGTTCAACTTTATTTACCTTCTGTGTTAACTCCTCTAAATATGGAGCAGAAGACACGGTGGATTTTCTGAGTCTGTTCATAAAGGTCTTTTCAACTTTACTATGTAGAGGTCCAATACCCGAACCGTTATTGTTCTCCCCGAAAGCAGCTGACGCAGTAACATTTTGACCAGTACCATATTTTTGAGATAAGGCATCGAGAAAAGACCCAGGACCTGATCCTGAAGATAGCTCTGAGTGTTCGCTCCTTAGTTCTTGAGTTGGAGATGCGTCTTGGTATATTTCCTCACTTTCATCATCAGAACTTGAAGAGGATAGATCGCTTTCCCCATCTTCTTTTACTTGTATTTCGTGTTCGGTTTGAGTCTGAATATCTAACAACTGGTCCGTTATTCTATTAATCTCGTCTAACTTTTTCTGATATGTCTTAGGGTCAAGACTGGCATAGTTAGCGTCTTCTTTCGTTTCCACGTCCCCAGTATTTTTCTTTGGACTGTCCATAATCTCGTCGACATTAAAGTCAATACCAAATCCTTTGTATTTTGTTTCTAGTTCTTTCAGTCTCTTTAAAGCCAGAGATTTCTTTTCATTAAATAGCTCATTAACACGTTCTTCGACGTTAAATTTGGAAATATCATTACTTTCCATTTGGATTTCAGCCAAAGCCCGCCTCAAGTCATTTAGTTTATTTACGTCCGCCTCTTGAGGCTTGACTAAAGGTTTCCTATCCTTATTTTTCATCTTCTTCACTTTGGGCTTCTTAATATGTATTGGAGGTTCAAGACGATCTTTCTCAAATTCAGCAAAATTTGTCATCTCTAGTTGCCTGGCTTCATTTTCAATATTTTCCATTTGCATTCTTAACATTTTTAATCTCTTATTAGGTTGAAGTGTCATGCCGAATTTTTTTGAATCATCCTTGTAATCTTTTTTTGCTCTTGATAATCCGTCCTGTAACACCTTTTGGATATTCGCTTTCTCTGAAGAATTTAGGCTCGAGTTCATACCTCTGCTGCTTTCATTCTTATTGAAGCTTTCTTCAGGCCTCGAATTCAATATAGTCAACATTTTTCTCAATTCTACCTCTTGCTGATGCTTTTCCAAAAGATGCTTCTTTTTTAACTCTTCTAACTCAGCTTCCAGCTGCTGCATAACTCTCTGATTCTTAGCTAAAATACGATCTCTCTCATGCAACTCATCTTCTAACTGTCCAACGAGTCCGTGCTCCGCCTTGCTTAACTTTTCACTTAAAGAATCCCTTTCTGCCTGAATTTCTTCTAATTTCTTCGTTAGAGCTCTACTTTCTAATATAGCTCGACGTGCAACTTCATCAGTCTGCATGGCATCGTAAAGCCGCTGGATAGCCATATTCATATTAGTTTCTTCATCAGAAGTTGAGGCAACACTAACATTAGTCACCAAAGAATCCATAAGTTTCAATTGCTTAGTAAGTTTAGAGGAATTTTGGTTTTCTTCTATTAACTTTGAACTAGAAAGGAAAAGATGTTGAACTAAAGATACTAAAAGCTTTTCATTCTCGGTACCTTTACATATATCCCAAAGGTTTTTTAATAATGATAGTGGATCGTGTAAATCTACATTAAAAGCTTTATTGTTGGCCTCAAATTTAACGTTAAAATCGTCAAGTTTATTATTGTCATATAACTCAATTTGGTCAATTACCTTGTCGTAATCTAGCAGTTTTATTTTGTTCATAATTCGTAAAATTCCACAATTTTCTAGTTTCGTCCTTAATAGCATTCTTTGATTTATGTTATCAGAGCAAGAGCATAAATGATTGATAAAAACCATTGTCCATTGGCAGTATTCTAGAATCGCATTTTCACCCCCACCATTTTTAAATTCATCCGATGCGCCTACTAAGGAACCCATTTTTCCTCTTCCATCTAAAGTTTGTTCAACGGCAAATAACCAGGCTTGAATAATTTTCAAATGACTTTCCAAGGTTAAATGAGAGAAATACTGGGGCATTTTTTTGAAGTTTTGAATCATATGAAGATTTTGCCCTATCCTAAACTTTTTATCTAGTGAGGTAAGAACTGCTTCGAATCTGCTTTTATTTTTTTTTTCTAGCATACAAACAAAAATTTCAGTGGCCATTTTCCTTGTGGCCAGTTTCGTAGAGAATAAACCTTCTGCAACAGTATCAGTCATTAACCTATGTGTACTGAACTCATACAAACCTTGTGAGAGCATTGATAAGACTCTGAAGCATTTAAAAAATGAATTTTCTTTCTCTAATAATTCTTTAGTCAAGTTTTCTCGGGGTGCAGTCTTATAAATAGAGTTCATTAGTACATTAGCCATAGCAATGTGACCCTGATGGTCTATAAAAGCGTCTACCCAGTCTAACTGTTCAGTTCTTAAAGTTACCCATAAATCTTTCATCTCATCGCTAGTAAGTTTGTCTGCCAGGATTCGTTGCACATAATGTATCGGTGGTCTGTTTGTTCTGTCACCTGGAAGAGTAGATGCACTCGTATTGTTCTCAGCCCCACCTCTATAAATATTGTTTAGAGATGGCTGCTTTTTCAAACTCCCGCTCACCAATTTTTTCCCCTTCGAGGTTGACGTACCTACCGATGAAAGAGTAGTAGAATGATTTAAACTGTTGCTGTATACAGTTGAGGTGGGAGAAGAGGCGCTTGTCATCAAAACAGATTTGGGAGACGAAAGAGATGAATTAGCCGTAAGGATAGGATGATGGTCCGACGCCATCGAAGTTCTGGAGGCAGTGGAAGAAGATGTAGTGTTTGCTCGCATTTTTTTTAGCTCATTTTGTAAATCCTGCTTAACAATCAGCCATTTCTTCTCAATGCTGTAGCCCATCAGAGCTTCTTGTTTGTCCTCTGATAAAGACTGAAAAATATTTCTTTTATACATAATATCTTCAAACAAAACTTCCACCTCGTATGGGTCCGACGGCATTTCTAAATGAATTTTACCATCGGGTGTAGTGAATTTGCTCAAGTTAGTTAGCGAACCTTGAGAGAGAAGACTTGATGCGGAGTGACTTTGCCCGGTATGCTGCCTTGTTAGCTTATTGGACGCCTGTGAAGAATTCCTCTTGGAATACGAATATTTCGATTGCATTGAATGCGACCTTGCGTGCTGTGAGGATACGGGAACATCTCCACTTAATTTACCATTCATATATTGAGACAAGTTTTGTGTGTTTAATGTCGATTTTTTATTCAACGGCCTCGCCTCAGTAGATGTAGACCTAGAAGGTGCATTCAGTTTTCTAAAAGATGACGAAGATGCAGGTGAAGTGGACACTTCGTTTCCCACTGGAGAGTGCTGTTGTTGGGATGCATAGGTCGGAGAACCTGTATTGCTATTCGTTGCATTTGAGTTAGCCAAACGCTTCAAATTTTGGAATATACCAGAACTCGAATTCGAATGACTTTCCTTTGAGTTCGAATGTTTGGAGCCTGAATTCTTCAACATTTCCTTTCCTTCTCTTCTTTTCTTGCTTCTCGTTTGTTGAAAAGGTTCAGGTGCCTTCTTTATGTGGCGTGTATTTAGAATTTAACTAGGCTTGAGTTAAAATGTTTCTCCTCAATACAGAAGATAGATACAAATGGCAAAAAAAAAAGTAAAAAATGGCCCAACTGTATGAGACGTATAAAAAACGTGAAGGGTGAAGAAAAGAATGCCACTGCCCAATTTTATGCTTAATACGAAAATAATTAACACACAGCCGTCAGTGTCCTCTTATCTGTAGGAAGGGTCCGTGCTATTGTTCTTAAAAGGGATTCTAGTTTTCCACATCTGTTTTTTCTTTCTTTCCCTCTTCCACGTCAAAAACTTCCTCTAGCCGATGTCGGGTAAGCCATGGAAATTACGGGCGATGACTTTCGGCGGCTAACAACGAAACAACTAGGGAGTAATCATATAATCACAGGAAAAGAGTTGAGCAAGGATTTGGCAAATATACATATACATACATACATACATACATATATATATATATATGTGTGTGTGGTATGGAGTATTATTCTAAAATTATGAAAGGACATCCCAAACTCGTTGCCACCTTGTTTTACATTCTGGCTCTATCCATACCAACTCCTCTATTTGCCGGCGATCAGAATCGATATCGATATCCTGCAGCTTCCAGAGTAAGCGGCACTTAAACCAAACTTGGAATGATAACCATATGGCCAAAAATAGGAATACTGATATATATGCAGCGACAAAGTCTATAGGCTGAAAAGTAGGTGCGAAAGCGGTGAAGCCCTGGATCAGAACAATTAGAGCGATGAAAAAAGATGCATAATATGCCAAAAAAGGCATCATTTGAGCTTTATAAGGTAAGTCATCCCTCGATATACCACGTTTCCTTATGGCTTGCATGAAACGGATATGAGAGAATGAAATCAAAAGCCAGGCAAAGAAACCGGCCACACCAGTTATGTTCAATAACCAGTTAAAGGCCTTGCCGCTGCCTGCAGAAACCTCTAAGAAAGCCAAAAATCCGAACACGGATGTAGATAGAACAGAAAAGTATGGAACACCACCTCTGGTCACGTTAGACAAGAACCTTGGCGCCAAGCTATTTTTAGACAGACTATACAGTACTCTTGAGCCAATGTACACATTAGAGTTACCTGCGGAAAGAATGGTGATTAGCACGACCGCGTTAAATATATCTGGGAGAACTTTTGTGCCTGAATTCTCAATGCTTATCATAAAGGGCGATGAAGAGACAAATATACCGTCACTATCCAACTTTGGGTCATTATATGGGACCAAAAGGCCAATGAAAAATAGTGAAAGAATGTAAAAGACTAGAATCCTCACTACAACTTTCTTTATTGCCCTCGGGAGAGCTTTTCTTGGGTTAGCCGCTTCACCAGCGGTTATCCCAACCAGTTCAGTACCTTGGTACGTAAATGCAGCATTAATCAAAGAGGAAACCCATCCGAGAAAACGGCCCTCATTTTTATTACTGGAGATAATGCCAGGCCCCCAGGCTCCTGGATTTCTCCAGTACCTGAAACCGATGGGTCCATCAGATTGTCCCGCACCACACACAACACAGAATGAGAAAATGATAAAACCGAGCAACGCGATGACCTTTATGGAGGCAATACAAAACTCAAATTCTCCGTAATACTTTACGGGAAACATGTTCATTGAAGTTAACAGGCACCAAAAGATCACGATCCAAGCCGCTAGAGGCACTGCTTCTGTCCAGTACTGAATAACTTTCCCCAAAACGGATAGTTCCAGTGCGAAGGTGAAACACCACGACAGCCAGTACATATATCCGTTAGTCGCTCCCAGCGCTGGCGACAGAAATCTTTGGGCGAAGACAGAAAATGAAGATGTAACTGGGATAAAAGTGGCCATCTCTCCTAACGATTGTGTAACGGAGTAAATCACTGTCCCCATAAATAAATACGATATCAAGGCACCAACAGGGCCGGCGTGTGCCAATGGCGGACCAATACCAATTATGAGGCCCGTGCCAATGGTGCCGCCGAGAGCAATCATCCCTATATGCCGCTGCTTTAACTTCCGCTTCACCTCTCTTCTTTCTTGTGGTGAGCTCTCTGTTTCCTTAGCAGCATCATCATCCTCGACTTTTCTCTCTGTGGTGATGGCCTTCGTAACGTTCTCCCCAGAATATTGTTCATCTACAAACTCCTCCTCTTTTATTATAGAGCTAGAATTGATTTCATACTGACCTTCCTTGGACATTTGTATGTTCACAGTTTCATCCATGGCAATAATCGCAACACTACAATTTTGCCGCTAATATATGTCTATTGTGCTACAGAAGAGTAACAAAAAAAACAAAAACTGCATAACAAGCAAGTTTTATACAATACACATTATAAAAATTTCTACTCCGGTGTTCCGAGCTCCTATTGCCATTGGAGAAAACCCTTATGTGGAGTGGAGCTGCCTACAGGTTGTTTTCAGGAAAGACATGGTTACAAAAAAGACGACATTCGCCCAACTTATCACTCGCTTGAACCACTTTTTATGCCAAGCCCTTAAACGCCGCGACTCAAAAACATACATACTGTGCCGCACGGCAGTTTTTGGCGCTATGACACCCTTTTCCCCAAGAAAATCGCACATCAACAACAAATTACCCATGCAACCCAGGAAAAAAAAATAGTCATTATATACGTAGTACGCTTTCATTGACAACTACATTTTTGTGCAACTTTTGGTACACCGCTACACGTATTGAAAGCGCAAAAGACTATAGCTCCTCCAGCAGGTAAAACTCACATCGGTGGGCAACAACATAGAATATGTCAAAGTTGTAAAAACACCCACGAGTGCATACCACTTTTCAACATTACCGGGGAAAAAAAAGTTTGCACCTCGTTCCCAGAAACATACGCAGGAGTGACTGCGCTAGTGACAGATTGCTCTTTCCGTTGGAAAAAGAAACGACTTTTTTTCGCAAAAGTACCCGAAATCCTCGGAATTTTGCAAATAGTCGATGATCACAATTGTTAGGTGACTATTTAACAAGGACGGCGAGGAGAACTGAAAAAAAAAGCAACCTATCTGGCCTCCTCTAGTTACACAAACAAGACAAAGAAATTGCATTGTCTATAACGATAACAAAAGACATCGTATATATATATATATGGGCAGGTTTAGTAACATAATAACGTCCAATAAATGGGACGAGAAACAAAACAACATTGGCGAACAGAGCATGCAGGAATTACCAGAAGACCAGATAGAACATGAGATGGAAGCAATAGATCCAAGTAATAAGACGACCCCATACTCTATTGATGAGAAACAGTACAACACAAAAAAGAAGCATGGGTCATTGCAAGGTGGCGCAATTGCTGATGTAAATTCGATAACTAATTCGTTAACAAGATTGCAAGTTGTCTCTCATGAACCAGATATTGACGAGGATGAAGAAGAAGCCCACTATGAGGATAAACACGTGAAGAGAGCCTTGAAGCAAAGACACATTGGTATGATTGCACTAGGTGGTACAATCGGTACTGGTCTTTTCGTTGGTATCTCCACTCCCTTGAGTAATGCTGGCCCTGTGGGGTCCCTGATTGCTTACATTTTCATGGGCACCATTGTCTACTTCGTTACCCAGTCACTTGGTGAGATGGCTACGTTTATCCCCGTGACATCATCTATCACTGTCTTTTCGAAGAGGTTCTTATCACCTGCATTCGGTGTTTCTAACGGTTACATGTACTGGTTCAATTGGGCTATTACTTATGCTGTGGAGGTTTCTGTCATTGGCCAAGTTATTGAATACTGGACAGATAAAGTTCCATTAGCAGCCTGGATTGCGATATTCTGGGTAATTATTACTTTGATGAATTTTTTCCCTGTCAAAGTTTATGGTGAATTTGAGTTCTGGGTGGCCTCTGTTAAAGTTTTAGCCATTATGGGTTACTTGATATATGCTTTGATTATTGTCTGCGGTGGATCCCACCAGGGCCCTATCGGTTTCAGGTACTGGAGAAATCCAGGAGCCTGGGGGCCAGGCATCATCTCCAGTGATAAAAGTGAAGGCCGTTTTCTCGGATGGGTCTCCTCCTTGATTAATGCTGCATTTACGTACCAAGGTACTGAACTGGTTGGGATAACCGCTGGTGAAGCGGCTAACCCAAGAAAGACCGTTCCAAGAGCTATCAATAAAGTCGTCTTTAGAATCGTACTATTCTATATTATGTCTTTGTTCTTTATTGGTCTACTGGTTCCATACAACGATTCCCGTTTATCTGCTAGTTCTGCTGTTATTGCATCATCACCCTTCGTTATTTCCATTCAAAACGCTGGTACTTATGCTCTTCCAGATATTTTCAACGCCGTGGTGTTGATTACTGTTGTATCTGCCGCTAATTCGAATGTTTACGTTGGTTCCCGTGTTCTTTACTCTTTAGCTAGGACTGGTAACGCACCAAAGCAATTTGGATACGTCACCAGACAGGGTGTTCCATATCTCGGTGTTGTTTGCACTGCTGCATTGGGTCTTTTGGCATTCCTGGTTGTCAATAACAATGCAAACACTGCATTTAACTGGTTGATCAACATTTCCACTTTGGCTGGGTTATGCGCCTGGTTATTCATCTCTTTGGCACATATTAGGTTCATGCAAGCTTTAAAGCACCGTGGTATTTCTCGTGATGATCTGCCCTTCAAGGCCAAATTGATGCCTTATGGTGCCTACTACGCAGCCTTTTTTGTCACCGTCATCATATTCATCCAAGGGTTCCAAGCGTTCTGTCCGTTCAAAGTTTCTGAGTTTTTCACATCTTACATCTCCTTGATTCTTTTAGCCGTTATGTTCATCGGTTGCCAGATATACTACAAATGCAGATTTATTTGGAAGCTAGAAGATATTGACATCGATTCCGACAGAAGAGAAATCGAAGCAATTATCTGGGAAGACGACGAGCCTAAGAATTTATGGGAGAAATTCTGGGCTGCTGTTGCATAATCACAAAGCCTCTTGCATGCCTTCAAAATAGAAAAAAATAAAAAAAGAGACGTTTCATCAATCAAAATAGCCAGCCTGTAGAGATTTTAAGGGATTGCCCCAAACTTTATGTATAATATCACTACTTATTATTCACTATTCATAGAATGTTACATCATAAGGCCATTATCACCTTCGACCAGCGATAGTACTCAATTCTATAATATATGTTCCACATTATCTTTTACGTACTGAATAGCGTGTATAACAGGGTCATTATTCACGATATGTTCAACTGTTGTCATTTTCGTGTTATTGCACTGAAACAAAAGAACCCTACCAAAAAATTCGTTAGAGAAAAACTAAAAGTACAAGATCTTATACTGAAGACCCTTCATTTTTTAGGCCCAACTTCTATATTAAGAATATCCCTGGACCCTGCTAGAAATTTTCAATTAGCTTATCATTTTTCTTCATTGCGAGCGTTCGTTTTCATTAAGCATCCGTTCTCTTCACTATGCATAAAGCATCCAGTTCAAAGAAAAGCTTTGATGATACTATTGAACTAAAAAAAAATGAACAGTTACTGAAACTGATCAACTCTAATGAATTCACCCTTCACAATTGTGTGGAGTTACTGTGCAAACACTCCGAAAATATTGGTATACATTACTATTTATGTCAGAAATTGGCCACATTTCCTCACAGCGAACTACAGTTCTATATTCCCCAACTAGTACAGGTCCTCGTCACCATGGAGACAGAATCAATGGCTTTAGAAGATTTACTATTAAGGTTGAGGGCGGAAAACCCTCATTTTGCACTACTGACGTTTTGGCAGTTACAAGCGTTACTAACGGATTTATCTACTGACCCCGCTTCTTATGGCTTCCAAGTGGCTAGAAGAGTCTTAAACAACTTACAAACCAATCTGTTTAACACAAGTTCAGGTAGCGATAAAAATGTTAAAATACATGAAAACGTTGCACCGGCCTTAGTTCTTTCCTCTATGATAATGTCGGCTATAGCATTCCCGCAATTAAGCGAAGTGACCAAACCATTAGTGGAATCTCAAGGTAGAAGACAAAAAGCTTTCGTTTTTAAGTTGGCTAGAAGTGCAATGAAAGATTTTACCAAGAACATGACCTTGAAAAATACCCTACTAAACAAGAAAACTTCCAGATCCAAAAGAGTTAGCTCAAACCGCAGTTCAACTCCGACTTCTCCAATAGATTTAATAGATCCAATAAAAACTAAAGAAGATGCATCATTCAGGAAATCCAGACATAGTGAGGTAAAATTGGATTTCGACATCGTGGATGATATAGGTAACCAGGTCTTTGAAGAAAGAATCTCATCTTCAATCAAACTCCCAAAACGTAAACCTAAGTATTTGGATAATTCATACGTTCATAGGACATATGATGGCAAAAATATAAACAGGGACGGAAGCATCTCAAATACCGCAAAGGCTCTCGATGGAAATAAAGGTGATTATATTTCTTCAAAGGGACGTAATGATGAAAATAGTGAGATTGGTAACAATGAAGATGAAACTGGTGGTGAAACGGAGGAGGACGCGGACGCTTTAAACTCTGATCACTTCACCAGTTCTATGCCAGATCTGCATAATATTCAACCAAGGACTTCTTCTGCTTCATTTGCTTCTTTAGAAGGGACACCTAAGTTAAACAGGACCAATTCCCAACCCCTTTCGCGCCAAGCATTCAAAAACAGTAAAAAAGCGAATTCTTCTTTGAGTCAAGAAATTGACTTGTCGCAATTATCCACCACTTCAAAAATAAAAATGTTAAAAGCAAATTATTTTCGTTGCGAGACACAATTTGCCATTGCGCTAGAAACAATATCTCAAAGGCTAGCTCGAGTACCGACAGAAGCTAGATTGAGTGCCTTACGAGCCGAGTTGTTTCTATTAAACAGGGACCTACCAGCGGAAGTAGATATCCCCACTTTATTGCCTCCAAATAAAAAAGGAAAGTTACATAAATTAGTGACCATTACTGCTAATGAGGCACAAGTTTTGAACTCTGCAGAAAAAGTTCCATATTTACTCCTGATAGAATACTTGAGAGACGAATTTGATTTTGACCCAACAAGTGAAACCAATGAAAGATTATTAAAGAAGATCAGTGGTAATCAGGGAGGCTTGATATTTGATTTAAATTACATGAATAGAAAAGAAAACAACGAAAATAGAAATGAAAGTACTCTTACTAGCAACAACACTCGATCTTCGGTATATGATAATAACTCGTTCAACAACGGGGCCTCCCGCAATGAAGATCTATCCAGTACCTCAAGAAGTGATTCAGCGTCCACAGCTCATGTTAGGACTGAAGTCAATAAAGAGGAAGATTTAGGTGATATGTCAATGGTAAAAGTCAGGAACAGAACGGATGACGAAGCGTATAGAAATGCTTTAGTAATACAGAGTGCCGCAAATGTTCCAATTTTACCTGATGATAGTCAAGACAGAAGCCCAGAGTTGAACTTTGGCTCAAACTTGGACGAAGTACTCATCGAGAATGGAATTAATAGCAAAAATATACATAACCAAACTGACGCTTTAGCAGACCAGATGAGAGTTTCAGCTGTTATGTTAGCACAATTGGATAAGTCGCCACAACAGCTATCAGAAAGTACCAAACAAATCCGCGCTCAAATTATTTCATCAATGAAGGAGGTGCAGGATAAATTTGGTTACCATGATTTGGAAGCCCTTCATGGAATGGCAGGTGAGAGAAAATTGGAAAACGATTTAATGACGGGTGGTATTGACACTTCATATCTGGGTGAAGATTGGGCTACCAAAAAAGAGAGGATACGTAAAACTTCGGAATATGGCCATTTCGAAAACTGGGATTTATGTTCTGTAATCGCCAAGACGGGTGATGATTTGAGACAGGAGGCGTTTGCATACCAGATGATTCAAGCGATGGCCAATATTTGGGTTAAAGAAAAAGTTGACGTTTGGGTTAAAAGAATGAAAATTTTAATTACTAGTGCGAATACGGGACTTGTGGAGACCATCACAAATGCTATGTCTGTGCATAGTATTAAAAAGGCTTTAACCAAAAAGATGATCGAAGATGCAGAACTAGATGACAAGGGTGGTATTGCCTCTTTGAATGATCACTTCCTTAGAGCTTTTGGTAATCCTAATGGATTTAAGTATAGAAGAGCACAAGACAATTTTGCTTCTTCGTTAGCCGCATATTCTGTCATTTGCTATCTCTTGCAGGTTAAAGATAGACACAACGGTAACATTATGATCGATAACGAAGGCCATGTAAGTCACATCGATTTTGGATTTATGCTATCAAATTCGCCCGGCTCAGTGGGCTTTGAGGCCGCACCATTCAAATTAACTCACGAATATATTGAACTGCTAGGCGGAGTAGAGGGAGAAGCGTTTAAAAAGTTTGTTGAACTAACTAAAAGTTCGTTCAAGGCTCTGAGAAAGTATGCTGATCAAATCGTATCAATGTGTGAGATTATGCAAAAGGACAATATGCAGCCTTGTTTCGATGCTGGCGAACAAACAAGTGTACAACTACGACAAAGGTTCCAATTAGACTTATCAGAAAAAGAAGTTGATGACTTCGTAGAAAATTTCTTGATAGGTAAATCTTTGGGTAGTATTTACACCAGAATATACGACCAATTTCAACTTATTACACAGGGTATATATAGCTGAGAAGGGAATTTTAGTAAAAGGAATATACATATATTTATTTATTGCCGAGAATAATAGAGCAGCTGACTCAGAAAAAGCAAGGTAAAAGGATGAGAGTAAAATAAATATGTGATTAATTAACCATACATATAAATTATTATCTTATTTTCTGCGTAAAGCGTCGAACCGTTTCTTTAACTCATCTAGTTCATCATTTTCTTGCTCCTTCTTAGTCTTTCTTTTTGTAGTTTTCTTTTCTGATTGTTTCTTTTCGATCACTTCCTTTTTGATATCTTTCGGAATCTTGAGTTCGTTCTTTATATTTTCACTATTCTGCCTAGGCTTTTTAACAGTGATAGGGTGTTTAGCATCTGCATTGTCATTATCGTCATTATCTAAGGCTAAAATAGGCTTTTCTTCGTCATTATCCTCGATATCTCCCGAGGGGTCACTAAAGTCTGAAGAAATGTTAGAAGACGACGAAGATAAGGAATTCTCCAGCTTACTATATGGCACATCGTATGTTTTCGCGATTTCCTTCAAATAAAGATCAACTAGTTCTTCTTTTGGAACTGAGGGAGAGCATTTTTTTATAATCTTTTCAGGGACATCGATATGATCTGCTATTACTCCATTAACAAACTCAACGTTTATTTTCCAGGCCATCAAATCTTTCAATTGGCTAAGTTCTTTGACTTCATCAACGAAAAGAATCGCATAGATTAGGGATCTGATAGCTTCGTTAATACCATCATCCATATGCTCTTTGACAAGCTGTTCCTCGGTGGAGATATCGTTTATTACCTGCACTCTAGCCAGTAGTAATTCACAATATAGTTCCAATATCTCTAGTAGCTCAATATGAATATCGTCATGAATCAGCGTCTCCACACGATAATGCGCCTTCTGTTCTTTATTTGTCAGTAACAGTTGTGCAACCTGTCTTCGAGACTGCTTTGCAATCGCCTGTTGCTTTTCTTGAGCATATCTTAACCTTTGAATACACATTTTCAGGCATGTTTTAAGCTTGATCTATAACAATAATTTGAATGATAGTTTTACCCTTCTTCAGTTAGTACATCCTAGATCTTTTGCATACTAAAGCTTTTCAAAAATTACTATAAAATATAAACATACAGTGAACGGAATCATTGACGGAGCCATTTTTAGTTGTCTTATTCTCTTATCTATCTTGTGTGTTGACTAGTTCTGATTGATTAGCTGGAACTAATAGTATATATAATTTTCACACCCTTTGGAATTCAGAAGGCGTTTTTTTTTCATGAAACAAAGCAATAGAGTGCGGATAGCCGATTCAGTTGATTCTAAAAGTATATAAAATGCGATAAGCGCATAAGCAGCCATTATAAACGTACATCTGAGTCTAGATATATACGTTTGTGTAGCGGGAAACGTTAAAAAAAAAAATCTTAATTATAGTTTATCAAATGACCATATCAACAGGATATTTTAATTCGTCATGTTGGCCCTTGGTGTCATATTCACTTAATCCGACAATGCCTCCAAACTTTAAAAATCTATCAAAACGTTTCAATCGTAAATCGTCAACTTTCTTAACCATATCTGGCCAATAGACTTCATGTTTATACTTGAAGTCTAACAGACCATTGTATAGAGCATCTAGTTGAGATGGCTCTATGTGGTTTTCAAATGGTTCGTCAAAGATAGCCTTCGCCTTAGTGGCAGGGTCAAGGAACGGATACATCATCTTCAAAAAAGCCCACGCAAACCATGGGATATTGATCAGGACACACTTAGCTAACCTTTCAGGGTAATGATCTTGCATGACGTTCAAACACATCCTAGCAATAGAGATGGGTGGAGCTTTATCAGTGATAATACCAGGTTCTTTATAACTTTTGAAATCTACCAAGACTGTAATCTTTTCTACACCTTGGGGAGCTACAGTTGTTGCGGTTTCCATCATGTAGACTAATTCTTGGACTTGTCTAAAGGAAGATTCTGTGTTTTGACGACCATTTTTCATGTAGTATAGAGGTCTTTTAGCGTTGTCAAAGCCCAAAATAACCTGTTTACCAGTTTCGTTCTCAACGGCAACTTTGTCAGCTGTTAAAGGGTCTTTGTCCTCCTTACCATGTGTAAGTCCAATTTCTCTCCTCCATACCAAGGTTTTGGTGAGACCTTTTATGGCGTTCGCGGTGTTCCATTTATTGGCTCTTAGGTATCTTAGAAAACATTCCCTAGAAAGCCAAAACTTCTCCCAATCACTCAAGGGTCTGTCATTGGCATGTGTCCCATTGTCAAGGTCATTGAGATTTTCTGGTAATTTCAGATCATCATCTTGAAAATGTCGTAAGACAGCTCTATATTTTTCGTTTTGATCTTCGGAGATGGGTTCCAGTAGAGGTGCGTTACCATACTTGGCAGGAGGGTCCAAGAATATCTTATCACATGGAATAAGTTTCTCTTTAGGCACAGCAGGCGTATGGTCCCGTTTTCTTGAAAAAAGACCCATTTTTGTTCTTCTTCTTGTGCTTTCTTTGTGTGATTTTTCAGGGTCTTTTTTTTTAAACAATGATGTAAATTAAATCTATCTAAAAAGCGTGATTTTTCCCACGAATTTTAATCCCTCTATTGTTCTCTTTCCACTCCATATTGAGTGAAAAGAAAAATAAGAAAAGTAAATACAAAATGTATGACGTAGGAATAAAAGTATATAAGTATTTAACAAATTGACCGTAGATAATAATAATGCGCATGAAATTAAATCCTCTCTTTGATCTCTTCAACCAAGATCAACCCATTAACCACATCAGAACATTTTGCCAAATGAAGCCATAGACGAATAGGAAGTAATTGCACTTCTTGACGGTCGATTTGCTGATGGAAACGTGTATATCATCGTCTTCAGCACCGGAGCGGCTTAGTAAATTGAACTTGACGGATCTTAGTAGGAATACGCCAAAGGCAATAAATAAGTAAAATTTTATCAAAATATTCAGGTTAAATGGCATGGTCACGTTGGTCAAAAGCTGGGCGAGAATCAATGGAACAAATTTGTAGCCGACATAGCACAACAGTTCGACCAAACTGAAGCTTGGAATCTTAGAATCGATCAAAAGATACAAGCCAAGCTTCAAAATCAACAAATCTAAACACACAAACGCCAGAGTAGAAGACAGTTTGTAGTACAAGTCTTCGGGGTTGAATGAACCCTTCAGACCTTGCTGCGTATTCCAGATGAGAATATAGGTAACTAGTCCCATAATAGGCATGTACATGTCTGGGGAGTTCACGTCATCCCTTGGTGGCAAAAAGTTGCCAGAGTCCATAATTCGTTGCCAGTTCTTGGTTCCGTTAAGAAAAGGAACTAGGATGAGTTTCAATTTATTGATGACATAACGGGTGCTGACTTGAAAATACGTTGAAATTTGTTGAGAGCCGGCAGCGTTTGCAGTGGCTTTATTGACCGTTTCTTGAAACTGGTTAAAGTTATCCTGACCAATAAAATTAGAAAATGCGCTCTGCCCTAGTTGGAATGCCATCGAACCACGAGGATCTTGGAATGGAAAACCACCGCCACTGCCATTTACGTTTGCATTCATATTCGCATTAGCTTGGCCATTCACGGGCGTGTTCCTCGGAATTTGCATTGGTCGTTGCTGTTGTGGAGTGTGGGAAAAGCGATCGTTAACGCCATTCTGCTCACTTGTTGCATATGCGTACGGATTATAAGACATCTTGGTATGGGCCTTTGGTTTTCGTCTTCTGCTATTGATACTCAGTAGCGAGGTCTTACAATCGAAAAGTCAAAAAGATGAGTTGTAGTATAAAACAACAGCTCTGGTGTGCAATATAGATCTTGATACAGAGTCTCGGATATGCTGTTTTAGAACTGAGAAAAAGTAATAGTAACACTGTCAGTGTTCGTCAAAGGCCCAAGTTTATTGTCATTTGAATTGTCAGAATGGTTTATTTTCAAGTAGGGTAACCAGAACGCGTAAGTTTCTTGCATCTTTTACCATTTTAACTGGAAGAGGACCTATCAAAAAGAGCATATGATGACGAAAGAGCACATTCTATCAAGATAACACTCTCAGGGGACAAGTATATGATGTTTGGCAAGAAAAAAAACAACGGAGGATCTTCCACTGCAAGATATTCAGCTGGCAACAAGTACAACACACTCTCAAATAATTATGCGCTTAGCGCGCAACAGCTCTTAAATGCCAGTAAGATCGATGACATCGATTCGATGATGGGATTTGAAAGATACGTACCGCCGCAATACAATGGCAGGTTTGATGCGAAGGATATAGATCAGATTCCAGGCCGCGTAGGGTGGCTGACGAACATGCACGCAACGCTGGTCTCTCAGGAAACCTTATCCAGTGGTAGTAATGGCGGCGGCAATTCGAATGACGGAGAACGTGTAACGACCAACCAAGGTGTTTCCGGAGTTGACTTCTACTTTTTAGATGAAGAGGGTGGGAGCTTCAAGTCGACAGTTGTCTATGACCCATACTTCTTTATTGCGTGTAACGATGAATCAAGAGTAAATGATGTGGAGGAACTAGTGAAAAAATATCTGGAATCTTGTCTCAAAAGCTTACAAATCATTAGAAAGGAAGATCTTACCATGGACAATCACCTTTTAGGGCTGCAGAAGACACTTATTAAGTTATCATTTGTAAATTCCAATCAGTTATTCGAGGCCAGGAAGCTCCTGAGGCCAATCTTGCAGGATAATGCCAATAATAATGTGCAAAGAAATATATATAACGTTGCTGCAAATGGCTCGGAAAAAGTTGACGCCAAACATCTGATCGAAGATATCAGGGAATATGATGTGCCGTATCATGTCCGAGTATCTATAGACAAGGACATTAGAGTCGGTAAATGGTATAAGGTAACTCAACAGGGATTCATTGAAGATACTAGGAAAATTGCATTCGCCGACCCTGTGGTAATGGCATTTGATATAGAAACCACGAAGCCGCCTTTAAAATTCCCGGATTCCGCCGTAGATCAAATAATGATGATTTCGTATATGATCGATGGGGAAGGTTTTTTGATAACAAATAGGGAGATAATCTCTGAGGATATTGAAGACTTTGAGTATACACCGAAACCGGAGTATCCTGGTTTTTTCACCATATTTAACGAAAACGATGAAGTGGCGCTTCTACAAAGGTTTTTTGAACATATAAGAGATGTACGACCCACTGTTATATCCACCTTCAATGGTGACTTTTTCGATTGGCCTTTTATACATAACAGAAGTAAGATTCACGGCTTGGACATGTTCGATGAAATTGGTTTCGCTCCAGATGCTGAAGGTGAGTACAAGTCCTCATACTGCTCTCACATGGATTGTTTCCGTTGGGTGAAGCGTGATTCTTATTTACCACAAGGTTCCCAGGGTTTGAAAGCTGTCACCCAATCTAAGTTAGGTTATAACCCAATTGAATTGGATCCCGAATTAATGACGCCGTATGCATTTGAAAAGCCACAGCACCTTTCCGAATATTCTGTTTCCGATGCAGTCGCTACATATTACCTTTACATGAAATATGTTCATCCTTTTATCTTTTCCCTTTGTACTATTATTCCTTTGAACCCGGATGAAACATTGAGAAAGGGTACCGGTACTTTGTGTGAAATGTTGTTGATGGTTCAAGCTTATCAACATAATATTCTTCTACCAAATAAGCATACAGATCCCATTGAGAGGTTCTATGATGGACATCTTCTAGAATCCGAGACTTATGTGGGTGGACATGTGGAGTCATTAGAAGCTGGTGTTTTTAGGAGTGATTTGAAGAATGAATTCAAGATAGATCCTTCTGCCATTGATGAATTATTACAAGAATTACCAGAAGCTTTGAAATTTAGTGTGGAAGTTGAAAATAAGTCCAGTGTAGATAAAGTAACGAATTTTGAGGAAATAAAAAACCAGATAACGCAGAAATTATTAGAGTTGAAGGAAAACAATATAAGAAACGAACTACCTTTGATCTATCATGTAGATGTCGCCTCTATGTACCCAAACATCATGACTACAAATAGACTACAACCAGATAGTATCAAAACAGAGCGCGATTGTGCTAGTTGCGATTTTAACAGACCCGGAAAAACCTGTGCAAGAAAGTTAAAATGGGCTTGGAGAGGAGAATTCTTTCCCAGTAAGATGGATGAGTATAACATGATCAAGCGTGCATTACAAAATGAGACTTTTCCCAACAAAAACAAGTTTTCTAAAAAGAAAGTTTTGACATTTGATGAACTAAGTTACGCAGACCAAGTTATCCACATAAAAAAACGTTTAACTGAATATTCAAGAAAAGTTTATCATAGGGTTAAAGTATCAGAAATTGTCGAACGAGAAGCCATTGTCTGCCAAAGAGAAAATCCATTCTACGTCGATACCGTGAAATCTTTTCGTGATAGGCGTTACGAATTCAAAGGTTTAGCCAAGACTTGGAAGGGAAATCTGTCCAAAATTGACCCATCTGATAAGCATGCGAGAGACGAGGCCAAAAAGATGATTGTGCTTTATGACTCATTACAATTAGCTCACAAAGTTATTTTGAATTCGTTTTATGGGTATGTTATGAGGAAAGGCTCTCGTTGGTATTCCATGGAAATGGCGGGGATTACGTGTTTAACAGGTGCCACAATCATTCAAATGGCGAGAGCTTTAGTAGAAAGGGTAGGAAGACCATTAGAATTAGATACTGATGGTATTTGGTGTATCTTACCAAAATCTTTCCCTGAAACTTACTTTTTTACATTAGAAAATGGTAAAAAGCTTTATCTCTCCTACCCATGTTCCATGCTGAATTACAGAGTTCACCAAAAGTTTACGAATCACCAATACCAAGAATTAAAAGACCCATTGAACTATATATATGAGACGCACAGTGAAAACACGATTTTTTTCGAAGTTGACGGACCATATAAGGCCATGATTTTGCCTAGTTCCAAGGAAGAAGGAAAAGGTATAAAGAAAAGATATGCTGTCTTCAATGAAGACGGCTCACTTGCTGAACTGAAAGGTTTTGAATTGAAGAGGCGTGGTGAATTACAACTAATAAAAAATTTTCAAAGTGATATTTTCAAGGTCTTTTTGGAAGGTGATACATTAGAAGGATGTTACAGTGCTGTAGCAAGCGTATGTAACCGTTGGTTAGATGTTCTTGATTCACATGGTCTTATGTTAGAAGATGAAGACTTGGTCAGTTTGATTTGTGAAAATAGAAGTATGTCAAAAACATTAAAGGAATATGAAGGGCAAAAATCTACTTCTATTACGACGGCAAGGAGATTGGGGGATTTTTTGGGTGAAGATATGGTAAAAGATAAAGGTCTACAATGTAAATATATCATTAGTTCAAAACCTTTCAATGCTCCTGTTACTGAACGAGCCATTCCAGTCGCAATATTTTCAGCGGACATTCCCATCAAAAGATCTTTTCTGAGGCGATGGACATTAGATCCATCTTTGGAAGATCTGGATATCAGAACCATAATCGATTGGGGTTATTATAGAGAAAGACTTGGATCTGCTATACAAAAGATAATTACTATTCCAGCAGCATTACAAGGGGTTTCCAATCCTGTTCCAAGGGTTGAACATCCAGATTGGCTAAAAAGAAAAATCGCTACAAAGGAGGATAAGTTTAAGCAGACTTCACTAACCAAATTTTTTTCGAAGACAAAGAATGTACCAACAATGGGCAAGATAAAAGATATCGAGGATTTGTTTGAACCAACTGTAGAAGAAGATAACGCCAAAATTAAAATTGCAAGAACTACTAAAAAGAAAGCCGTATCCAAGAGGAAAAGAAATCAGCTTACAAATGAAGAAGATCCACTAGTATTGCCCTCAGAGATTCCTTCTATGGACGAGGACTATGTTGGGTGGCTAAATTATCAAAAAATTAAATGGAAAATCCAAGCAAGAGATAGAAAGCGTCGAGACCAATTATTTGGTAATACAAACAGCTCCCGTGAAAGAAGTGCACTAGGAAGTATGATCAGGAAGCAAGCTGAATCATATGCGAACTCCACTTGGGAGGTCTTACAATACAAGGATTCCGGTGAGCCAGGAGTTTTGGAAGTATTTGTAACAATTAATGGCAAAGTCCAGAACATCACCTTCCGTATACCAAAAACCATTTATATGAAATTCAAATCTCAAACAATGCCGCTACAAAAGATTAAGAATTGCCTTATTGAAAAATCTTCTGCATCGTTACCAAATAATCCCAAAACGTCTAATCCAACAGTCGGTCAGCTATTCAAAATTACTCTACCGGAATCTGTCTTTCTGGAAGAAAAGGAAAACTGCACTAGTATCTTCAACGATGAAAATGTACTTGGTGTATTTGAGGGCACTATCACTCCTCATCAAAGAGCAATCATGGATTTGGGAGCTTCGGTAACGTTCCGCTCAAAAGCAATGGGTGCGTTAGGCAAGGGAATACAGCAGGGTTTTGAAATGAAGGATCTTTCAATGGCGGAAAATGAAAGGTATCTGAGTGGATTTTCAATGGACATTGGCTATTTACTACATTTCCCAACATCAATTGGGTATGAATTTTTTTCATTATTCAAGTCATGGGGAGATACTATTACTATATTAGTTTTGAAACCATCCAACCAGGCTCAGGAAATAAATGCCTCATCACTAGGACAAATATACAAACAAATGTTTGAAAAAAAGAAAGGTAAAATAGAAACATATTCTTACTTGGTTGATATTAAAGAAGATATCAATTTTGAGTTTGTATATTTTACAGATATCTCAAAATTGTACAGAAGACTATCACAGGAAACTACTAAATTAAAAGAAGAAAGAGGTCTGCAGTTTTTACTCTTGTTACAGTCTCCGTTTATCACTAAGCTCTTAGGCACAATCCGGCTACTAAACCAGATGCCCATTGTTAAGCTTTCCTTGAATGAAGTTCTTCTACCCCAATTGAACTGGCAACCGACATTATTGAAGAAACTTGTTAACCACGTTTTATCCAGTGGTTCGTGGATTTCTCATTTGATCAAGTTATCCCAGTATAGTAACATTCCAATCTGTAATTTGAGGCTGGATAGTATGGATTATGTTATTGATGTTCTTTATGCAAGAAAACTAAAAAAAGAGAACATCGTGCTTTGGTGGAATGAGAAAGCCCCACTTCCAGATCATGGAGGGATTCAAAATGATTTTGATTTAAATACATCATGGATAATGAATGATTCAGAATTTCCCAAAATTAATAACTCAGGTGTGTATGACAATGTAGTTCTCGATGTTGGTGTTGATAATTTAACAGTGAATACAATTTTGACATCAGCATTAATCAATGATGCTGAAGGTAGTGATCTAGTTAACAATAATATGGGTATAGATGACAAAGATGCCGTTATTAACTCGCCATCTGAATTCGTGCACGATGCCTTTTCTAATGACGCTTTGAATGTTTTAAGAGGTATGTTAAAGGAGTGGTGGGATGAAGCCCTAAAAGAAAATGCAACCGCAGATTTGTTAGTAAATTCCCTGGCAAGTTGGGTTCAAAACCCGAATGCAAAACTATTCGACGGATTACTAAGATATCACGTTCATAACTTAACAAAAAAAGCCTTACTTCAATTAGTAAATGAATTTAGTGCACTTGGCTCAACTATTGTATATGCAGACAGGAATCAAATTTTAATAAAGACAAACAAGTACTCACCTGAAAACTGTTACGCCTACAGCCAATATATGATGAAGGCAGTTAGAACAAATCCAATGTTTAGTTATCTGGACTTAAATATCAAACGTTATTGGGATCTGCTAATATGGATGGACAAGTTTAATTTTAGTGGATTAGCATGTATTGAAATAGAGGAAAAGGAAAATCAGGATTATACTGCTTTTTCGCAATGGCAACTAAAGAAGTTTCTGTCACCAATATATCAACCCGAATTTGAGGATTGGATGATGATCATATTGGATAGTATGCTAAAGACAAAGCAGAACTATCTAAAATTGAATTCAGGGACGCAAAGGCCTACCCAAATAGTTAATGTAAAAAAAAAAGATAAGGAAGATAGTGTTGAAAACTCGTTGAACGGATTTTCTCACCTTTTTTCCAAACCACTAATGAAAAGAGTCAAAAAGCTTTTTAAAAACCAGCAAGAGTTCATTTTAGATCCTCAGTATGAGGCAGACTATGTTATTCCTGTTCTTCCTGGTTCCCATCTGAATGTGAAAAATCCCCTTCTAGAACTTGTCAAATCACTCTGCCATGTCATGTTACTTTCAAA